>ERZ827194.349-NODE-349-length-38850-cov-11.0267_pt1 | contig 38850 bp, 36 predicted proteins | sample MGYA00519777_ERZ827194 | MGnify/ENA primary metagenome ERZ827194 (study PRJEB31778, sample SAMEA3449277) | human gut metagenome | biome: human gut; feature: human-associated habitat; material: faeces | place: United Kingdom | collected 2010/2012 ...
CGCAGCCGTCCCGCAAGATATTCCTCCACCAGTGAGACTTTTTCCTCAAAAGCAACTTCTTTTCGTTTGCCCATCCTGTATTCACTCCCAATGTTATTTTCCTGTCTGCTTTATTGGGAGCATACCAAAATGTCCCGAAGTGTGGCCACACTCCCGGAAAAGTAGCAGAACAGCGGGCAACCGTCAAGGCTGAAATGAACGGGTTTGCACCCGGCCTTGACCGCCGCCCGCCGTCCCGCTGAATGGGTGGGCAAGGCGGCCAATCCCTCAAAGTGCTTGGCCGCTCCCGTTCTGATTTTAGGGCGTTTCTTTTCCCAAAATTGAAATAGCGGGGAAGCCATTTTGGGGCTTTCTCGCCTTGATTACTTATCAGCAAAGACGGGCGGGGCTGTCAACGGCGGCGCATGAAATGCGCCGTTCATCTTGACCGTTGACTGGCTCGGCTGCCCTTGCTATTTCCCAGATAATTTGGACTACTTTAATAATTATGGTGTAATTTCTTATTTGCTTAATCGTTTGACCGGCAAAGACATCACATCTGCAAAATGCTTACACAAAATCTCTATAAACAGCTTCTTCTCAATAAATGATTTAAGATTACTTGCTGCAATCTCAAAATATTGGGAATAACTCCAATCAAGCACATCTTCGCCGCACCAGAAACTAAGCAGTTCCGCTGCCAAATCCATCTGCTGACTAGATAGGGACTTCCACATAATCTGTGACCGAAGGTAATCGTTCATTTTTTCGAGCTGTTCAGCAGAGATGTGCTGTTGAGCATAATCCTGAATATTTGTCCAATACTGTTTCAAATCAATATGATTATCGAAAAGGATGCTACAATCAATATGGGAAAATATCTCCACCATACAGAGGATGCGCCGTCGGTGAAATACATCCATTTTCTGTTTCAAAGTCTCAGCCCGATTTATTTCATGTCTCTCTCTGCAAGCGTATGCTTCATTTTCTGGCACTTGGAACGCTTCATCAACTTTCTTTGCCAGGGTAAACATCTGGATTTCATCAGTATTATTGCGTTCTCGCAGATCGTCCCAACTATTTTGCTCTAATTCATCTTCTTTTGAATAGCAGACAGGGCATATATCCTGTATGGGAGCGATTTCTTTTATTAAACAGTAGGGACAAAGAATTTTTGTTTTTTCACTCAATGTTATCACCTCCTACAGTTTTATATTTTGATTTGTAAAGTCCTTATTTTTTCCCCCGTTGTGGGTTTGGATTTTTCAGTAAGTCCGACTTCTGTGCAATCTTTTTCAGCCACTTCTTTTCTTCTTCGGATAGCTTTTTCAAATTCAATTTGAGCCGCTTACAGATAAACGCCAAAGCCGCTTGCTCCGGGTCGCTGTCTGGGCTAGCAGCTTCGTCAACAATCTGCAAGAAATCTTCCAGTGGGTTGTCCTCCGAGACGCTGAAAAAATCGTCCTTATGGGCTTCCCGCAAGTCGAGGGCTATCTTGTTTATGTCCTGCTGTATCACATAGCGGCAAAAGCTGTCATCGTCAATATGGGCGGCAATAAGCTGTCGTAACTGCGGGTCGGACAAGCCGGGATTGTGCTGCTTCATAATGGTTGCGCTCACAGCGTCTACAATAGCGTTTGCACTCTGCACCTGTTTGCCAGCAATACCGTTTACATAAATTTCGAGGTCAGCCATCAGCCGGGGAAAATCCAGGTGTACTGCCCGCTCGCACAAGAGTGAATTATCCACCAGCCCACTTTTTAAGAGTACAATCATATCATCACTCAAACGCAGGTCTGAAAGATCAGCGTTTGGGTGATTTCTTGTTTGGGACAGCCCCAGCAGATAATCGGCGGTCACGCCGTAAAATTTTGCCAGCTTGATAAGGGCATAGTGGCTGATGTCCTTATACTCGTCCGATTCATAGCTGCCCAGCACAGACTTGGAGAGGTGCGTCTGCTCTGCAAGCTGTTCCAGCGTCAAGCCACGCTCCACACGCAGGTCTTTCAGCCTTTCTTGAATGGTTAAAGCCACAATTCAGCTCCCTTTTCATTAAGGTAGTTCCATTTTATCACAATTCCGAGAGCGTGGAAATAGAGAGTTTTCCGGGCTGATTTCCGACCTTATGGATATACGGGGCGGGCGGTCATTTAGGTGTAGACTTAGATTAGCATGGAAATAATTAAGGTCCCTGTAAGGGTTCTTCAGCAGGATCAAGATTCTGCAAACGCCGCTGCTCTGTCGATTCTCCGCACGTTTTTCTTTGAACCGCTTGAACATCTATTCACGAATATTCGTAACCGTGTATTTATGAGACCGGCATAAGCGGGTCCCATAATCAGGAGCCACATAAATGCTCTGTTCCCACACAAGCAATGCTATTCTGAATCAAAGAAAGGCATTAACATTTTTGCGCCTATCCTTATCTGATCTTAATGCCAATTTTATCTTTCTTATACGTTCATAGCATTTCTCATGATAAAATTTAGAAAATATATCGTATGCTCAATATAGATGTCTTAGGAGAAATCTCTTATGGAGCTCTTAGAAACGCAGCATCTTCCTCATACCGCCGCTCCCGGGAGACTCAAAATCTTCTTCGGATACGCCGCGGGAGTCGGAAAAACATACGCCATGTTGGAAGCGGCCCATCAGGCCAAGCAAGAGGGCGTTGACGTTGTCGTTGGATATGTCGAGCCCCACGCCCGGCCGGATACCCTGGCCCTGCTGGAGGGGCTGGAGACGCTTCCTCCGGCAGAGATCGAGTACCATGGGCTTCGGCTGCGGGAGTTCGATCTGGATCTGGCGCTGCAAAGAAAACCCCATCTGATTTTGGTGGATGAGCTGGCCCATACGAACGCGCCGGGCAGCCGCCACACAAAACGGTATCAGGATGTGGAGGAACTGCTGCAAGCCGGCATCCATGTCTATACGACCGTCAATGTGCAGCATTTGGAGTCTCTGCACGACCTGGTATCCTCCATCACCGGGATCGAGGTCAGCGAGCGGATCCCGGACCGCGTTTTTGACCGGGCGGAGCAGGTGGAGCTGGTGGACATCGAGCCGGACGAGCTGATGAAGCGCCTGCAAACAGGGAAGGTCTATCGGGAGCGCCAGGCCAGGCAGGCCCTTTCCCATTTTTTCTCTGTGGACAACCTGAGGGCGTTACGGGAGATCGCCATGCGCCGGACGGCGGACCAGCTGAACCACGCGGCGGTGCGGGAGGGAAACGAAAAAAGCGCCCGGGCGGGGGAGCATATTTTGATCTGCCTCTCCTCCGCGCCCTCCAACGCCAGAGTGATCCGGACCGCCGCGCGGATGGCGGAGGCCTTCCACAGCGGATTTACCGCGCTCTTTGTGCAGACGCCGGAGACGCGCGAGCTGTCCGGCGAAAATCTGACGCGGCTCCGCGGCAACCTGCGCCTCGCGGAACAGCTGGGGGCACAGATCGCCACTGTATATGGCTCGGACCCGGCTGTGCAGATCGCGGAGTACGCCCGGGTCAGCGGCGTCACCAAGATCGTCATGGGCCGGATCAACCACAAGCAGGCTTTTCCGTTTGGAAAGAAAAGTCTGGCAGACCGCCTGATCGAATTGACCAATCTGGATGTGTACATCATCCCGGACCACCAGCCCCGGTATAAAAAGCCGCACGGAACACCGCATCCGCCCAAATTCCGCTTCACCTGGAAGGATACTGGTGTGATGTTGGGCACGCTGCTGCTCTCCACCGGAGTGGGCTTTCTGTTCCACAGCGCCGGCCTCAGCGAGTCGAACATCATCCCTGTTTATCTCCTCGGCGTACTGCTCACGGCGGTCTGGACCAGGGGGTATCTCTATGGGGCGGCGGCCTCCTTCCTGAGCGTAGCCGCCTTCAATTTCTTTTTCACAGAGCCGCGATTTTCCTTTCGGGCCGATGGACCCAGCTATCCGGTCACCTTTTTGATCATGCTGTTCTCCAGTATCCTGGCGAATTCCCTGGCAACCCGTGTGCAGGAGCAGGCGCGCCTGGCGGCGGAGAAAAGCTATTATACCGAGCTGCTTTTGGAAAGCAGTCAAAAGCTGCAAAACGCGCGGACAGAGTGGGACTGTCTGCGGCTGACTGCGGAGCAGCTCCACCGTCTGTTTGACCGTCCGGTCCTCTATGCGCTGAGCCGAACCGGCGCGGAGCTGTCCTTTCGGGTGGAGCCGTCCGAGGCCGCTCCGGTCCTCTCTGAGCTCGGCCCGGACGAGATGGGGGTCGCTCAGTGGGTACAGCGGAATAACAGGCACGCAGGGGCGGCCACCCATACGCTCCCAAACTCCAAATGGATGTTCCTTTCCGTCAGAGGAACGCAGGGAGGAATGGGGATCGTCGGAATTCCAATGGCCGGTTTTCCCGCTCCGGACGCCTTTGAGAAAAACCTGATGATCGCCATACTGAGCCAGTGCGGCCTCAGTCAGGAGCGCATCCGGTTGCAGGAGGAACAAAATCACGCCGCTCCGCTGTTATAAGCGGAGCGGCGTTTATTTTTTCTTAATGCGGTTTTCAGTTCCTTAATCCCCATTTATTGCGGAGCACAGTATGCTATGGATGCAAAACAGATCTGTGTCCTATGAATGAAACAAAAGGAGATCGATGGTATGTCAGAGTATTGGCTTCTGCGTTTGATCATGGCGGGAGGGGTGATCGGCCTTGCCGCCGCGCTGAACCTCATGGGGAAATCGGTGCAGGCCGCTTTCCGTCACACGTATGTCAGAAAGGGGATTCAGGTATGATGGATCTTACCATGATCGGGACGCTGGGCGTCAGCTTTGGAATGGTATGGCTTCTGGTCCGCTGGTGTCAAAAGCAGCTGGACGATCCGGAAGCCTGAGCGTCGCGGAAAGGAGGCGGCCGCCGTGTTATTATTGGGGCTCATTATTTTACTGCTGTTCGGATATTTGGTCTATGCACTGGCACATCCGGAGCGTTTTTGAGACTGTGGATGTCATTTAGGAGGAGTTTCTTATGTTACAGCTGGTCCTGACATTGGTCATTTATTTGATCCTTGTCATTCCGGTGGGACGGTACCTTTATCACATCGCCGCCGGAAAACACACCTTCGCCGACCCGGTGTTTGACCGGATCGACGGCCTGATCTACAAAGCCGGCGGCGTTGACCCGCACAGGGGTATGAACTGGAGGCAGTACGCGCTGGCCCTGCTCGGCGCCAACGCCGTGATGATCGCCATTGGCTATCTGATCCTGCGGATCCAGAGCATTGGGATCTTCAACCCCAATCATATCGGAGGCATGGAGCCGTCGCTGGCCTTCAACACCATCATCAGCTTCATGACCAATACGAACTTACAGCACTACTCCGGTGAGTCCGGCCTGAGCTACTTGAGCCAGATGCTGGTCATCACCTTTATGATGTTTGTCTCCGCCGCCAGCGGCTACGCCGCCTGCGTGGCCTTCATCCGGGGGCTGGCCGGGAAAACAAAGGACAACGTGGGCAACTTCTTTTCCGACCTGGTTCGGATCACCACCCGGGTGCTCCTGCCCTTCTCTCTGGTGGGCGGCCTGCTTTTGGTCTGGCAGGGCGTGCCGCAGAATTTCTCCGGAAACATCGTGGTGGAGACGCTGGAGGGCACGTTTCAGGTGCTGGCCACCGGCCCGGTCGCGGCGCTGGAGATCATCAAGCATTTGGGCACCAACGGCGGCGGCTTCTTTGGAGCCAATTCCAGCACACCCATGGAGAATCCCACCATCCTGTCCAATCTGATCGAACTCTATTCCATGATGCTGCTGCCCGGCGCCTGTGTCATCGCCTTCGGCAAGATGGCCGGCGATGGACAGCGGGAGCGTCAGGAGAGCAGGAAAGCGGAACAGACGCTGCCTGTCCATCGGGAGGGAGTGACCGCCCGGCTGTTCGGAGCAGAGGGGCGCAGCGTCTTCCTCGCCATGAGTATTCTATTTACCGTGGGCCTGGGGCTTTGCTTCTGGGCCGAGTCCCAGGGCAATCCGGCGCTGGCGGAAGCCGGTCTCAGCCAGTCCATGGGCAGCATGGAGGGCAAGGAGGTCCGCTTCGGCGTCGCCCAGTCCGCGCTGTTCACCACAGTGACCACATCCTTTACCACCGGGACCGTCAACAATATGCACGACACCCTGACACCCCTGGGCGGGCTGGTCCCTCTGTTGCACATGATGCTCAACTGTGTCTTCGGCGGCAAGGGCGTTGGCCTGATGAACATGATCCTGTACGCGATTTTGGCCGTCTTTATCTGTGGGCTGATGGTGGGCCGCACCCCGGAGTATCTGGGCAAAAAGATCGAGGGCAGAGAGATGAAGCTCACGGCCCTGGCCATCATCATCCACCCCTTGCTGATCCTGGCCTTCTCCGCCCTGGCGGTGTCCACCGCTGCCGGACAGGCGGGGATCACAAACCCGGGCTTTCACGGCCTGACCCAGGTGCTGTATGAATACGCCTCCTCCGCCGCCAACAACGGCTCCGGCTTTGAGGGACTGGCGGACAATACATACTTCTGGAATATCACCACCGGGCTGGTCATGTTCCTGGGGCGCTATCTGCCCATTGTGATCCAACTGGCCATCGCAGGCTCGCTGATGAAGAAAAACCGTGTAAACGAGTCTGCCGGGACGCTGAAAACCGGCACAGTCAGTTTTTCTGTGATCCTGGTATTTGTGGTCTACATCTTTGCCGCGCTGACCTTCTTCCCGGCGCTGGCTCTGGGCCCCATCGCCGAGCACCTGACGCTTTGGGGGTGAGGAGGACTGTTCAATATGAGCAAGAAACAAAATAAAAAACTGCTGACGCCGGAGATCCTGAAGCAGGCCCTCCCTGGAGCGGTCAAAAAACTGGATCCCCGGTATATGATCAAAAATCCCGTCATGTTTGTGGTGGAGATCGGCTTTTTCATTACCCTGCTGCTGGCCATCGTACCGGGATTGTTCGGCGAGACGGATGGCGGCCTGCGCGCCTACAACCTGGTCGTCGCCGTCATCCTGCTGGTCACGGTGCTCTTTGCCAACTTTGCCGAGTCTGTGGCGGAGGGCCGGGGAAAGGCCCAGGCCGCCAGCCTGAAAAAGACGCAGAAGGACACCCGGGCCCGCCGTCTGGACGAAAACGGCGAGGAGCGCGTCGTCTCCTCCAGCGAGCTGAGAAAGGGCGATGTGGTCATGGTAACGGCCGGAGAGATCATCCCCGGCGACGGCGAGGTCATTGAGGGCATCGCCAGCGTGGACGAGTCCGCCATCACCGGCGAATCCGCCCCGGTGGTCCGGGAGAGCGGCGGCGACTTCTGCTCCGTCACCGGCGGCACCACCGTGGTATCCGACTGGCTGAAGATCCGCATCACCTCCGACCCCGGCAACAGCTTTCTGGACCGGATGATCGCACTGGTGGAGGGCGCGTCCCGGAAAAAGACCCCCAACGAGATCGCGCTGAACACCCTGCTGATCTCCCTGACCATCATTTTCCTGATCGTGATCGTCACCCTGTACCCCATCGGCCAATACTGCGGGGTCCGGCTGCCTCTGTCCACCCTGATCGCCCTGATGGTCTGTCTGATCCCCACCACCATCGGCGGACTGCTCTCCGCCATCGGCATCGCCGGCATGGACCGGGTCACCCGGTTCAATGTGATCGCCATGTCCGGCAAGGCGGTGGAGGCCTGCGGCGACGTGGATACGATGATCCTGGACAAGACAGGCACCATCACCTTCGGCAACCGGCTGGCGGCGGACTTCCTGCCGGTAGAAGGGGTTGACCGCAAGGAGCTGCTCCGCTGCGCCGCGCTGACCAGCCTCCACGACGACACGCCGGAGGGCAAATCCACCCTGGAGCTGGCCCGGCGCATGGGGGATGACAGCCAGGAGGTCCCCGGCTCCGCGTTCATCGAATTTACGGCCCAGACCCGCATGAGCGGCGTGGACCTGCCGGACGGCAGGGTGGTCCGCAAGGGCGCGTCGGATGCCATTGAACAGTATGTCAAGACACAGGGCGGCAGCATCCCCCCTGATCTCCACACCATTGTGGAGCAGGTCTCCTCTCTGGGCGGCACGCCGCTGGCAGTGTGCGAAGACGACAGGATCCTGGGCGTCATCTACCTGAAGGATACGGTGAAGCCCGGCATGGCGGAGCGCTTTGAGCGCCTGCGGGCCATCGGCATCAAGACCATCATGTGTACCGGCGACAACCCCCTCACCGCCGCCACCATCGCGAAGGAGGCCGGTGTGGACGGCTTTATCGCCGAATGTAAACCCGAGGATAAGATCCGTGTGATCAAGCAGGAGCAGTCGGAGGGCAAGATCGTCGCCATGACCGGCGACGGCACCAACGACGCCCCGGCTCTGGCCCAGGCCAACGTGGGTCTTGCCATGAACTCCGGAACCACCGCGGCCAAGGAGGCCGCCAATATGGTGGATCTGGACAGCGACCCCACAAAGATCCTGGAGGTGGTGGAGATCGGCAAGCAGCTGCTCATCACCCGGGGCAGCCTGACCACCTTCTCCATCGCCAACGACATCGCCAAGTATTTTGCCATCATCCCCGCCATGTTCATGGCGGCGGTCCCTCAGCTGGGCGTGCTGAACATCATGGGGCTGGCGACACAGAACAGCGCCATCCTTTCTGCATTGATCTTCAACGCCATCATCATCCCCTGCCTGATCCCGCTTGCCATGAAGGGCGTCAAATACCGTCCCATGTCCTCCGGCAAGCTGCTTGGGCGAAATATGCTGATCTATGGCCTGGGCGGCGTCATCGCCCCCTTTGTGGGAATTAAACTGATCGATCTGCTCATTGCTCCTATTTTAGTGTTGCTAGGTATCTAAGGAGGTCCCTTACCATGAACGAAGCATCCAATCATACCGCATTCTTTCGCGGGCTGCGTCAGACGTTCGGCGTGACCCTGATCCTGCTGTTTCTCTGCGGCCTTTTATTTCCCGTTCTGCTCACCGGGATCTCTGCGGCAGTGTTCCCGGAGCAGGCTGGCGGCAGTCTGGTCTATGCGGATGGCCGGGCTGTTGGATCCAAATATGTTGGACAGGAATTCACCAAGCCCTATTTCATGAAGGGACGTCCCTCCGCCTACCACTACAATACCTATTACGAGGATGCGGCGGGAAATCAGTATTACCATGACGGCAGTCCCTTCGCGGGGGTGGCCTCCGGCTCCAATAACTACGCTCCCTCGAATCCCGCATTGGTCCAGCGGGTCAGGGCAGATGTGGAGAAATTCCTCGCCTCAAACCCGGATGTCAAGCGGGAGGACATTCCCACCGACCTGATGACGGCCTCCGGCTCCGGACTGGACCCCCACATCTCCCCGGCATCCGCCGCGATCCAGCTCCCGGCCATCGCGGAAGCCTCCGGTCTGAGTCAAGAAACCCTGAAACAAATCGTGGAGGACAACACGCAGGGGAAACTTCTGGGGATCTTCGGGGAAGAGACGGTCAATGTTCTCGGCGTCAACCTGGACATTGCCCAGGCGATGGGCCTGACAAGCACTGAAAACAACTGACCTTTACGCTCCTTGCTCCTCCGGCTGTACAGCCTGTCACGCACAGGTTGTACGGCCCTTTTTCTTCGGAAGAGAGCCTTATTTATCCTTAATTTCATTCCATATATCTTTGTCCCGGTTTTAGCTTCTGCGCGCTATCATAGGAGCTGTAAGGAGGAATCCACTATGGTCATGCTTTTGAAACGGCTCTCCCGCTTAGAGGCCCAAATGGACAACGCAATGGAAAGGTTTTTATTTCACCATCACATTTTGGGATTTCTGGTGATCTTCATCGGCATCCCCCTCATCACTCTGGCCGCCGTATGTCTGTTCACCGCCGCCATCGTGTTTCCGCTCGGAGTCTTTTCCGGCGCGCTCTGACCGGAGCCGCCCCTTCCCTCAAAAACGCCCCGCGGCGGCAGAGTCCGCATCTTAATATCATCTTAATACGCGCATCAAATCATTAATCCTCCCTTTAGATGGAATATGGATAATAGGGGTGAAGAAGCGATCAAGGTATATGAAGGGGCAGCACTTATGCGGAAGTTTTTTCCAAGGAACAACAGGTCTCCGTTCCGGGTCATTATTTTGGGGTTCATGCTGGTGATTTTAACGGGGAGCCTCCTGCTCATGCTCCCCATCGCCTCACAGCAGGGGGTCCGCACCCCATTCCTGGACGCGCTGTTCACCTCTACTTCCGCCGTCTGCGTGACGGGGCTGATCCTTTACGATACCGCGACCTACTGGTCCAACTTCGGGCAGCTTGTGATCCTTCTGCTGATCCAGATCGGCGGCCTTGGCGTTGTCACGGTGGGAGGAGCCTTTGCGATCCTGTCCGGGCGGAGGATCGGCCTGATGCAGCGCAGCACGATGCAGGAGGCCATCGCAGCGCCCAAGGTGGGCGGGGTCGTGCGGCTGACGACATTTATTTTGAGGTCGGCGCTGGTCATCGAGCTGATAGGAGCCATCGCCCTCTTCCCGGTGTTCGTTCAGGAATTCGGAGTCCTTCGGGGCGCCTGGTACGCGCTGTTCCACTCTATTTCCGCCTTTTGCAACGCGGGATTCGATCTGATGGGCGTGAAGGCCCCCTTTTCATCTCTGACGGATTATGCGGGGCACCCCGTAGTCCCCATCGTGATCGCGCTTCTCATTGTTGTCGGCGGGATCGGCTTTTTGACCTGGGAGGACATCCGCACCAACCGGCTGTGCTTCAAAAAATACCGGATGCAGAGCAAGGTGATCCTGACGGTGACCGGCGCTCTCATTGTGCTCCCCACAGTCTACTTTTTCTTCTTTGAGTTTTCTCAGGAGCCGATGGGGAGACGCTTCCTGCTGTCTTTATTCCAAGCTGTTACGCCCAGGACCGCCGGTTTTAATACGGCGGATCTCACCGCTATGAGTGAGACGGGCCAGTCCCTGATCACCATTTTGATGCTGATCGGCGGCTCGCCCGGCTCTACCGCGGGCGGCATGAAGACAACCACTCTGGCGGTATTGCTGGCCAGCGCCTTCGCTGTGTTCCGGCGCAAGTCAGACCCCCACTTCTTTAACCGGCGGATCTCCAGCGAGACCGTCTCGCAGGCCGCCACCATTATGATGATGTATCTGGTCCTGTTTTTGGGCGGCGGACTGGCCATCAGCCGGCTTGAGGGCTTGCCCGTTCTGACCGGCTTGTTTGAGACGGCCTCCGCCATCGGGACGGTGGGCCTGTCCCTGGGCGTCACGCCGCAGTTGGGCTGCTTCTCTCACTTAATTTTGATCGCGCTGATGTTCTTTGGCAGGGTCGGAGGGCTCACCCTGATCTTCGCGGCCCTCTCCAACACTGTGGGCATCAACGCCCGTCTGCCCCAGGAACGGATCACAGTGGGATAACGGATCCAAGCACTTCGATGCGATATATCAGGAGAAACGCTTCTGCACTCTTTTGGAGGAGGGATCAACATGGAGGCTCTGGTCCTGGTAGGCGGCTTTGCCGCAGTCTTTGTTTTTGGATACTTTCTGATGTCAAAATTGGACGATTGGCTGGCAGAGCCGCGGAGCCGGGAGGACCGGCCAAGAACGGAACCCCAGTTGAGGATCGCCGCCTCCCAGCTGGATTCTGTCCCTGCCATTTCCGCCGCTTTAAAGGAACTCGGCAGACAGCGCCCCGGCCTGCGCTGCGCGCTGATCCTTGGGGAAGAGCAGGAGATCGCCGGCGCTCTTGCCCGCGGCTCGGTTGACCTTGCCCTTGTGTCCGACCACACCGCCATACCGTCCGTACAGTACCGGGACATCACACTGTATCCGCAGGCTGTCAAGCTTTCAGATGGCGCGGTGGAGGTCAGCGCTCTGGGGCAAGGCTCCGTGCGCCAGCGGCTCTTATGGCACAACGGCGAGATCCGCCCTGATACGCTGGAATTGATCCGCCGGCTCTGCGGACAACCGTGACTGAAATGTGCTATAATAGAGCTGTTTGAAGGGAGGGCTTGATGTGGACCGGAACACATTGGGACGATCGCCTGTAAAGAAACAGGGCCGGCTCTCGATCTTTGTCAGTTATTTTCCGGGAGCGGGAACGCGCTGCCGGATGCTGCAGGCGGGAGAGCAGGCGCGGCGGTCCGGCACGGACACGGTCATTGGGGCGCTTTCCCACGGCCCATGGCTGGAAACCGCAGCGGCCGCCGCCCGTTTTGAGACGCTGCTCGGGAAGAAAATGCAAAAAAATGGCCGGACCGTGGATGAGCTGGATCTGGACGCCTGCCTGAAGCGGCGTCCGGAGCTGATCCTGATCGATGAGCTTTCCCACCTGAACGCGGAGGAAGCCCGGCACATGAGGCGCTACCAGGATGTTGAGGAGCTGCTGAAGGCAGGGATCGACGTCTATACCACGCTGGATATTTCGCACATCGAAAGCATCCAGGAAGCCGTGTCCTCCGTGACCGGGGCCTCTGTGCCCGACCGGATCCCGGACCGGATCTTTGACCATGCCGCCCAGGTAGAATTCATCGACATTGAGCCGGAGCGGCTCCGGCAGCGGCTCCTCCAGCGGCAGGAGGGGGACCTGCTGGCCGGATATACCACAGTGCAGCTGAGCGCTCTGCGTGAGATCGCCCTTCGGCGGTGCGCGGACCGGGCGGCGCATTTTGCCCAGACTGCGCGCAGTCACGCGGCGTACCGCACCCATGACCACATTTTGGTCTGCCTGTCTCCCTCGCCCTCCAATGAAAAGATCATTCGCACAGCGGCCCGGATGGCTGGGGCGTTCCGGTGCGGATTTACCGCGTTATTTGTGGAAACCAAGTCGTTTCAATGGATGGCGCAGGAGGATAAAGCACGGCTCCAGGCCAACCTGCATCTGGCCCAGCAGCTGGGGGCGTCCATCGAAACGGTCTACGGCGATGATGTGGCGGAGCAGATCGCGGAGTTCTCCCGTCTGGCGGGCGTCACTAAAATCGTGCTGGGCCGGAGCGGGATCCAGCGCGCCCCGTTCCGGAAGGCGGCCCTGACAGAGCGGCTGATCGAGTTGACGCCGGAGCTGGACATCCACATCATTCCCGACAGCGGGACAAACAGCCGCGTTTCTGTCTGGCATTGGGCCCCCTCTCACCTGCCGGCCATATCGGTCCTGGATCTGCTGAAAAGCGTGATGATCCTCGTCCTGACCACACTGATCGGATTTTTATTTTACAGCTGGGGCTTTACAGAGGCCAATATCATCGCCCTTTATATCCTGGGCGTCATGCTGGTATCGGTGTCCACCAGAGGCTCTGTTTGCAGCCTGATCGCGTCCATTGCCGGTGTTCTGACCTTTAACTTCTTCTTTACTGTTCCCCGCTTTTCCCTGCACGCCTATGACAACGGCTACCCGGTCACCTTTCTGGTCATGTTCCTGGCCTCGCTGATGACCGGCTCCCTGGCCTCCAAGCTCAAGCTGCACGCGAAACGGTCGGCAGAGGTGGCCTGGCGCACCAAGCTGCTGTTTGAAACGGATCAGAACCTTCAAAAGGCCGGTTCTCCAAAGGAGATCTTCTCCGTCACAGCCAAGCAGCTGTTAAAGATCTTTCAGCGCGACATGATCGTATATCCCGTTGAAAACAGCAAATTGCTGGAGCCGGAGATCTTTCCGGCAGATCCGGGCGCCGCTTCCGCCGCCCGTTATACCACAGCCAAGGAAATGGCTGTGGCACAATGGGTTGTTACCAACAACAAGCGGGCGGGCGCGGGGACCGAGACCCTTTCGGACGCCTGCTGTACCTATCTGTCTATTCGGACCGGCGACCTGGTGTACGGGGTCATGGGGATCGCTGCGGCGGACAGCCCTCTGGACTCCTTCGAGACCAGCATCCTGCTCTCTGTCCTGGGGGAATGTGCCCTTGCCCTGGAAAACCAAAAGAATCTGGAGGAGAAGGAGGCCGCCGCTGTTCTGGCGAAAAATGAACAGCTGCGGGCCAATCTGCTTCGGTCCATCTCCCACGACCTGCGCACTCCCCTGACCTCGATCTCAGGAAATGCCAGCAATTTGCTCTCCAACGGAAATTTGTTCGACGCCGAGACCAAGGAGCGGATGTGCACGGACATCTATGACGACGCCATGTGGCTGATCGACCTGGTGGAAAATCTGCTGTCTGTCAGCAGGCTGGAGGAGGGCGGGATGAACCTGCATATTTCCACAGAGCTGATCGATGAAGTGGTTGCGGAAGCACTGCGGCACGTTGACCGCAGACGCACACAATATGAGCTGCACGTGCAGAACAGCGAAGACTATCTGCTGGCGCAGATCGACGCCAAGCTGATCGTCCAGGTCCTCATCAATCTGATCAACAACGCCATCAAGTACACACCGCCCGGAACAGAGATCGATGTGACATGGGAGCGGCGGGGGAGCTGGATCCAGGTCTCTGTTTCCGATACCGGGCCGGGGGTCCCGGAGCAGGCAAAGCCCCATATCTTTGATATGTTTTACAGCGCCTCCGATCCGGTCGCTGACAGCCGCCGCAGCATGGGGCTCGGCCTGGCCCTGTGCAAGTCGATCGTCAATGCCCACGGCGGAGAGATCGCAGTCTCAGATCGCAGCCCCCACGGAGCCATCTTCACATTTTCTGTACCCACAGGGGAGGTAGAATTGCATGAATAAGCCTTTGATCTTGGTGGTTGAGGATGACACCGCCGTCCGCAATCTGATCACGACCACGCTAAAAGCCCACGACTACCGCTACTTGACCGCGGCCAATGGCGAGTCCGCTGTTTTGGAAGCCTCGTCCCATAATCCGGATGTGATCCTGCTGGACCTGGGCCTGCCGGATCTTGATGGCGTAGAGGTCATCCGCCGGGTGCGCTCCTGGTCCAATCTGCCCATCATTGTGATCAGTGCCCGGAGCGAGGACACCGATAAGATCGACGCCCTGGACGCCGGCGCGGATGACTATCTGACCAAGCCCTTTTCGGTGGAGGAGCTGCTGGCCCGTCTGCGGGTCACTCAGCGCCGTCTGGACGCGCAATCCGGAGCGGTCAATGCAGACGCCGTCTTTACCAATGGGAAGCTGAAGGTGGACTACGCGGCCGGATGCGCGTTTTTAGATGGAAAGGAGCTCCATCTGACCCCCAGCGAGTACAAGCTGCTGTGCCTGCTGTGCAGGAATGTAGGCAAGGTCCTGACCCACACCTTCATCACCCAGCAGATCTGGGGAAGGAGCTGGGAGAACGACATCGCTTCCCTGCGGGTCTTTATGGCGACCCTGAGAAAAAAGCTGGAGCAGGAGCCCGGCTCGCCCCAGTATATCCAGACCCATATCGGAGTCGGGTATCGCATGATGAAGGTGGAATGAGTAGACAGCGCAATGTTGTACGACTATCCTCCTCTTCCCTTCCCTGTACGCATATCCTAAGGAAGCCTTCACTAAGCGCGCTACCGCCCTCAGCTATGAGGTAGTGTTCAACGGTCTACCCATGACACACTTGGTAATCCAGCTGCGCCTGACCGATGTCCAGAAGTTTGACAGTGGCGCTGTGTAGCTGCGGTATTCTATTGCCCAATAACATCCTCAAATTCTGACGGGGAATAAAACAAGAAAAATCTTCAGCCATTTACAGATGCCCTATGCTCCGCTATACTAAGAGCAGAAAGAGAGGGAGGTGTGTCGATGGCGGGCAGGCGGATCTGCGCCGGGTACTACCGGCGGTATGACAGGAAGGTGGTCTATGTGGTCTCGCTGGCCATCGATGCTGACACCGGCGAGGAAACAGCGGTCTGGACTGCCTACCCCTTCGCGGATGTCCCAAGGTACTATACCTCTTCCCAGAGCAGTTCATAGATGGCCTATCCATCCGCAAATATGCCGAGGCCCATCAGTTGAACCGGGACAGTGTGGATCATCTGCAAAAGAAATTCTTTTCTGCTCTGGCCTGCCTGCTGAAAGAACGGGACGAGGCGGAGGAACTATGCCAACTGCGGAAACCAGTACAAAAGTGAATGACTGTAACCTCAAACGGAGCATCTGCGACAAAGCAGGCGCTCCGTTTTTCTGTCAAAAGTGTGTCAAAGGGATATGATCGCTCCAATACATAGTGAAAAGGAACATCAGACGGCATCCGAAAATTATATCAAAACTATGTCATCTGCAAATATTATCGGCAAGAGAAGTAGAGGGGTATTTGTATGGAATTGCAGAGGCTGTGTTCAGCAGACAAATCAAAATCGGGGTGTTTCGCTTTCGTCAGGTCGCAAAATTTAGTCGGAGGTCTTACAAAATTTGAGTTTCAAGGGACACACAGTACGGAAAATTTCGACAGGAGATTGTAACAGTGAAAGAATCCAGTTACAAAAGCTACGACGAACTGCCGCTGTTCCCCAGCACCAAGAAGGGTTCCCGCCGAAGCCCAGCGAAGCGGGTTCGGTGGGAAGAGGAAGCACAGCGGAATGAGTGAGTTTTCGCTCTTGGGGGGAAACAAAGGATATGGAGTTTGTGCCGACGAGATGCGCGAACCGGACTTCCCGGTACCGCACATCGGCAACAGAATGGTGGTACCAAAGGAACGATTCATCCAGTGGGTAAAAAAACACAGGGTGTGAAGCATGAAAAACAACGACCACGGAAATTTTTTCTCTCTGCCCAATGAGATTTTTCTCCTTGCCCTGAATGCAGACGAGCTGGCGGTGTACTGCTATCTGCGGCGATGTAAAATCAGTGCTGGCCCAGTACCAAAACGATTGGACAGGCAGTGAGCATGAGTGAGAACACAGTACGCAAGTACATCTGTCGGCAGGAGGAGAGAGGACTCATCGCCGCAGAATCCACCGAGGTCATCACGAAGTCCAGCGGCAGGTGCAACGGCAACCTGCTGTTCACACTCCTCCCGATCCAAAAGGTAATCGACCAGTTTTACGAACGGCAACTGTCTGCGTTGGAGCAGGCAGCAGCTCAACAGCGGGCGCAGCAGCGAGCGGAGAAGTCTGGCGTGGAGTTCGTTCCCCCCACGAAAGATCAGAGCGCATGACCGCGCCACTGTCCGCTTTGTGCGCCCCGACCGGGCTGGTTGGAGTCCCAGCCCCACCCGGGCCTTCCCCGCAAATTTGGGCCGCTGTGGGCCCAGATGAGAGTGCACGGCGAGGACGAAAGAAAAAGCAGGATAAAGGCAGGGAATCGCAAGCGCCCCTCCAGCAGGTCACACCGTCCCGCAAAGCGGGGCGGTGCAAGGGCTTGCGGGCTTTCAGAAGAGGGGGTCATAGGTGGTCAGTTTGGATCAATTCGGGCGTCACAGGTGGTCGGAATGGAGGGAAAAATCCCGTAAACCCGCTGAAATTAAGAGGTTCGGAGGTGCACCTGCGGGGTCACCTCGGGGATATTTCCCCCTTTTCGAGCCGATTTGGTTAGCCCCTAAAATTGTAAATTGTTTGATAACAAAACGCGATTGCCGTAGCTATTTTCTGTTTCTGTGGTATGGTGAGTTGCTAACAAGGAGGTGGCGCACTATGACCCGGTAGCCCACGCAGGTCCTGCGACGCAAATCAAAGATAAAACCTCGGAGGTAAAAAAAGACATGGCAAAGCGAAGACCGTCTGGAGACGGCATGGTGCGCAAGCGGGAGGACTGTGCAGAGTACATCCCCGCCCTGGCCAGAGCCGTGGGTTGTCCAGCACCACCGGCCACGGCATCCACACCACCCTGCACCATGTGCTAAAGTCCGCGGTAGACCACCGGCCTTCGGCTGGATGAGATCTGCGGATTGATGTGGTCTGACTTCGATCCCAGAAAAGGGACACTGAATATCAGCCGTACCCTCCACAAGGAAAAGGGCGGGCGGCTGGTGACAGGCGACACCAAGACCTACGCTGGAACCAGAAAAATCATCCTACCACCCACCACAGCGGAGTTGTTAGCAAATCGTAAGAAGCACTCCTATTCCGTCTGGATCTTTCCCAACCCACTCAAACCAGAAGCGCCTATGAATCCCGCCACCGCTTATCACCAACTGAAAAAAATCCTTGCGGAAAACGATCTGCCCAATCTCCGCTTCCATGATCTCAGACACACTTTTGCCACCCACGCTCTGGCAAATAGCGTGGATGCTAAGACCTTATCTGGAATCCTGGGCCATACCAAGGCCAGCTTCATGGTGGACACCTACACCCACACCACAACGGATATGCATAAAAAGACCGTTGAGATCGTCGGCGTCTTTTTAACGGACTACCTGGGAGAGGAGATGGCTCCATGGCAAAGCGCAGAAACCGCGGCGACGGCAGCCTCCACCTGAGAAAAGATGGCCGCTGGGAAAGACGGTATGTGGTGGGCTACGATGACAAGGGCCTACCGGTTACCAAAAATGTTCTCGCCAAAACCAAGCCGGAGTGTGCGGCAAAGCTGGCGCAGCTCCGGGATACACTGAAAGAGCCTGCGCCGGACCAGCCTAAGCCCGGAATCCTGCTGGCGGACTGGCTGGACCTCTGGTATCAAGGGTACAAGAAACCGAATCTCCGCCCCAATACTCAGATGTCCTATGAGCGGCGAATTTACCAACACATAACCCCTGCTCTGGGACAAATCCAGCTGGACAAGCTGACCACCGCAGACATTCAGGAATTCTACGCTGATCTCAAGAAAAATGGTCGGCTGCTTCGCACCGAGCTCTATGGCGCAGGTCTGTCAGATCAGACGATCCGTGGTATCCACACCACCCTCCACGCTGCGCTGGACAAGGCCGTAGAGGAAAATCTGATCTTCCAAAATCCTTCAGATGGATGTCAACTCCCCTCTGCCAGGCCCAGAGAAATGAAGGTGCTGACACCGGAGGAGATCCAGCAGTTACTGATCCAGGCCAGAGAGGATGGGTGCTATGAATTGCTCCTGCTGGAGCTGTCCACCGGCCTGCGCCGTGGTGAGATCTGTGCCCTCCAGTGGAATGACCTGAATCTTAAAACGGGAGCGCTCCAAGTGGAACGGCAGGTCCACCGGGTACGAGGTGAATTGGTGGTATCTCCACCCAAAACCAAGGCAGGCCGGAGGGCTGTGCTCCTCCCAGCTCCTGTCCTGAATGTACTCAAATCCTACCGGACCACTTCAACCTCCCGTTGGATGTTCCCCTCGCCAGTCAAGGAGGACTCCCCCATGGACCCCACGGCAGTGCGAAAGCGGCTGTCCACTGTGCTAAAACGGGCCAGCTGCAAGAGACCTCGATTCCACGATCTGCGGCATACTTTCGCCACCGCTTCCCTGGAGCACGGCATGGATGTGAAGACCCTTTCGACCATCATCGGCCATGTGTCCAGCGCCACACCCCTGAATATCTACGCCCACGTGACGGGCGAGATGCAGAGAACTGCCGCCGCTAAGATCGACCGTGGGATCGCCAAAAGTGAAGCCACCCAAGATGTTGACACAGTGCCAAGAAACCCGCCACCCTCCACCTTCCAGCCCTACAAGGGTCAGCGCCGCAAGCCCGGCACCGGCTGTGTCAGCCAGATTAACGACCATCTCTGGGATGGCCGCTACTCCCCCACCGTCAATGGAAAGCGTATGGTCCGCAATGTCTATGCCCCCACCGTCAATGGAAAGCGTATGGTCCGCAATGTCTATGCCTCCACCGAAGAGGAATGTGAGGAGAAGCTTGCCGAGCTGATTCGGGAGATGAAGCAGGAGATCGCTACCATGAAAGCACACCCAAAGGCTGGCTGAAAAGCACAGGGCTCCGGCGGTACGCTTCCGCCGGAGCATTGATTTTTTCTGTCTGTGGCTTGTTCTGTGGTCAAAGGCAAAAGTCGAAATTCAAACTGTCAAAAATAGTTGCAAAAAGCAAATAAAACACCCGCTTTTCGCTCGAAAAGCGGGTGTTTTGTGGAGCTGCTACCCAGATTTGAACTGGGGACCTCATCCTTACCAACTGATTGGAAGGGTGAGGTTTGCTGCTTTCCGGGCCTTTTGTGCCCTCTTTTGTCCGAAACGCCGTGCTATCCAGCACTCTTTTGTCCGTTGATTCCGTCCACTCGTTTCCGCGTGTGGGTCACGGTGTGGGTCAAAGGTCCCTGATCTCCTCCAGGAACTCCGGCAGCACATCAAAGATGATGGCACAGATTACGATCCAGTTGGTGTCCTCATAGTGATGCACCAGCCGGTGCCGCAGTCCGGCAATTTTGATCCACGGAATTTCCGGATGGGCTTTCTTGAACTCGTCCGACAAATTGTACACATGTTCCCCGATGTTGTACAGTGGCGTCGTGACCGTCCACTGGATCGTCTCCTCATTGCAGATTTTTTCTGGAGTGATTTGTTCTCTCTGCGCATAATTCAAAAGTTTTTCTGTGGTTTCTCGGATTTTCTCTATTCTCTGCTGATCACTGTATTTCATGCGATCTGCACCCCCTCGGCTAAAATCGCATCATAGAAGGCCGACTGGGGATTGATCTCCCGCAGTTCATAGACGTCCACTGGTTTCCCTAACGCACAGTGCAGCTCTTCCGCGATACAGAGGACGTCTGTCAGATCAAAATCTTTGCCCCCAACAACGAGCAAGTCAATATCAGAAGCGGCGTCAGCCTCCTGTCTGGCATAGGACCCAAACAGGATTGCCCTTTCCGCATGATATTTTTTCAGCAGGGGCAGCACGGCAGCAAAAATTTCGTCCAGGGAATAGATATGCTCAGGCATCGCAAAACACCCCCCTGTGCTTAATATACCATACAAAAGCCGTGATTAAAAGGCCTTTTTCTGGTCTTCCCCCAACTGCTCTATAGGCCTATTGGAAAAAGAATTTTGCGATGCTGTAAACAAAGAGAAACAGTTACGGCGGAGGCCGGTGCTCCTCCTGCCCTGTTTAACTCTGTGGACTTGCTGTGTCGGGCGAATAGTATCCCGCACCCCATCTGGCCGGTCTGCAGCCCCTGTCAGGATCATGTGCCTGACGTTTCGCCAAAGCCGATTGCTGCCCCGGCGGCGATCAGTGACAATTGGATCAGGTCAGCTTCAAGCGGATCGTCTGTGGCTGCAGACAGTTCCCTTTTTTGCCGGAAATGACATTGCGCACGGCTGACCACAGGCCTGGGGCGCGGAGAGATCTTGGATTTTCAGCTCTTTTCCACATTTTTATCGGATCAAGTCATGCTGAACAGGCTGATAAAACAAATGTGAAATTTCGTGTGCCTGCGCAGTTTGACCCAAGATCCACATCAGCTTTGTTACAGCGGCTTCCATTGTCATATTGTAGGTCTCCAGCATTGGATAACGTTTCTTGACCTGCTGGCCAACTTGATAGATTTCCATATCGCTTCCTTCATAGGGAACCTGTGTCATCATTAAGATGGTTTTCCCGGCTGAGATCCACCGGCCAACCGAGTGGGCCATCTCGCCCTCCCCTCCATCGGGAAGCCCCCCCACACCAAAGGATTGAAAAATGATCGCTGCGTAATCATCGATCAACTTGTCCAAGATCTGCCCGTGCATTCCTGGGATCAAGGTCAAGAGTAGTATGTTGGGGTTCAAGCGGTGAAAAAAGGTGGGGCGGTCGTCTTTTTTGTAAGAACGTACCTCCAAGTATCGAATGATCTTTCCGTCCCGGATCACAGCGACATCTGGGTAATCGACACAGGAAAATGCGTCATAGCTTCTGGTGCGCTCCTTCCGGGCCCGGGTCCCTAAAATCACCCGTCCGTTAAATACCAAAGAGACGTCATGAGAGCTTACATCTGCGGCATATAAGATGGCGTCAGACAGATTTTTCCTGGCGTCTGTGTCGGCAAGTGAAATAGACCTCTGTGCTCCGGTCAAGACAATGGGCTTTGGAGAATTTTGAATCAGGTATGAGAGGGCGGCCGAGGTATAGGCCGTGGTGTCAGTGCCGTGCGTGACCACAAATCCGTCATACTGTTCATAGTGCTCCTGGATGCACCGGCTGATTTGAAGCCAGTGTGCTGGCCCTATGCTGGTACTGTCCAAATTCATCAACTGGACAGCGTCTACCTGACAATAGGATGCGGCTTGGGGAACACAGGCCAATAGCTCCTGCGATGAGATCGCCGGAGCAAGACGCTGGCCGCTTTCCTTAGAAGCGATGGTGCCTCCAGTTGCGATCAGCAGTATTTGACGCATTTCAGACCTCCTGGCAAATCATTGTGATAAATCATTGTGATCAAGCTGGGACATTACGGAGGAACTTCGTCAGCCGGTCCAGGCCCTCCTTGATGTTCTCCATGGAGGTGGCGTAGGACCAGCGGACGAAGCCGGGGGCGCCGAAGCCGGTGCCGGGCACTACGGCCACCTTGCCGCACTTCAGGAGCAGGCTGGCGAAGTCGTCAGCGTCCTGGATCACGTGGCCGAAGAGCTCTTTGCCCACCAGCTTGGAGACGTTCATCATGACATAGAACGCGCCCTCAGGCTTGATGCAGCTGACCCCTTCGATCTGGTTTATGCGCTCCACCATGTAGTTGCGGCGCGCCTCAAAAGCAGCCTTCAACTCCTCCACTGGCTCCTGGGAGGCAGATAAAGCCACAGCGGAGGCCCTCTGTGAGATGGAGCATGGGGATCCGGTACAGTGACCCAGGTAGTTGCCGATCACTTTGGCGATGGGAGCGGGGGCGGCTACATAGCCGATGCGCCAGCCGGTCATGGCGTAGGACTTGGACACACCGTTTACCAGCAGGGTCCGCTCCTTAATCTCGGGACTGATGGCCGCCAGGCTGGTAAACTCCCGGTTGTCATAGGCCAGGCGGTAGTAGATCTCATCAGAGATCACATAGATATCCTTCTCCACACAGACCTGGGCAATGGCCTCCAGCTCCTGGCGGCTGTACATCATACCGGTGGGGTTGGAGGGGTTGTTCAAAATCATGCACTTGGTCTTGGGGGTAATAGCGACAGCGAGCTTCTCGGGGGTGATCTTGAAGTGCTCGGCCTCGGAGGCCTCCACCACCACGGGCACGCCGCCCACCATCTGAATGAGCTCGATGTAGCTGACCCAGTAGGGCGCGGACAGGATGACCTCGTCTCCGGAGTTGACCAGGGCGCGCAGCGCGGCGTACACGCAGGTCTTGGCGCCGTTGGAGACGGCGATCTCGGCGGGCTGGTACTCCACGCCGCAGTCCTCCTTCAGACGCTGGCACACCGCCTTGCGCACTTCCACAGTGCCTGTGGAGGGAGTGTACTTGGTGTCGTTGTTGCGCCTCAATGCCGGCCTCCTTGATGTAGTCCGGGGTGTGGAAATCGGGTTCGCCGGCGCCGAAACCCACCATGTCCTGACCCTCCGCCTTCATCTGCTTAAACATGGCGTCAATGGCAAGGGTGGTGGAAGGACGAATATTGAGTGCCAGGTGGGATAATGGTTTCATCAAAATGCGCCTCGAGTAACTTGATAAGATTTGGATGTTGACATTTTAGAGATGATGAGCGATGGCGGCCGGAACAACCGGCCGCCATCCTCGTTTAGGAAGTAAGTAAATGATGGAGAGGCAGCGTCTAAAAGATAATTGGGCCAACAAACGCCATAATGACTAAATAGACCACTAAGAATCCGACTCCGAACCAAAGTGCCTGCAATACCTCCTTGGTGTTGGAGCACTGTCCGATTCCCATTTGAACGACAAAATTGGTTGTAGGATAGGTGTTGCCCGTCAAACGGGTGGCGGCCAGGAGAACCAGCGCCATACAGCCGGCAGGCAGACCGACTTCCGCTGCCATTCCGCCGAACATAGAGGCGATCAGCTGAATTTCCGCAATTACGGAAGATTCGATGCCAAAGCCGCCTACCAAGGAGGCGATCAGCATAACGCCGGCGGGGCCGCCGCTTGTGGCAAGACCTTCGATCAAAGAAGTAAATGCCTCGAAACCGCCTGCGGCGGTGACTTGCATCAGCAGAACGTTGATGCACAGGGAAATGAACAGCACATGAGTCTGTTTTCTGGCTCCGTTTACCACACAGGAAACAGCCGTCTCCAGTTTGGTGCCGGAAAAAATAGCCAGTACCGCGGCAAGGAGCACCATGACAATCAATACATAGTTACTTCCTTGTTTTGTAATGATGCCATAAGCAATCAGTATAACAAATAGCAAGAGGAAGGCAATGGTTGCCCGAACCTGTTTTGGAGATATTGATTCTCGAGACAGATCTTTAAGATCATCGCTTATCTCGTAATGCTCATAGCCCTCTGTCCGCTTTTGAGCGCGGATACAGCCAACCCATGTGCCAATTAACCAGACGGCATCAAAGGGAATGCCTGCCTGAAGCATATAAGTACCATAAGAGAGGCCAGTCACTTCCAGCGTCATTAAGGTAACCCCAGTGATAGGGCCTAAGATAAGACCGATTTCCCCTGCCGCTTTAAACAGCGCAGTAACTACCGTAGGCGTAACACCCAGTGTGCCCATAATAGGAAGCATAATTGGGGCGATTACCGCGTTTCCGCCGGAGGAAGTTCCCAACAGGCCGCTCACCAAAATAGAGCAGGCACACAGAGAAATCTTAGCCTTCGTCCGCGTGTTAACGCCGATCCGGTCCACAATAAAGTAGACTAACACATTGGAGACTTTTGTTTCAGACATTAGAGCGCCAATTCCAGCGCCAAGCATCATGATCAGGGCGATCAGGACAGGTGAGGAGTTGAGAGAGCTTTCAACCGCTTGTGCCAGCATTCCAGGATCCCAGCCCAGCAAAATAGCACCTAAAGCCACGCTGATAATCAGCGCACTTAAATTTTCAACCCCTCGCAGAGCGAGAACAATAAAGACGAGCAGGGGAAGCAAACCCAAGATAGATGGGGGGGAAATCAAAGCCCAGGAACCTAATTCCATATATTCATCTCCCTCTTAAAAATTGCTTTGTTAACTTAGCAACCGTAACGCAAATACTCCATCAGCCTGTCTCGCCCCATCCCCTCAATGCCCATGTCTTTCAGCGTTCGAGCTTCTTGGTAGAAGTCCCGATTGCAGACCGCACACAGGACGTTGGTTAGAGCGGTGTGGATTTTATGATCCAAACCCAATGCATCCAAAATCTGGGCACAGGGGATCAGACCAAAGGGCACATCTTCTGTAATGTACCGATAATCCATGGAGGTCGGCATTTTGCTGTAAGCGTAATGCTTCAGTGAATGTAGAATCTCAGTTGCCGTGTTTCCGGCGGCTCCCTGATGCTCATACCAGACCTTTTCGATTTCCGCGACAGGCAGAACATGCATGTCGGGCAAAGTATTCAGGGCCAGGCGCTCCTGATCCAGCCAAGAAAGCAGATTGTCCAACGAAGGGCTGGAAGAGCACTCCCGGTAGAAAAGCCGGTCCTCCTTGTTATCGATATTGGCCGCATTCAAAAGCATCAGAGAGGTATGTAGGGTGGTATTCAAATTTGAGAATCCAGTTTCGATCACGTTGCGATAGCGAACAGTAAAGGGATAGAGCACATGTAGCCGCTCAAAGGCAGGTTCACTGCCCTCGCTGGGAAAGAAAGCAACACCCAAATTATGTTTATAGCCACGAATCCAAATAGAGGACGGGGATTTTTTCCGGCAGGCGTACATCATACAGGAAAATTCTGCGAACCAGATTTTTGTGCGGTATCCCATGGCAGTCATCGTGTGACGGAATACAAGAGAGCCGCCGGGGTTGGCAGGACACAGAGCCACGATCTGATTCTCACGAAGATGCGGAGCACAGAGCTCTGCAATTGTCTGCAGAGAATAGGCAGGCACAACGATCATGACGATCTCAGATTCGGCCAGCGCCTCTTCGATGTCCGTTGTAATTTTATACAGCTTCGCAAAGCCCCCTGTCAATCCGTTGTTTTCAAATGCCTCAAGTTCGATGCCGCCCCGCTGAGAAACTTCTTCCAGATTCTTTGCAAACTGGGGCAGCTCATACAGCGTAATCTGATGTCCGCGAATGGTCAAATCAGAAGCTGCTGCAAACGCACCATTTCCGCCGCCGATGATTGTTACCTTTTCCATAACTCGTTCCTCCTTAAAAATGCAGATTGCTGTTTATTTGCTTTCTGCAATGCAGATGCCTAATATTAAAAGCAATCTTCGTGCCAACTTTAGAAAGCCCTTCCAATCAGGATTTATGGGCATTTTCTTCATCAGTTGTATAAAAATATGGAAAAATAACAAAAATCGATCTAAAAATATTTACAAACGGAATAACTTTGGTGTAGAATGACTATTATCGTGGCCTAAAATAAGAAATATCCTTGTGGATTGTCAATCTGAAAAATTTAAAAAGTGTTTTACTGCTGAATATTGTGAAGAGAAAGGTGATAAAGTGCTTAAGATTGCTGTGATTGGATCTGAATTTTTTGGAAAATTTGTTCAGGATATTGTGAGAAAGAACATATTTCCGCATATTCAACTGGAATATATCAATGACATTACCTTTATTAATTATCCGGCAATGGTGAAAGCTACTCTTCAGGTCCTGGAGAGAGAAAACTGTCAGGCTCTTGTATTGGGGCCGTATGATTATAGTGTAATTGCGCCCCACACCAATCTGCCTTGCTATGTTTTACATCCGGATCTTCAGGAATTTCTCCTCTTATATCCCCAAATTCGGGGATGCAAAAATCCGGCGGTTATTTGTCCAACTACAGATATTCTGGATTTGTCTGTGTTTGAAGTCTGCTTTGGAGTGAAATACCACATTTACTATTATGAGGATCTCCGCAAAATTGAATATCTTCTGGAAGACGTGAAACGAAGAGGGCATCAGGTGGTCATTGGATCGAACATTATATTCAATACGGCAAAGCGTCTAGGATTGAACGTATATTATTACTTCAGCCAAAAGAGCGTCGAAGACGGAATTCGAAATGCGGAGCAGATCATTCAAAACCTGGCTCGGGAAAACCAATATATCAAGGAAATCAGTACCATTTTGGAGAACGCCACCTGTGGCGTCATTTACTTGATGCGGGATGCGCTGACTTTGAATTATGTCAATCGTACTGCACTGGAGATGCTCCAATACAAGCGCGAGGATTTTTTTCGGCTGCCAATCCGAGACATGTTTCCCCAGCGTGTATTGGATCAGCTGCTGGACAGCAATCTACCAAAAAGTAAGATACAGTTCTCTCTGTGCGGTGTTGAAGTGATCGGGAATATTGTGTCCTTGCAGATGCAGTTGGGTACACCCGGGGTCTGTCTCCTGTTTGAAAAAGTCTCAAACGTGATTGAGTCAGAGGCTAAAATTCAGCGGGAGCGAAAGCGTCAGAATTTTGGCACGCAGTATACCTTTGAGGACATAATTGGGGACAGTGAGGTATTAAAAAGCGCCATCGCACGGGCGAAGCGGTTCGCGCTCAGTAATTCCACCATTTTGATTCATGCAGAATCAGGGGCTGGAAAGGAGCTGTTTGCTCAAAGTATCCACAACTACAGTGTGCGGCATCAATATCCCTTTGTGGCGGTCAGCTGCGCCTCCATTCCAGATACCCTGATTGAAAGTGAATTGTTCGGCTATGCTCCGAATTCTTTTACTGGGGCCAGTACGAAAGGGAAACGTGGCCTGATCGAAATTGCCAATCATGGGACGGTGTTTCTGGACGACGTGGATGCACTCTCACCCAGTTTTCAGTCAAAGCTGCTCCGTGTACTCCAGGAACGGGAAATTATTCAAATAGGGGGAGATGCACCGCATCCAGTAGACATTCGGTTTATCGTCTCCACCAATCGGGACCTGAAAAAGATGGTGGAGGAAGGCCAGTTTCGGAACGATTTATACTTCCGTCTCAATGTACTGCACCTGCGTATTCCCCCTTTGCGCGACCGCTCGGAAGATATTCCCACCTTAATCTGGCATTTTCTACGTAGTTTTAACAGTAAGTTGTCAGAGCGTGTCCAAGAAGACTTTGCGCAGGTCTTTGAATCTGCGTTTGCCTATTCATATCCTGGCAATATCCGTGAACTGATCAATATTGTGGAGCGCTTTGCGGTGCTGGCGGATGTGGATCGCACAGATACGGCATATTTCACCGCACTATGCCAAATGTGTCTCTATCCAGACGCTGCAGCAGCAAAACAGGATCTGAATCTTCCCCTTGCTATTACCGGAACTTATAAACAGGATATTGCCAATGCGGAAAAAATCATTTTGCAGCACTACTATCAGCGCTCGGATGGAAATATTTCGGAATTGGCCGAAACGCTGGGGATCAGTCGTGCAACGCTTTACAATAAGCTGCGCGGATGCAGGAAACATTAATCTGACGGTACGTTGAATCTTTCATGCAATTATCAGGATTAAATTCGAAAGACAGAGAAGATAAAGAACTGTCTTGCCGCTGAAAACACGATATTGCAGTAAAGAAAAGGAGGATGCAGCCTGCAACAAACACAATCGTCAGCCTCATCTCTATTTGCCTCTGTGTGCTACCGTGTGGTTCCGGCGGGGTATGGGTGTATTTCCCATGAGACAAGGTACCTTCCGGAGCCTCATGTGGGCATCATATGCCTGTCGTTCCTCCAAAGCCAGCTGTCGGCCCGGGCAATGACTGTGAGTCAGGGAAAAGAAGTAATAAATCTCCCTGCAAAACTACAACAAAGTCTACCCTACCCTCTGCCAGCAGCAAGTTGGAGAAACACTTTACTCCCCCCATCGTGCGGGGGCAACGCGTACCAACCGCTTGCTTAATTTTAAGCCTCTGCGGTGGAGACAGACACCCCTCTATGGCCCTGTTTACCTCTGCATCTCCCCACAGTACGGAGAGCATCGGTGCCTCCAGTACCCGCACGGCCGGGGGAGCGAATTTTACCCACCCACAGGTGGGGCAAGCAGAGCGTTTGGCTTGCCGCAAGCGGCCGCCAAACGCCTTTTTGCGGGCAGAAGCCCGCACCCACTTTTTCTGCCCCACAGGGCCAATTGATAACTTTCTGATAACTCTGCCCGTTTGGTATGGCTATCCACAAAAATTTTTGGTATGTTGTCGTTCCCGGAGAGGGAGCGGCAGCATACCAAATTTTTATGCGGAGGTGATGGAACATGGCAGTCCGAACCAGAAACCAGGTGATTGCCTTCCGGGTCACTCCGGCAGAGGCAAAGAAGATCCGGGAGAAGGTGCGCCAGTCCGGCCTGAGCCAGCAGGAGTACCTGCTCCGGGCCGCACTGGAACAACCGATCCTTGTGATCCACGAACTCAAGCCCATCCTGACGGAGCTGCGCGCCTGGGGAAGAAACCTGAACCAGCTCACCGTCTTGGCTCACACGGGTCATATCCAGACGGTGTATCTGAACGAACTGACAGAAGCGCTGGGCAAGACCTATGAGGCGCTGAACGGTCTGCTCACAGAGAAAGGACCGGTGATCTCCTCTGGCGACCTGTAGCTACATCAAAGAGCGGACGCAGACGGCGGGCGCCATGGGGCGGGTGATCCGCTATGTGTCACAGGAGAAAAAGACGATGGATGAAACCGGCCGCCGCCATCTCTCCGGTATCAACTGCACGCCGGAGCTGGCACAGAAAAGTTTCCTGGCGACCAAGAACCTCTACGGAAAGGCCAACGGAACCTTCTTCTACCAGTACGTCCAGTCCTTCTCTCCCAAAGAGGAAGTCACGCCTGCGGAAGCGCACCAAATCGCCCAAGAGCTGGCGGAGCGGTTCTTCCCAGGCTGCGAGGTTCTGGTGGCCACACACATCGACGCAGAACACCTGCACTCCCACCTGATCGTCAACTCCGTCCACCCGGACACCGGAAAGAAACTGCACTTCACCCCCAATACCCTGGAGCAAATGCGGAAGGTCAGCGACCAGATCTGCATGGAGCACGGCCTCACTACCTTGAAGCCATACCAGCAGGATCGGCGCACTCAAGGTCTGCGAACTGGAGAATACCGGGCGGCCAACCGAGGAGACAGCTGGAAGTTCCAGCTGATCATCACAATCGAGGAAGCCATGAAACGCGCCGGGACGTGTGAGGAGTTCCTGCGTGAAATGAACCAGCAGGGCTATCAAGTGCGCTGGGAGGAGGGGCGAAAGAGCATCACCTACACCACGCCCACGGGAAAGAAATGCAGAGACGACAAACTGCACGAGCTGAAATTCAGAAAGGAGCAGATGGAGCATGAATTCCGAATACGGCAGCGAGCAACACAACAGTTCGCTGGACGCCCTGAAGCAGAGACAGAAAGCATCACCAACAATGCCCACCTTCACAAGCCAGCAGGCCAACATCCTCTACACCATGCCGCTTCAGACCGTGGAGCGGCTGGAACAAGTCCTGCGGAGCACCCTGGCCCTCCAGGAGAGCATCCGAAGGGATATGGATTCCCTGGCCACCAAAAAGAGCCTGGAGCCTCTGGCCACAGCGGATCTGCTGGCCCGCTGGCTGAATCAGACAAAGGATCTCCATCAGGGGATGTGCCAGAACCTGGAGAAAGTCCAGCGTGGGATTCAGGAGGAGAACCGACAGGCTGGGAAGCAGAGAGACGAATTTATGAGGCAGCTCTCCACAGTGATAGAACGGCTCCGGAGAGATGGGGAAGAACTGCAGAAATCCTTCCGACGCTGGGCAGCGACCACGATCATGTGCTCCGTGGCGGGAGCGACGGCAGCCAGCATTCTGGTGTGGAGGATTCTGGGATAACAGAAGACATTATTCGGTTGCTGGCCAGATTGGAACAGCAGCCGGACAGCAACGTAATAGACGCAACGACCCGGCACAGTCGTGGAGACCGAAAAGCGCTGGCCAAAGAGCAGGCAAAGAAGATCGCCATGGGGCACAAAGCGGATGATCACGAGGAAGGACAGAAGATGAACTGAACGACTTTCCCCAGCACTCTGGAAATTCTAAGTGCTGGGGAGAATTCTTAAACGGGTGGTTCAAAAAATGATACGCATATACAAAGAGAAACTTTCTCCATACACCCCCTCAAAAATTACGGCGCATAAAACAATAAAGACCCTTCCGACCAGAAAGGGTCTGCTGGCTGGCGGGAATTGCGATGCCGTAAACAATGAATACGGCGGAAATAGTGGCAGCAAAATGATAACAGTTTGATAACTCTGCGCCGCACCCCTGGCTATTTCTGTTTTCTGTGGTATTGTGTGTCGTTGCAAAGGAGGCGGCACACATGAGAGACACACTGGAAGATCTATACTTCGGGAAAATTACCCCCAACGAACAAGACATCACCCCAGGCTCCGTCCTGGCAAACGCTATGGACCAGGCAGAACAGTGCGAGGAAAAGCTCGCCGACCGACTGGAGGGAGAGGAGAAAACCCTGCTCCTGCGGCTCCTCAACGCGGAGAACGAAATCAGCAGCACAATGGCCCTGGAAAATTTTGTCCTGGGATTTCGCCTGGGGATGCGGATGACAATCGAAGCCCTGGACGAGGACGACGGAAACCTGACTATGACACAAGAGAGGGAGGTGCCTACCATGGCAAAGAAACGGGCCAACGGCGAGGGTAACATCCGTAAGCGAAAAGATGGTCGGTGGGAGGGCCGGTACACCGCCGGGTACGACTCCAAAACTGGCAAACGGCTCATCAAAAATGTGCTGGGCAAGACCCAGGCAGAGGTCAAGGAAAAACTCAAAAAAGCTCTCGAAGAAACCAACGGTTTAGATGTCAGCAGGGCGGCAGATGAGTATACCGTGGCCACCTGGCTGCACACCTGGTATGAACTCTACGCCAAGCCCAATGTTCGCACCGCCACAGCTAACCGATATGAGTTAATTATCGAGACCTATACAATCCCCCGCATCGGAAACATCAAGCTAAAGAAACTAACCACTCGGCACCTGCAAAAGCTCTACAAAGAGTTATTGGAGAGCGGCAGAATACATGTCGGAAAGAACCAGGACAAGGGACTGAGCTCCACCACCGTCCACAGTGTCCACCTGATGCTCCACTGTGCCCTGGACCGTGCGGTGAAGGAACGGCTCATCCCCCGCAATCCCTGCGAGGACTGCGTCGTACCCAAGCCCCGGAAGCTGGAGATGAAAATCCTTCCCCCAGAGCATATGAAGGCCTATTTGGACGCGGCGGAGGCCAGAGGACTGCTCCCCATGTTCTACCTGGAGCTGGTCTGCGGTCTGCGGAAGGGAGAACTGGTAGCTCTGCGATGGGATGACCTTGATATTCATCAGAGGACAATCTTCGTGAGCAAACAGTACGTCCGCAACCCGGACGGCTCCCTGGAACTGACCCGGCCTAAGACGGAGAACTCCGTGCGGCTGGTGTCCATCCCGCAGACCACGGTGGACTTACTGATCCAGGAGCACTCCAAGCACCCGGACAGCCCCTACATGTTCCCCTCACCCCTCACCGGAGAGATGTACCACCCGGACTCGGTGGTGAATCTCCACAAGAAGATTCTCAAGGACGCCGGGCTGGAGCACCTCAGATTTCATGATCTCCGTCACACCTTCGCTACCACGGCCCTGCAGAACGGTGTGGATGTGAAAACAGTATCCTCCATGCTGGGCCACTTCGACGCCGGGTTCACCCTGCGGACCTACACCCACGCCACCAGGCAGAAACAGGACGAGGCAGCCGCCGCTATGGGCAGTTTTATGGAACAGGTTCGATAAAAACAGAAAAAATGCGCCGGACAGTAAGCTCTTCTTCCTGTCCGGCACTCTTGTGTCCATTGGTTCCGTTGTTTCATTTCTGCGTGTGGGTCACGGTGTGGGTCAAACCTCTGACCCACATTTTGACCCGCACCGTTTCATTGCTTTTTGCAACAAAAAATCCCCGAAAACCGAAGTTTTCGGGGATTTTTGGAGCTGCTACCCAGATTTGAACTGGGGACCTCATCCTTACCAATTGGTTTCGGCCTATTTTGTTCCTTTCACTGCTTTCCTGTAACCTTTGAGCCGCAATGGATACGGGTTTTTTATTTTTGTAGTGCTTCGTAAATTTTGCTTGTTTTAGCGTCCGTGGACGCTAAATGGGCGCTAAAATTTGCGTTGCAAATTTGTCTCGTACATAAAGCAAATAGACCATAATGCCAGAATTCTCCCAGGCTTCTTTAAGCCCTGTGTTGTCTACCACAGAAAAAATGTGGCGTCATAGCCATAATGGTTTCATGGCTTCGTTTTGTCTATTTGGTCGCAGGATATTTATATGTACACCGACACACAACTTTGTTTCTACTTCTTCCATAAATAGAAAGGAAGAAGGCTTTCTCGCTTCTGGCTAACGAGAAAACCTTCTTCACTTTAAATTCTTACTTCTTATTTTTAGAATCGATCCATATACGGAAGGCGCGCTTACCATAATCTTTGGCATAGATGCGCTCGCCATCCCGAGTGGTTGTCCAAGTTCGGAAAATCCACATAGGAATCCCTCCTTCGTCAAGATATTTATATAAAAACATCTTGCGCAGGCGAGAAAATTGTGCTACTATGAACTCGCTACAGTATCATAAGTAGGCCAGACACTATTGACTCCTCCTGAGCAGAGGATGGAATTTTGTCTTGGTCGGCGGTCAGGCTTTCGGGCTTGACCGTTTTTTCTTTAATAGGTGTTTATTTTGTTTCCGCAATTTGATTCGTTCCAGCACCCGCAATTGCCGCTTTGCAATTTCGTAAGATACTCCACAGCGCCTACCAATTTCTCTCTCACTCATCCCATCAATGAGATGTATCGGCGCCAATAACTCCGCGGCAAAAACATTAGCCTGCCGCTCAGGGTCAAAATCAGGCGGAACTTTTTTGCAAGCATCTAATTTAGCATATCGGACACTCTTTTCGTCATGAAAATAATAGTGTCCAAGCTCATGTGCTAAGGTTGCACGCGCCCACCAGTACCCCGAAACTGCCGCCTCATATACAGAGTTCTTAATTCGAATCACATTAAAACTTGGTACATATTCTGCTTGAACCCCAAGTAACTCGAAATCCTCAAGAACCTCAATATGAAAAGAAGTATCAATTTCAGGAAGTACATTTTCCAAAAACTCTACAATTGGAAAGTACGGCGTGTCTTTTAAGCCTAATTTTAATCGCAACAAATACGCATCTCTGCGAATACTATTACGATCCCGTGGAGAAGCTAATCTCACTAGAGACTTATCACCGTGCACGCTGCTTATTCCCCCTTTTTTCCCCCTTCGCCTTCATGGAGGACATAATTCTCTTTAAATCCTCATCATCTAATCCATCAAGAGCTCTTGCAAAAGACAACACGGCATTTCTCTTTTGCTCAGACGCATTCTCCAAAGATATAGTAACATCAAAAACAGAATTGTCCGCGGCATTCTGAAGATCAGCCTGAGCATCAGAATCAAGCGAATAAATCGATGCGATTTTGCTTACCCAATCTTGCGGCATTCGCCTTTTCCCATTTTCCACCGCAGACAAATATGCAGAAGATACCCCCAGCTTGTTAGCCATATCCTTTAATAGTTGCTGCCTATCTATGCGAATTTTACGAAGCGCCTTACCAAATTCAGTCAACATGGGGAGCCACTCCTTTCTACAGTACGCATGATACCACATTTTCTCTTGCTTGTCAACAGGTTTTGTAAATTTAATTCACAAAAAACAACTCCCGTCTTAACAACAGGAGTTGTTTTTTCTTTTACTCCGCTCTGGACGCCATTACGGCCGCCCGGGCCATAACCATTCCTTCCTCACGGGTCATCAGAGCCCGGGGTCGGGAGCCGTCCGCAGAGATCCCCAGGGCTACCGCGTCAGCCACCAGATCCGGCATAGTTGCGTCCTGAGTGGCCAACTCTTCCCGGTAGCGATCCATGTATTCCTTCCACTGCTCGTAGTTCACAGTATCCAGCTCCTCCCGAACGATCTGCCGCACTCTGTCCTCCGTCAACTCCAATCCCTCCTGTTTCTCCGGCAGCCGGAGGATGGAGCAGATCACCCGATCCTCCGCCGTGCTCTGCTCTTTTCCGTTCTGGCGGCAGATAAAGCTGCCGCCGCCGTCCAGTTTGACCACATCCCGGTATCCCGCAAAGGCCCGGGCCGCCTCCCCGGATGTCACCAGGTTGTCAGACTGGCTCTCCCAGGCAAACACATGGGCTCGTCCATCGGCCACCGCAAGAACCGTGTGCCAGGTAGCCCGCAGCGGAGAGGTATCCCAGCCCTGCGCTTTAATGTCGGCCACCGTACAGGCTCGACCGTCCCGGATCAGAGGGATCCCGGAAACTGCGTGCCCCACATCGTCTGGCAGACTCACAAGCTCCGCCACCCGGACCTGACTGCCCTGGGTGTAGACCGTGGTCACCGGACGGCCATGGGTCGGGTTAGCGTAGGCCCATCGGCTGGAATCAAAGATCCAACGGTCCCCCACAAAACGGCCGCGCTCCTCTGCATAGTGCCGCATCCAGCGACCTGTGGCGGTATAGATCCCCGCCAGATGCCCGGCAGGCAGTGCAAACCGCTCTCCTGCCTCAGAGTACGACCCGAAATAGCCGGCGTTGATGTAGTCTCCCGCAATGGAACGCTTGGCCGCGGCTACCACCTCCACCCGGAACTCCTCTGCGGACAGCGTGGCCACAGGCTCAAGCCGCCGCCTGGCCTGGAGGTCATACACCTCCACCAGGGCCGCCGCCAGTCCTGCCGCCGCCTGGTCGGCAAACTGCTCCGTCAGGATGATGGGCGTGTCGTGGGTGCTGTCCATAAATCCCAGCTCGATCAGCGTTGCGGGCATGGTGGTGTAGTTGAGCACATACAGGCTCTGCTCCGCCAGCGGCTGCGCCCGGTTGCCCCGCAGGCCGGTGGCCGCCACAGTATAGCGGTACACCGCGTCCCGCACCACCTCGCTCTGTTTCTGGTGCTTGGGGGCCACATAGGCCACGATGCCGCCGCCGGAGCCGCCGTTGATCCCGGCGTTGTGGTGGATGGACAGATACACGTCCGCCTTTGCCCGGTTGGCCGCCGCCACCCGCTGGGACAGGGTCACATCCCGCTTGCCGGTCACGTCGTCCACCCGCATGGTCTGGCAGTCATACCCCGCCAGGATGGCCTCCAGCTTGTCCGCCACCCGGCTGTTCAGGGTCCACTCCCGGGTCTCCCCGGGGTCGATGCTCTTCAAGCACCGCTTCCCCGGGGTCCCGATGTAGTGACCCGCATCAATGCAGATCAGCATGGGATCAGCCCTCCTGACCGGCCTCCTGCTGGGCGCGCTCCTCGTCCTCCCGGACCCCCGCCTCCACGGCGGCCGCAAAGGCTTCCCGGTCGTGTCCCGCGAAGGCGTCCACCAGAGCCTCGTAGTGGTTGCCCACAAACTCGTTGATGCCCTGCTCCGTCATGCCCTCAGGGATGGGGTGAGCCTCCTTGTGGTGGGCCAGGGCAATGGTCAGGTCGGGGAGATCCAGCTCCTCACAGGTGGCAAAAATGTCATAGATGTAATTGGCGTTCATAGTTTTTCTCCTCTCAATGTAATTTTGTGTGTTACTTACTCAGCTGCTTGGCTGCCTGGTTGACGCCGGTGGCGGCCAGTCCGCTCACGATGCCCACCGCCAGGGCGGTCACCGGGTCCGTGGCCGGGAAATCCGGCACCGCCAGAGCCATGCAGGCAATACCCAGCAGTCCGCCGGACACGCCGCAGGCGATGGGGATCCACTTGTTGTCCACCCCGGACGCCTTAACCACCTGGCCGATCAGATAGCAGATCACCGTGATGGCCGCCACGCTCGCAATCCCAAAGTCCATAGTCTCACCCCCCTTCATAGTCACAGGAAATCGTGCTTTTGTAGCCGATCATCGTACACCCTGCCGATATTTGCGATGGCATGGGTGGCCCGGCTGTTGGGATAATTCGGGTTCCCCTTGCAAAATTTTTCGTAGCCATCGATCTCGGCCAGGATCTCAATGAACTCCTCTCTGGTATGCGGGATGTTCCGAATCAATTCGTTATTGAACTGCAAGATCCTGGCCCGGTGCATATCTGCCGCCCGCTCATCATCGGTCTTGATGTGGTCGTCCAGCTTGATCCGGGTCCGCTCCAGCTCGGCCAGCACCTCCGCATTGATGGCTCGCCCGATGGCCTTGGCAATGGCGGACCAGGGGTTGACCCTGACGGGGGCGATCTGGATGACCGTCAGCGCCAGGACCAACAGCCCGCCCCCGCCTGTCAATAGCTCCTGGATGCTCAATATCTCTTCCTCCTGTGTACTGCATGGCGCTCAGCGCAATTACCTCACATAATAATACCCGTCTGAGTGCCGCCCATTGGCTGGATATGCATTTGGGTCGCTGGAGTATACCTCCCCAACGTAATCTCCAGCCTTATATTCAGGTGCGAAATTTATCCGATAGATTGCGTATCTATAATACGGACTCGAACTTCCATTGCGGTCGATGACAAGCATATATACCTGGCCATTACCACTAATACTGCCATGCACAGAGTCTTGACTGTCCTCACCACTTGCAAAATCATCAAAGCTTTTCGGTTGGATTGTAAATTTTGATAAGACGATGGCTTGATACGCATTTCCTCGGCTACCTTGGGGTTTGACATAACTACTTGTTACCCATTGGTGGGAATCTTCATTATCATGGTTAAACTTCAATGTTTTGGAGCTATCCCCAGTTTCCATATACACAAGGCTTAATGATTTGTCATAGTCGCCAGGCGTAATATACTCACGACCGATTCCAGCCGCTGAACTTACATAGACGTTCGGGGTAGATGTAAGGTTAGTTAATCCCCTGACTTGGGACTTACCGCTAACCTTCTCATGTTCAGCTACAGTTTTATATTTTCTCCACATATAGACCGGGCTGTCTACCAGATAGTTTTCTGGCAATGTGAAGGCAGGGCGGGAACCATTTGTGGTATCGTGATCGTAGGTGGATGGTTCACCATTAAAATTCATTGTCCAAACATAGGCCGTTCCTTTTGTTTGTGGAGAGCGGGTCCATTGTGTAACCGACTGTCCGTTCAGAAACGCTTTCTTAAGCGTATTGGAAATTGGAAGTTCAGAGCCATCCAGCGGGGAATAGCTGGGGTGTTCTCCAAGCTCCATCAGGGACAAAAGAAAAACGGACCGTGAAAGGGTTCCTGTGTTACCAGTACCGTTACCCGTCATAGCCTCAAACTTTGTGGTACCAATTAAGCTTTGAACATCAGCGTCCAACAAATTTTTATAGTCATTATTGAGCCAACTATCAATGGCACTCTTAGCATAGTTATTGGCGTAGGAGCCACTATACCGCTGGTCATTATAACAATCCTTACGCACCAACAGTGTCCGCCCGGCTCCGTTCAAGCCGCTCTCATAATTGTGCTTGGCTACATAGAAATCTACCAGTTTTCCACCCTCGTTGATTTTAACAAGGGTCCCTTCCGCACATTTTGACAGAGGAATCTTTTCCGCAAAAAACAACCGTGCCACACCGTTCACGCCGATATATCCCTTTTTGACCTTGCGGGCGCTCCCCCCTACACCGATATACATCTTCTTGACCTTCCGGTCGATATTTTCACTGCCCTCGTTAAATACATTAAGACCACCCTCAAACAGACAATCTTCGCACTGATACTTCTCCGGGTTATCGCTGATGCGCTTGATTGCAGTTGACCTGCAAGCACTTCTTGGGCATATCAGCTTGATTTCGGATACCCCCACAAAAAGCCCCTTCGCCACGCTCCATCACCTCACTCATAAACCAGATAGATCTCACCGGACGCCAGGGACGAGGATCCCGCCGTCAGATCCGCCGTCCCCGCCCGGATATTCCGCACCTGGGCCGTCCCCAGCGCCGCGGCCGCGCCGGCATTGGCCTGGACCTGACCGCCCAGCGTCCCCGCGCTGACGTCCGCCGCGCTGTGCTTGTGCGCCGCCGGCGGGAAGGTCTCCGGCTTCCCCGTGACCGTCCCCCAGGCGTGGGAGTGGCTCTTCGCGGCGTACAGCGGGTCAAAATACCCCTTCAGCGCCGCCTTGATCCGGCTCCACAGCACCCGCTTGGGGACGTTCTCCGCCGCGCTGTCCGTGATCACCACCCCGTCGTTGTCCACCGGCTGGTCCTTCAG
>ERZ827194.353-NODE-353-length-38419-cov-10.49_pt1 | contig 38419 bp, 33 predicted proteins | sample MGYA00519777_ERZ827194 | MGnify/ENA primary metagenome ERZ827194 (study PRJEB31778, sample SAMEA3449277) | human gut metagenome | biome: human gut; feature: human-associated habitat; material: faeces | place: United Kingdom | collected 2010/2012 ...
TCTCAACGGTGATGTCCTCCTGGCCGCCCGCGGTGACGGTGAAGTCGCCGGACTCGACCATCTTGTACCCCTCGGGCACGTACTGCTTCAGCACGGAGTAGTTCTGAACGCCGGCAGGTACGAAGTAGTCACCGCCAGCGACGAACTCGCCGTCAACGGTCACAAAGCGGATGTTCATGATAACGTCGGTGCTGATCTTCTCGATGTTGACAACCAGCTTGCCGCCGTCCTCGGCCATGAAGTCGCCGGACACAGTCATCTCGTACCCTTCGGGCACATACTGCTTCAGCACGGAGTAGTTCTGAACGCCGGCAGGCACGAAGTAGTCGCCGCCGGCAACAAAGGTACCATCAGCGGTCTTGAAGGCAATGTTCATGATGACGTCGGTATCGGCCATAACCTTCTCAACGCCGATCTCCAGCTTACCGTTCTGCTCAGCCATGAAGTCGCCGGACACGGTCATCCTATAGCCAGTAGGCACATACTGCTCCAGCACGGAGTAATTCTGCACTCCGGCAGGCACAAAGTAATCGCCGCCGGCAATGACTTCATCACCGCACTTAAACTGGATGTTCATAATAACTGCTTCAGGGGCAATCTTCTCGACGTTGATAGCCAGCGTTGCGTCAGCCTCTGCCATAAAGTCGCCGGACGCGGTCATTTGGTATCCTTCGGGCACATACTCCTTTAGCACAGAGTAGTTCTGAACGCCCGCAGGAACAAAGAAGTCACCACCTTTTACGACTTCGTCGTCGCAAATAAACTGGATATTCATGATGATTTCTTTTTGTTCCTGCTCAGATGTTGCTGTATTTGAGAACTGAGCCCCAGTCTCATTTGCCGGTGCCGCCAATGCCGAAACAGGCAGCAGTGTCAGCACCATACAAGATGTCAACAGTGCCGACAAGATTCTTTTTTTCATTTTACCCGTTCCTCCTTACTGTTTGAAATGGTCGCCTCATAATCGCAGAGGCGGGGAAGAGCACATCACACGTCACTCACCCCCTTACCCACATCCCAGCCGACGGTAAGCTGTTCCGCTTCCATCAGCCGGTCGCAGGCCTGCTCCACCAGCAGGTCGATTTGGGTGCGAATGCCGTCCTGAGTACTCTGCCACAGCCGCTTCAAACAGCGGGGATTGGCTTTTTCCTCCGGTACCCGGGCGTCCCGGCACAGCTGTTTGATGCTGTCCGTGACGGCGGTGCGGCCCAGCGGTTTTCCGCTCTTGGTATGGAAAATGGGGCCGGAAGCCGTCCCCTCCCGCCGGGCGTAGGCCAATAATTCCTTCCGCAAAAAGTCCGGAAGGTGGAGCAGCTGGACAATCCCGCAGCTGCGGACGATGACCCGGCCCTCGGTAAGGGCCTCCATCGTCACCCGCGGCAGCTCCTGCAGGGGCAGGCCGGTACAGCCGAAGAGCTTCACCAGCAGATACAGGCGCTCTTTATCCAGCGCCCGGGCTGTGGTGAGCAGACGGAGATACTCCGTCCGGGTCAGCTCCGGCTGCACGTCGTCTACCTCCAGAGACCCTACAGACTGCAGGTCCCTGCGGCCCAAAAACGCCATCAGGCTGTTGGCCACTGACATGCGGACATTGACGGTCCGGGGGGAGTACCCTCCCTCCAGCAGTGTCCTCTGCCACCGCGCCAGGGTGCCGGGTCGGACTGTCTTGTCCTCCGGCAGCCCGTCGTACAGCGCATGGACATTTCGCCGGTAGGTCGCCAAGGTATCGTGTCCCCGTCCCTGCCGGGACAGGCTGTCCAGATATGCCTCTAGGTCCGCCGGGGTCAGCCGCAGACCCGGAGGTCCCGCACGAGGCGGGGATTGCACCCGGCGTTCCACCGCCGGGTCCAGCAGCGCCTCCATCGTCCTCATCTCCTCCCGTTGTAGGCAAAATGAGTGTTTAGGACGCGCCGCGGCGGCTGAGTCCGCTCTGAATCCGTTTTATTTTTCGCCAGGACGTCAAAAAACGGAAGGAAATGGAAAAATGGGCGTGAAAACCAAGACCACTTGAGCAAAGTTTTTTCAAGCGGTCTGATTTTCACGCCCAAAATTGCAGGAACACCTTGAAATCTTTCAAGGTTCGTGCTACAATTCAGTTAACTATATGTAAGGATTTGGTGTTTTTTCGCTCTCAGACAGTAAAACACTCATTTTGTCCTACTGGATGAGACGCATCCGGCTTAAAATTTTCATGTGCTCCACGCCGGTAGAAATGAGGTAGATCCGGGTGGTCTCGATGGAGGAGTGGCCCAGCACATCGGCCAGCTTCACCACATCCCGGCACACTTTGTAAAAGGTTCGGGCGAACAGGTGCCGCAGGTTGTGGGGAAACACCTTGCTGGGGGCCACCCCTGCCACCTTGCACAACCGCTTCATCTCCGCCCAAATCTGCCGTCTGGACAAGCTCTTTCCGCTTCTGGTGAGAAAAATCTCGCCGGAGGCGTTTTTTTGCTGTCTGGCGTACTTTTTCAGCTTCCGGCACAGCTTGCCGGGGAGGAGAATGGTACGCAGCTTCCCTTTCAGGGAGATCTCCGCCCGCCCCACCTGGGCGGCCTCCACGGTGATATACTTTACCTCGCTCACCCGGATTCCGGTGGCACAGATGGTCTCCAGCAGCAATGCCAGCCGCTCCCGGCCCAGCTCATGGGCACTATCCAACAGCCGCTGATACTCCTCCCGAGTGAGCTCCTTCCGGTCGTCCCGGAACAGCTTCCGCTGGATTTTTAGGGCCTTCACCTTGCAGTCCTCCCAGCCCAGGAAGGCAAAAAACTGGTTCACCGCCGCCACCATGGAATTGACCGTCACCGGGGCGTATCCCCGCTCCAGCAGACTGTCCCGCCAGGCAGCTGCCCGCTCCCGGGTCACCTCCGCCCCGCCCAGCCAGACAGTAAACGCCCTTACGTCCCGCGTATATTTTTCGATGGTGCCTAAACTGCGCTCCTGTTCCAGCAGCGCCCGGGCGAACGCCTTCAGAGCCTTCCTGTTCATAATCCGATGTTCCATTTTGGACCCTCCTTTGGATAAAATCTTTCTTATTTTACTCAATCGGAGAAATTTTACGAAGAATACGCAGATATGACCGGCTGTGTGGGGGCCCGCTTCCCTGACCCAAAATCTGACCCAGATTGCCGAAAATCGCTGTGGAGCGGAGAGCACACAACCTTCGGGTTTGGACGATTTTGGGCCAAAAAGCGCCCGAAACCCCTTAAACCGCAGCAGATGGACAAACTGACAGCAGCTCATAACCCGGAGGTCGGAGGTTCAAGTCCTCCTCCCGCAACCATAAAACCGCCGCTTTTCGGTTGAAAAGCGGCGGTTTTTTTGCGCCCAGTCAACAGTGTCAGTTGTGCTGTTGGATTCAAAAAACTCTTGATGTGTACAGGATCCAGATCAAACGAAGCGGAGAGTTGCGGTAAAAAACGATGGGGGATCGGCCAAACAGGAAAAAGGCCCGCTTAAGCGGTCAACGCAAAGGAACGCCCCTGATCACAGCCAAGCGGCTGGATCAGGGGCGAAGGTGCAATCAAGAGAATCAAGATTTACTTCTGAAAGGATGTCCGGTAAGGTGCTTCGTTTAAATAGGGATGTTGAGCAAAAGCGGCACATAGGTGTAAAGGAGCAAAATCCCGAATTCTACGACAAGATAGAGGATGATCTTTTTCGATACGGCTCCGATCCTGGTTTTCGTGATTCCGGACGCCACAAATAGGTTGACAGCCATAGGGGGTGTAATCATACCGATGGATGTGTTGACGATCATGATAAGCCCCAGGGCGATCTCACTCAGACCAATGTAGCTGGCCATAGGGAGAAGAATAGGTGTTACCAGCAGAATGATGGATTGGGTCTCCAGGAAACAGCCCAGAAACAGCAGCAGTAGGTTCATTGCCAGCAGCATGGCGAAGCGGTTGCTGAAAATGCTCATGACTGCGTTGGAGATCATGGTAGGAATATTCTCAGTGGTCATAAACCAGGCAAAGGGCTGAGACATACTCACTACAAACAGCACAACGGCTGAGCTGATGCAGCTGTCCAACAGAATCTTATACAGCTTTTTCAGGGTCAGTTCCTTATAGACAAAGAAGGAGACGACCAGGGCGTAGACACAGGCCACAGAGGCGGACTCCGTAGGCGTAAAGATACCGGAATAAATTCCCCCCAGAATGATGACAGGCATCAGCAGAGCCAAAATGGCGTCCTTAAAGCGGATGAAATACTCCTTCGGGGGATATTTGGTTGTATCCACAGAGTCGTAGTGGCGGCAGGTAATGGCGTTGGTAATACACAGGCCGATAATCAGCATGATGCCGGGAATCCAGCCGGCGGCAAACATACTGACCACAGACACTCCGGCGGTCACAGCGTAAGTGACCATTGGGATGCTGGGCGGGATCACGACGCCAAGAGTGCCGGAGGACGCCACGATTGCGGCTGCCTTCTCAGGGGGATACCCCTTTTGGATCATGCGTGGAGCGGTGATCCCGCCAATTGCCGCGACTGTGGCGGGATTAGAGCCGGAGATCGCCCCGAAGAAGCCGGAGCCGACCACGGAAATACAGGCTAGCCGGCCGGGCAGGCGCTTTAGCAGCAGCTCCAAAAAGCCGATCAGGCGGGCGGAGATTCCTCCCTCTGCCATGATGTTGCCGGCCAGGATGAAAAAGGGCACAGCCATCAAAGTAAAGCTGTCCAGCTGCGTGAACATCCGGGTGGGGATGGCGGCCAGATACTGAACATTTCCAGTCAGCACCATGGTGACCGCGGCGGCAATGCCCAGACAGATGGCAATGGGCACACCAACAAACAGCATCAGAAAGAGGATGCCAAACAAAATACCAGCGATCATTCGGCGTCTTCCCCCTTATCCTTCAGATTTTCAAAGGTGTGAACGGTGTAATAGACCGCCATCAGTGCGACACCGATGGGGATGAGCATATAGATCATACCAGTAGGCAGCTTCAGCATAGGGCTGAGCTGCCCCTGGGCCAGCATCCGGGAGGAGACCATCCAGCCGTAGCGGACCAGGAATACGGCAAAGGCGTCTACCATCAGCGCCACCACCACAGAGACAGTCTTGACCACTGGTTTGGGGAAAATCATCGGAACGATCTCCACAACGAAGTGGCTGCCGTTGCGAGAGGCCAGCATCAGCCCCATATAGACGATAGAGATCATGCAGTAGCGGGCAAATTCCTCGCTCCAGGGGATGGCGTACATACCAGTATACCGCCCAAAGGTAGCGAGAAAAACCACCGAGACCATGAGACACATGATAATAACGCACAAGACTTCAACGATCTTTGCGAAGCCATCCAAAACTTTTTTCATGTATGTACCTCCCTCTTGGGGTCGTTTCCAACATTCCCCGCGATCCAAACGGTCAAACGGAGAATCAGGGCCGGCAGGCGGGCTGGCAGCGACGCCAGCCAGTCCGCCTGCCCTGTGCATTAGAATTGGGACATGACCGTACTTGTATCGGGATAGGAAAATTGGAAAATCAAGCTCCAGTCACCGCCAGGATCTGAGACAGGAGATCCTGATCGATATTAAGAGAGGGATCCTCATAGACGCCCTGGACGGCCTCCTTCCAGACCTCTTTGTCCACGTCGGTGAAGGTAATGCCCTCCTGCTCCATGCTGGCACGGAAATCGTTGTTCATCTGCTGGCTGATCCCACGTTCCGCGGCCTTGGCCTCTTCGGCGGCCTTGTCAAAGGCGGCGCGCTGCTCGTCCGTCCAGCTGTTGTACAGGTCTTCGTTGATCATCAAGACGCAGGGGCTGTAAAACAGGTCGATCATGGAACAGTATTTCTGTACCTCGTGGACACGGGCGGTGTAGATGATCGCCAGAGGGTTTTCCTGGCTGTCCACAGTGCCCTGCTGCAGGGCGGAGAAAATTTCACTCCATGCCATGGCGGTGGGAGCGGCACCCAAGGCGGTGTAGGTGGCCATGTGGACGGGGTTCTCCATGGTACGGACCTTCACACCGGCCAAATCGCTGGGGGTGACGATCTCCTTGGTGTTGTTCGTGATCTGGCGGAAGCCATTTTCCCAGAAGCCCAGAGCCTTGATGCCGGTCCCATTGAAGCCGTCCAGCAGGGTCTGACCGACCTCGCCGTCTAGCACCTCATAGGCCTGCTCGGCGTCCTCAAACAGATAGGGAAGATCCAGCACGCTCCAATTGGCTGTGGAGGTGGCAAAGGAGGGGATCGGGCCGGTGGAGACCAGACACATCTCCTGCATTCCCATGGAGACGGAGTTCATCATATCAGACTCGTTACCCAATGCCGAGTTGGGGTAGATGTCCAGAGTCATTTCACCACCGGAATATTCCTCCAGCAGCTTCTGCATTTCGATCAGACCCAGCACATAATGGCCGTCAGGCGCGGTGGTGGTGCCGACCTTCAAGCGGATTGTGGCGGAGGAGGACCCAAGAAGCTCATCGGATTCAGCAGAGGAGGCATTTGCGGACGTACCGCCGGCCGGCGGGGTGCTGCCAGCGCCGTTCCCACAGGCGGACAGTCCCAAGGTCATTGCCCCGGCTAAAAATAGGGCGGAAAAGCGAGAGAGCATTTTTGATTTCATTTCCATCGTTCCTTCTTTCAAATCAGTTTACATGGAATGGCTGCCAGTCTGTGATCAGATTTTGGGGTCCTCGGGATGGAGCATGGTCGCGATAACCTTATGGAGCACCTCGTCATCCCAGATGCGTTTCCAGTCCTCACGCATGACCAGCCGGTTTCCCAGGCCGATCGCCACCTTGCAGGCGTCAGATACTGGCGGCTTTCCAGGAATATACCCGAGGAAGTTGCAGGTCAAATTGTAAATATGGCCAGTGAGGAAGGAGACGGCGGCGTCCCGATTGATGCCACGGCGCTCAGCCTCATCCACCGTCTCCGCCATAGCGTACAGACAGGTGGCGCCCAGCAGCTCCACAAGAGTGGGCTCCAGGAAGGCGATCTGCTCCGAGGTCATCACATAGGCGTGCTCCGCGGCGTACATATCGCGGGCAGTCTCCTGCATTTTCTCAAAGACCTCCTGCTCGCCGCAGATCATGCTCATTACAACGTCCTGCTTGCCGCCGTCGCCGCCAAAGCGGTCAGCCCGGGCTTCAGGAGTGTCCTGATCCAACAGGAACGAGGGATGACAGGGATGGGCCACGCCGAGGGTGCAGTCATCCCGAAGTGTTAACTCCTTGGCCACAGCGGCGGCCGGGTCCAGGATCAGAAAGCCAGTACCGGGCTTCAGCATCGGAACGTAGATCGCGGACAGTTTTTTGATCAGGGTATCAGGGACGGCGAAAACGACGACCTCCGCTTTTGCGAGGGCTTCCTCTACCGGGATAACGTCCAGCCCGCGGGCATGGATGCTCTCGATCCCCTTGGGGGCGTTCTCCACCAGCATCAGGTCATACTTATCCGTCAGCTTGGCCAGATTCCTGCTGGTCCGGGTGCCCATTTTTCCGCCGGCGCCGATGACTGCTACATGGATTTTACTCATGATCCGTTCCATCCTTTCAATTATAACGCACTGTGAAGACAGATTTCCACTTATTTTTTCAGAGTCTCTTTTACCTTGGCGGCAATATCCTCTGGGGAGAAGCCATAGGCGTCGGCCAGCTCCTTGGCGGGACCGGATTCACCATAAGATGTAAGCGCGATACGGGTCACCCAGGCGGGCTGGTTCTCACAGGCCAGACGGCTGATATAGGAACCCAGGCCGCCGTTGATATTGTGGTCCTCCACAGTGAACAGCTGCTGGGCTCTGCCCATGACCTCCAAAATGGCGGAGGGATCCTTGCCATAGAGGATATTGACGTCTGCGGCTGTGACGTTGATGCCTTGCTCCTTCAAGAGATCTGCAGCAGTCAGCACCCGGTCCAGAACATAGCCGTTGGAAAAGAGGACCGCGTCTGTGCCATAGTCCTTCCAAACTGTGATACCACTTTTCGCGAAGGGGGCGTTCTTGTCATATACATCCAACTCACGACCGCTGCCGCCCCGGATGTATACAGGACCGTCGGTTTCGGCGGCCAGCCGGACCGCGTGATAGCACTGGGCAGGATCGGCAGGGGTAAAAATGGTGTAGTTGGGCATGGAAGAAACGATTCCCAGATCCTCATAGAACTGATGCGTGACGCCCTCACGTTCTCCGCCCAGCAGTCCAGCGTTGACGCCAACAAACTTTACGTTCAGATTGGTGTAGCCCACGAAGGTACGCATCTGCTCACAGGCGCGCATGGTCAAAAAGCCACAGTAAGTACCAATGAAGGGGGTGAGGCCGGCGCTGGCCAGACCGGCGGCAGCATCCACCGCGCCCTGCTCGGCAATGCCGCATTCCAGATAGCGGTCGGGATACTTCTCCCCGAAGGGGACCGCCCGCATAGCCTTCAGCGAATCGGGAGAGATCACAACAATGTCCTTTCGCTCCTCCGCCATATCCATCATGGCAGCGGCAAAGGCCTCCCGGGTTCCTTTAAAGTTTGTCATGCCTGAACACCTCCAAGCTCTTTTACAGCGATGGCATATTCTTCATCGGTGGGTACGCCCTTGTGCCACGCGTTGTTGTTCTCCATGTAGCTGACGCCCTTGCCCTTGACGCAGTCACAAACGATGCAGCAGGGGCTCCCCTGATGAGACTTGGCAATGTGGATAGCGGAGCGAATGGCCTGGATGTCATGTCCGCTGATCTCCTGGGTGTGCCATCCAAAGGCGCGGAAACGGTCGGCAATGTTGTTTTGGCCCACGGTGAACTCCACGCTCTTATAGCTCTGCCAGCCGTTTCGGTCCACAAAAACGACCAGGTTATCCAGCTTCCGGCCGGCGGCCATGTTGATTCCTTCCCAGCAGACTCCCTCCTGAAGCTCGCCGTCGCCACAGATCACATAGGTAGTATAGTCCTTGCCCTGGACCTTGGCGGCAAAGGCCATGCCCGCGCCGATGGCAATGCCGTTTCCGAGAGAGCCGGAGGTCATGTCCAGCCCGGGGGTATTGTGCATGGAGGGGTGTCCCTGGAACATACTGTGCAGCTGACGCAGGCGGAAATGTTCCACTTTGGGCTGGAAGTAGCCCCGCTCATTCAAAGCGGCGTACAGCACCGGACAGGAGTGGCCCTTGGACAGGATCAAACGGTCCCGGTCAGGCCACTGAGGATTTTGCGGATCAAGGTTCATCTCCTGAAAATAGAGGGTAGCGATAATATCCGCGATAGACAAAGCGGGACCGGGATGACCATCCTTTCCCTCATAGACCATCCGCACTGTTTCCAGGCGAAGCTTCTGAGCGATTTCATGGATCTGCTCATTGGTCATATTCGTTCACTCCTTCTCAGTTACTTTGATTTTTGTTAAACGTTAAACGTTTAATGAATGTGCTGTTATTTTAGTACAGTTATGGAGCGCTGTCAATATTGTTTTTCGTCAAAAGATACATTTCGTTTGCCTGCACAACTTTTTGCGTCTTTTTTGTGGAAAATAGCTGTGGCTTAGGAGAAGGCACTTCTATATTTTGATGGCCAGTCGTGAGGTGAAAATTTTATGGTGAAAGTGGATCCCTGTTCCTCCTGTATCCCGCTGGGATTTTTTATAAAAGTTTTATATGGATTTTTTCATTCGGTTTCGCTATAATGAAAAATAGAAATGATCGAAAAATCCTCCATCCAAAGGATTTCGGAGGGAAAGAACGAGTGAAAGAAAACCGTCAAGTTTGCCTTTTACCTTCAATTAAACAACGTTTGAGCGCTTTTTTAACGTGCTCAAACGTTTGCCAGCTTCTCGAAAAGACTTTTTTGGCAAGCTGAATTATGACAGGCCTGCAAGAATTTTATCTATATAATACCTATTTCTTCCGGAAAAGGGATACGCTTGTGTCCGGCGCGGAAGGCAGAGAGGAAATCTGTTTTATGGACAATAGTATCTGGATCCCCAAACCACAGCCCCATACCTTAGCGCCCAATCATGTGATCGAACAGATTCAAAGCGCGTTATTGGAACAGCGGCTGAAGCCAGGCGACCGCCTTCCGCCGGAAATGGAGTTAGCCAGCCTCTTTTCTGTCAGCCGGGGTTCGGTGCGGCAGGCGATGAAGGCGCTGGAGACCTTGGGCGTGTTGACTATCCGCCCCGGCGATGGGACCTATGTCAATACTTCGCTGTCTGAAAAGAGTTTTAATCCTCTGGTGTTTGCCATGCTGATTTCTCAACCGTCGGCCAAGACGATCGCGGATGCCCGCTATGCGCTGGAGCGGGACATTTTAGAACTTTTGCTTGGTCGGGAGGAACAGGTGGAGGAGGTTATTCCCCTTCTGGAAGAAAATCTTGACCGGCACCGCAAGATGCTGACGGAGAAGGCCTCGCCGGAGGCGCTGGTAAAAAATGATTTGGCATTTCACCGGATCTTGTCTCAGTATTGCGGAAATATGCTGCTCCAAATCGTCTATGATTACATCATGGACGCCTTTGAGGGCCAAGTGGTCGCTACGACCTCTCGACAGAGGGGGGGCGACGTGACGATCCGGGACCACACCACCATTATTGAGGCGCTCAAAACCCGCAGCTATGCCATGGCGAAGCAGGCGGCAAAGGATACCATCCAAAATTGGTACAGCCTGATGGAATGATCTGAGTTCAGAGGAGCTGGCCTGTTGCAAAACCTGAAAATCAGGAAAAAGTTGCTGAGAACCGTCAAATGGCGATTCTCAGCAACTTTTCTAATATATCAATTTCTGCATAGGAGTGAAAACGATATTTTGCAGTGGGCCGTTCTGTTTCTGTATGAATCGTGGAATCAGGGCAGGGAGAGCAGATCGGCGGTCAGGGCGTCCACGGCGGCCGGGTCGGTGGCCCAGCTGGCGCAGAAGCGGACTACGGCGCGGCCATCGTCCAGCGGTTCCCAGAGGGTGAAGGTATACTTCTTCTCCAGATGTGCCTGCTGCTCCCGGGTCAGGATTGGGAACTGCTGGTTGGTGTGGGAGGCGAAGTGGAGGGAGAGGCCCCGCCGGAGGCAGGCCTCCCGGATGCGCAGGGCCTGCTCCACACCGTGGCGGCCCAGCTGCCGGTATAGATTGTCCTCAAACAGCGCCTCGAACTGGAGGCCCAGCAATCGGCCCTTGGCCAGCATTCCGCCGTGGCGCTTGATGCAGGATCGGAAATCCCTCTGAAGGGCGGGATTGGAGATGACCACCGCCTCGCCGAACAGGGCCCCCACCTTGGTGCCGCCGATGTAGAACACGTCGGTTAGCCGGGCCAGGTCAGTGAGCTCCACGTCGTTCCCCGGCGCGGCCAGCCCATAGCCGCACCGGGCCCCGTCGATATACAGATACATCCCATACCGGCCGCAGACGGCCCGGAAGCCTTCCAGCTCCGCCCGGGAATACAGCAGCCCGGTCTCGGTGGGCTGGGAGAGATACAGCATACCGGGCTGGACGGTGTGCTCCCGAGTGGGATCGGCCCAATGGGCGGCGCAGAACCGCTCCACCTGCTCCGGAGTGATCCTGCCGTCCTGGGAGGGGAGGGCGAGCACCTTGTGGCCGGTGGCCTCAATGGCCCCGGTCTCATGGGTGTTGATGTGCCCGGTCTGGGCGCACAGCACCCCCTGATAGGGGCGCAGGGCGGCGGAGATCACCGTCTGATTGGTCTGGGTCCCGCCCACCAAAAATTCCACCGCGGCCTGGGGCGCGCCGCAGGCCTCCCGGATCAGCTCCCGGGCACGCTGGCAGTGCTTATCTACGGCGTAGCCGGGGGTCTGCTCCAGATTGGTCTGGGTCAGCCGCTCCAGAATCTGGGGCGCGGCCCCCTCAGCGTAGTCACACTCGAACCGGATCATTGGGCTGCCCCCTCTCCGGCCCGGAGCAGGGCCAGCACGTCCGCCGGATTCTGGTCCGGCTTGACCTTGGGCATGACGGCGCGGACGATCCCGGTCCCGTCAATGAGATAAGTGGTGCGGACGATGCCCATACTTATTTTCCCATACAGCTTTTTCTCCTGCCAGACGCCGTAGGCCTCCAGGACGGTCCGCTCCGGGTCGGAGAGCAGGCGGAAGGGCAGACCATTTTTCTGGATGAACCGCAGGTGGGAGGCCGAGGAATCCCGGCTCACCCCCAGCACCACCGCTCCCAACTGCTGAAGTTCTTCATAGACGGCGGCAAAGGCAAGGGCCTGGCGGGTGCAGCCGGGCGTGCTGTCCTTGGGATAGAAATAGAGTACCACTGTCTGTCCCCGGAAATCCGACAGGGAGATGGGCTCCCCGTTCTGGTCCGGCAGGGTAAAGTCCGGCGCCTGGCTTCCGATCTCTAACATCATACTTCATCCTCCTTCAAAAATACATACCGCCCGGGGTGGGAGCGCTCCGGCAAGAAGCGGTAACCCAGATCCCGGAACTCCCGCAGCTCCTCCACCCGGGTGACTGCCCGCTCCGCCATCCAGCGGACCATCTGGCCCCGGGCCATTTTGCAGGGCGCGCCCTGCTCCACAACCCGGCCGTCCGGCCGGAGCCTGCCAAAGACGCAGGCGACCAACGGGATGCCCCGGGGCAGATGGGGGACCACCGCCCGGCTGTACTCCCGGGAGGCCAGGTCCACCACCGGCCCGTCCCCAGGCTCCAGGGCCCGGGCCAGCTTGTCCCCCCAGAAGGCGTACAGGTCCCGCGCGCCCTCTGTCTCCAGCCTGGCCCCCATCTCCAGCCGGTAGGGGGTCACCCCGTCGAAGGGGCGCAGCACCCCATAAAAGCCGGACAGGATGCGCAGATGGTCCTGAAGGTAGTCGTACTGGCGCTGCTCCAGGACGCCGGGGGCTATGTACTGGTACTGGAGCCCCACATAGGACAGCAGGGCCGGGGTCAGCTGCCGCCGCAGGTCCATGTCCCGCAGCCGCTCCAGATTCTGGGCGGCAATGGCGTCGCTGCACCGCCACAGGGCCTGGAGCTCACCGGGGGTCATGGCGCGCAGGGCGGCCAGAAGGCGCTCTGTCTCCGCCAGCAGGGCGGGGAGGGCCTCCGGGGCCAGGGTGTCCGGGTCGGACCGCATCTTTTTCGCGGGGGAGATGAGGATCTTCATAGCGCCTCCTGACGCCTGGAGCCGGGCGGGCCGGCGCAGGCGGTTTTATTTGTATCCTACACCAGACGGGGCGGTTTGACAAGAAAATTTACAGGCGGGGGGGGTGCTCTGCTATCCTGGGAGGGGCATGGTCCCGATGGTGAAAAAAGTTTGAAAAAAGCCCTTGACCTTGCCGTAACGGCAGAGGCTACAATGGGGGCTGAGGAGGGATCAGCATGGAATATTCCATTCAAGAGCTGGCGCGCCTGTCCGGGGTGACCACCCGCACCCTGCGCTGGTACGACCAGATCGGTCTGCTAAAGCCCGGCCGCGTGGCGGAGAACGGCTACCGCCGCTACGGTCCGGCCCAGGTGGACCGGCTCCAGGACATCCTGTATTATCGGGCCCTCGGGGTGGAGCTGGCCCAGATACGGGCGTGCCTGGACGATCCCGACTTCGACCGGCTGACCGCTCTGCGGGGCCATCTGGCCCGGCTGGAGGGGGAGCGGGCCCGTCTGGACGGGCTGATCCGGTCGGTCACAGACACCATCCATGCGGAAGAAAGGAACGAGATCATGCGGGACGAACAAAAATTTGAGGTATTCAAGCGTCAGGCGGTGGAGCGCAATGAGGCGCTCTATGGCCGGGAGGTCCGGGAGAAATACGGCGACGCCCAGATGGACGAGGCCAACGCCGCGGTGATGGGCCTGACTCAGGAGCAGTACCGGACCTGGACCGGTCTGGGGGAGGAGATCCGGGCGGGATTGGAGCGCGCGGTCTCTGAGAAGCTGTCCCCGGAGGGGGAGGAGGGGCGGCGCATCGCCGCCCTGCACCGGCGGTGGCTGACCCTGACCGGGAGCCGCTACGACCCGGAAAAGCACCGGGGGCTGGCCGCTCTCTATACGGAGGACCCCCGCTTTACCGCCTACTACGACCGGCGCGTTCCGGGCTGCGCCCAATTCCTGCGGGCCGCGGTGGAGCGCTGGGCGGAGAGCCTGTGATACAGCAGGCAGCAGGGCCGGAGCGTCATGCTCCGGCCCCCTTGTTATGGAAAAAGCCCCGTCCGGGAGAACCGGACGGGGCAGGTCAGCAATAGGGAGCCGGGAGGATGGGGGTTCACAGGATCTCCCCGGACTGGACCTCCTGGATGTTGTGCTTCTTGGCATAGCCGGTGAGCATCAGGGTGAGGGCGCCGTCGCCGGTGACGTTGCAGGCGGTGCCGAAGCTGTCCTGAAGGGCGAAAATGGTCATCATCAGGCCCGTGCCCGTGTCATCGAAGCCCAGCACGCTGATGATGAGGCCCAGGGAGGCCATCACAGTGCCGCCGGGGACGCCGGGCGCGCCAACGGCGAAGACGCCCAGCAGGACGCAGAACAGGACCATGGTCATGGGGGCGGGCAGCTGGCCGTACAGCACCTTGGAGACGGTCATCACAAAGAATACCTCAGTGAGCACAGAGCCGCACAGGTGGATGTTGGCGAACAGGGGGATGCCGAAGTCCACCATGTCCCGGCGGAGGACAGAGGACTTGCGGGCCCCGCGCAGGGCCACGGCCAGGGTGGCGGCGGAGGACATGGTACCCACGGCGGTGAGGTAGGCGGGACCATAGTGCCGCAGGACCTCCCAGGGGTTGGAGCCGGAGTAGGCGCCGGCCAGGCCGTACAGCACGGCCAGCCAGATGTAGTGGCCCACCATGACGATCAGGATGACGATGAGGAAGACCGGCAGCTGCCGGGTGATGGAGCCCTCATAGGCCAGGCTGGTGAAGGTGCCGGCAATGAAGAAGGGCAGGATGGGGATGATCACCCGGGTCACGACGTCCAGCACGATGCGCTGGAACTCCTCCAGAAGGCGGGTGACCGCCTCAGCTCTGGCCCAGGTGGCGGCCAGACCCACCAGCACAGAGAACACCAGGGCGGACATGACTGACATGACTGGGGCGATCTCCAGATTGAACAGCAGCTCAGGGAGCTGGTTGAGCACCTCTGCCGCCGACTGGATGGACAGGGCGGGGATGATGGCGTAGCCCGCCGCCATGGACATCAGGGCCGCGCACACCGAGGAGGTGTAGGCCAGCACCAGGGCCAGGGCCAGCATCCGGGAGGCATTCTGCTTCAGCCGGGTGATGGAGGGGGCGATGAAGCCGATGATGATGAGGGGGACGCAGAAGTTGATGAGAGAGCCCAGAAGCTCCTTGAGGGTCAACACCACCTGCATCACCTGGCTGCCATAGGTAAAGCCGGAGGCCCAGAGGCCCAGCACGATGCCCGCCGCGACGCCGACCAGCAGGCGGAAGGGCAGGCTCTTAAAGATACCGTTCATAGATAACACTCCCCTAAGTTGTTGTTCAGCGCTCTCGGACGCCTTCAGGCGGGGCTGGAAGCGCTGCTTTGGCCGGATCGGCCCACACACAGGTCCCGGAGCAGCCCCGGGTCCGGGTCCAGTATACCATATTCCGCCGGGGCGCTCAAGGGAAAAACGTCTCACTCCACCGGAGGAGCGCGGAGGGACGTGCCGGAAAAAACGGGCCGGAGACCGGAGGAGAGAGGCCAGGAAAACCCAGGATAGACAAAAACGCAAAATATGGTATAATATATACTGATTTTTTGCCGCCAGAGGTGCGTGTCCGCTGCCTTTTTCAGGGAGGAGCCGCGCTTCCGGAGGGATCAAAACCGACTATCACCATGGACATTGGGCGGGCCGGCTGCCGGCCGCGCCGCGGGTTCGGAGGGATTTCTGTGTCTGAACAAAACTATTCATCTTACGCGTCCGGAGAGGAGCGCCGTCCCCGGTCCAACGGCGGCTCCGGCCGGCGGTCCGGGGATGGGCCCCGACGCCCGAAAAAGGGGCGCGGCCGGGGCGGAATGGCGATGCGGGTGATCGGCACCCTGCTGCTCATTGCCATGACCACCGGGGCCATCCTGTGCTGCTTCGGGGCCGTCTACGTCAAGACGGTCATCCTCCCGGAGGCGTCGCTGGACCTGGGGGACTTCACGCTGCGAGAAAACAGTGTGATGTACTATCAGGATGACAGCGGCCAGTACCAGGAGCTGGGACAGGTGCTCACCTCCATCAGCTCCCAGTGGGTGGAGTACGAGGAGATCCCGGAGGATCTGAAGAACGCGGCCGTCGCCATTGAGGACCGGCGCTTCTGGAAGCACAACGGCGTGGACTGGTGGCGCACCGCCCAGGCGGTGTTCAGTATGTTCACCGGCGGCGACATCCAGGGCGGGTCCACCATCACCCAGCAGCTCATCAAAAATCTGACGAAGAAAAACGAGACCACCGTGAAGCGGAAGGTGACGGAGATTTTCCGGGCGCTGGAGTTTGACCGGAATTATGACAAGGACACCACGCTGCTGTGGTATCTGAACGTCATTCCCCTGGGGGCCGGCTGCGAAGGCGTGGGGGCTGCCGCCGAAAAATATTTCGGGAAGCAGGTGTCCGAGCTGACCCTGGCCGAGTGCGCCAGCCTCATCGCCATTACCAACAACCCCTCCAAATACGGCCCGTACTCCCTGGCCAAGGTGGCCAACAGCGAGGGGGAGCTGTGGGACAGCAAGCAGTGGAACAAGTACCGCCAGGAGGTCATTCTGAACCAGATGCTCAAGGAGGGGTACATCACTCAGGAGGAGCACGACCAGGCGGTGGCCCAGGAGCTGGTCTTTGTGGGTGTGGAGGCCGGCTCCAATACCGACCCGGAGAGCGCGGAGGACATCTACTCCTGGTATGAGGAGCAGGTCATCACCGACGTGATGGCCGATCTTCAGGAGAAGTACGGCTACTCCGACAAGGTGACCAGACAGATGCTGTCCAGCGGCGGCCTGCGGATCTACACCTGCATTGACCCGGAGGTCCAGGAGAAGGCAGAGGCCGTCTATGGGGACGAGGAGCTTTTGAACTATGTCTCCAAGAGCACGGGCCAGCGCCTCCAGTCGGCCATTACCATCATTGACAACGAGACCGGGGACATCGCCGCCCTGGTGGGCCGGATCGGCGAGAAGGAGATTAACCGGGGCCTGAACCTGGCCACCAGCGCCAAGCGGCAGCCCGGCTCCTCCATCAAGCCCCTGTCCGCCTATGCCCCGGCCATCGAGATGGGCCTGATCAGCCCCATCACCGTCATGCCCGACTACCCCTATCAGGTGCTGGGCGGCAAGGCGTGGCCAGTGAATGTGGACGGCGTCTACCGGGGACAGGTGACGGTGAATCAGGCGGTGGAGAACTCCTATAACACCGTGGCGGTGCGCACGGTGGCCCAGGTGACTCCGGCCAAGGCCTTTGAATTCGCCACCCAGCGCTTCCACCTGCCGCTGGAGAGCGGCCGCATGGTGAACGGCGAGGTGAAGGGGGACATCGGCATCGCCCCCCTGGCCATGGGCGGTCTGACCGACGGCGTCAGCACCCGGGATATGGCCAACGCCTTCTCCGTGTTCCCCAATGGGGGCGTCTACCGCCAGGCCCGCACCTATACCAAGGTGGAAAACAGCAAGGGGGAGGTCATCCTGGACAATACCCGGGAGGACTCGGTGGCAGTGAAGGACACCACCGCCTATTATATCAACTCCATGCTCACCAATGTGGTGACCAGCGGCGGCGGCACCGAGGCCCGCATCAGCGGCATGACCACCGCCGGCAAGACGGGTACCACGGACACCAAGGACAACCGCTGGTTCGTGGGCTATACGCCCTACTATACCGCGGCGGTCTGGGTGGGCTATGAGACGCCGGAGCGGGTACCCGCCCCGGGCAACCCCGCGGCCCAGGTGTTCAAAAAGGTGATGACCCCCATCCATGAGGGGCTGGCGGACCGGAAGTTCCCCCAGGTCAGCGGACTGGTCAGCGTCTCCTACTGCATGGACTGCGGCGGCGAGGCCATCGAGGCCTGTCAATATGACGCCAGAGGGAGCTCGCGCATCGCCACCGGCTATGTGTTCCCGGAGGACCGCCCCTCCTTTGTGTGCAGCTGCCACTCCCTGGAGGAGGGCTCCAACTCCATGGCGCGGGTGTGCGTGGACGATCCCATCCTGGACGCCAACGGAGAGTTTACCGGCTTTTACCGGGCGGCGGGCCCCTTCTGCCCGGAGGTGAGCGTACGCACCCTGTGCTATCTGAACCTGGAGCGGGAGAACGTGGGCGGCGCCGTGGCCAGAGACAGCAGCGCCTTCTACTCCGCCTATCTGGCGGCCACGGGAGGGCAGAGCTGCACCGTTCATGCCAACGACCCCGGAGCGGAGGTCCCGGAGCCGGGCGGGCCCACAGAGCCTGAGGGGCCGGACGGTCCGGAGTCCGGAGACCCCGGCACGGATGATCCGGCGCTGCCGCCGGAGCTGGGCGGCTCCGACGGACATGGGGAGCAGATTAACCCGGATACCGGAGTGCCCTACGGCTACTGAATCTCTCAGCGGGAGGAGCATAAGCTCTTCCCGCTGTATTTTCGTGCTGCTTGTTGTGAAAAACGACAAATATACCCCGGGGTTTTTCGGGGAAAATCTATACGCGGAATGTGTTTCGCCGTTGCATCCCTCTGAAAGATATGTTAAAATAGACCGCAGTACAAAAACAAATGGCCGCAGCAGGCGGACAAAATGGCGCGGATGGAGGAGCCACTATGAAACAGACGGCAGGATATTTTATTGTCGAAGCCTCTGCCATGCCGGAGATCTTCCGCAAGGTGGCGGAGGCCAAGCGCCTTCTGGAGACAGGCGAGGAGACCACGGTGAACCGGGCGGCCCAGGCTGTGGGCATCAGCCGCAGCGCCTACTATAAGTACAAGGACGCGGTGCGTCCCTTCAACGATATGCTCCATGGAAGGATCGTCACCTTTCAGACCATGCTGAAGGATGAGCCGGGGATCCTGTCCGGACTGCTCAATGTCTTTGCCGGAACGGGGGTCAATATCCTGACCATCAATCAGAACATCCCGGTCAACGGCTGCGCCGTGGTGACCATCACGGCGGAGACCTCCGCGCTCCAGCGCTCGCTGGAGGATATGCTGAGCGCGGCGGCGGGCAGTCCGGGCGTGCTGAAATGTGAGATCCTGGCCGGTTAAGCTGGCTGGCAGATGCAGAATGAGGTGAACGGAATGGTAAATATAGCGATTTTGGGCTTTGGGACCGTGGGTTCCGGTGTGGCTGAGGTGCTGACCAAGAACAGCGGACTGATCGACGGACGGGTGAACAACCAGGTCCGGCTGAAATACATCATGCGGGCCCGGGATATTTTTGAGGGCCCCTACAAGGACCTGTTTGTCAAGGACTTCTCCATCATCGAGCGCGACCCCGAGGTGAGCATCGTGGTGGAGACCATCGGCGGCGTGGGCGCCGCCCTGGACTATACCACCCGGGCCCTGAAGGCGGGCAAGAGCGTGGTCACGGCCAACAAGGAGCTGGTCGCCACCCACGGCTATGAGCTGCTTCAGCTGGCCAAGGAGCACGGCGTCAGCTATCTGTTTGAGGCCAGCGTGGGCGGCGGCATCCCCATCCTGCGGCCCCTGAACGCCTGTCTGGCCGCCAATGAGGTGGATCAGGTCACCGGCATCCTCAACGGGACCACCAACTACATCCTCACCCGGATGATTAAGGCGGGCCTCACCTTTGACCAGGCCCTGAAGGAGGCCCAGGCCAACGGCTATGCCGAGCAGGACCCCACCGCCGACGTGGACGGCCACGACGCCTGCCGCAAGACCTGTATCCTGGCGGCCCTGTCCTTCGGACAGCATATTTATCCCGACCAGGTGCCCACCCAGGGGATTCGGGGCGTGAGCCTGGCCGACGTGGCCTATGCCGACTCCTGCGGCTATAAGATCAAGCTGCTGGGCCGGGCCATCCGGGAGCCGGAGGGCAAGGTGTGCGCCTTTGTTGCCCCCCATCTGGTCTCCTGCGAAAATCCCCTGGCCGGCGTGGAGGACGTGTTCAACGCCATCTCCGTCACCGGAAACGCCGTGGGCGATGTGATGTTCTACGGCCGCGGCGCGGGCAAGCTGCCCACCGCCTCCGCTGTGGTGGCCGACGTGATGGATATTGCCCGGGACACCCACCGGGACCACCGGAACCAGTGGGGGCCAGGCGCCCCCGACCTGGTGGTGTCCTCCGATCTGCTGACCTCCCGGTGGTACGTTCGGGCGCGGATCTCCATGGATCAGGCCCGTCTGGCCTGCGGCGAGCTTCAGCCCCTGGCCCGCAGCGGTGCGCCCGCCGGCGAGGCCGCCTTCCTCACCGCCCCCATGACCGAGCCCCAGCTGCGGGACCGTCTGGCCGGCGTGGAGGTGGACTCTCTGTTCCGCGTCCTGTGACCCTGGCCTGCCGGCCGCGGCGCGCATAGGATGGATGGACCGGCAGAAGCCGGGCCGGAGCATCTTCGTTTTGATCAACCGTTGGAGGGAAACGATATATGGCACTCATTGTACAAAAATTCGGCGGCAGCTCTGTCGCCAACGCGGACCGCGTGCGCAACGTGGCCCGGATCATCACAGAGACCTACCGCAAGGGGCACAGCGTGGTGGTGGTGCTCTCCGCCCAGGGGGATACCACCGATGATCTGATCGCCAAGGCGGCGGAGATCAATCCCCACGCGTCCAAGCGGGAGATGGATATGCTGCTGGCCACCGGGGAGCAGATCTCCATTTCCCTGTGCGCCATGGCCATCGAGGCCATGGGCTATCAGGTGGTCTCCCTTACCGGCTGGCAGGCCGGTGTGAACACCGACTCCGCCTATGGCGGGGCGCGGATCAAGCGAATCCAGACCGAGCGGATCCAGACCGAGCTGGACAAGCGGAAGATCGTCCTGGTGGCCGGCTTCCAGGGCCTCAACAAGTATGGCGATGTGACCACCCTGGGACGGGGCGGCTCGGACACCTCCGCGGTGGCTCTGGCGGCCGCGCTCCACGCCGACCTGTGCCAGATCTACACCGATGTGGACGGCGTCTATACCGCCGATCCCCGCAATGTGCAGGGGGCGCGGAAGCTGGAGGAGATCACCTTTGATGAGATGCTGGAGCTGGCCAGCCTGGGGGCGCAGGTCCTCCACAACCGCTCGGTGGAGATGGCGAAGCGGTATAACGTGAATATGGAGGTCCTCTCCAGCTTCTCCGGAAAACCTGGTACAAAAGTCAAGGAGGTTGTCAAGACCATGGAAAAGACCCACGTTAGCGGTGTGGCAAAGGATAAGAATGTAGCCCGGCTGGCCCTGGTTGGCCTGGCGGATGAGCCGGGGATCGCCTTTAAAATCTTCTCCCTGCTGGCCAAGAAAAAGATCAATGTGGACATCATCCTTCAGTCCATCGGCCGCGACAGCAGCAAGGATATCAGCTTCACCGTGGCCCGCAGCGACGCGGAGGAGGCCAAGGCCATCCTGGAGGAGAACCGGGAGTACATCGGCTTCCAGTCCATTGAGGTGAACACCCAGGTGGCCAAGGTCTCCATCGTGGGCGCCGGCATGGTGAACAACTCCGGCGTGGCCTGCAAGATGTTTGAGGCCCTGTCCAGCGCCGGGATCAACATCAACATGATCTCCACCAGCGAGATCAAGGTGTCCGTTCTCGTGGATGAGCGGGACGCCGACCGGGCGGTCCAGGCGATCCACGACCGCTTCTTCTCTGAATTCGGAAACAGCTGAGCAAGCGCCGCTTTGCGGACTGAAAAGCCGGGAGGTCCCCTCCCGGCTTTTGCCGTTTTGCGTCATTTTTGTGCCGGAATCGCTCAAATGCGGTTTTTTCCTTTTTTTGTGTTGCAAAACCTTTGGACTTCTGGTAAAATAATAAATTGACTGGATGTTCAATGTGCAGAAAACGGCCAACCGGCTGGACCGGCCGGGAGCCGCCTCATCAAGCAAGGAGAATCAGAACACATGGATTATAACGAGAGAGAGGCGCAGCGGCGCCAGGAGGACCGAGACCTGAACCGAGCTTTGATTTGGGTCGGCGCGGCCATCGTCCTGGAGTTCCTGCTGGTCCTTGTCAATAAGTATTATATCAACTTCCGCACCACGCCGGAGTCGATCAATCTGGCGCTGGCCATCAGCGCGGCCCTCAACGGCCTTCGGTGGGTCAGCCTGGCGGCGCTGGCCGCCTGTGTGGTGTGGACGGCCCTGCGGCTGAAGCAGGGCGGCCAGGCCGGGCTTCAGCTGAGCCTGGCGGCGGTCTCCACCGCGCTGTACTTCTGCGCGCAGATTACGCTGGTGTTTCAGGAGTCCGGCGTCCGGATGCTGTTCTGGCTGGTGCCCGCCTGGGCGGCGCTGGCTCTGGTGTACTATCTGTATCAGCGGGAGTTTTTCCTGTCCGCCCTGGTGAGCGGCGTGGGCGTGCTGGGCCTGTGGTTTGTCCGCCATGCCGGTGCCTCCAGCGTTTACACCATTGGTGCGGTGGCGGTCATTCTGGTTCTGGCTGTGATGATGCTCTGGATGAAGGGCCACGGCGGCCGCCTGTTCCCCGGCGCGGCCGGACAGCTGCTTCCGGCAGAGGCCGGTTACCCCCTGATGCTGCTCAGCTGTGTGATCAGCTTGGCCGCTATTGCCATTGCGGCTTTTGTGGGAGGGGCGCTGTCCTATTACCTGCTGTATGCCATGGTGGCCTGGCTGTTTGCCCTGTTGGTGTACTATACCGTGAAAATGATGTGATTCGGTCAATTAGGAATTAGGAGTTAGGAATTGCTGTCATACTGGCGGTTCTGGATCTTCAGGAAAGAGAAAAAGCGGCGCGGAGTATTCCGTGCCGCTTTTTGTATCTGTGGGTGTTGGGATGCGTGGGCCGGGCGGGGCCGCAATCGTTCCTCTTTTACTGGTAGGTGCGGGTGCATACCTCACGGATCCTGGCCTGGAGGCTCTTGAGATCCAGAAAGGCGTCCGGACGGCGGCCGGGGTCCCGCAGGATGGCGGCGGGGTGGAACATGGCCATCATGGACACGCCGGACTTTTCAAACCAAAGACCGTGCTCCCGGGTGATTTTGAAATCAGGCTTGATGAGACGCATGGCGGCGATCCGCCCCAGACAGACGATGATCTTTGGACGGATGAGGGCCACCTGGTTGCGAAGGTAGTCAATACAGGCGTCCTGCTCCGTATTCAGAGGGTCCCGGTTTTGAGGAGGACGGCATTTGACGATGTTGGCGATGTACACGTTTTTCTCCCGGCTCAGATCGATGAGCTCCAGCATCTCGTCCAGCAGCTGGCCGCCCCGCCCCACAAAGGGCTGACCCTGGAGGTCCTCATTTTCGCCGGGGCCCTCTCCAATGAACATGACCTCCGCGTTCCGGACGCCCACGCCGAATACCACATGGTGCCGGGTGTCCGCCAGCGCGCACCGCTGACAGGAGAGGCACTGGGCCTCCAGCTCTGACCAATCCAGCATAACAGGTCCCCTCGCTTTTCTCTGTACTGTGTGTCCAGTCTACCACAACCGGGCTCCCGCCGCAACGAAAAGCTGCGGGCCTCCATAGTAGAAATCACGAAACACAAGATGTAGTGGCAGGCTGGGATCTATCACACAAAAAGCTTCGGGGTGGGAGAGACTCCCTTTAATGAATAGAACGTATGTTTTAATGCAAAAAAGGGGCGAAACCGCAGGGATCCTGCGGTTTTTTTCTGTGCAAAATTGAAAAAAAGGGTTGCTTTTTATGTCAACAGCTTTTATACTGAAAACAAGGGTGGAGGAAAGTGGTGCGCCTCCCCATAAAAAGAGAGCAAAGTGGGGGAGAGGTGACGCGGATGACCGGCACATACGAGCACAGCATCGATGCCAAAGGCCGTCTGTTCATCCCCGCCAAGCTCCGGGAGGAGCTGGGCGTCACCTTCTACCTGGCTATGGGCATCGACACCTGCCTGGCCATCTATCCCCAGAGTACCTGGGATAAATTTACAGAAAAGTTTGCCTCCCTCCCTATGACACAGTCCAAGGTCATGCGTCCCCTGTTTGCCAACGCGGTGAAGTGTGAGCTGGACAGTCAGGGGCGGATCGTGATCCCCCAGAAGCTGCGCCGCTACGCGCAGCTGGAGAAGGACGCGGTGATCCTGGGCGTCAACGACCGGGCGGAGATCTGGAGCGCCCAGCTGTGGTACCAGGACGAGGAGGAAATGACGCCGGAGAAGATGGCGGCCTGTATGAGTGAGTTGGGGTTCTGAGATGAGTGAAACATTTACCCACCGTCCGGTGCTGCTGGACGAGTGTATCCAGGCCCTGGCCATCCGGCCGGAGGGCGTCTATCTGGACGGAACGCTGGGCCGGGCGGGACACAGCCGGGAGATCGCCCGGCGGCTGACCACCGGGCGGCTGATCTGCGTGGACCGGGACCAGGCGGCGCTGGACGCCGCCCAGGAGCGGCTGGCTCCGTGGATGGACCGTGTGACCCTGGTCCACAGCAATTTTGACCAGCTGAGCGGGATCCTGGACGGGCTGGAGCTGGACGGCGTGGACGGGATGCTGTTTGACCTGGGGGTGTCCTCCCCCCAGCTGGATGACGGCTCCCGGGGCTTCTCCTACATGGCGGACGCCCCATTGGATATGCGTATGGACCGGGACCAGGGCCTGAGCGCCGCCGACGTGGTGAACGGGTGGAGCCAGGAGGAGCTGCGGCGCATCCTGACCCAGTACGGCGAGGAGCGCTATGCCGCCTCCATTGCCGCCTCCATCGTCCGCCGCCGGGCGGACAAGCCCATTGAAACGACCTTGGAGCTGGTGGACGTCATCCGCAGCGGGATGCCCGCCAGAGCTTTAAAAGAGAAACAGCATCCGGCTAAGCGGAGCTTTCAGGCCATCCGCATCGCCGTCAACGACGAGCTGGCCAGCGTGGACCGGATGGTCCAGTCGGCCGTCCCCCGGCTGAACCGGGGCGGACGGCTGGCGGTGATCACCTTCCACTCCCTGGAGGACCGGATCGTCAAGACCGGCTTGGCCGCGTTTGCCCGGGGCTGCACCTGCCCGCCGGATTTTCCTGTGTGTGTGTGCGGAAAGACGCCGGATGTGCGCCTGGTGTCCCGAAAGCCCATCCTGCCCTCGGAGCGGGAGGTGGAGGAGAACCCCCGGGCCCGCAGCGCCAAGCTGCGGGTGGCGGAAAAGCTGAAGGACCCGGACGTCCGGTACAAAGCGCCGGGCCAGCCGTGAGAGAAGAGACAATGAGGAGAATGGAGTGAGTGGAATGGCCAGCCGCCATCGCAGCAACAGTACATACCGCACCTATGGAAGCGTCGCCTATGCCCCCGCGTACGATGGCAGCGCGGTCCGGGCGCCCGGCCGGGAGTCCACCCTCCAGCCGAGGCCCAAGGTCCGTCCCCGCACCCGGGAGCGGACCCTCACCCGCACCAGGGTACAGGTGCGGGAGGCGGGGGAGGTCTCTCCCTTCGCGGTGATCGGCTTTACCGCGGTGGGCGTCTTTGCCGCCCTGCTGATGTTCAGCTATGCCCAGTTCGTGGTAGCCAATGACGCGGTGGTCACCCTTCGGAACGACCTCAAGACCCTTCAGGCGGAGAATGTCACCCTGTCCGCCCGGTATGAGCAGGTCTTTGACATGGAGCGGATCCAGGCCGCCGTGGGGGACACCATGGTCCGCCCCACAGAGGAGCAGATCGTCTATTTGGACCTGTCCGAACCGGACAGCGTGGTGCTGTATGGGGAGGAGGAGACCGCCTCCGGCATACAGGGCGCGCTTCAGGGGTTCAAGAATATTGTGCATGAGCTGACTGAATATTTCCGCTGACGCGGCCATATAGTAGAGCCAGAGAAGGAGCGGGACAGAGATAAAGGGCGCGGGAAGGCGACTTCCCTGCGCCCTTCTGATGTCAGAAGAGAGATTTTTCTCCCGATGGGGAGAGAGGAGGAACCTGCGTGGGTCGTCAAAGGGAAGAGCGGGACCGCCGGAACGGCAGCCAGCCGGAACAGAGCCGGATCTCTAAGCGGATGGTGTTCCGCCGCACCGTGATCCTGATGCTGATATGCGGGGTGGGCTTTTTCATCCCGCTGATGGTGCAGCTGTGGAACATCTCCATCCAGGACCACGACTTCTATCAGCAGAAGGCCGCTGAGCAGCAGCTGATGGATGTGGCCGTTGCGGCCCACCGGGGGGACATCTTGGACGCCAACGGCGAGGTGATGGCCATGTCGGCCACCGTCTACAACCTGATCCTGGCTCCGAAGGATCTGATCAACAGCGTGGACAAGGACGACTTTGAGGACGAGGATGGAAAGCTGGACCAGAGCGCCTATCAGGCGGAGATCCAGCGGAAGCGGGACGAGGTGGCGGACGGCCTGTGCGCCATCCGTCCGGACCTGGACCGGGCGGATCTGGAGCGGCGGCTGGAGAAGGAGAACTCCCAGTATGAGGTGCTGCTGACCAATGTGGAGGAGGGGGAGGCCGAGTCCATCCGGGCCTTCATCGAGGAGAACAAGACCGCCTATTACCTCTACCTCACCCCCAGTACGAAGCGGTACTACCCCTTCTCCGCCCTGGCCTCTCAGGTGCTGGGCTTTGTCAACACCGAAGGGGGCGTGTACGGCCTGGAGGCCGGCTATGAGGATGTGCTCAAGGGCATCCCCGGCCGGGTGGTCACGGGAAAAACAGCAAAAAATGTGGAGATGTACAACAGCTACTCCAACTACATCGACGCGGTCAACGGCTATGACCTGACCCTGACCCTGGACAGCACCATCCAGGCCTATGCCGAGCAGGCCATCGAGACCGGGATCCAGGCGTACGACGTGCGCAACGGCGGCTTCTGTGTGGTGATGGACCCCAAGACCGGGGCTGTCCTGGCCATGGCCAGCTCCCCGGAGTTCGACCCCAACAGCTACTCCGCCGTGACGGACAGCCTGCTCCAGGAGGAGATCCAGGCGGACGTCCCGGGCTTCTATGAGCAGCTCAAGGCGGAGAACGCCCAGAAGCCCGCGGAGGAGCAGAGTACCGACGCGGAGCTTCAGGAGCAGGCCGCCGCCCAGGCGGCCGCGAAGGCGCGGGAGACCCAGTGGCGGAACAAGGCCATCCGGGAGCCGTACGAGCCGGGCTCCACCTTCAAGGCCCTGGTGCTGGCCGCCGCCCTGGAGGAGGGCGTGGTGGATGAGAACTCCACCTTCGACTGCCCGGGCTACTACATGGTCAACGGGGTGCGGATCAACTGCTCCAAGGTGCAGGGGCACGGACACCAGACCCTGGCGGAGGCGGTGCAGAACTCCTGCAACCCGGCCTTTATGATGATCGGCCAGCGGCTGGGGGCGGAGAAATTCTACGATTACTTTGAGGCCTTCGGCATGACGGAGGTGACGGGGATCGACCTGCCCGGCGAGGAGAAGGGGCAGGACTGGGGCCGGGAATATATCACCTCTCTGGAGGGCTACCTGTCCCTGGCCACTGCCTCCTTCGGCCAGCGCTTCACTGTGACCCCTCTGCAAATGATCACCGCCTTCTCTGCCGTCATCAACGGCGGAAACCTGTATCAGCCCTATGTGGTCCAGTCCATCACCGACGCCAGCGGCGCGGTGCTCCAGAATACGGAGCCCACCCTCACCCGGCAGGTCGTCAGCCAGGAGAGCAGCGACCGGGCCCGGGCCATTCTGGAGAGCGTGGTGTCCGAGGGCACCGGCGGGAACGCCTATCAGGCGGGCTACCGCATCGGCGGCAAGACCGGTTCCTCCGAGACCGACGAGGAGGGGCGGACCATCGTCTCCTTTATGGGCTTCGCCCCGGCGGATGACCCCCAGGTCATTGTCCTGCTGGCCTATGACAAGCCCCAGGAGGCCTCCCCCGGCAGCAAATACGGCACCACCGGCGTCTACATCAGCGGCGGCAACATGGCGGCCCCCCAGGCCGGCAAGCTGATCGCCCAGATCCTGGACTATATGGGGGTGGAGAAGCAGTACAGCCAGGAGGAGTCTGCGGCGGTGAACGTGAGCACTCCCCAGGCGGTGGGCTACTCCGTGGCCGACGCGGCGGCCCGGCTGGAGAAAAAAGGACTGACCTACCGCACCGTGGGCACGGGGGATGTGGTGACCGCCCAGGTCCCCGCCGCCGGCGCGGCGGTGCCCGGGGGCTCCGCGGTGATCCTCTATCTGGGCGGAGCCCAGCCGGAGGAGACAGGGACAGTGCCCAACATCGTGGGACTGAGCTATGAGACCGCGAAAAAGCGGCTGGAGGAGGCCGGATTCTTCATGCACGCCGTGGGGACCAGCACCTTTTACAGCAATACCTCCAAGGCGGAGAGCCAGAGCGTGGCCGCCGGAGAGCCCGCGGCCATCGGCACCGTTGTGGACGTCCAGTTCGCAACCGTCACGGAGGACGGCTACGCCGGGATCAATTAGCCGCCGGCACAGCAAGGCTTAGAGAAAATGAAACTCACCCGTGAGGGGTGATGTATGTGAAGCTGTGGGAACTTTTGCGCAGCGTCCCCCTCACGGGGGAGACTCCTGATCTTGATATGGAAATAAATTCCATATCCTATGACACACGGACCATAAAGCCCGGGGCCCTGTTCGCGGCCCTTCCCGGGGCCCGGGATGACGGGGCCCGGCACATCCGGGAGGCCCTGGACCGGGGGGCGGCCGCCGTCCTCTGCCGGGAACGCCCGGAGGAGGATGGGCCCTGGCTGGTGACCCCGGATCCCAGGCGGGCCCTGGCCCTTCTGTCGGCCAACTGGTTCGGCCGGCCGGCGGAGGGGCTGACCCTGGTGGGGGTAACCGGGACCAACGGGAAGACCACCACCGCCTTTCTCATCAAGGATATGCTGGAAACGGTGCTGCGGACCCGGGTGGGGCTGATCGGAACCGTCCAGAACATGGTGGGGGACGAGATCCTCCCGGCGGGGCGCACCACGCCGGAGAGCTATGAGCTTCAGGGCCTGCTGCGCCGTATGGCGGATGGGGGCTGCACCCATGTGGTGATGGAGGTGTCCTCCCACGCCCTGGTCCAGCACCGGGTGGAGGGGCTGGAGTTCGACGCGGGGGTGTTCACCAACCTGACCCAGGACCACCTGGACTACCACGGGAGCATGGAGGCATACCGCCAGGCCAAGGGCCTTCTGTTCCGGCAGTGCCGGAGGGCGGTGCTGAACCTGGACGACCCGGCGGGCCGGTGGTATGGGGAGCGGGTGGAGTGCCCCGCGTTCACCTACTCGGAGAACAAGGACGCGGCCGGCCTCACGGCCAAAAATATCCGGCTGTTTCCCGGCCATGTGGAGTTTGAGGCGGTGAGCCGGGAGGAGATTCAGCGGATCCACCTGCCCATACCCGGGGGCTTCACCATCTACAACGCTCTGGCCGCCGTCTCCTGCGGGCTTTGCCTGGGGCTGACGCTGGCGGAGATTGCCGCCTCCCTCCGGAGCGCCAAGGGGGTGCGGGGCCGTGTGGAGGTGGTTCCGGTCCCCACCGCCTATACGGTGCTCATTGACTATGCCCACACTCCCAACGCCCTGGAGAATGTCCTGCTCACCGCCAGGGACTTCACCGCCGGCCGGCTGATCTGCCTGTTCGGCTGCGGCGGGGACCGGGACCGGACCAAACGGCCCATCATGGGCGGCGTGGTCCGGGAGCTGGCGGATGTGGCGGTGATCACCTCCGACAACCCCAGGACGGAGGAGCCGTGGGCCATCATCCGGGATATTCTGGCCGGGATGGGCGGCCCCGGAGGGGAGGTCCATGTGGAGCCAGACCGGAAGCAGGCCATCCGCTGGGCCCTGGCCCAGGGGCGGCCGGGGGATGTGATCGTGCTGGCGGGCAAGGGACATGAAACCGTTCAGGAGGTCCAGGGGGTGAGCCTCCCGCTGGACGAGCGGGAGGTCGTGGCGGAATACTTTGAAAAACGGGCGCAGTACCGGGAAAGGGCTGGCAATTTACCCGCCGGTGTAGTATAATATAAGCTTGCCCAAGCGCGGAGGACCCTCCGCAGTACCCAAGAGAAAGAACTCCTGGAGGTTTTGACAAGATGACATACATTCTCAGCTTTATTGTGGCGTTCGGCGTCACGGCCATCGCCGGACAGATCCTGATCCCGGTGCTCCGCCGGCTGAAGGCGGGCCAGTCCATCCGGGAGGACGGCCCCACCTGGCACCTCTCCAAGCAGGGCACCCCCACCATGGGCGGGCTGATGTTCATTCTGGGCATCGGGATCGCCGTGCTCACCGCCGGGTGGGAGGACCTGCAAAACGGGCTGCACAACCATCTGGTGGTGTTTCTGTTCGCCCTGGTGTTCGGAGCCATCGGCTTTGTGGATGACCTGCAAAAGCTCCGCCACCACGCCAACGAGGGGCTGACCGCCCCCCAGAAGTTCCTGCTCCAGCTGGCGGCGGCCATTGCCTTCACTGTGCTGCTGCGGCGGGACGGCTACCTCACCCCCGACCTGTACATCCCCTTCCTGAACATCGAGATCGTGGGGATCCCCTGGATCGTGTATATGGTGTTCGCCGCCTTTGTCATGGTGGGCACCGTCAACGCGGTGAACCTCACCGACGGGGTGGACGGCCTGGCCACCGGCGTCACCATCCCGGTGATGCTGTTCTATGTGGCGGTGTCCGCCTGGTACGGCCGCAGCGACCTGATCACCGCCGCCGCCGCCATGGCCGGAGGGCTGTCCGCCTTCCTGATCTATAACTTCCACCCCGCCAAGGTGTTCATGGGGGACACGGGCTCCCTGTTCCTGGGCGGCGCGGTGTGCGGGCTGGCCTTTGCCCTGGACCTGCCCATGGTCATCCCGGTGGTGGGCCTGATCTATGTGGTGGAGGTGCTGTCCGACATCATCCAGGTGGTCTATTTCAAGAAGACCGGTGGAAAGCGCTTTTTCCGCATGGCGCCCCTGCACCACCATTTGGAGATGGGGGGCTGGAGCGAAAACAAGCTGTTCTGCGTCTTTTCCGGTCTGACCCTGCTGCTGTGTGTGCTGGCCTTCTGGGGGGTCATGTACCGGTATCCCATGTGACCTGCGGACGCGCCGCACAGGCCGAACGGAGAGGAGGAGACCCATGGCCCGAAAGCCAAAACGAGATCTGACGGTGGAGGAACAGCTGGCCCGGGGGCCCCTGGACCTGCCCTTTCTGATGCTGGTCCTGCTGCTGCTGGGGATCGGGCTGATCATGATGTTCTCCGCCTCCTATGCCACCGCCTATTATACAGAAGGCGACCCGCTGACCTATATCTCGCGTCAGGCGCTGTTTGGGGCGGTGGGCGTGGTTGGGATGTTCGTGGTCTCCAAGATCAATTATCAGACCTTCCGGTGGATGTCCGTGCCCGCCCTGATCGGCTCCATCATCCTGCTGGTCCTGGTGTTCACCCCCCTGGGAGTGACCCACAATCAGGCCAGGCGGTGGCTGAAGCTGGGCATTGAGTTCCAGCCCTCGGAGTTTGCCAAGATTGCAGTCATCCTCTTCTTTGCCGCCCGGCTGTGCAAGCGGGATACAGAGAAGCACAAGCGCTATACCAACCGGACCTTCACCGGGCGGATGCTCAACCGTCTGGAGCGCGTCGGATTTCTGGAGCTGGTACCCTACGGCGCCATCCTGCTGCTGGTCGCGGCCCTGATGCTGAAGCAGCCCCACATGTCGGGCACCATCCTGGTGCTGGCGGGGGGCGCCTCGGTGCTGTTTGCCGCCGGGATCCACTGGGGCTGGTTCGTGGCCGGGATCACCGGCGTGGGCAGCCTGCTGTGGATCGTCATCACCATGACCCCCTATATGACCAACCGCATCAACCTGTGGCTGGATCCCTGGAGCCAGCGGCAGGGTCTGGGCTATCAGACCGTGCAGTCCCTCATTGCCATCGGCTCCGGCGGGATGCTGGGCCGGGGACTGGGGGAAAGCGTCCAAAAGATGCTGTATATCCCGGAGCCGGAGAACGACTTCGTGTTCCCCATCGTGGTGGAGGAGCTGGGCTTTGTGGGCGGACTGGTGGTGCTGGTCCTGTTCGCCCTGCTGATCCTGCGGGGGTACTGGCTGGCCCTCAACGCCCGGGACAAATTCGGAGCCCTCACCATCGTGGGGATCATCACCCTGCTGGCGGTGCAGGTGTTTTTGAACATCGGCGTGGTCACCAACCTGATCCCCAACACGGGGATCTCCCTCCCGTTCTTCAGCTACGGCGGGACCGCCCTGATGATCCAGCTAGGCGAGATGGGGATGGTGCTGAGCATCTCCCGTCAGATCCCGCCTCCCAAGCACGATTAGCAGATGAATGTAAATACAAAAAGTTGTTTTTATAAAAAATACTACCTGAGGTGGTCGACTTGAACATCCTATTTACCTGTGGCGGGACTGCGGGACACGTGAATCCCGCGGTGGCGCTGGCCCGGATCTTCCAGGAGCGGGAGCCGGGCTGCCGGGTGCTCTTTGTGGGGGCGGACGGCGGCATGGAGACCCGCCTGGTGCCCAAGGAGGGCTACCCCATCGAGACGGTGCGGATCACCAACTTCCACCGCTCCCTGGCCCCGGCGGACATCGCCCACAACCTGGGCACTCTGCGGAATATGTACACCTCCCAGAAGCAGGCCCGGCGGATCGTGGATGAGTTCCGCCCCGACCTGGTGGTGGGGACGGGGGGATACGCCTCCTTCCCCGTGGTGAAGGAGGCCGCCCGGCGGCATATCCCCACAGCGGTCCACGAGTCCAACGCCGTCCCCGGTCTGACCACCAAGGCCCTGTCCAAGGTGGTGGACTGCGTGATGGTGGGCTTTGAGGAGAGCCGCTCCCACTACGACCACCCGGAGAAGGTAGTAGTCACGGGCACCCCGGTGCGGGGGGATTTCTTCCGCTATACCCGGCAGGAGGCCCGGGAGAAGCTGGGCTTCACCGATGACCGGCCCCTGCTCCTGTCCTACTGGGGATCTTTGGGGGCAGAGGCCATGAACCGCCGTATGGCGGACTTCATCGCCAAGGAGTGCTACGAGGGGGCCCCATACCGCCACATCCACGGGGCGGGCCGGGACTTTGCCTGGATGCAGGAGGAGCTGCTCCGCCGGGGGCTGAAGCTGGGGGACAACGGGGTGGAACTCCGGGAATACATCTATGATATGTCTCTGGTCATGGCCGCCGCCGATGTGGTTCTGTGCCGGGCGGGGGCGTCCACCATCTCCGAACTGACCGCCATTGCCAAGCCCTCCATCCTGGTCCCCTCCCCCAACGTCACCGCCAACCACCAGGAGAAAAACGCCCGGGTGCTGGCCAGCCAGGGGGCGGCGGTGCTGCTGCTGGAAAAGGACTGCCAGGGGGACGCCCTGTACGAACAGGCGGACGGCCTGCTCCGGGACCGGTCCCGGCGGGAGGAGATGGTCCGGGCCCTGAATTCCATGGCCGTCCCGGACGCGGGGGAGAAGATCTATCAGACCCTGCGGGAGATCATGGAGGCCCGGCGGACCAAATAACGCCCATTGGCATAGGATAGCCTGAATCCAACCAGAAAACGGAGGCTATCCCATGAGTTTTTATGAGATCTGCGGCGGGCGGCCCCTCCGGGGTGAGCTGCGGGTACAGGGGGCCAAAAACAGCGCCCTGCCCATTTTGGCCGCCGCCCTTCTGGCCCCGGGCCAGAGTGTGATCCGCAACTGTCCCGACCTGTCCGACGTGACCGCCGCGCTGGAGATCCTGCGCCTGCTGGGATGCGGGGCGGTGCGGGAGGGAACTGATGTTCTGATCGACGCGTCCCAGCTGACCGGCTGCGGGATCCCCGACCGGCTGATGAGGGAGATGCGCTCCTCAGTGATCTTTCTGGGGGCGCTGCTGGCCCGGCTAGGCCGGGCGGAGCTGTCCTATCCGGGGGGCTGCGAGCTGGGGCCCCGGCCCATCGACCTCCATCTGGCCGCCCTGCGGGGGTTAGGGGCGGAGATCGCAGAGGAGCAGGGGCGGCTGACCTGCACCCGTGGAAAAGGCCTGACGGGCCGGGAACTGTGTCTCTCCATCCCCAGCGTGGGGGCCACGGAGAACGCCATGCTGGCGGCCTGCGCTGCCCAGGGGATGACTACCATTGTGGGGGCTGCCCGGGAGCCGGAAATTGTAGACCTTCAGAAATTCCTGAATTCCATGGGGGCACGGGTGTCCGGCGCGGGCAGTCCGGTGATCTCCATCCAGGGGGGTGCGCCCCTCCACCCGGCGGTGCACACCGTGATGGGCGACCGCATCGCGGCCGCCACCTACTTATGCGCTGTGGGCGCGGCGGGCGGAGAACTGCGTCTGACGGGGGTGGAACCGGCAGACCTGGCGGCGGTCTGCTGCTGTCTGGAGGAGGCGGGCTGCCGCCTCCGCACCGACGGGGATGGGCTGTCCATCGCCGCCTCCGGCCGGATGCGGGGCATCCGAACCGTGCGCACCGCGCCCTATCCCGGCTTTCCCACCGATGCCCAGGCCATCCTGATGGCGGCTCTGGCCGGGGGGACGGGTACCACCATGATCGTGGAGAATATGTTCGACAGCCGGTACCGCCATGTGGATGAGCTGGCCCGCATGGGGGCGGACATTCAGCTGGCCGGCCGGGTGGCCGTGGTCACCGGAAGCCGCCTCCACGGAGCGGATGTGCGGAGCACCGACCTGCGGGGCGGGGCCGCTCTGGTGGTGGCCGCCCTGGGAGCGGAGGGAGTCAGCCGTGTGAGCGGCCTGAACCACATCCGCCGGGGCTATCAGGGACTGGACGACGGCCTGGCCGCCCTGGGGGCGGACATTCGGACCCGGCTGTAACACCCGTGGACACACCCCCGGCAGGGACCGGGGCGACAGGAGAAGACGATGGTATCAGCGCGACACAATCGAAAACGAAAGCATGGCCGGCGGCGGATGGGCCTGCTGTTCAAGCTGCTGTGCGGGGCGGCCCTGGCGGTCGCTCTGACGGTGGGGGCCACGGTGTTTTTCCAGGTGGAGACCATCGCGGTGGTGGGCAGCAGCCGGTACACGCCGGAGGAGGTCATCGCGGCCTCCGGCGTGGCGGTGGGGAATAACCTGTTTCGCATGAACAAGAACCAGGTGTCCCAGCGCATCCGGCAGCAGCTGCCCTATATCGGGGACGTGGCGGTGCAGCGCGGCCTGCCCAGCACCCTGACCTTCACGGTGAAGGAGTGGGCCGCCGCCGCCCAGGTGGAGGTCTACGCCGACCCGGAGACGGCGGAGCCCCCCGATGGGGAGCAGGAGGGGGACAAGTCCTCCGAAGAAGCTCCAGAGGCGCCGGAGGAGCAGGGGACCGCGGCCACAGCCCCCTGGCTCATCAACGCGGCGGGCAAGCTGCTGGAGGAGGCCGGGGAGGGCTCCGGGGCCATCCCGGTGACCGGGCTGACCGTCCTCTCCCCCCGGGCGGGAGAGCAGATGGCCGTGCCCCAGAGCCAGCAGGAGCGGCTGGAGACCCTGAAAAAGCTTCTGTCCGCCCTGGAGCGGGCGGGGATGCTGGAGCAGGTGGGCTCCATCGACCTGACCCACAGCACCTGGATCTCCATGGTATACCGGGAGCGGTTCGAGGCGCGGATCCCCCTGGATAAGGACCTGGACCACTCCCTTGGCGTGCTGGCCCTGGCGGTGGAGGACACCGTCCAGACCCGGGGCGAGCAGGCAGCCGGGATCATGGACCTGACCCAGGAGGAGTATGACGCCGCCTTCACCCCGGCAAGCGGCTGAAATGTGGGAAAGTTTCCTATTTTCCAGCATTTTCTCTTGACCAGGCTGGAAAAGAGCGATACAATGAATCAAGGTATAGCCTTGATTACGGATCTGGTCTTATCTGACGGATTTTAATTTATACTTAGGAGGAACGGCCATGGCCTTCGGAATGGATATGGGACCCGAGAGTGTGGTAAACATCAAAGTGATCGGTGTTGGCGGCGGCGGAAACAACGTTGTCAACCGGATGGTGCATACGGGCACTAAGGGTGTTGATTTTATTGCGGTGAATACCGATAAGCAGGCGCTGACCATGTCGGCGGCGACCTATAAGATCCAGATCGGCGAGAAGCTGACCCAGGGGCAGGGCGCGGGCTCTGATCCGGAGGTGGGGCGCAAGTCCGCGGAGGAGAGCCGCACCCAGATCGCCAAGGCCCTGGAGGGGGCCAATATGGTGTTTATCACCGCCGGCATGGGCGGCGGCACCGGCACCGGCGCGGCCCCCATCGTGGCCGACATCGCCAAGGAGCAGGACATCCTCACCGTGGGCGTGGTCACCAAGCCCTTCCGGTTCGAGGGCAGCCGCCGCATGAAGCAGGCCGAGGGCGGCATCGCTGAGCTGCGCAATAAGGTGGACTCCCTGGTCATCATTCCCAACGAGCGGCTGAAGTTGGCCAGCGACACCAAGATCACCATGCAGAACGCCTTTGAGATCGCCGATGACGTGCTTCAGCAGGCCGTGCAGTCCATCTCCGACCTCATCAAGAACACCGGGTTCATCAACCTGGACTTTGCCGACGTGTCCGCCGTGATGAAGGACGCGGGCCGGGCCCACATGGGCGTGGGCCGTGCCGCGGGTAAGGACAAGGCGGAGGCGGCCGCCAAGATGGCCATTTCCAGCCCCCTGCTGGAGACCTCCATCAACGGGGCGCGGGGCGTGCTCATCAACGTCACCGGCTCGATGGACATCGGGCTGGAGGAGGTGGAGACCGCCGCCAACCTGGTGCAGGAGGCCGCCCACCCCGACGCCAACATCATCTTCGGCGCGGCCTTTGACGACAGCTTGGAGGACGAGCTGAGAGTCACCGTCATCGCCACCGGCTTTGACGAGAAGGATGAGCCCGCCGCCATGGGGGCCAAGCCCTTCTCCGCCGCCGGCGCCAAGGTGGAGGAGCAGCAGCGCGCCGCCTCCCCCGCTGCCCAGTACCAGACCCAGGCCCCTGCCGCCCCGGCTCCCGAGCCGGAGAAGGCCGCCGTCAGCGACGACGACTGGGACATCCTGGAGCGCATCTTCAGCCGCAAGCGCTGAGACTGCCCCAAACAGCATCAAGGATCATACAGCCCCGGAGCGAAGGTTCAGCCGCGCTCCGGGGCTATTTTTCCAGCGGAGGGAGGGAATATGGTGCTGGTCTATCTGTCCATGATCGAGGGCCCGGAGGACCGGAATAAGTTCGAGATCATATACGAACAGTATAAAAATTTGATGTACTACGTTGCGTATCGTATCCTGCGGGAGGAACGGGACGCGGAGGACGCGGTCCACAATGCCTTTGTGAGGATCGCGGAGCACATCGAAAAAATTTCTGAGCCGGTGTGTCCAAAAACGCGGGCCTTCGTGGTTCTAATAGTTGAGAGGACAGCCATCAACGAGTACAACCGCCAGCACCGCCGGAGGGGCCTGCCCCTGGAGGAAGAGGCGCTGGGGGCCTCCGGGGCCTGGGCCCCCGAGGGGCCGGAGGAGGGGGACGCGGTGGCCCGGGCCATTGCCGCCCTGCCTGACCGGGAACGGGAATTGATCCTGCTGAAGCACTGGCAGGGGTTTTCCGACCGGGAGATCGCCGGACTGATGGGGATGAAGCCGGGGGCGGTGTCACGGGCCCTCCAGAGAGCTAAGGAGAAGCTGCGGGAGCGGCTGAGAGAGGAGGGGATCGAGGTATGAAGGACGCACTGGACGAGCTGCTGGACAGGTACGCCCCGGATGCGGGGGCTATGTGGCTGGCGTCGGAGACGCCGGACATCGTGCCAGAGCATCCCTTCTCCCCAAAATTCCGGCGGCGGATGGAGCGGCTGATCCGACGGCAGAGACGCTCCCCCGCCGTCACCGCCGCCCTCCGTTGTGCCCGACGGGCGGCGGCGTATGCTCTGGTCTTCCTTACCCTGTCCTTCTCCTGCCTGATGACGGTGGACGCCTCCTTCCGGGAGCAGGTGCTCCGGGTGGTGGTGGAGGTGCTCCAGGAGTTTACCGAGTTCCGGTATACCTCCGATCTGCCAGCAAGTGGTCAGCCGGGAGAGGTGCGGTTTACCTATCTGCCGGAGGGGATGGAGGAGCAGTACAGAGAACAAGATGCGATCGAATTTTATGTGTATTATGAATCGCTGGATGGAGATTTTATGGATTTAAGCCAGATTTTGGTTGAAGATGGTACAGAAATGCTGCTTGGATTGGATACGGAGGATGCAGAACGGATTGATCTAACGGTCCATGGTCAGAAAGCATTGGGAATCATAAAAGGACTGGATTGTACGATTCACTGGACGGAAGGACAGCTTGTATATATCTTGTCTGGCACAGTTCCTATGGAGGAATTGGAGAAAATCGCGGAAGGAATCAAATAAATTCAAAATAGTCCAAAGCCTTGCGGCGCAAGGCTTTGGACTATTTTATCATTGAATAAAAAATTTTTTTGAAAAATTTTTAAAATCGGTGTCCAAAATCAGGCTCCTCGTTTGTTATAGATAGTAGAAACAAAGAAAGGAAGTGGTTCCCATGTTCCACAAAAAAGCGCTTTTCCCGATTTTGTGTGTTGCATCTGGTAAGCTAAAAGTAGACACTCACAAAGCGGGTGAGTGTCTACTTTTTTATATCTG
>ERZ827194.360-NODE-360-length-37894-cov-11.6896_pt1 | contig 37894 bp, 43 predicted proteins | sample MGYA00519777_ERZ827194 | MGnify/ENA primary metagenome ERZ827194 (study PRJEB31778, sample SAMEA3449277) | human gut metagenome | biome: human gut; feature: human-associated habitat; material: faeces | place: United Kingdom | collected 2010/2012 ...
CAGATATAAAAAAGTAGACACTCACCCGCTTTGTGAGTGTCTACTTTTAGCTTACCAGATGCAGCCCAGATCCTCTTCCAGTTTTTTTATATTCCGGCTCAGGGCTGGTTGAGAAAGATGAAGTTGTTCCGCCGCCCCCGAGAGCGTCCCGTACGCGGCAAATTGCCTCAATTCATACAGCTCTATTATATCTGCGTCCTCTCAGTATCAGCAAAATTTATACTGCTATTCGCCTTTGGCATTGTACTTTTCTCAAATTTTCGCTTATTCTGTGCGCAGAAACGAGAGATAGTAGGACAATAACGCTCTTTCACTTCCAAGCTATCGCATAGTTAGTATGGCAAATTTAGAGGCTGACTGCAACAAGGAAGGCCTCTGAACATGAAGGAATGATCTACATGATATTTTATTTGACAGCCACTGGAAACAGCCTTTATGTGGCCGAAGAAATAGAAGCCTAGCCTGTCAGCATCGCCCAGGCGATCCACGATGAGGATAAGGTGTACTGGGCGGACAGCATCGGTATCGTCTGCCCGGTATTCGGACATGGGATGCTGGAGTTGGTGAAGGAGTTCCTGAAAGGGTCCCAGTTTGAGACGGACTATTTCTACATCCTGCTGACCTACGGAAACCGCCATAGCGGAGTGGCAGAACTGGCAAAGGAATATGCGGATGGTCTGGGCGTCCATCCGGCCTATGTCAATGTAGTGCTGATGGTGGACAATTTCCTGCTGGGCTTCGACATGGAGGTGCAGAATCGGATAGACAAGAAAGTAGACCAGCAGCTCAGCTGGATTAAGGCTGACCTCGCTGAAAAAAGCACTGGATCGCCCCCGTTACCGAACAGGACCGGCTGGGGCACGCACCGGATATATTCCGCGATCTCTATGAGATCACCAACGATTGTATTGGCTGCGGGATCTGTACGAAGGTGTTCCCTAAAAAATGTTTCCACATGGAGGGGCAGAAGAGTATTTGGAACGGAGAAGGCTACATCGCCTGCATGGCCTGTTATCCATTCCTGCCCCATGCTGGCCATCCAGCTGAGACTGCCGGAAAAAATTCAAAGGCACGACACTGCAATGAAAACATCAGTCTTGGTGAAATCGTAGATGCGAACAATCAGTGGACTGAACCCTAGGAGTAAAAACGATGTCCCCTGTGAGAAGTGACCACTGTTGAACGCTGAATCCATCCTGCTATCCTTCTGGGATGGCAGATGCAGAAATAAAAATAAGGAGGAAACTACAATGTCAGAAAGAAAAAATTTTGGAGTGCAGTCGCTCCTTTCTCCTCGGCGGGTTTTGATTATCGGCACTTATGATGAGCATGGAAAAGCCAATGTGATGAATGCTGCTTGGGGCGGTATTGTGGGCAGAGACGAGATCATGATTGATCTGTCGCATCACAAAACGACGTACAACATCATGGCGAACTGGGCATTCACGGTCAGTGCCGGAGATGTGGAGCATATGCTGGCCTGCGATTATGTAGGTCGGTTATCTGGCGAAAAAGAGCCGTGAAAAATAGAAAAAACTGGATTCATCACGACAAAAAGAGCTTTGTCAATGCGCCGGTCATTAACGAGCTTCCGGTAACACTGGAATACGAGCTTGTGAAAGTGATTGATGAAAGCAAATATCTGGGCCGGATCGTCAATGTTAGCGTAGACCAGGGCGTGCTCGGCGAAGATGGTAAAATCAGTTTGGAGAAATACAGCCCGATCACCTATGATACGGTACATCACGGGTACTATAAGCTGGGAGAAAATGTCGGCAACGCATTTGAGGATGGCGCACAGCTGAAATAGTGGGTATTAGAATCCCGGAAGCAGAATCTCATGGGATCTTCTATATGGGATACCAATGAAGGGAAAATCACGTCAATCAGGATCGTGTCATGGCTGCGTCAGAAGCAACAGCCACGATCTGCAATAAACAAATCATCAAATAATTAGGACATGGAAGTATAAGGAATATTTAGCTTTAAATACCGGTATTAAGATGCCGCCGGAGAGTTTTGGTGTGTTCCAGATCCCGACCCGGAACAGTGCGAGCAGGTGGTCTATGACACTATCAAGACTGGCTACCATCTGCTGGACACAGCGGCTGCCTATAGGCCCTAGGCAAAGGTGTGGCCCGTGCCATCACAGATAGCCTGACCACCCGTGAGGAATTGTTCATCAGGACCAAGGTCTGGGTCCAGGATATGAAGAACGAGCAGATCGCTGATGAGGCGGTGAAAACCTCTCTGAAAAAGCTGAATATGGTCTCTGTTGATCTGGTTCTGCTGCATTAGCCGATGAGCGATTATTTTGCTGTGTATCGTGGCGTTGAGAAAGCCTGCAAGGACGGACTGACGAAAGCCATCGGCGTAGCCAACTTCTACCCGGCCATTCTGACCAACCTGTGCGAAAATGTAGAGATCATCCCTGCTGTGGATTAGGTGGAACAGCACCCCTTCTTCGTTCAGCAGAAGGGCATCGACAATATGAAGGCATACGGCGTGGTGTCTCAGGCGTGGGCTCCTCTGTCTGAGGGCAAGCATGGCATCTTCACCGACTCGGAGCTGACCGAGACCGGCAAAAAGTACGGCAAGATCGCGGCCCAGGTGGCCCTCTGCTGGAGTGCCCAGCGGGACGTGTCCATCATCCCCAAGTCCGTCCATATGGAGCGGATGGAGCAGAACATCGACATCTGGGACTTCTCCCTGACTGATGAGGAAATGGCCAAGATCACGGCCAAAGACCTGGGTCACAGCGAGATCGTGGACCATGACGATCCGGGCTTTGTCAAGATGCTCTGCGGCATGAATATTCACAAGTAAAAGAGGTGAAATATGATGGCAGAGAAACTCAAAAATAAAGTGGTGGACATGACCATTCAGTTCCTGCTCCTGCTGATCCAGCTAAGGGCAATATGATCAATCTATCCACCATCGGTGTGACCTACCTCAACTACAACCTCTCCGTGTATATCGGGGCCAAGTCTGCGGTGGAGAATTTCACTTGTTGCTGGGCACTGGATTTGGCGGCGGACGGCGTGCGCGTCAATGCCATCGCCCCCGGCCCCATCCGCACAGACATTTGGAATGTAACCAATCTCTTGGAGTAGGACGCCAAGGAGCATAAGAAGCGTATCACCGGCGACAACCCCATGCAACGGTTTGGGGAGCCGGAGGAAGTCATCAATGCCGTACTGTTCCTGGCATCTGACGAGGCCAGCTTCATCAGCGGCGCGGTCATCGCCATGAATGGCGCTGACGGTGCATTTTAAGCACAGGACATGACTGGCATACAGCCTGTAAGCTATCTTTCTGGAGATCAACTGTGAGGAAACCTACGCCCGGGAAGGGAGTATATACTCACGATTCCATTGCTCCATTACGTTTTGATTATCCTCGGGCCTCGTGCTCTCCAATGTTGGCGGACACTTACCTCCCTATAGAAAGACTGCTGGTAAGTGGTTCAAATTCTGCTGGGCAGTAAACAAGAAAGCCTTTGCCCTATTTACAGACTTTCCATCCTCCACTATGCTGAAGGAAGAAAAAGAATGGGGATACAGTAATGGCGGGCAGACGGATTTGTGCCGGGTACTACCGGCGGTACGACAGCAGGGTGGTCTATGTGATCTCCCTGGACACCGATAGCGGCGAGGAGACCGTCATCTGGACCACCGATCCCCTCCTAGGTACTGCACCTCCAATAAAAGTCCTTCTGCGCTTTCGTAGAGGGAAATGGGAAACGAAAGGCCAAGTACAAGCGGATGATGAACATGAAGATCTCAGAGACCGCTATCGAAAGACTGGAAGACGAGAGATTCCGGAGGCCGATGCGTAAAAGTCAAAGGCAGCAGTTAGACGAAGAATATGACTCCCATGAATATCAGCAAGCCACAACCTACCACGTATATGCCAAAGAACTCTGCGAGAATTGCAACTTCGACCGGAGCAAATATCGCCTCTGCGTGAAAAAAGAGGTTCGTCGCCATCGCCAGAAACGATTTTGCCCAGTTGAAAGAGGTCCTGCGGTTTCTGAACAATACTCTGAAAATGGTACTGGCTGAGTACAAGGATTATTTCCAAGGGCAAGTTGTAGACGGATTGTCCATCCGCAAGTATGCCACAGCACACCAACTCAATCGCGGCAGCGTGGGTCATCTGCAAAAGAAATTTTTCTCTGCCTTAGCCAAGCTCTTGAAAGAGCGAGACGAGGCAGAGGAAAATGCCGTCTGAGGCATCCAGGGAAAAACTGAATCAAACCACATTATTCAAGGGAACCGTCGCAGAATTGAGAAATTCTGCGGCGGGTTATCTTCTGACTGAAACAGACAAAATGGAGGAAGTTTCCGTAAAATAAGCGAGCGTTGGGCCCAAATGAGTGCGAACGACCAGAACCAGGTGGATCACCTGTGCCTATGTGGAAAACTTTGCTGTTTTTGTACGCCTACGAGGCTATTTTTATGGATACACGGGTTTGAAGCCTGCTCTGTTCCTACTTCATCCACAGTTTTTCAGCCCAAAAGTCGGCGCCAGCAGGAACAACTCAGTGCGGATATTAGCCTTGCCTCTGGTCAGAAAGCAGCGGAATCCAAAGTCGTTTTTGAGCAGACCAAAAGCGCCCTCCACCTGGATAGAGCGGCAGAGACGCAGATGAATCCTATGACTGGTCTTGAAGTTTTTGGTTGCCTGCTCTCGTTTCTCTCAGGACATCTTCTGAAGCGTAAGCTTTTTGGGCTTGTCTGGGTCCTTGGCCCGGCAGCGCTGTGCTTGGCAGGGTCACCTGCCGCAATCTTCACACTTGCACCAGGCGGTGGAGACAAGCTGTATGGAACCGCGCCAGCGTGCTGTGAGCTGGAGCTGCACGGTCCTCCAGCAGCCATCTGAAGTCAATGCGGTACTGGCAGGCCTCTTCTAGTTTCCGGCGGGAGTAGATCCCGCACAGATACCCGTGTACCAATACCTTGAACAGCACCTGGGGATCCGCCGCCGATTTCCTCCCTTTGGAAGAATACACTTCATACAGTTTTCTATGTTCCAGTTCCTCAAACTGGGCTCTTAGCAGATGGGCAGGTGCGTTCTCCGGCATCATTATTTCTGAATTGATCGCAAGTGCCTAGTTGACCGTGGCGTTCATATATCATATACTGGTCTTGCTTTTTCTTTGCTTTTACAAATTTGGAATAAAGCAAACGGCGAGGTTTGGAAACCCTTTTGGACTCCAAACCTCGCTCATTTTTATCGCCTCATTTTGCAACGCGCCCTTTTCGTTTCGGTCACTCCTGGGGCGTCAGGGCGGTAAATTCTTCTCCGTCCGGATCGGTGAACACCCGGGCGAAGGTCTCGCCGCTCATGGTCTCGTGGGTCAGCAGGTACTGGGCGGTGAGCTCCAGCTCCTTCCGGCACCGGGTGAGGATCTCCTCGCACCGGGAATATGCCTGGTCCACGATGGCCTTGACCTCCTCGTCGATGAGACCGGCCACCTCCTCCGAGTAGCTGCGGGCCTGGGCCATGGTCCGGCCGATGAATACCTCGTCGCTCTCATTGCCATAGGCGATGGCGCCCAGCTTGTCGCTCATGCCGAACTTGGTGACCATGGAGCGGGCGATGGAGGACGCCTTCTGGATGTCGCTGGCGGCCCCGGTGGATACATCCCCCAGCACCAGCTGCTCCGCCACCCGGCCACCCAGGCACACCGCAATGCGCTCCTCCAGCTCCCGGCGGGACTGGTAGGCCCGGTCCTCCTGGGGCAGGGAGATGGTCATGCCGCCGGCGGGGCCGCGGGGGATGATGGTGATCTGATGCACCGGATCCTGGCTGTCCAGCTCGTGGATGACCACGGCGTGTCCCGCCTCGTGATAGGCGGTGAGGCGCTTGGCCTGGGGGGTGACCACCCGGCTCTTCTTCTCCGGACCGGCGATCACCTTCATCATGGCTTCATGGAGGTCAGACATGGTGATGAAGCGCTTGTCGGACCGGGCGGCCAGCAGGGCGGCCTCGTTGAGCAGGTTCTCCAGGTCTGCCCCGGTGAAGCCCGCGGTGGCTTTGGCCAGGTCGGACAGGGAGGCGTCCTCCGCCAGCGGCTTTTTCCGGGCGTGGACCTTCAGGATCTCCTCCCGGCCCCGGATGTCCGGCAGCCCCACATAGATCTGCCGGTCAAAGCGGCCGGGACGCAGCAGGGCGGGGTCCAGAATGTCCTGGCGGTTGGTGGCGGCCATGACGATGACTCCTTCGTTGGAGGCGAAGCCGTCCATCTCCACCAGCAGCTGGTTCAGCGTCTGCTCCCGCTCGTCGTGGCCGCCGCCCAGACCGGCCCCTCTCTGGCGGCCCACGGCGTCGATCTCATCGATGAATACGATGGCGGGGGCCTCCTTCTTAGCCTGATCGAACAGGTCGCGGACCCGGCTGGCACCCACGCCCACATACAGCTCCACAAAGTCAGAGCCGGAGATGGACAGGAAGTGGACCCCCGCCTCACCGGCCACCGCCTTGGCGATCAGGGTCTTGCCGGTGCCCGGAGGGCCTACCAGCAGCACGCCCTTGGGGATGCGGGCGCCCAGGGAGATGAACTTCTGGGGATCCCGGAGGAAGTCCACGATCTCCCGCAGCTCCTCCTTCTCCTCCTCCGCGCCGGCCACATCCTGGAAGGTGACCTTTTTGCCCTGGTCGGCCAGAGTGCGGGTGCGGGCGTGGCCGAAGCGGCTGGGCCCGGGACCTCCGCCGGAGCTGCCCCCAGACTGCCGCAGGTACATCATGTACCAGAAAGCGGCCATGACCAGCAGCAGGACCAGATAGGGGAGCATCCGGTACCACCAGCTCCCTTCAAAGCCCACCTTATAGTCGTAGCCCTCCAGCACGCCGCTCTCGTGCTGCCGGTCGATGAGCTCATGCAGATCCGAATAGAACACGGACAGGTCGGGCAGCTGGTAGTGGAGCGTACGGACCTTGTCTCCTTCCTCCCGGACTTGCAGGCTCAGATCCTTTCCGTTCAGCACGAAATATTTGACCTTCTCCTGCTCAAACAGAGTCCGGACCTGACTGTATGTGGGATCGTCCGCCTGATTCATCTGCTGGACTGTATTGACCGCGAAGATCATCAGCAGAAGCAGCATGAGATAGAGCATCACATCCCGGGAACTGAATCGCTTCAAGCGAGGACACTTCCTTTCCGGCGGTGTAGGGATACGCGGGGGGCACGGTCCGCCAAGCGGCCCCTCCGGCGCTTGGAGGGGTCAGCCGCCGTAGACCTCAGGCTTCAGGATCCCGATGTAGGGCAGATTGCGGTAGTGCTCGGCATAGTCCAGGCCATAGCCCACCACGAACGCGTCCGGGATGGTAAAGCCGGAGTAGTGGACCTCCACCGGCTTGGTGCGGCGCTCCGGCTTGTCCAGCAGGGTGCACAGCCGGATGGAGGCGGGCTTGCGCTGAGCCAGCAGCTTCAGCAGGTAGCTCAGCGTGTTTCCGGAGTCCAGAATGTCCTCCACCACGATGATATGCTTCCCGGCAATATCGCTGGAGAGATCCTTGGTGATCTGGACCTGGCCGGTGGAGGAGGTACCGGAGCCATAGGAGGAGACGGCCATAAAGTCCACGGTACAGGGCAGATCGATCCGGCGGCACAGGTCCGCCATAAAGACGAAGGAGCCCCGAAGGACGCTGATGAGGACGATCTCCTTCCCATGATAGTCCTGGGTGATCTGCCGGGCGATCTCATTCACCCGGCTGGACAGCTGCTCCTCACTGAAGAGGACCTCTTGAATGTCTTTTTCCAACATAATGGTTCTTCCTTTCCTCACAATTACTGCTGAACAGACTGCCGGCCGGAGGGCTCCGGAACGGCAAGGCTTTGAAATTCCGGGGGCGGGATCAGCCGGATGCGCCACGCCGGCGCTCCGGGCGGGGGGAGCAGAGCGGCGTCCGGTCCCAGGCCCGCCACCCCGGCCAGCCTGCCGCCGCAGTCCAGCACCGGAAGCCCCGGGCGGAGCCGGGCGGGGATCCTCTGATCCACGCACCATTTTTTAACGGTCTTGGTGGGGCGGCCCGGCAGCTTCAGCCGGTCCCCTGTCTGCCGGACACGAAGGGTCAGGGTCTGGACCGCGTCCCGGTCCAGCCAGAACTGGAAGGGTCCCTGCCGCTGTCCCCGGTAGATCTCCGGGGCGCTGTGTACGGTCCAGCCCGCCAGCTCTGCCGTTCCCGGCAGCGGAAGGGGGACCTGCCCCTCCGGCGGCGCCGGAGGGACAGACCGGGTCAGGATCAGACGGCCGTACGCCCGGTGGGCGGTGACGCCGCCCGGAAGGCTCAGCTCCGCGGACGGATCGCCGCTGCGGCAGAGGGAGACCAGACCCTCCAGATGGGCGGCGGAGCAGTTCTCATTCCCATGCTCCATACGGCCAAGCAGGCTGCGGGCCGCCCGCACTGCCAGGGGCTGGGGCAGCGATGCCACCGCCTCCGCGGGGAGGGACAGCCCCCCGGGGAGTTCCTCCAGGGGCGCAAGGGCGGCCTGGGCCTGCTCCATCAGATAGGCCTCGTCCGCCCGGAGGCGGGCGGCCATCTCTCCCAGCCGGGCAGACAGGCCGGGGGACATGGCCTCCAGCTCGGGCAGCACCCGGTGACGCAGGCGGTTGCGGGTGTACGCGTCGTCCCGGTTGGTGGAGTCCTCCCGCCAGGGCAGGCCCCAGAAGCGGAGATACGCCTCGATCTCATCCCGGGAGACAGACAGCAGGGGCCGGATCACATCCCCCTGACGGGAGGCGATCCCCCCCAGTCCGCGCAGTCCGGTCCCCCGGATCAGGTGGAGCAGGATGGTCTCTGCATTGTCCCCAGCGTTGTGGGCGGTGGCGATCCACTGGCCCCCGCAGGCCTGGGCGGTCCGTCGGAGAAAGTCATAGCGCATGGCCCGGGCGGTCTCCTCCACGCCACAGCGGCGGCGGCGGGCCTCACTGGCCACATCGCCCTCCCCGATGAACAGCTCCACCGGGGGCAGCTCCCGCCACATCCCATCGGGCTGGAGCAGACGGTCCCGTCCGCAGCACAGAGCAACGAACTGGCGGACGAAGGCCGCATCCCGGTCAGCCTCCTCCCCCCGTAGCTGGTGGTTGTAGTGGGCGGCAGCCAATGTGAAGGGGATCTCCCGGCGCAGGCGGTACAGCTGGTGGAGCAGGCACACAGAGTCCGCTCCGCCGGATACGGCACACAGGACCGTGCTGCCGGGGGGGATTAGCTCCCGCGTCAGAAGCAGACCGCCTGCAAAATCACCCATAGATCCTCCCAGGCCCCATTTTGGGGCTGAATCCGTAAAAACTCATATTAAAAATACGGTTAGTATTCATCGTGCTGCCACTCCATGTTGCCGAAGGTGGTGAACTCCGGCAGCCACTGGAGTTCCACGGTCCGGGTCTCGCCGTGCCGGTTCTTGGCGATGATGCACTCGGCCAGGTTGGGGTTTGGGGTGTCCTTGTCGTAATAGCCCTCCCGATAGAGGAACATGACAATATCGGCGTCCTGCTCGATGGCGCCCGACTCACGCAGGTCGGACAGCATGGGCCGCTTGTCACTGCGGCTCTCATTGGCACGGGACAGCTGGCTGAGGCACAGCACCGGCACGTCCAGCTCCTTGGCCATGATCTTCAGGGCTCGGGAGATGTCTGAGACCACCTGCTGCCGGTTCTCGCCGGAGTAGGTCCGCCCACCGGCGGACTGCATCAGCTGGAGGTAGTCGATGATGACCAGCCCCAGGTTGTCCATCCGGCGGCACTTGGCGCTGATGTCGGCCACGGACACCGAGGAGTCGTCGTCGATGAAGATGCGGGAGCGATTCAGAGAGTCCGCCGCCACCGCCACCTTTTCCCAGTCCTCCTCTGTCAGCTTTCCGGTGACCAGCTTCTTGTTGTCCACAAAGCACTCGCTGGAGATCAGGCGCAGGGCCAGCTGCTCCCGGCTCATTTCCAACGAGAAGAAGGCCACATTTTTACCCGACTTCTTTCCCGCCTCCAGCAGGATATTCAGGGCCATGGAGGTCTTACCCATACCGGGGCGGGCGGCCAGCAGGATCAGGTCCGACTTGTTCAGGCCGGAGATGGCCCGGTCCAGATCGGTCAGACCGGTGGACAGGCCGGGAATGGCCGATTCGCTGGCGGCCAACTCGGTGAGCCGGTCGTACACATCGATGAGAACATTGGAGATGGGGATGAGACCCCGGGCGGCCCGGCCCTGGCGGATGGCATAGATCCGCTGCTCCGCGGCCTCCAGGATGTCCTGCCCCGTCTCCGTTCCCTGCTGGATCAGGGCGGTGAGGTCGCCTGCGGCCTCGGCCACCCGGCGCAGCAGGGTCTTATCCTTCAAAATCCCGATGTACTCCACCACGTTGGCCGCGGTGGGGGTGGTGTCCATGAGCTGGAGCAGATAGCCCCGGGAGGTGTTCTCATCGTACACCCCGTTCTGCTTCATGTGCTCCAGCACTGTCACCGGGTCGATGGTGAGGGAGTAATTGAACATGGAGTAGATGGTCTCATAGATCTCCCGGTTCTGCCGCACATAGAAGTCGTCGGACCGCAGCTGGTCGATGACCTCCGGTACGCACCGGGCGTCAATGAGCATGGAGCCCAGCACCGCCTGCTCCGCCTCCACGCTGTGGGGCATCTGCCGGAGCAGCAGCTGTTCGTCTTCCATTGGCACCTTCCAACACCCCCGCTTAATGAGTTAGGAATTAGGAATGAGAAATTAGGAATTGCAATGCGCACTCCGCCTACTGCTCTCACTCTGCCTGGCGGAGCCGGACCAGCCAATTCCGAATCCCTATTCTAAATATCTAAATTCCTAACTCCAAATTCCTAATTCCAAATTCCTAACTCCAAATTCCTAACTCCAAACAAGGGCTTATTTTTCCTCCGTGACCATCACCTTGACGGTCCCGGTGACCTCATAGCCCAGCTTGGCCCGGATCTGATAGCCGCCGCAGGCCTTAATGGGCTCCTCCAGCACCAGCTTGGTCTTGGCGATGGTCAGACCATGCTGCTCCGCCAGGCACTCGGAGATCTCCTTGGCGGTAACCGCGCCAAACAGGCGGCCGCCCTCGCCGGCCTTGGCGGACACCTTCACAGTCAGCCCCTTCAGCTTTTCAGACAGGGCCTCGGCCTCCGCCTTTTCAGCGGCCTCCTGGGCCTTGCGGGCCTTCTCCTGCTGCTTCATGGTGTTCACATTCTCCGCCGTGGCGATGACAGCCAGCTTCTTGGGAAGCAGGAAATTCCGGGCGTAGCCGTCAGAGACATTGACCAGCTGGCCCTTCTTCCCCTGGCCCTTGACGTCCTGCTGTAAAATCACTTTCATGGTAAGTTCCTCCTAAAATAGAATCTTGGTATTGTAAATATCATTCAGACCACTCCGCATACCAGATGCAGAGACTCGAGGTATCCTGCCGGAACAGCCTCTGGGCATCATTCGTCCTCCAGATACTGGTCAATGGCCTGGGCCAGCTCCTGGGCCACCTGGGTCAGGGATTTGTCCGGGATCTGCCCGCCGGCTGCGGCGGCATTGCCGCCGCCCCCCAGCTTTTCCAGGATGACCTGTACGTTTACTTCGCCAATAGAGCGGGCGGAGACGATCACCCGGTCTCCGTCTGGATAGAGGACGAAGGAGGTGTCGATGCCAATGATGTTCAGCAGCTCGTCCGCCGCCTGGGCGGCGGTGATGCGGCCCACGGTGTGGTCCACCACGGCCACCGCAATGCCTTCCCGGTACATCTTAGCGTTCTGGATGATGGAGTATTTGGCAATGGTGCCCTCCAGGTCGTTCTGAAACAGGCGCTTGACCTCGGCGGTGTCCGCCCCGGCCCGGCGCAGAAAGGCCGCCGCCTCAAAGGTGCGGCCGCCGGTGCGCATGGAGAAGTTCTTGGTATCCAGCACGATGCCGGCCAGCAGGGCCTCTGCCTCGGCCCGCGTCAGGTCGGTGGGGTCGGCGATGTACTGGAGCAGCTCGGTCACCAGCTCTGAGGCGGAGGAGGCGTAGGGCTCGTGGTAGTTGAGGGCGGCCCCCTCGATGTAGGTGGCGGCCCGGCGGTGATGGTCGATGACCGCCACCCGGTTGCAGGACTCCAGTACCTCCCGGGACAGCACCTGCTCCGGACGGTTGGTGTCCACTACTACCACAAGAGAGCGGTTGTCCATCATCAGCAGAGCCTCCTGGGGGGCTAGAAAGGCCCCGCGGTACTCGGTCAGCTGGGCCAGCCGGTCAGACAGGACCTTGCTGGGAGGAGAGCCTGCCTCCTGGATGATGTAGGCGGGGACGCCCTTTTTCCGGGCAATGGCAAACACACCGGCGGCGGCGCCCACACAGTCGTTGTCCGGCGATTTGTGGCCCATGATAAACAGGCCGGAGGAGTCGGACACCAGGGCGGAGAGGGCGTTGGCCATGACCCGGCTTTTTACCTTGGTGCGCTTCTCCGTCTCCTTGGAGCGGCCGCCGAAGAACTCAAAGGTGAATTTGTTGCGGATGACGGCCTGGTCGCCCCCACGGGACAGGGCCATCTCAATGGAGAGATTGGCGAACTGCATCAGCTCCTGAAACGTGGAGCCGTCCTTGCCCACACCGATGGACAGGGTGGCGGACAGTCCGCCGGGATTGACCACCTGGTGGATGGTGTCCAGAATGTCAAATTTCTGATCCACGAACCGGGAGAGGTACTGCTCCTCGAAGAGGAAGAGGTACCGGTCCCGCTCCATCCGGCGGAGCATCCCGCCGGTCCCATCCACCCAGGCGTCCAGGCGGGCGTTGATCTCGGAATAGATGGTGGAGCGCTGGTTTTCTGTGAGGTTTTTCATCAGATCCTCGTAGTTGTCCAGCAGCAGCACCGCCGCCACCGGCCGGCTGGCCTGATAACGGTCCCGCACGGCGGACAGCTCGGTCACGTCCACCCAGTAGGTGGTGGCGAGAAAGCCGCCCCCCCGCTCGCTGGCCCGGACCAGATGTCCATATACCAGGAAGCGGCGTCCGGCAAAGGTCACGTCGCCGGGACACTCGCTCTTACCCTCCAGCAGCCAGCGGGTGTCAAAGCCGGGGATCACGGCGGACAGCTTGGCGTCAAACAGGTGCTCCCCGTCATCCGTCAGCTTGAGGAAGCGGTCGTTGGTCCAGATGATGTCGCCGCTCTCCGGACGGAAAATGACCATGGGTAGCGGAGAGTTGACCATGGTGTCCTTGGCGGCCACATCCACCGTGCCGGTGATATTCTCAATGTACTTGGTCACCTCACGGCGGCGCTTGCGGAGATTGGCGCGGTGGTACAGCCCCAGCAGGGCCACCACCATCAGCTCCAGGACCGCCAGCGGCAGGCTGAACAGGGCGGAGGCCAGGGCAAACACGACTAGACAGACGAAGTATAACTGAAGACTGGGTTGAAACAGTTGATGCAGCTTTCGATTCAAGAAGGGGACCTCCTTCCAGTTGGTGAAATCAGAAATTTATTATATCAGATGGTGAAAAGAAATACAACCAAAACCGCCGGAATGATGGGAAAAGCCCGGACGGATCCGTTGTGTGGGAAAAAATATTGGCCGCGGGAGCGGTCCAGCCGTTGCAACTGGAAAAAAAGACTGGTATAATAGGGCAACAAGCGTTTTACCGCAGTACCGCGGCAGAGCGGAGCCGGAGCTCCGGCCGCGTCCGCCGAAGCAGCGCGCCCTGGAACGGGCGGCGGCTCTATGCCTGTTAATTTACTACCTTTAGGAGGCTGTTCCATTATGCAAGAGATCAAGATCACCCGCGCTCAGACTTTGAAGGAGAAGCCCGAGTCCTCCACTCTGGTGTTCGGCAAGAGCATGACCGATCATATGTTCATCGTGGACTATGACGCCGGCCAGGGCTGGCACGACCCCCGCATCGTCCCCTATGCTCCCCTCCAGATCGATCCTGCGGCCAAGGTGCTCCACTACGCCCAGGAGATCTTTGAGGGCTTGAAGGCCTACCGCACCGATGACGGCTCCATCCAGCTGTTCCGCCCCATGGACAATATCCGCCGGATGAACGACTCTGCTGAGCGTATCTCCCTGCCCCAGATCCCCGAGGATCTGGCCCTGGCCGGCATCACGGAGCTGGTCAAGCTGGAGCGGGACTGGGTCCCCCACGAGAAGGATACCTCCCTGTACATCCGTCCCTTTATGATCGGCCTGGACGCCGCTCTGGGTGTACACAGCTCCCACCACTGCCAGTACATCGTCATCGTCTGTCCCGTGGGCGCCTACTATCCCGAGGGGCTGAATCCCGTCAAGATCTACGTGGAGGACGAGGACGTCCGCGCCGTCAAGGGTGGTACCGGCATGGCCAAGACCGGCGGAAACTACGCCGCCTCCCTGCGGGCCGGCGACCGGGCTGAGGCCAAGGGGTATAGCCAGGTTCTGTGGCTGGACGGCGTCCATCGCAAGTATATTGAGGAGGTCGGCTCTATGAATGTCATGTTCAAGGTGGCCGGCAAGATCCTTACCCCCGATCTGAATGGCTCCGTGCTGTCCGGCATCACCCGCCGCTCCTGCATCCAGCTGCTGAAGGATTGGGGCTATGAGGTGGAGGAGCGCCGCATCTCCGCCGAGGAGCTTTTCCAGGCTGCCGAGGACGGTACTCTGGAGGAGGCATGGGGCACCGGAACCGCCGCAGTGGTCTCTCCCATCGGTGAGCTGGCCGAGGGCGATAAGAAGGTCATCATCAGCGACAACAAGATCGGTCCTATCACCCAGCGCCTGTATGATGAGCTCACCGGCATCCAGTGGGGCCGCATAGCGGATCCTCACGGCTGGACAATGAAGATCTGCTGATCCACTGCCGGTTCTGTGGATCGATCCCGTTGAAGCTGCCGGAAAGGGCCAGACAGCCTTTTCCGGCAGCTTCAACGCGCTCCAAGCTGCTTGTGAAGGGAGGTGCGTTCAGCCGGCCGGGAAGTCCGGGCCGCGCCCCGTCTTGTTCCGGCCCTGCACGGTTTCCCATGTGCGGGGCTGCATCACGATCCAGGCGCCAAAAATTTTATGGCGAAAGCTCTTTACTTTTTGAAAAAATCTGCTATAATACAAAAAGTGGTTTTACCTGTGTATTCCACTTCCTGTCAATACCAATTACAATGGGCCTATAGCTCAGCTGGGAGAGCGTACGGTTCGCATCCGTAAGGTCGTCGGTTCGATCCCGATTAGGTCCACCATTTTTAAGAAAAATCACCGCCAAATTGGCGGTGATTTTTCGTTTGACCACAATTTTACCACAGACAGGGAAAAAATCTGACCACTTCACAAGGTTACAGGCGCCGTGATTGCTCAGTTCGGCGCCTGTTTTTTCTTCTCTTTGATTCAGCATCTCATCTCTTGATATGCCGGCATTTGCACTTTTGTCCCGCCAGCTCCGCTCTGACCTCGTCGTAGTATTTATGGACGGTGGTGATGGCCATACCCGTCTGCCGTGCGATGTAACTCTTATTGCTCACGCCGGGGTTCTCCCGCAGGTAGGCAGCGAGCTGCTTTTTCTTGGGGCTGACACCGTCTGGATATTCTGTGACGGCACCAGAGCGCAGGGCGGCGATCTCCGCCTTCATTTGCAGGATCAGCTCCGACAGTTTCTCCTCACATTCCTCCCTGGTGTGGGCGTAGACATTCCGGGAGTGCTTTTTCCCATCCGGCCACACCGGGGAGTATCTGCCCTCCCAAAGATCTTCTTTGATCTGCTTGAGATAGCCTGTTCCCGGCCTGCGCCGTTCCGGCTGATATGGGGTGAACGGTTTCTGTTCAGCGGGTTCCTCCTGCCGTTTTTTGGGCACCTCAGCCTTGGCGATGCCCTGGTCGATGCTGACCGCCGCATTCTCCTGCATCTCATCGGTGATGTGAGTGTAGATGTTCAGGGTAGTCCTGGAGGAGATGTGCCCAATGATGGCGGACAGTGTTTTGATGTCCATGCCGTGTTCCAGGGAGATGGTGGCAAAGGTGTGCCGCAGATCGTGAAATCTGATTCTTTTGCACCCGGCGCGCTCCAGAATGACCTGGAGCCGTTTCCGCACATAGCCCGGATCGATGGGCTGCTCCGGCTTGATCCGGGATGGGAACATCAAGTCAGAGAAGATGCCTTTCCTGTACGCCAGCAGGAGTTCCACCATGGCGGGCGGCAGGATGATGGTCCGGAAGGCAGCCTTGGTCTTGGGCTCGCTGACGATCAGCTTTCCGCCCACCGGGTAGACCTGCTTGTTGATCCGCAGTTCCCCCGTCTTTTCATTCAGGTCCTCCCATCGGAGAGCCAGGATCTCACCCCGGCGCAGGCCGGTGGTCAGCTCCAGCAGGAACAGTTCATACATTCCCTCTTCCTTGGCCTGAAGCAGGAACCGCTGGATCTCCTCCCCGGAGAGGATCTTCATCTCCTTTTGCTCCGGCGGCGGCAGCTTGCAACCCAGGATGGGGTTCTTTTTGATAAGGCCATCCTTGATGGCCCGTTCCAAAGACATCCGAACCACATGGTAGCAGCTGCGTACCGACCGCTCCGACATCCCCGGTCCCTTGGTGTCCCGATGGATCTTCCGGCCATTGGCTTTCATCTCGTTCAGGAACTTCTGACAGTCGGCCTGAGTCAGCTTGTTCAGCGGGATTTGTCCCAGCGCCGGGATGGCGTGGACATAGATCCACTCCTCGTATCCTTTTTGTGTGGTGGCCCGGATCGTTGGCTGGCAGTGGTTCTCGTACCAATAGCCGATCCAGTCCCCAAAGCGCATATTGGGCTTGATCTTGAAGGGCTCCGCTGTGCCGCAGCCATCCTGAAGCTGCTTCAGCTTTTCCAGGCACTCCGCCTTTGTTTTGCCAGCACACTTTTGGTTTTAGCCTTTCCGTTTTCATCGTAGCCTACGATGTGCCGCCCCTCCCAGCGGCCGTCCTTCCGCAGTCGGACAGTGCCTTGACCATTTTTCCGTTTTCGTGCCATGCTTCCGCCTCCTACACCATGAATTCTTCCATGAAGCCGCCCACGATCTCTGATGCCCTCCGGTGCATATCCCCGGTGACATGGGTATAGGTGTCCAGCGTGAAGGAGGTCTGAGTGTGGCCCAGGATCCCGGAGAGTGTCTTGGCGTCCACCCCGCTGGTGAGGGCATGGGTGGCGAAGGTGTGCCGCAGATCATGAAATCTCAAATCAGGGAGTCCGGCCTCGGCCAGCAGTTTTTTCATCCGATTGTAGCCGCTGCTGGGCATGACCGGATCCTCCGGATGGAGTGGGTTGGGGAAGAGCCATTGAGAGATCGCTGTTCGCTTCCGTTCCGTCAGGAACTGCACCGTGCTGGGCGGTAACCTGATGATCCTTCGCCCTGTTCCGGTCTTGGTATTACCTACATAGTAGCCGCCGCCCCGCTTCCCATGCAGGGTCCTGCGGATGGAGAGCGTCCCTTTCTTTTCATCGAAGTCGCTCCACATCAGCCCACACAGTTCTCCCCGCCGCAGCCCTGTGGTGATCTCCAGATAGAAGAAGTCATGCCATTGCCGGTCCTGTTTGATGGCCTCCAGGAACCGCTCCAGCTGCGCGTCATTGAGGATGGTCCTGGGTGTAGACTCTTTCTTGGGGAGCGTCACATCCTTTGTGGGATTTTTTACGATGAGATGGCGGTCCATCGCCACATCCAACGCCTGATGCAGCACGCCGTGGATCCTCCGCACCGTGGTACCCGCCAGAGGACCGCCGTCTGCTCCGCCCTCCTTTTTCAGCTTTCGATACAGCTTCTGGACATCTCCGGCAGTGACCTTGCGGATTTCCTTCCCGCCCAGATAGGGAACAATCTTGTCCCTGACATAAGCCCGGTAGCCTTCAAAGGTAGAGGGCCGCACGGAGGGCTCCGCACACTCTTTCAGCCAGACCTCCAGCCATTCGCCCAGGGTCATCCGGCAGTCCTCTGTCAGTTCGGCCCCATCATATTCTTCCATGCACCGATGCAGTTTTTCCAGCAGCTCCTTCTGTGTCCCAGCGGAGAGGTAGTGGAAGATGGGATCGCCGTTTTCCTTGTGGCCGATGACGATGCGACCCTCCCAGCGGCCATCCTCCCGTTTTCGTACCATACCGTCACCGGACGGCCTTCGCTTTGCCATGTTTTTTCACCTCCGAGGTTTTTATCTTTGATTTGCATCGCAGGAATTGCGTGGCCTACCGGATGGGTAGTTGCTTTGTTTCCCTCTCCATTCATCCCTGCGGAGCAGTTCCACCAGACTGCCGTCGTCTTCGTCCAGCGCCTCCAGAATCAGACGCGCTCCCAGACGGAAGCCCAGGATGAAGTTCTCCAGAGCCAGCGTGCTTCCGATCTCGTTCTCCGCGTCGATGAGCCGTAGCAGCAGACTGTGGGCGTCGCCCTCCAGCAGTTTGGTCAGATGTTCTTCGCACTTGTGAGACTGCTCCATCGCTTTCATCAGAGAAGTGCCGGAACGGATCTGGCGGTCGCATGGCGTGATGTTCCCGTAGTACAGGTCTTCCAGCGTCTCTCGCATGGTGTGTACCTCCTCTCCTTGTTAGCAACACAGTACCACAGAAACAGAAAGTAGCCACTGGAACCTCGTTTTATTATCAGAACATTCACAATTTTAAACAGTGCGGAAATCGGCTCAAAAACGGGCCAATATCCCCAAGGTGACCCCCGCGGGTACACCTCCGAACCCCTTGATTTCAGCGTGCTTGCGGGATTTCCCGCTCCATTCCGGCCACCTGTGACGCCCGAATTGATCCAAACCGACCACCTTAGACCCCCGCCTCCGAAAGCCCGCAACCCCTTGTGCCGCCCCGCTTTGCGGGACGGTGTGACCGGCGGGAGGGTCGCTTGCGCCCCCCTGCCTTTATCCTGCACTAAAATCGAACGACTGCTGCACCCGAACATTTTGGTTTGGGAGAGCCGGACGCTTGGCGCACACAGCCCGCACACCGCGTCTCGCAGATTGGGTGGTGCGTGTACCCTACCTGCACCGCCATCGCCGCACACAACTCATCACAGGCCGCTGCATGGGGGAACGCTTCCGTCAAGCGCACCGACCGTCGCGGGCAGAAACACTCGGCAGTACCCCTCTGCTCCGGAGACCATGCCGCGTCGCAGCATCTCCCCACACAGGAGGAGACGGAACAGCGTGTTGCGATAGCAGTCCCTTACCTCCGCCCCTTTCTCTCTGGCGAATATCTTTTGTTCCTCGGGCAAGCTGCTGTGCGTTTCATCACAGAGGAACACCGCCAGAGCGTTTTCAGCAATGGGGTCTCTGTGCGTGCGGTCCCACTGGTCCATGATGTACCTCCTTGCGTCAACCGTGCGCTGTGCCATCAGAGTCGGGTCCTGCTGGATCAGCAGTTCCACCATCTGGGTCAGCATACCGCCTCACCTCGTTTCTGTTCATAGGCCGCTCTGCGCTGCTCCACTCTCTGCCGCTCCGCAGCCACCTCCGCCGCACACATCTGCCGCTCATAGAACTGGTCGATGGCCATTTGGATCGGCAGGATGGTGTAGAGCAGACAACCATTCTGCCTGCGGCCGTCCTGGGTGGTGATGGTGGTGCGCTCGGTACGGATGAGTCCCCGTTCCTCCAGCTCCATCACATACTTGCGCACGGTGTTGGTGCACTTCCCGATGGCTTCGCCGATCATCCGGTAGCTGGCCAGACACTGATCGGTCTTTCGATCCTCCCGATGAAGCAGATAGCCGTAGACCGCGATGGCCGTGGAGGACAGCCCCAGAGCATAGATCTCATTGGGCAGAGGAAAATAGTTTTTGATGGGATCCCGCTTGGTCCAGTTCTGTTTTCTCATTTGGCACCTCCAGACCGCTCCTCCGCCCACTGAATGAACTTCTCTTTGGGGACCACCATTCGGCTGCCCACACGCAGCACTGGGAAGCCTGGCTCGTGCATCACCTCGTAGGCGGTGGAGATGGACACGCCCAGCACCTCTGACAGCAGGTGTGCGTTGAGGAACAGCGGAAGATCCTCGTAGCTGGTACACTGTGACTGTTTCATATTGATACCTCCGATCTGATTTCTGTTGTGATTTTCTTCTTGCGTTTCGGAGGTCGTTCTGGTAAACTGAACAGCAGATCAGGCTGTGTTTTCCGAAACGCAGCGAGCCGCCAGACTGTTGCAGCAGTTTGGCGGCTTCCTTTTTCAGCGGACCATGCTCATCACCTCTTTTCTTCTGGACTGATTTTGACTTTCTACGGATGAACCGGATTGACTTGTTTCTATCAATCAGGTACAATCAGAGCATAGCACAGGGAAAAGGCCAAGCGCAATAGCTTCGGCGGTTGTTGGGTACACAACAGAAAGTCCATCGGAAACAGGGTGAGGGAAACTATGATCTATGATAACAACCGCTTCTTCGAACGGTTCGATGTGCTGTTCGGGAAGAAGAGTAGCATCGTGGCAGGGGAAGAATATCCGCTGGGCTTCTTTGCAGCGGAGGTCATGGACATGGACGCCGCGGTGCTTGAGGAATTAAAAAAGCTGACCCAACAGGCCAGCCAGGAGTTTGATATGTTTCTGACCGCGCGGACAGCATCCAGCGCGGGGATGGCAGTTCAGGTGTTGGACCAAGCCTGGGAGCTTGTCAGGCAGCTTCCCCTGTATAACAAGATCCCGTACCGGGAAGGGCGTGGAAGTTCAGTCAGCGGCGTTGTCTATGAGCTGCGCGGCGATGAGCAGAAGCTGGACCGGATACTCACAGTCGGGACAGCAGAGAATGAGATGTTGCGGCGTTGGCGCGGAATGTACAACCGTCTGGCAGACGACCTCCAACGGTTCAAGTACGATACGGATGATATGCTGACCGACTATTTTGAGGAGCTGCCATCCCGCAGACCGGAGGCCTATGCGGCGGCATTCGAATCGTGCATGGCGTCCTTCCGGGAGATCTATATGCAGACGGAGGACGAGGAGGACCTTGCGTACATGAAGGGACGCCGGATCAACTTTCCGGTGAGCATCTCCTTTGTGGTGGAGCGTGACAAAAAGACGGGCCAGCCATTCATGGCTGAGCGGATGACCTTTGAGGACTTGATCAGCTTTCTGTATATGGACCTGTACCGGGGAATGGCTGCCGGCAACGTGCCGCGACAGTGTCACAACTGCGGCAGGTGGTTTTTAGCGATCGGCGCATATGACACGGTGTACTGCCAGCGGGTGGCGCCGGGAGAGGTCGCCCGCACCTGCCGTCAGGTGGGCGCTCACAGAAAAGAGCGGGAGAAGAACGGCAGGGACTTTGCCTGCCGTGAATACGCCAGAGCGTATAACCGGCTGAAAACCTGGAAACAGCGGGGCAAGATCAGCGCGAAGGAATGGAACCGCCGGGTGGCGCACATCCAGGACGTGAAAGCAGAATTCCTGGCAGGCGGTATGAGCGACGCCGAATACACAGCGAAGCTGGATCAGGTGTAATCCACAAAAGAATTGCAAAAGCCGATGGGTCAGTCGTGATGACTGTCCCATCGGCTTTTTCTTTGATTATGGCATCACACTCTGCGGATTGTTTGAAGTCTATGTGATGACAGTTTACATTATGAGAAGTTTGCTGACGGAAGCGTAAAATGTATCGAGGATGAGATACCGTTTGACCTGCCGGACGGTTGGGCGTGGGAGTGTTTGTCAAACCTCGCTGTATTTTCCGGGGGAAAACTCCTTCAACTTCTCGTTCGAAATATTGGGACGGAGATGTTCTTTGGGTAACATCCAAAGACATGAAAAGCAAATATATAGGCAATATTACTTGGTATTGGAGTTCATTCCCCGTATTCTTTCATAATGCGTGGTTTGTAGTGAAAGAGATCCATACAACTTCATAAGAATGAAGGAGAAAGTCCAAAATCAATTCAGCGCTGGATGCGTCCGGAGCCGTCACCGCCGGCCAGCTTTTCCACTTCGGAGACGGTGACCATGTTGTAGTCGCCCTCGATGGTGTGCTTCAGAGCGGAAGCGGCCACGGCAAACTCCACGGCCTCCTGGATGGACTTTCCATTGAGCAGCGCATAAATGAGGCCGCCGCCGAAGCTGTCGCCGCCACCCACGCGGTCAATGATGCGCAGTTCGTACTTCTTGGAGAAGCAGTACTCATTGGAAGCCACATCGTACAGCATGGCGCTCCAGCCGTTGTCGGAAGCGGAGTGGGACTCACGCAGGGTGATGGCCACCTTTTCAAAGCCGAACTTGTCAGCCAGCTGCTTGGCCACGGACTTGTAGCCCTCGTGGTTGATCTCACCGGCGTAGATGTCGGTGGACTCGGCCTCAATGCCGAACACGTCCTTGGCGTCCTCCTCGTTGGAAATGCACACGTCCACGTACTGGCACAACTCGGTCATGGCCTCCCGGGCCTGCTGACGGGTCCACAGCTTGCCCCGGTAGTTGAGGTCGCAGGAGATCTTCACGCCGTGGGCTTTGGCGGTCTTGCAGGCCTGCTTGCAGGTCTCCACCAGGTTGGGGCCCAGAGCGGGGGTGATGCCGGTGAAGTGGAACCAGTCCACGCCCTCGAAGATCTTGTCCCAGTCAAAGTCGCTGGGCTGGGACTCCTGGATGGCGGAGTGGGCACGGTCGTAGATGCACACACTGCCCCGCTGGGAGGCGCCCTTCTCGTTGAAGTAGATGCCCACACGGTCGCCGCCCCGGACGATCATGGTGGTGTCCACGCCGTAGCGGCGCAGGGAGTTGACGGCAGCCTGGCCAATGGCGTGGGCGGGCAGCTTAGTGACATAGGCGGCATCCAGGCCGTAGTTGGCCAGGGAGACGGCCACGTTGGCCTCGCCGCCGCCGAAGGTGAACTCCAGGTGATCAGCCTGGACAAAACGCTCGTAGTTATAGGGCTGGAGCCGGATCATCAGCTCGCCGAAGGTAACAACTTTCATTGTGCTCTACTCCTTATCACAAACTCAAATAGAATGGTTTTGCCCGATTATTCCTTCACCAGGTGGACAGCAAAGCCGGCCAGCTCATCCTTGAGATAGATGGCCTTAGTGTTGCCCTTGGCATCGGTCTTGCGGCTGGACTCATCGAAGGTCACGCCCCGCAGACCCAGGTGGTAGACGGCACGATCCACGTTGTTGGTGCCGATGGCAATGTGGCCGTTGGCACCGCGGACGGGAGCCTTGTTGCACTCCACCGCGGAGCCGGCAAAGATGGAGGAGTTGCCGGGCTTGTACTCCAGGTCAAACAGGGCGCACAGGGTCTTGGTGGTCTGCTCGGCCTGGGCCTCGTCGGCGCAGTTGATACCCACGTGGGCCATGGAGAAACCCAGCATGGTCTTGACGGCCTCCTTGCAGATGCGGGTGATCTCATCCCACTGCTCCCCCTCGACGAGTTCCTTCTTCACCATCCAGGTGCCGCCGCAGGCGATAATGCGGTCAAAGCCCAGATAGTCCATCATGTTCTTGGTGTTCACGCCGCCAGTAGGCATCCAGCGCAGGTTGGTGTAGGGGCCGGCCAGGGCCTTCAGCTTGGCCACGCCGCCGTTCTGCTCGGCATGGAAGAATTTCACCACGTCCAGACCCATGCTCATGGCCTGCTCCATCTCGCCGGGGGTGGCGGTGCCGGGCATCATGACCACGCCCTTATCCAGGACATAGCGGGTGATCTCGGGGTTGAAGCCGGGGCTGACGATGAACTGGGAACCGGTGGCAATGGCCCGGTCGGCCTACTCCTTGGTGAGCACGGTTCCGGCGCCCACCAGCATATCGGGTACCTCCGCCACAATGCGGCGGATTGCCTCCTCAGCGGCGGCGGTGCGGAAGGTGACCTCGGCGGCAGGCAGACCGCCTTTCACCAGAGCACGGGCCAAGGGGAAGACGGACTGCCCACACCCCCATCAGCACGATCAGAAACGGCGTGCGACTGTCCCCAGCCCCTTGAAGCACATCGCCCAGAACAATAGAAAGGCCGTACAGGGATTCCGAAATGGCAACAATGCGCAGCATATCGGCAGCCAGAGCAATATTCCCCAAACCGGCAACCATGTGGGTTACGATCAGCTGGCCGCAGCTGAAGCAGGCCCGCTCCAAAAACACAGAAATCCCCAGTGCCCACCGTACCACAGACTTTTGGGGACGGAACAACACAACCGCTGTCATCTGCAACGGTCCTTTCCGCAGCGCCATAAACAGCGCCATAGAAATTCCCCATGAGCCCTCCCAACAAGGCAGTCCCTATGGCTGCCCCGGTCACGCCAAGCCCAGCTCCCCAGATGGACAAGGAGCGACTCAGAATGACGACCTGCCTTGATGGAAATATTAGCAAATAATTCAAGCAGACATTAAGAAGGTTGGTCCCAGCATTGAACAGCAGAGGCGTTCTGGTATCCCCCAAACAGCGGAGCATGGCAGACAGCACAGCCAGCAGAACTTGTAGCGGCAGGCCCATGGCATAAACCAGAGGTAGGCTCTGGCATTCGACAAAATCGTTGGTTCACCTCCCAGCCGCTGAGGAATAAAACCAAGACAAAGGGAATATGCAAACAGCTGCCCCCGTCCCCATCAGCAGAGCACCGCTGGCTGCTTGATACACCGCAGTTCTGGCACGGAACAAATCCTGCCCCCCAGCGCGTGGGCGACCTGCACGGAATAACCAACTCCTGCAGCAGCAAACAGTCCCATTAAAAGAAAGCACACCGAGGAGTTGATGGCTACCGATGCGGTGGCATCAGCTCCCAAAGAGCCCACCATGGCAGTATCCACATAATTGGCGGCAGTAAGCAGAAGCTGCTTCAAAATCACTGGCCAGGACAGACGGAGCAATGTAACAATGGGAACGGCTCTTTGGTTGAGCTACGTGGAAGGTTCACACATGGTGTTGTCACCTCTGGGACCCGTGCTCCGCAAAGGAAAGCCGGGAAAGTGGGAACTGTACTGTGCGGAATAATAACCTGCTGTGTCAAGGGGCCCGGGGGACATCTGCCCCGGGCCCCCGACAGGAGAGAAAGAAAGGAATGATCTCATGAAAAATGCTTACAGTTTATCTTCCCGCATAAAGTGGGCGTTGGTACCATTGATGGCAAAGAACTCTTCTGCGGCCCGCTTGCCGATGGCGTCTGGGCACTGGGGGATGGCGGCCAGATACTCTTTTTCATCTACATAGGTAAATGTACCGTCCCGCATAATGACCTTGCCGTCCACCGCAACCAGAGAAACCTCAGGACCCCGGGCACTGTAAACCAGGTTTGGTACCATATTGCGCATAGGATAGGTATATACCGGCAGCATGGAAGGACAGTTGAGATCAATGGCAATGAAATCAGCCTGCTTCCCCGACTCTAAAGAACCCACAGTATCGCCCAAGCCAACAGCTTTAGCCCCCTCAATAGTGGCCATACGCAGAGCCTTCCAAGCAGGCATGACCTCAGGATTTTGATACTTGATCTTGTTGAAGAGGCACACGTTTTTCATCTCATTGATAATATTATGGCAGTTGTTTCCGGGAGCCTGATCGGAACCCAGAGCCACCATACCACCCGCTTGCTGGAAGGCCACGCTGGGGCAGACAATTCCGTCAATGATCCCGATGGAACCGGGATTGACGATCATGGAGGCCCCGCGTTTGGCAATAAGGGCAGCCTCCTCATCTGTGCAGTCAGTGAGATGAACGGCAATGAGGGATTCATCCAAATAGCCCAGTTCATCCAAGAAGGCGGTGGGCCGCTTGCCATAACGCTGAACGATCTGATAGGTCTCCCGATCGCCCTGCTGTACATGCATGTGGATTTTTGTACCCCGCTCCTTGACCGCCTTTTGGATGCGGAGCAGCATCTCCGGGCTGACAAAGTCAGCGCCTTGGGGGCCAAACAGGATCTTGATCCGGCCGCCCGCCTTATTGTTCCACTGGTCATACAGGGCGATGTTTCGATTCAGGCTCTCTTCGCCCATAGCGTCATCAAACTCATAGAGCTCGCCGGGTTGATAGACCCGCCGTTTGGCCGCCCGGATGGTCTGGGCAATGTTGCCTCGTGCCCCCACCTTGTCGATGAACGCACACACGTTTTCCATCTTGGATTCATAGTCACCCAACGTAGTGGTGCCCGCCCGGATGGCCTCCAGAATGGCCACTCGGCTGCCCGCATCTCGCTCCTCATCGTTGACCGCGTTGTCAAAAGGCTGAAGACCGAACATCATCCAACTATTGGTGTCCTGGGCCAGGCCCCGCATGATGTTGCAAGCCGTGTGCATGTGGCCGTCAATAAAGCCGGGCAGCACCATGTGATGATCCAGGGCGATGGTTTCCTCAGCGGTATATTCCGCTAAAATTCTGGACCAGTCGCCCACCTCCAGAATCTTGCCTCCATCCACAGCCATGGCAGCGTCACCGTGATAACCCACACCAGCCCCTTCCATAGTGTAGAAATGGGGCGCCACCACAATAGTATCAATCTTTTTCATAAAAAGCCTCCTGTTCCAATGGTAAAGCAGTTAGTGCACTTTCTCCGGGTAACGCAGCTTGGTAAGCTGGGTCAGCGCAAACAGAACCACTACCAGAATAACAGCGGTAACCACAATGCTCAAGATATATTGTCTCGTCAGGCCGCCGAAAAGGAATCCCAGGAACGCCGAAATACCAACCGTGATTCCGTAGGGCAGCTGGGTCATGACGTGGACCACATGGTTGCAGGAGGCACCGGTGGAGGAGAGGACGGTGGTATCGGAGATGGGGGAGCACTGGTCGCCGAACAGACCGCCGCCGATGACCGCGCCAACCACAAACGGAATGGAAATATCAAAGGCAACGGCCATGGGGAAGGCGATGGGCATCATAATGGACCACACCCCCCAGGAGGAGCCGGTTGAAAAGGAAATGAGCGCGCCAAACAGGAACACAAGGGCAGGAACCAGTCCGGGAGTCAGGTAGTTCTCTACAATGTGGATCAGGAATTCGCTGGTGCCCATGCCTTTGACGATGGAACCCAGAGACCAGGCACACACCAGGATGAAGGGGACAGAAATGAGTTCGGCCATGCCGTTGACAAAGGTGTCAAAGGCCTTAGTCACACTGAACAGCTTGGTGCTCACACCCATAATACCGGCGCCCACCGCGCCGCCCATAAAGGCGATGCAGATGGCTAGGGTAATGTTCGCGTTCCGGAAGCATTCCACCAGCCCATTGTTGACCAGATCGCCGGACCAGAAAATGGTGGCAAAGAGGGAACCAAAGAGGAAGAGGATGGGGATGATAAAGTTCCACATGGTGAGCTTATAGCCCTGGGGCAGCTCATTTTTCACCTCAGGTACCAGGGGCTGGATCCCATCGCCCAGCAGCTTGCCGGTCTCCCGAGCCCGCTTTTCTTCCTTGTACATCGGCCCGAAGTTCAAACCGAAGGCGGCAACAATCAAAACGGTGATCATGGCAAACACGCCGTACAGGTTAAAGGGGAGCATATTCAGCCAGATGCCCCACTCGCTGCCCTCAATGCCGGCAGCCAACAGTTCTGCGGCAATCAGACCGGTGATGAAGGGGCCGTAGCTGCTGATAGGAGAAAGAGCGGCCAAGTTGCAGCCCATGGAGTCCAGGATATAAGCCAGCTTTGCTCGGGAGATACGCACCATATCGGTCACGGGCCGCATAATGGTACCCAGCATAAGGCAGGGCTCCGTGTAGCTGAAAATGAAGGCGCTCAGGCAGGTGACGACCTGGCCCTTTTTGGCGGTATTGATGACTTTTGTCACTTTGGTGGCAAATGCCTCCGCGGCACCGGTGGTGCGCAGCATGGCGATCATGCCGCCAGAGAGGGTGACCAGAACAATCAAAGACGCGTTTCCGCTGAGAGAAGGGATCACATAGTCCGAGATAATTTTGACAAAGCCAACCAGAGGATTAAATCCGTTCATCATGGTGGAGCCTAGCCAAACCGCGATGAACAAAGAGAAAATTGTCTGCTTGGTCCACAGGGCCAACCCGATGGCTACGATGGGGGGGATGAGACACAACACACCATATGTGGTATCCATACAAGGAACCTCCTGTCATAAAATACTCTGTGGTTTTTCTTTCATGGAATCGCTGCTTTCGCAGATACAGGCCCGCCAAAGCCCAGGACCCACACCTCCTCACTTCTTTTTTGACTCTTTTTACCTCTCTCCAATGTACACTGCTTGGGCGGGGCAGCCTGCTGCGGGTTGCACTGGATCAGTTCCGGTTTTCGTAACCGGAGGCATACATGCTGGCGGGAATAAACTGTCCCTGGCCGTAGCGGCCCACAAACTTGGCGTTTTCCACTACCACCTGTCCCCGCAACAGAACGGTCTCCACACGGCCGGACTGGCGGCGTCCCTCATAGAGGTTGTAGTCCACGCCGTTGGGGTTGTCCGCCAGGCGGATCACGCCCTCATAGCTGGGATCAAAGATCACAATGTCTGCGTCGGAACCTACCGCCAACGTGCCCTTTCGGGGGTAAATGCCGTTAATCTTGGCCGGTTGGGTAGCAATGACGTCTACAAATTTCTGACGGCTCAGCTTGCCGGTACATACGCCTTCGGTCCATACCATGTGCAGCCGATCCCCGGCGCCGGGGGATCCATTGGGGATCTGCGTAAAGTCATCCCGGCCAGCCTGTTTGAGTTCCGCCACATCAATACCGCAGTGGTCGGAGGAGACCGCTGTCAGCAGTCCGCCGGCCAGGGCCTGCCAAAGGGCCTCACAGTCCTCCTGGTCCCGCAGAGCGGGAGAGCAGACAAACTTGGCCGCTTCGTTGAAATCGGGGTTATCCAGGACCTCCTTGGTGGTGGTTAGATAATGGGTGCAGGTCTCGCCGGAGACCCGCTGCCCCGTCCCCTTGGCCTTTTGCAGCTCGGCAATGGCTTCCCGGCAGGTCATGTGGGCAATGTACAGGGGTGTATCGGTCTGGCCAGCCAGGTAGATCGCCCGACGCACTGCCTCCGCCTCGGTAAAGGGCGGGCGGGAGACGTAGTGGAAATGGGGGGTCAGCTGTCCCTTCTTTACGCACTCACTGCGCAGGAAGTTCAGGATCTCACCGTTTTCTGCGTGGACAAATACGGTGGCGCCCACCTGGCGGCTTTTCTCCAGAATGCGAAAGAAAGTGCCGTCATCCACATGAAGCGGAGAGCCATTATACGCCATAAAGATCTTGATACTGGAAATCCCTCGCTTGGGAAAGTCCTCAATTTCCTCAAATATGCTGTCCATGATATATGTTACCATGGCGTGAAGGGCAAAGTCTACGCAGGCTTTATCCTTTGCCCGGGTGTTGATTCGGTAATCAATGGAGTCAAGCAGGCCCCGGTCCGGATCCTGAGGCGCAAAATCCACAATGGTGGTAGTTCCGCCTACAATGGCGGAGTCGGTGGTCTCATAACCGGCGGTGTCCCGATCCCCCACGTTGCACAGTGCGGAAAAGTGGGTGTGCTGGTCTACGCCGCCCGGAAACACATATTTTCCTTGGGCATCTATCACACGATCCGCCTTCTCGTCCAAATGGGCCCCCATGGCACGGATGATCTCACCCTCCACCAGGATATCACCCACAAACTCCTGTTCCGTGGTTACAATGGTGCCTCCTTTGATTAAGGTGCGCATACAATCATCTCCTAAAACATCAAATCTTCTTGCGTAAACATGGGGAACCCCACGATCTTCTTAGGCTCCGGAAATCCCCAGGTAGATACCTTGCTGGTGTGCAGCCCCATGTCCACCATAGCTTCCGCAAATTTGACCGCGGGCATAACTCCGTCCAGTACAGGAACGCCCAACTGAGCAGACAAGTCCTGGACAAAGTCCACAAAACCAGCGCATCCCAGCAGGATGCACTCCGCTCCGTCCTGCCGCACCGCCAGTTCTCCCTGGTGTGCCAGAGCCTCCAGCCCCCTCTGCGGGTCCCGACCAAATTCCAACACGCTCAGTCCGGTAGAGCGGATGGAGCGGCAGAATTTCTCCGCTCCGTAGTTGGCTACCACATCTTCCGTCACCTTGCGGGAACGATCCAGCACCGATACGATAGAGAAATAGGGGGCAATGAATTTTGCCGCTGTGATGGCCGACTCGCAGATCCCCAGCACCGGCTTAGAGGTGACCTCCCGTGCAGCCTGGAGCCCGGGGTCCCCGAAGCAGGCAATGATAAAAGCGTCAGCTCCTTCCTCCCGGTCTCCCCGGATCACCTCTTTCAGAACCCCAGGAACAGCCAAATGCTCATCCACATAGCACTCAATACTGTCCGGTCCGGACGCCGGGCTGACGGCCCAAACCCGGGTATCGCTGCGGGCTACCCGGCGAGCCAGATTCTCTACACTGTCGGTCATGGATTGTGTCGTATTGGGGTTAATGATCTTGATTTTCACAGATCTCCCTCCTCTTGATCCAAGGCTTGAACCATTTCCATCAGCAGCTGGGCGCCCCGGTACAGGTCCTCAGGCGCACTGTACTCACGAATAGAGTGGCTGATTCCGTCTTTGCTGGGAATAAACAGGAGCATAGAGGGCACGGTTTGTCCCCAATTCATCAGATCATGACCAGCGCCGCTGAACATGCTTCGAAAGCGGATGCCGCGCCCACGGCAAAGCCTCTCACTCAGTTCCATCAGCTTCGGACTGCACTGGGTAGGCTCCTGACGAATATACGCTTCCCCTGTCAGCTCCACATGCTCTTCCAGCACGGAAGCGATGACCTGATCCATAGGCTCCATAGTCGGGTTGCGCAGCTCCACAATGAACTCCACCTTGCCGGGTATCACATTGACCGCTCCCGGAAACACCTGGAGCGTACCCACGGTACAGACCATATCCGGCGAAGCGGCTCTGGCCCGATCCATGAGCGTGGTAATAATCCGGCAGGCGCTTACCAGGGCATCATCCCGCAGATGCATGGGGGTGCTGCCTGCATGGTTGGCACAGCCGGAAACCGTCATACGGTAGCGCACGATGCCGACAATACCGCCTGCCAGGCCGATTTGCGCCCCCTCCGCCTCCAGAAGTCCCCCTTGCTCAATGTGCAGCTCCAAATAGCACTGATATTGGGTCAGATCCCGGCGGCAGGCGTTGACCTCTTCCATGGTAAGACCGTGAAGGGCCAGATTGGGCCGCATGGCCCCGTCGATTTCTCCGCCGGTGAAGGCTTTACTGCCAAAGGTACCGCCAATGACATTGCCCTCCTCCTCGGTGAAGGCGACCACCTGAATGGGGTGCCGGTTTTGATAGCCCAGCTCCCGAAGGCGCTGCACACATTCGATCCCCGCCAATACGCCGTAGGTTCCGTCATAGATGCCGCCGCCAGGTACGGTGTCGATGTGGGAGCCAATGCAGATGGTCTTTCCTTTGCCGGGAAGCGTACCCACCAAATTTCCTACCGCATCCACGGATGTCTGGAGTCCTGCCTGCTCCATGCACTGCTGTACATAGGCCCGCCCCTCGTCATAGACAGGCGTATAGGGCAGTCGTGTGGTCCCTTCCCCTGGCACAAAACCGATCTGCCCCAGCCGGGTCAGGCGGCTGGATAAGCGGGGACCGTTGATATCACTCATGCCCGGTCCCCCTTGGCTGCGTGGGCGCGGACAAACTCCTCCAACGCCTCCAGGCCCTGTTCCAGGCATTCCATTGATGTGGCATAGGACAGGCGAATGTACCCCTCACCAAAGTCTCCAAACGCGGTGCCCGGTACCACAACCACCTGCTTTTCTTCCAGCAGCTTCATAGCAAATTCCTCACAGGGTATGCCCAGGCGACTGATGTTGATAAACGCATAGAAGGTTCCGGCAGGAGTATGACAGGACAGCCCTGGAATTTCAGCGATTCGCTGTATCACATAGTCTCTGCGCAGACGGTACTGCTCCACCATATACTTCAGGTGATCTTGAGATCCCTCCAACGCTTCAATGGCAGCAACCTGGCATGGAGTAGCCGCACAGGCACTGACATTTTCCTGCAGCTTGATCATATTTCGGATCAGTTCCTCCGGTCCAGCGGCGTAGCCAATACGCCAGCCGGTCATAGCATACGTTTTGGAAAGGCTGTCAATGACCAACGTGCGCTCCTTCATTCCGGGCAGGGTGGCAAATCCAGTGTATGTCCTCCCGTCAAAGAGGATATGCTTATATACCTCGTCTGCTAGCACCACCAGGTCCCGCTCCTGAGCCAGTTTTGCCAGCTGGGACAGTGTCTCAGCACTGGCTACGGCTCCCGTGGGATTGCAGGGGCTGTTTAAAATGATCGCCTTTGTCTTGCTGGTGATGGCCTCGGCAACAGCGGATACATCCAAATCAAACCCCCGCTGTGCATCAGTTTTCACGGATACCGGCACGCCGCCGCACATCCGGATCTGCTGAATGTAATTGGTCCAGCAGGGCTCATTGACGATGACCTCATCTCCTGGGTTCAGCAGCACCTTCAGGGCTAAAAACAATGCTCCCATAGCTCCGGGCGTTACTACGATCTGGCTCGCCGGATCGTAGGACAACCCTTCTGTACGCGCAAGATAACGGGCGATAGCCTGGCGCAGAGCCAGCAGGCCCGCATTTTCGGAATATTTGGTCTTGCCTTCTCGGATGGCCCGGCACCCGGCCTCCACCACATTTGCCGAGGCGGTAAAATCCGGTTCTCCCAGCGTGAAGCTGAGCACACGGTCATATTCCAGCGCCTTATTAAACATTTTCCGGATCTTGGAGGGCTGGATCTGCTGGGTGTTGTCTGAAATCTGAATCATACAAGTGACTCCTTTCTGCTCTGATTTTTCCGTTCCCTGAGTTTTAGAATGGTCATCAATATACCAAACACCAGGGAAAGGACTGCGGCAAATACAATGCGATACTCTTGGGGAAGAAGAAAACCAACGGTATTGATGGGAATCCAAAACAGTGGAATGGTTTTAAACAGGGTAAAATCCACCAGCTCGCCCCAGTCCACCGAGTCCACTGCCTGGCGCGGCGTAATATGGCGTCCCTCCAGAAAGCGGATCTCGCCATAATTTCCACACACCCGCATCAGGGCGGAGTGGATGGGGGCAAAAAACAGATTGTTGGTACAGCTGGTAAAAAAGGCTAGCGCCAAAGCATTTCCATATCCGGGAAGCAGCCCAGCCGCCATGGCTTGCTGCGTACCCTGGCTGAACACGCTGAAGGCCAGGGTAACAAAAAGGCCTCCTACTCCCCAGCTTACACTTTTGAACCATGTGGCCCGGTTGATCTGCCAGTGTCCCTCCAGCATCCGCCCCGAGAGCAGCTCTCCCGCCGTAGCATAGACGGAAAATTGAATAAATCCGGCCAGATAAGGATACATTGCATTAAACCAAGCAAAGCCCCCTGTAACACAAAGGAGCACGGTGGCCGCGGCCAGCAGTCCATAGGCAGCCACCCAATAGATATCCCTTCGTTTCATATACATCCCCTAACTTTTGTATCCTAAATATAGCAAAATGGAGCCGGCGTTGAAATTCAGCGCCGGCTCCATCTTATTTAATCCATGTATTATCCAAGGAGATCTTATGTTTCTCTGTATGGGACCGATGTTTCTTTTTATGCCACTAAAGGATACTGCAATTCAAACAATTTCAAGCAAGCTTTTTTGCTTCTATTTATTTATAGTGCATCAAAATCAATCTTGTTTGTGGACATTGGGAGGCTTTGGAGCATTTGCACCCGATTCCGTACGTTCATCTTGGTGTAAATACTGTGGAAATGTTTTTTTACCGTATGGATGCTGATATTCATTTTTTGGGCAATGTCTTCATTGGACAGTCCATGTACCGCCAGATCCAACATCTCTCCCTCCCGACTGGTCAGACCGTATTGACGGCACAGCTTCTCATGGTACCCTTTTGCAAAGAAATAACGGGTGTCGCCCTTTTTAGCCTCATATACCAGACGGTATGCAAAGTGCTTGTGCAGCTGCTCCAGTACAAACATATCCCGTTCACTGAATGGAGGCTTGTCTGCCTCACGATACAGCCGCAATAGGCCCACCGGCTCCTCCCGGAAACAGATCGAGAGTCCCACCGAGTGGGTCAGGTGGTTTGGCAAATAAAAGTTCTGGTAAATTCCTTGATTTTTTATCTGCTCCTCCCGAACGGACATGGATTCCCGAAAAGCCCCGCCTTTGCAGGTATACAGGACCCAGCGAAAGGCATCTGAGTTTAAACTCTCCTGTACCCATGCATTCACCGCCTGCTGAGACAGTTGAAACGCTGCGGGTGTCTGAAACTGATAGGCCCCGTCTTCGGTGGTGGAGATCCGGGCAAAAATAGCTGCATCATAAGGAATAAGAAAGGGCAGCCATCGATTCAGCATTTCCTGCTGCATCTCCTCTACTGTATAGATAAAAGAAATATTATACGCAATTTCATTGAGGAGTATCCACTCATTTTCATTTAAAAATGCCATACTGGCACCTCCCTAAACATTTGTATCAAACTATAATGGGAAGATTAAAGCAGTCGATATCACCTGATTTACTGAGAATCCCGTTGCAGTTGAATATCCCACTTTTGCCTCTACACAGATAATCAATATAAACAAGGGATTATACGCACCTTGTTACTCATCACCCCCGTAGTACAATCTAGTTAGTGTTACTCCCCTCCATGCTGTTATAAATGTGAACTTTTCCTGGGTTATTTTCATTTCTTTTCAGTTAATGGCTTTGCATATCTGCTCCAATTGGAATTACTTCGCCGTCCATAGGAAAAATTCATTACCTTTGCTTCACTGTCATGTTGTATCGCTCTGAGTTTATTTATTATACCGTAATATTCCTGAAATCACAGTATAGTTTTAAAATAAATCAAAGAAATTTATTGTGCTATTACTGCCCAAGAGAAGGATCATCTCTAGATCCTTACTTTCCTTTCAGGTAGAAGTTTCATCTTCCATTGGGTCAATATTATCTTATTCTTTGATTCAGCATAGCATTTCCTGCGTTACTCTGTCGAAGAAACCGTTGACGAATCGGCCATTCCGAGGTACCACCTAAACACAGATACCACTCGAGCCTCGCCGGAATGTCCTGGCGAGGCTCGTTTGATGACCACAACACATACCACAGAGGTCCTCGGAACGTGTGGAAACAAGTGGTCAGGAGAGGCCTAAATGCGAAATAATTGTTAGCAGAAACCTTTGGAAATAATCAAATCCAAGCACAAACTATACACATTTGTTCCTTCGCATCCGTAAGGTCGTCGGTTCGATCCCGATTAGGTCCACCACACTCGGGAGATCTCGTTTTGAGATCTCCCGAGTTTTTTCATTCTTTTAGGATGCACGATAGTACACACTCTTGTCCCCTTCCGGATGCAGGAAGTCGAAGAACTGTGTGACACTGATTTTGAATTCCACTTCGATTTCAAAGTTCCTCCCGATATTCACCCGCTCAATGAGCTGCCGCAGGATCATCTTCTTTCCCTCGATACTACTCCCCGCATACAGGTCGGCCCAGGACATAATCTTGTCATACTCCTTTTGGACGGCAACGGCAGAGCTCTTCAGATCAGCCGCTTTTTCCTTGGCCTGTTCTAATTCCTGTGCCAGCGCCGCCAGTTTGCTTCGGGTGTCCTCTATCATCTCGCCGAGGATGTCCGCTCCAAAACTGCCAGTCCCATTGATGGTCTTGATGATCTCTTTCTTGTAGCTCTCCAGTTCCCGTTCTGCGGCGGCGTGGAGTTTCTCCAGATTTGCTACTGAACTGTTTGCCAGTTGGAGTTCTTTCTCCCGCTGCTTTTGAATGAGCTGGCTCCTGGGTGCAGTCTTCATCCGCTCAAAGAGTTGGATGACGATCTTATCAATAATGCCGTCCAGTTTCTCACCGGAGTATCCGGTCTGACCATCACAGTCCTGAGGATGGCGGATCTTGTAGTGGCAGGCGTAGCGGATATGGGTTTCCCGTTTGGGCTCACCCTTGGCTCGTCTGCCGCTGCTGGTGGTCAGCACCAGTTTGGAACCACAGTGGGCGCAGTAGACCATCCCGGAGAGCAGCGCCTTCCCCTTGGAGTTAAAGGGCACTTCATTGTGGTGCATTGTCCTGGCCTCCATCAACTCCTGTGCCCGCTCATACAGATCCAGCAGAACAATTTGTAGCTCCGGAAAGATTTCTGAGCGTGTTTCCCCACTGCGCAGGATTCCCACATACATGATGTTCTTCAGCATTTTGATGATGGTGGTATTGGCGAAGTTGGTCCCCTTTCGATTGAGATAGCCGTTGTTATATAACCACCGGGACAACCGCTGTGCGCCGAACCCCTCATAGACATATTTTTCAAAGATGATGCGCACCACCGCAGCTTCATCCGGGTCAACCAGAATCTCGTTGACTTCGTGATTCTTTTTATTGAAGCGCCCCTGCTTTTCCAGCCGGTATCCATAGGGAACAGTGCCACCCCGGAAGCGTCCTTCCTGCACGATCTGCGACAGGCGGGTCTTCGTCCTCACAGAAGTCTTGAGACTCTCTCCGGATGCCTGCCAATAGCGGATGTAGTTCAGCAGTTTGTCGATATGATCATCCATCTTCTGCTGACCTTCCATTGCGCTCCACACTTCGATTCCGTTGCGGATGAACCACTCTACCACGAAGGGCGTCTCATCGTCCCGCCGCCCCAGGCGGTCGAACATGAACACCAGCAGGATGTCAAACTTCCGTTCCTCGGCATCCTGGCGGATCTCCTGAATGGCGTCGCGGTCAGCGGCAGCCACCTTGAAACCTGAGACACCCTTTTCCGCAAACTCTTTGATAATGCTCCATCCCTGGCTCTCTGCAAACTCACGGCAGCGCTGTTTCTGCATGGGGATATCATCTTTTTCTACCTGTCCCTTGGTAAAGACTTAATAGAGTAAGATCAGTTATACAAACGCATTAGAAAAGATTTTAGTTGATTTTCTAAGGGAATTATCTATGGTGATGCTACTATTACGAAAAGCTTTGAAGAAGCCTCAGATGGTACAGCCTATGCAGATTGGGAGGTTGAAGTTGGAGTTGTTTTTCAGATTGCTACAGGAAGTAGACACAGTAGCTTCATCGGAGAACCCATAAGGACATGGTCAATTAAGAAGAGTAGAGGTGTCTATCAGTGGGATCCAGCCTATGACCCAATTGCAGAAACTACGGGTACAACTAGTAACAGTGTATATTTTCAGGTTCGAGGGAATTGTTATGAATGGATAGAAATGTATGATCTGATTATTTCAGTAGCTTTCGATGAATCAGTTTCGTTTCGTTTGAGAGGGGGGTGGTTGTTCCAGGAACACCAAAATTAAATTCGGAGAATTTAGTAGATAAATTGGGTTTTATAAAAATATATACGCTGTAAAGGTTGGTTGCGATTGCCATATAGAAAGCCAATAGTGTTGTACTTGGGCCTGTTGTAGAATAGATTTCGAAGAATAAGACCAAAGAAAAAGTTGGTAAAAATCACAATAATAGAGATTTTTAATATATATTTTTCTTTTAGACTGAAAAGCGTGTTTTGCAACAGCCTAGGTGCCATCCCAAGACCAGGGTTACAGCGGCGCATATCCCGGATAAGTTTGAGTTCTGCTTCTGTGTGCTGGTTGGGATGGCTGTGGGGCCGCCTGGACTGACAGGACAGGGAGTCGATTGTACCGTTCCAGCGGGCCTTCCAAAAGTAGATGTACGAGCGGCTCTTGTTGTATTTCCGGCTGGCACGGCTGACGCCGTATTTCTCTGCGTATTTCATCAGGGATTGCCGATATGCCATGTCTTGTGTTATACTCTTGCTCATGAAGGATTTGGTCTCCTCTCGTGCGGTTGTTGCTCGCAACTTCAACTATAACCGATGAGACCTTATCCTTCATCCCTTTTTATTCAACTGTCCAATATGTATTGTACTCCTACAGCCGCACAAAACCGCGGCCCCCGGTTTGTAGGTTTGTCAAACATCTTGGACGGTGAACTCCAGAGGAGAAAGCCATCCCAAAGGTCTCATGGGGAAGTTATTGGAGCGGCGGTTGTGGACAGTGAGCTGCTTTGCGA
>ERZ827194.370-NODE-370-length-37176-cov-9.83667_pt1 | contig 37176 bp, 21 predicted proteins | sample MGYA00519777_ERZ827194 | MGnify/ENA primary metagenome ERZ827194 (study PRJEB31778, sample SAMEA3449277) | human gut metagenome | biome: human gut; feature: human-associated habitat; material: faeces | place: United Kingdom | collected 2010/2012 ...
GCCGGGGGAGGGGAACCTTTCTTCAGAAAGGTTCCCCTCCCCCGGCACGTCGCGCTCCCCCGACCTCCCAAACGATTCTCACGCCAGCGGGTAATCATGGCTTCGCCCATCGGATTTCCTCTACGATTCCGGAAAGGCTTCCCCGGAAGCCGAATCCTTTCCTCTGGAGGCATCCCAATGTCGAAGCGAACCGTAGCGGAAGTACTTGTGGACGAACTGGCCGAAGCGGGCGTCACGCGGCTGTACGGGCTGGTAGGCGACAGCCTCAACCCCGTATCCGACGCGCTCCGCCGTGACGGGCGCATCCGGTTCATCCATGTGCGGCATGAGGAAACGGCCGCCTTCGCCGCCGGAGCCGAAGCCCAGCTTTCCGAAAAACTCGCGGCCTGCGCGGGGACGAGCGGCCCAGGGCACGTCCACCTCATCAACGGCCTGTACGACGCCAACCGGAGCTATGCCCCGGTCATCGCCATAGCCTCGCATATCCCCGGCTCCGCCATCGGGACGCGCTATTTTCAGGAAACGCACCCCGATCAGCTGTTCAACGAATGCAGCCACTGCAACGAACTTATTTCCTCGCCTTCCCAGATGCCGCATGTGCTGCGCCGGGCCATGCAGACCGCCGTGAGCAAACGCGGGGTAAGCGTGATCGCCCTGCCCGGCGACGTCGCCGCCATGCCTATGGACGAGGAACCCTCACACGGCGTCATCCCGCCGCCTCCCGCCCCGGCAGCCAACGCCCATGACATCCAGCTCCTTGCCGACGAGATCAACAGCGCGCGCAAGGTGACGCTTTATTGCGGGTCCGGATGCCGCAACGCCCGCAAGGAAGTCATGGCCCTCGCGGACAAGCTCAAGGCCCCCATCGGGCACGCATGGCGCGGCAAGCAGTGGATCGAGCCGGACAATCCCTTCGACGTGGGCATGACCGGCCTCATCGGATTCGGCGGCGCGTATGAGGCGATGGAACACTGCGATCTGCTTATCCTGCTCGGCACGGACATGCCCTATTCCGCGTGGTATCCCAAGAAACCGCGCATCGTCCAACTCGACATCCGGGGCGAGCACCTCGGCGGGCGGACCCGCATCGACCTCGGGGTCGTCGGGGACGTGGCCCAGACCCTGCGTGCCCTGCTCCCCTTCGTGGAACCCCGGGATGACAGCAGGCATCTTGACGAGGCCATTGCCAATCTCAAGAAATCCCGGGAACACCTCAACGCCTACGTCGAGCATGTTTCCTCAGAAGGCAGGCCGCATCCCGAGCATCTTACGTCGGCCATCGACGCCAACGCCTCCGACGAAGCCGTCTTCACCGTGGATACCGGCCTCAACGACGTCTGGGCCGCCCGCTACATCACCGCCAAGGTGGGCCGGAACATCATCGGCTCGTTCAACCACGGCTCCATGGCCTGCGCCCTGCCCATGTCCATCGGCGCGCAACTGCTCTATCCCGAACGGCAGGTCATCGCGCTCTGCGGCGACGGCGGCATGACCATGCTCATGGGCGAACTGCTGACGCTTGTGCAGTACAACTTGCCGATCAAAGTCATCGTCTACAACAACGGCGCGCTCGGGTTCATCAATCTTGAGATGCGGACAGCCGGGTATCCCGAATTCCAGACGGACATGAAAAACCCCGATTTCGCCCGCATGGCCGAAGTCATCGGCATGAAGGGATTCCGCATCGAAAAAGGCGCGGACGTGGAACCCGTCATCAAGGCCGCCCTCGCCACGCCCGGCCCCGTGCTCGTCGACGCCCTCACCGATCCCGCCGCCATCCCCCTGCCGCCCACCATCACCGCCGGAGAAGCCAAAGGGCTTGCCCTCGGCCTCGGCAAGCTCGCCCTCATGGGCCGTTTCAGCGCCACGATGGATATGATCAAATCGAATATCAGGCAATTCTAGAGGGAAGACTCGGGGGAGGGGACCTTTCTGGAGAAAGGTCCCCTCCCCCGAACGCCCTCCTCTCTCCCAAGACTTTCAACTTTATCGAATCCCTGTTCCGATCTTTCCCTGTGGCGCAGAGGCGAACGTCTATCTATTTTAATGAGTTATATTTTTACAATCCACCGATGCAACTTGCCGTTCCGTGAGCACAAAAACCCTCAACTAAACTGCCCCACAAAAAAAGAGCCAGTCAATCTCACTGATCAACCGGCTCTTTTCCTTTCATACGACAGGGGACTTCCTCCGCGCCGCCTCCCCACTTTATAAAAGTCTGAGGTGGAGGGCGGGGTTTGGGGAGGGGAGGAGGAATCCCTTCTTCAGAAGGGTCCCTCCTCCCCAATCTTTATCAATCTTCCCAGTCACTCCCTACGGCAGCATGAAGCTCAAGGGCCCGGCCTGAAGGTAGGTCAGCACGCAGAGCACGAGGGTCATGGCGATGCTGTGCCCGATGGTGAAGCGGAACAGATTGCCTTCCTGCCCGACCATGTTGGTCGCGGCGGTGGCTACGGACAGGGATTGCGGCGAAATCATCTTCGCGGTAACGCCGCCGGAAGCGTTGGCGGCCACGGCAAGCTCGGGGGACATGCCCACCGCCGTGGCGGTATCCTTCTGCATCCCGCCGAACAGGGCGCACGAGGAGGTGTCCGACCCGGTCAGGAACACGCCGAGCCAGCCAAGCAACGGCGAGAAGAACGGGAACAGGCTCCCCGTGTGCGTGAAGGCAAGGCCGAGCGTGGAACTCATGCCGGAATAGTTCATCAGGTAGGCGAGGCCAAGGATCATGGCGATGGTCACGATCGGGAAGGTCAGCTGCCCCAGCGTGCGCATGAAGCAGGCGATGGCCTTGCCGAAACCGTAGTTCGGCATCATGGGCACGGAGACGAGGCCGGAAAGCAGGATGGCCGTACCGCCGGCGGACAGCCAGTTGAACGCGAACGTCGCGCCGTAAACGGCGTCCTGCGCCACGATGGGCGCGGTCTTCATGACTTCCCCATGCAGGCCGGGCCAGCCGAAACTGAGATTCGCGCCGGGAACGGCGTTCAGGATATTCTTGAACTGCGGCAGGCCCCAGAAGAACACGAATACCGCCAGCACGATATAGGGTCCCCACGCCCGGAGCACGACCGAAGCCGGATAGCCTGAGCCGCTGAGGTTGGATTCAGGCTCACCCTCGAACCGGAACGTGCGCGAAGGCTTCCAGACCTTGAGCAGCAGCACAAGGCCCACAATGGTGGCGATGGCCGAGCCGATGTCGGGCAGGGTCGGGCCGTGATAGTTGGCGAGCAGGAACTGCGCCCCGGCGAAGCACACGCCGCCCACGATGATGGCGGGCAGGACTTCGAGGCTGCGCTTGAAGCCGCACATGGTCACGCATACCCAGAGGGGCACGATGAGGGCGAGGATGGGAAGCTGACGTCCCGCAATGGCGCTTACGGTCATCTGATCAAGACCGGACACGGAGGCCGCCACGATGAGCGGCACGCCGATGGCGCCGAAAGCGACAGGAGCGGTGTTGGCGATGAGCGCGATGCCCGCGCCCCACAGCGGGGTGAAGCCGAGCCCCACCAGCATGGCGGCGGCAATGGCGACCGGCGTGCCGAAGCCCGCCGTCCCTTCGATGAAGCAGCTGAAGGCATAGGCGATGAACAGCGCCTGAAGCCTGCGGTCATCGGTGAGCCGGGCCAGCGAATCCTTGATGATCTCGAATTCGCCCGATTCCACGGTCATGTTGTACACCCACACCGCCGTGATCACGATCCAGACGATGGGGAACAGCCCGAAGGCAGCGCCGTTGAGCGTGGAACTGATCGCCAACGAAACCGGCATATTCCACACGGCTACCGCGACGATCAACGCGCCGATGAGGCCCGCCGCAGCCGCGACATGGCCCTTGGCCTTCCTGACGGCCAGCATGTAGAAGAGGATGATGAGCGGAATCGCCGCGAGGCACGCCGAAGCGACCACGCCGCCCACCGGCGCATACTGTTGAACCCAAGGCATACGTTTCCCCCTGATAAGGCTTGCGGAGTGCGCCCCACATGCCTGATCGACGGCATTTTCCTGCAATGCCTAGCTGTTGCGGGGCGTATGGCTCCTGTTGACGTGTTGTTCTCTACGCCGAACGGGGGGTGATCGAGAAATGAATATTTTCTATCGGAATCATTCCAAAATGGAATATCTATTTTATCCTGCTTGATTACCACCCTTTTCATGGAGTAAACCGTTTTCGCATCCGCTTGCCGACAAGGGTGAAAGGGGGCAAAAAACTATGAAAAGGCGTGGGTTCGTTTTCAGGCTCCCGCCCCGGGTTATCCATGCGAGGAAGACGACGTGACCGACAACCGGGCCACAGGCTGGAAAATACCATTATTGTTTTGCGGGGTTATCCTCTCCATCGTCGCTGTGGCGGCGCTTTTTCGGGCACACGCTCCCGAACCGCCCGCCGTCCCCCAAGCACTGCTCAAAGAAGCCAAAGGTATCAGGATCGATCTGGAGTCCGACCCCGAAGGGCAATCATGGAAAGCTCGCATCGCCTCCGCCGCAAGCGGATTTTCCACGCAGGCGGATAAGGACGGGCGGCTCGGGGAAATCGTCCTAACCACTGCTGAAAACAAACGATTTGACGCTTCATGCACAGCAGCCGTGCTTATCCGGGACGACGGGCTTCGGGACGGGCTGATGCGGAAAATCGCAAACGCGGCGTCTGCCGACTGCGCATCGCTCCCGTGGGGCGTCTTCGCCATGCACGGAATGCGCGACCCGCAAGCACAAGCGGAAGCCTCCGCCCTGCTCACGCAACGCTGGAAAGAATGCCATGAAGGAAGGGAATAGCTAGCATTTCACGTCTCATAGGCGAGGCGGCACTGTCCGCCTTTCCGTCCGGCCCAAAAGAAAAAGGGCGGCAAGCCGCCCAAGGTAAAGGAATCCCTGAAAAGCAGGGAGCCCGATGTACTCCGACCCGGCTACAACCTCATGAAGGCTTCGCCGGATTTGTCTCGGTGCCGGACACGAAAACCATGTCGAACTGTCAGGCATGAAAAGGTTCCACATGCGTCCGCAGACGCAGGAAACCATTGCCGGACGCCGGGCCACAGGAACGGCGTGCAGCCAAATTCCCCAGAAAAACAGGAAATTGGAAATGCCGGAAGCTCATGGGGGTGGTATAGGCCAAAAGGTTTTCCCTGTGAAATGAAAAACGCTCATCAACACTATGCACGGAAAGAATAGATGCTGAATATCCGCACGTTGCAAATACTGGTGGAAGTGGCCCGGCAGGGAGGTTTTTCCCGTGCCGCCCAGACTGTACACGCCGTGCAGCCCACGGTGAGCAAAGCCGTTCAGGCCGTGGAGGATCGCCTTGGCGTCCGCATCTTCGAGCGGGCCAACAACGGCGTCAGGCTGACCGTCGAGGGAGAAATCGTTTATCGCCGGGCCCTCAACATCCTTCAAGAATTCGAGGCGCTCGAAGCCGACGTCGCCGCCCTGCACAAGCTCGAAAAAGGCGTGCTCCGCATTGGTTTTCCCCCGGTCGCCAGCGGCATCCTGTTCGCGGATCTGCTCTCCAAATACCGCCAGCTTTACCCCGGCATCAACATCTCGCTTCAGGAACAGGGCTGCGCCTCGCTGGAACCGATGGTGCTTTCGGGGGATCTCGATCTTGCCGTCACCCTTCTCCCCGTCCCGCCGAATTTTTCGTGGCTCCAGATTCGGGACGAACCGCTCATGGTCATCATGCCCCCGGATCATCCCCTCGCCGATCGCAAACGCCTCAAAATGGATGAACTGGCAGACAACGCCTTCATCGGCTTCGAGCAGGGCTTCCTGCTCAACGACCGCATCAAGGCCGTCTGCCGCCAGCGTGGGCTGAAGCTCAATGAGTGCCTGCGCAGCGGCCAGCTTGATTTCATCATGACCCTCGTGGCGACGGGCATCGGCGTCGCCCTCCTCCCCCGCCTCGAACTCGAACGGCGGGAACTCCCCAACATCCACATCGCCCTTCTCGACGAAGAGGAACTCCGTTGGCGCGCCGCCTTCGTCTGGAGGCGCGGGGCCGTCCTGTCCTCCGCCGCGCAGGCGTGGCTCAAGCTCCTCCCCGGCGGCGAGGAAGCGCTGGCAAGCGAAAGGCTCGCATGACGGCCTCCGGCGCAGAGGCCGATCCGGACGGGACACCGGAAGGTCCGGCATAGACGCCTTTCCAAAAGACGCCACTTTTTCAGCTCAAAAACCGCCCCTTCGTCCCGGCGCAACCGGGAGCCTCAAAGCCCGTCTCTTCCGGAAGGCAACACGGATAAGCCGACAGCCTCTTCCTTCAAGAAAGCTGCGCCCGGAACAGGCAACACGTCATGACCGCCGCGAAGGACCTTCTCCGCCGAATGGAATATACGCTTCGCAAAGGAAACGCTCTGCAATACGAGCGTCCTCTACTCCGTTGCCAACAGGTTAAGGTTTTCTTCTTTCGCACGGAATGTGGAAAACCATTTTGGGGAAACCGAGGAAAAACGCAAGGAACCTTTCATCCCTTTGAATGAGGGAACACTCTATGGGGCGGGAGCCCTCCAAAAAAATATTCTTGCCCTCATCCCGGCGCAAGGCCATCATCTCCCATGCACTTGAGGCGGAGAGGAATGCCGGCATGTCCGGCATATCCTGTTATTCGCAATAATGCCGCCCCATTCCTTTTCCGTACAATACCCATTCCTTCCGTTCATGATGCGGACTGGCACGTTCGGGTTTATGAGGCATCCCGTACTGTAAAAAAGAAGGTGCCCCGTCGTCTCCGAGAAAGCACCCATGAGCTCTGGCGCACTGCCGCCAGTGGATACGAGCAATGGCAACTCATTAATTACATTAGTTTTTATAATAATCCAACGTCCGTCAGGCCGCTTCAGCGGCATTTGATCTTCTCCCCATCCCCAAGGCAAAGAAACCTGCCGGAAGTGGGAAAAAACGGGAATCATCAAGAAAGGGATTCCGCCATGCCCGGCGAAATTACACCCTCCCATTCCTGCTGATACCGGAAAAGCATGGGCTCACGAGGGCCTGCCGCCCGCGCAACGCTTGGACAATCTGCATGATCGCCCATCCTTTGCGTATATATCCTCTTCTGCACAAGTTACAATGTCGACATTAAGGAGCAAAAAGGATTATTCCATTTTGTCATGATGCCTTGAAAACAGACACTGCATCAAGAAAAACAGAAAATGCATTTCAGCACGCCGCAGATTGTTTATTCAATGAATAAAAATGCATTGACACAACCCTTATTTTTTCTCAATGAAAGTTTTCTATAGGTTTTATTCCGTACTGGCATCTGGGATATGACGACTTTTGATATCACGGATGCATTTCTTGAACGTTTAGTGCAGCGGGGGATTGTTTGTATGGCGTGGACACAGGTCTATGATCCGGCGGGGAGCGTGGTACTCTCTGCACTTTCTGCGGCTATTCCTTTGATGGTACTTTTCTACATGCTGGCGATACGTCGCGCAAAAGGCCACGTGGCCGCCATTGTGGGCTTGGCCGTGGCGTTTGTGCTGGCCGTGGCTCTGTGGGGGATGCCTTTCGGCACCGCGGTGAGTTCCGTCGCCTACGGTATGGCGAACGGCTTGTTCCCCATCGTCTGGATCGTCATTACGGCGGTATGGGTGTACAACATGACCGTGGAATCGGGCGAATTCGAGATCATCAAAGACTCGCTGGCCCGGCTCACCGATGACCGCAGGCTTCAGGCGCTGTTCATCGCCTTCGCCTTCGGCGCCTTCCTTGAAGGTACGGCCGGTTTCGGCACTCCCGTAGCCATCACCGCAGCCATGCTCGCGGGCATCGGGTTCAACCCGCTGTACGCCGCCGGGCTGTGCCTCATCGCCAACACCGCCCCGGTCGCCTTCGGCGCCATCGGCGTCCCGGTCATCGTGGCCGGGCAGGTGTCCGGCTTTGATCCCAACCTCATCAGCGCCATCGTAGGCCGCCAGCTTCCCTTCCTGTCCGTGATCGTGCCGCTGTGGCTGTGCGTGACCATGTGCGGCTTCAAGCGCAGCATGGAAGTCCTGCCCGCCATCCTCGTGGCCGGCCTCTGCTTCGCCATTTCGCAGTTCGTGTTCTCGAACTATCACGGCCCGACTCTGCCGGACATCATGTCCGCCATCATCACCCTCGTCGGCCTCGTGATCCTGCTCCGCTTCTGGAAGCCCGCCACCATCTGGCGCTTCGAGGGCGAAAAGCCCACCGTGCTGACCGGCAAGGGCTACTCCTTCGGTGAAGTCATCCGCGCATGGATACCGTTCATCATCCTGGCAGTCATGGTGTTCTTCTGGGGCCTGCCGCAGTTCAAGGCGTTCCTCGACGGCATCAGCGGCAGCATCGCCACCAAGGGCTTCGCTTGGCCCATGCTTGACGGCATGGTCAGCCGCACCGTGCCCGTCGTGCCCGCCGAAACCCCCTATGCCGCATTCTTCAAATTCGGCTGGCTCTCCGCGGGCGGAACCGCCATCCTGCTGTCCGGCTTCTTCGCCGTGCCCTTCATGCCCAAGTACAGCTTCGGCAAGGCCGTGGCCTGCTTCTTCTCCACGATTTACCAGCTCCGTTTCCCCGTCCTGACCATCGCCACCATCCTCGGTTTGGCCTTCCTCATGAACTACTCCGGCATGAGCACGACCCTCGGCATCGGCTTTACCAAGACCGGCAGCCTGTTCCCGTTCTTCGCCCCGATCCTCGGCTGGCTCGGCGTGTTCCTGACCGGCTCCGACACCTCGTCGAACGCCCTCTTCTGCGGTATGCAGCGCTCCACCGCGCAGGCCGTGGGTATGCCCCCCGAACTCGCCGTAGCCGTGAACTCCTCCGGCGGCGTCACCGGCAAGATGATTTCGCCCCAGTCCATCAGCGTGGCCACCGCCGCCACCGGTATGATCGGGCAGGAAGGCAACCTCTTCCGCTTCGCCCTCGGGCACAGCATCGCCATGACCCTGTTCATCTGCGTGTTGACCTATCTTCAGGCCACCGTTTGGCAGTGGATGCTGCCGTAAACCCTCCCATGAAGTGAACCGCCGCTGAGGGACGCGTTCCGCGCCTTCCGGCAAGTCATTCAGAAACCCCGCGCTTCCGGCGCTGAAAACAAAGCCGGTTGATCTTCGGATCAACCGGCTTTTGCTCTGTACCCCTCAAAACGGGATACTTCTTTTCCCACCATAAAAATGCCATGTAAAGTATCAATACACGCATTAAGACTTTACATGGCATTTTTTGCGATTTTTTACTCGATTTATGGCGAGTTGATGTTTTTTTACATCTTTGCGGAGCACGATCGAGATCGCGCGGTTTCACACTCCCGGCTGAAAACATCTCCCCGGGTACACAAACATGAACGCGGTAAAGCGGCCGTTGCTGATTTGGCAAACTCCCCATGGAATTCCACCGTACCGCTGAAATAACCCTCTAGAAACACATGCTCCAAGAGGTAGGGGCTCTCAAAATATGAACGAAAAAAACACTGCCTCGCACATCGTTTTTTGCCTTTGCAAAGGCTTCGGCCTTTGCCCCTTCCCTGCTTGTTTTTGTCAATGCAGATGAAATAATCTTATTATTATAATAAAATAGAAAAACATGATTTCCGAAAAAGAATACACGTTAAAATAACGGTTTTTCTCTACATAAAATCATTTTACAAAGGCAAACAAGTAACTATCCGACGCTATGACGTTGTATATGCCTCTATAAAGAGAATAGTCCTCCTATATCGCTTTATAAAACAAAAACGAAAAAAGATGGTTTTTCTTTTCCGTCTATTATAAAACGAAAAGAATAATCTTTCTCCTCCATCGTTCCCTTCCGGAACGCGACCAGACGGGTAAAAAACGTATTTCTACCTTCATTCAAACTGGTTACCTTATAATGGAGGAAATACACATAGCGCATAGGGGAAGAGGTTGAGCCATGAGGTACTCGCCTGAAGAAATCTTCAAAAAGTTCATTAATTCTGTTTTGTCCGATGCGTCTTTGGACTTCTTCGTGAAGAGGGCGGCGGTATTCCTCTCTATGATGATGCCCGTTTCCTCCTTGTTCATTTTCCGATCAGTGGAAGGTTCCATTACAAAACTGGCCGAATGTAACAAAACACCCGCCATCAATATCAGCGACCACTTCGCCATTTCTCCGGAAAGCATGACCCGGTTGAGGACTGAAAAACACTTTTTCAGCGAAGGCGCCTGCAATCTGAAAATCTTTACCGGGCACGAAACCTGTGCGTACGCCGACGTGCACCGCTCTGTCTACAAGACGGATACATCGGCCGTGTACATTCCCTTGAAGTTTAACATGCTGAGGGAAACGAGCGTTAGGATGGTTGTGCTATCGATGGGTGTGGACAACTATACGCAAGAACATCTCGATATCTGTTCCTGCCTCCAGCCTGTCTTTATCGATAATTTCCTGAACATCCTTTCCGAAAATTCTTCCGACCGCGCTTTTGACCTCCCGTCCCCAAAGAGCAAGCAGGAGCCGAACAGCAAGCGGAACAAGGACAATGCGGAACCATTTCAGACATTCAACGAGGTCACCATCAATTATATCATCAAGGCGCTCAACCGCACCAACGGCAAAATCTCCGGACAGGACGGCGCTGCCGAACTCCTCGGCCTCAATCCGAGTACCCTCTGGTCGAAGATCCGCAAATACCGCATCGACGTGAAAGGGCTTGAGCGCGAATAGCGATTTCTGACGTGCAAAATACCGCGAAGGCCCTCCCGGACTGTATCCGGGAGGGCCTTCGTTATGTTGAGGGATGCAGGACGCTTGCCGGGGCCCCTACTCTGTTGACTCAAGAAAACTTCTTGGTTGGGCCGCGCAGCGATCCGCCGAAGCCTGCCGGGGCTCAGTCGTCCCCATCCCCGTCTCCATCGCCATCACCGTCATCCCCTTCCTGCCCGCCAAGCCCCTCGCCTGAGGAGAAAAGCGGAGCGTTCTTCCGTGCATCCTCTTCCCTCTCCGTAAGTTCGTTTTCCGCCATCTGTTTGCGGAAAAAGAACCATCCTGCGACAAGGGCAATACCCAGAAAACCGATCCAGTCGAGCCATGCGTCCACGCCATTCCTTCCTGCTGCGATGGCGGCGTTTCATTAATGCGCCGGGACAGGCCCTTCCGGGGCCGTCTCCCGGGAGGGCCGGACATCGGACTCCCGGCTGCTCCTGCGTCTCTTTCGGAACGGGTTCCGGTGGTGCCACAGATTCCCCTGCTGCGCAACAGCTCTACCGATAAGGCCGAAATGTTCCTGAAAGACGGGAATCGCCCGATTTCCTTGGCTCTGTTTTCCCCAACCATCCGGCAGCGAAAGGGAAAAGGAAGAAGAGCAAGACGGAAAAAACGGACACGGGATTCCAAAACGCCGGACAGGGAATCATCACTGTTTGACACTTGTGTGCAGGGACAATAGATTCCAATGTGTTCCGGAGCCCGTTTTTTTGGATGCGGCCTTTTCCATGCATTGGCGTGGAACGGAAAATGAGCGGGGTTTCCTTTCCAGGAGCGCAACGCGTATTCCTTCCCGAAGAAAAGGATGTTAGACAAAGAACGCCGGATCGGGGCGACCCGGCGAGGCGGGCGCGCGCCCGTGGCAACCAGCCCTGAGACGAACGATGATCCTGTCCACAAAGAACAAATTGGTACTGCTCGTCGCCGGGTCGCTGATCCTGCTCGCTGTCGGAGTGGGCCTGTTCTCCATGTATAGCGTGAAAAGAACCATGCTGGAGGAGCAGCGCCGGAGCAGTGTGAATACCGTTGCCCTTGCGACATTCAACGTGATGGATCGCTACCAGATCCTGTTCCGCAGCAAAGCGGATCAGGCCGTCGCGCTCCAGCATAACCTCAGCTGGCTGGCGAAACTCATCACCACGCTGGTGCATGATCCATCTGAGCGCTTTAAGATCATGCAAAATTTCCCCTTGCCCGAGGGGATCAGCCTCATGGCAATCGACCCCAGCGGCGAGATCAAACTCGTGCGCGGCGATCTGGAGAAAGACGACAACCCCTACCTCCTCCGCGACATCAAAGACCGGCCCGTGGGCCCCACCATGCGAGCCCTCGCGGAAAAAGGCCTCCCCGCAACCTGTTTCGTCCAGTGGGACGCCGGGGGCAAAAAGCAGCGGCTGTACGGAACGCACCTGTACCTTCCCGGAGAGGGAGGGCTGCTCGTGGGCCTGTGGGCCAACATCGACAAGCTCGACGAGCATCAGCAGCGGCTCAAGGAAGACAGCATCCGGGAGCTCCAAAACGAATTCGGAAAACAACGGATAGGGCCTTCGGGTTTTCTGTTCGTCACGGACTCCAAAGGTATCCCGGTAATCGGGCCGGAAGGCATGAACACCACCCTCTCCGGCATCAATCCCAAAACAGGCAACACTCTTATCGCCGATATCCGCAATGCTTCGAAAACACCGGAAAATCCTGTTGAAGCATCGATCCAGTCCTTGATCAAGCGCGCGCCGTCCCGTGACGCCCTGCTTTTCGTGCGCCATGTCAAGCCGTTCGATTGGTATGTCACAGGCGTCGTTTACACCGACGAAGCCAGCGCGCCCGGCAAGCAGCTTTCGTTTCTGCTCATCGCGGCCATCCTCGCCGCTACGCTGTTCATCCTGCCCGTGGCGCTTCTTATGGTCACGCGGCTGACCTCACCGCTGGCGAAACTCGGAGATTACGCCCGCAAGCTCCCCGAACAGGATTTCATGGAGGACGCACGGCCAACGCCCCTGCTCGCCGCCCTCGCGGACGGCAAACACGGAGGAGAGATTGCCAGCCTCGCCAATTCACTGATGTTCATGGATAAAACCCTCCGGTCACGGGTCCGTGAGCTTATGGAGGCCACGTCCAGCCGCGAACGCCTCGAAGGTGAGCTCAGCGCCGCCACCGAAATCCAAATGGGGTTCCTGCCCAAGCCCCTGCCCCCGGACGTGGCCGCCGGGCGGTTCTCACTGGCGGCGAGCCTCGTCCCGGCCCGGGAAGTGGGCGGCGACTTGTATGACTTTTTCATGCTCGACGACAGGCACCTGTGCTTCATCATCGGGGACGTGTCCGACAAGGGCGTGCCCGCCTCATTGTTCATGAGCATGACCTTGACCCTTATCCGATCTCGGGCGGGTTCCCACCCCTCGCCGGAGCACCTCATGGCCGAGGTCAACGAAAACCTCGCCCGCGACAACGCCAAGTGCATGTTCGTCACTCTGTTTATCGGCGTGCTCGATCTTGATACCGGAGAACTGCTCTACGCCAACGGCGGGCACAATCCCCCGCTTCGGCTCGGCGACGACGGCGTGGCATGGCTCAAAGGCATCAGCGGGCCTGTGGTCGGCGCGATGGAAGGCATGAACTATACCTTGCTTCGCACCGTGGTCCGGCCCGGCGAAACCCTCTTCCTCTACACCGACGGGGTGAACGAGGCCATGAACGCGGAAGGCGACGTCTATTCCAACGAAGCGATGTTCCGTGCCCTCGCCTCCTCACCATCACGGGAACCGGCCAGTGTGCTCCGGCATATGCTTGACGATGTGTCCGTCCATGTCAACGGCAACACCGCCTCGGACGACATGACCATCCTGTGTGTCCGTTATTTCGGAGGAAAGCGCTGACGGTCCTTCACCGCTGGTGATGGAAGAGAGCAAACTGGCCCGCACGATAAGCTTGTTCATAAGGTAAAGGGATGCCACCTTAGCAGAGCCCAATCAATGGGGGATGGAGAAAAAGGGACGCTATGGACGTCCCTTTTTTGTCATTTCTTCCAGAACTTCCACCAAGGGCATAACGGCAAGGCCCCTCTGCTCCTGTGCAAGGAATGCCCGGACAATATCTCTTGAATGCACCCCAATTCCAAAATCAGCCTGTTGACGGCGTGCTGCATGTCCCGCACGGAAGGAGGTGGGTCTTCGTTCACGAGGGTACGCAATTCTTCAAATGCATTCGCCGCACGCACCATCTCCTCCTCTATTTCCTCCCGCGAAAAGCTTTCTCCGCCTTGGAGACGAGCCTCCAGCCAACGCATCAAAATGTCGTTACCCAAAGCCAAGCACAATCGAGGAATCATTTCCAAGCTCGGCATATACGTATCGTTTATATTGAAGTAACGCTTGGTGACAGAATGTGACACGCCAAGGCGCTCCGCTATCTCATCTCTGGTCAGGCCGCTTTCTTCCTTGGCGAGGCGAAGTGCTGCCTTGCCCGTCATCATCCCCAAATCCGTCATGCTGTTTTCCTCCCAACAGGTGAATGAAGTGGATGCCCTCTTTCACAAGGATCAATCAGGTCCATTCTTTTTTATACATTGGGAGTATTCTCTTTTGCACATCGTATTAGAGCTTGTATCGTTAATATCTTTTTATATGTGTTGGTTATCAACTCTATACTAGCTATCGCAAACGATGTTTCCATGATTATAGATTTTTAAATATATGTCAGGATATCTTCTCTTCAAAAGAAAGATACCATGACAAGAAAACGGTATGACAATAGGATAAACAACTCTCCAGGCTCTTTATAGGAGGAACTATGGGTATCCCACAAAAAAGCCTCGTGATCGGCGCTTGCGAAATCGCCTGCCACTACCCGGAGCTCTCACTCAACGACGCGGCAGGAGATGCGCTCCAACTCGCTGAAAAGATCCGGCGTTACGGCATTGAGGAAAACCAAAAGAAAGAGACTGTCTTTATCGCAGCTTGCCGTTTTGTCAGTGCTGATAAAGATCTCACGCCTCAAAAAGCGGTAGAGAAGGCTTTACGGCTATGGGACATCATTGAAGCATGACGGAAAAGCAATATTGGAAAACGGTAAACCGATGGGAATGTGCTCTCTCATGGGGTTAGGCCGTGGCACAAGATGAAATCGGATCCCTGCCCACAAAAAAGGAGCCAAAATCCAAAAACATCCCTCCCGACATGCGTCAAGAGGGATGTTCTGGATATAGCGTGAAGCCCCGGGAGAGTCATCACATGATGTTGAGGCCGGGCATCTTCTTTCAATGCATCATTGTTTCAAACGATCTGCATACCGCCCTTAGCTCATTCATACCATATTACTTGTTCCCCCTCGCAAGGTTGCGGGAAACCACCATGAGGGCGGCAAGCATGACGAGCAGCAGGGCCGTGCCCATGAGCAGGGCATAATCCTCCATCTGCAGGATCGTGTACAGCAACGAGTACAGGGCCACGAGCAATACGCCTATCCCTATACCTTCCTTATAATTCCGCAGGGCGAAACCGACATAGCACGACACCATCAGTACAATGCATCCCGACGCCGAAAGGTAGGATGTCAGAAAGGCCAGATGCTCGGACAACGACAGCAGGACCAGATAGAACACCACCATCGACAGCCCCACGATGCCGTACTGTACCGGATGCAGCCGCGCCCCAAGACCCATTTCAAACACAATGAACGCAAGGAAGGTCAGGCCGATGAACAGCACGCCGTACTTCACCGAGCGTTCCACCAGCTTATAGTGCGTACCGGCTTGGTACAGATCCACGCCGACGGCAAACTCCGTGAAATGCCTCGGCCACGTGTGCAGCGTGCCAAGGTTCGGATACGAGCGCGCCAATGAGGGCACGCTCCACACCGCGGAGAAGCCCGTGTCCGAAGTCTCATAAGAGGCCGGAAGCACCTGCCCCTGAAAACTCGGATGCGGCCACGGCGAACGCACCTTGATCTCCGTGGTTTCGCCCGCCGTCGCAAACCGGATGCCGCCGCTGCCGCTCAAGGCCAGGCGCTGCGAAAAGTCAAATGTCCCTTGCCCCGCATTCAAGGCAATGGGAACACGGAAACCGGACGGAAGGTTCTCGAACGGCTGCGTACCCGGCTCGGCGCTGTGCGGGACACCGGCCCAAACGAACGGGCTCGCCTCGCGGAGCGCACTCGGGTGGCTCAGGCCCGTGACTACAAAAGACCGGGCATAATCCACATCAACCAGCGCGGGGACGATGCGGGTCAGCGCTTCTCTGGACGGCAATGTAAACTGCCCGGAAATACCGATCTCGGACGTATACACCAGCGCCCTGTATATCCCCCTACGGCGGGATTCTGGATCAAGCGTGGCGTCAAAAGACAGACGCGACGGCAGGATGACGAAATAGCTCGCCTCCAGCCTTGTTTCGCGTACCAGCCTGTCCTTGCCTCCCTCGACGGGCACGACGCGTTCCCGCTCCACACGCTCCGTATACGGGACCAGCAGATACGGGCCGGAAAGCTGCTGCAACCCGCCCCATGTCCGGCTGATGTCCGCCACCACTTCACGGTACAGCGACGAGCGTTCCCCTACGAGGCTTTCCACCATCAACAGCGGAATCAGGAGCAACAGTGCGATGCCCGCTACGACGGCGTAACGAAACATCATCGAATCCTTCAATTGATCCTGCAACACGGCCTTGTCCGTATTGTGCGGCGTCTCCACAACATCCTCCACGGGCAACTGAGGTTCTCGGGCTTTTTCTGAAGGAGCCCCCTGCTCTCCAGACGTTTCGAACGCGAACGTATCTTCGGCGGTCAGGGATTCTGTCCGGGCCACCCCTTTCTCCGTAGCCCCCGGAGGAGGCAACGGCTCCGCCGCAGTAACCGGGGGCTGTCCGGAAACCCGGCGCGTCCGGCGCATGATCCATCTGACTATGGCCACGAAACCGATGCACAACGGGATCAAAATCAACACGAGTACAAGCAGGCCGATCAACATCACTTCGAACATACTTTATTTCCTGTCAATGCGACTCAACAGCTCCACCAACGGGGAACACCGGAGGTTCCCTCCCCGCCAATGTGCACTCAACAGGCACGCACAGCAAGCCTTGCCTTCTATCCTCCGGAGACGGGACGTGCCTGTTCCGTCTTCTTTATTTTCTACCGCGTCACCCATACCAATGGAGCAGCCCTTCTCCGCACCCGGATTACCGCATAAACGGTATATCCGTACAGATACCAGTTACGCCAGCAAGGATGTCCGCGCGCCCCGAAGGGCTTTCCAAACATAAAAAAAAGCCCTCCCGAAATCTCAGGAGGGCTTTGCTCAATCCATAGCAGGGTGGAGCACCACGCGGCCTTCCGCCAATGAGCGGGGCACGTCGATGATACGTTGGTTGCGCGACCCTCGGAACCGGATGATCAAGGACTTCTCCTCCAGTATGAAGGGGCCGTCCACAAGGATATCCAGCTGGCGCAGCAACGGCATATGCCGGCTGTCCGCAAGCAGCTCCTCATACAAATACCCGGTATAGCTCGTCAGATTGTACCCCGCAGCGCGCAGGCGCTCTGCCAGCGGCGCAAGCTTTCCGCTCTGTACGAACGGTTCCCCGCCGCTGAACGTTACCCCGCGCACGATGGGGTTTTTCCGCACGTCCGCAAACACCCAGTCGGGTGAAACCATGCGCCCGCCGTCGAAAGGGTGCGTCGTCGGGTTGTGGCAACCCTTGCAATGGTGCGGGCAGCCCTGCGTAAACAGCACGTAGCGCAAGCCCGGCCCATCTACGATGGACTCCTCGACGATGCCGGATATGCGTATTTCGTCGCTCATACCAAAACCTCTGACTTCGCCAAGACGAGGGAGAATTGGGGAAGGGAGGGAAAAGCTTTTCTAAAGAAAGGGGGGAGCACCCCCACGCTTTTCCCTCCCTTCCCAAAGGCTTCTGCGCTTATTGGATCCCTGTTCACAGCTTTTTCAGCTTCAAAACGAAAGAACCCTAGTTACCGCAGCAGCCGATCTTGCAATGCTTCACGCGATCTTCGACTTCGGCGCGTTTGGCGTTGTTGAAACGATCCACGGTGCCGACGAGGTATCCGGTAATGCGACGGATACGTTCAAACTTCACGCCTTCGCCAACCAAAACTTTCTTGCTTTCAGTGTTCATTGAACCGTTCTCCAATACTTGGTTTAACAATAATGGGTATATCGGAAAATGCGGGTATCCGCACTTTGCTTGCTCATCAGCGCGACATTCACGCGCCTCTTCAATGCATTCCAGTTCAACCGCTCCAGCTGGGCTGTCCCCGAGCTATACGAATTGATCCAAGGCGTTCCTCTTAGCGAAGGGGGATGGAAAAACTCACCCGTTCCAACAGCCGGAACGAACTCCCCCCGCGCGGCCTCCCCACCAGTCAAAAGTCTTAGGAGGGGAAAGAGAGAGGGCTGGGAAGGGGAAGCCCTTCTTCAGAAGGGTTCCCCTTCCCAATATTCACCTAAATCACCATATTGGGCATCTTGTCCTCGGCTTCGAGGCGTTCCTCTTCAGAACGCACGTCGCGGATGTAGCCCTTGATCTTGCGCAATACTTCGATATCGACGCCTTCGCCGTCGTGACGCCCGCAGCGGGGGCACACGTCGCCGATGATGCCCGTGTAGCCGCACAGGGGATCACGGTCCACGGGATGGTTGATGGACCCGTAGCCGACGCCCATGTCCTTCATGGCCCGGATGAGATCCTCGAACGCCTCAAGGTTGTTCACCGGATCGCCGTCCACTTCCACATAGGTGATGTGCCCGCCGTTGGTCATCGCATGATACGGCGCTTCAAGACGGATCTTGTTGTAGGCGCTGATGCTGTAATAGACCGGGATGTGGAACGAATTGGTGTAGTAGTCCTTATCCGTAATACCTTCGATGGAGCCGAAACGCTTGCGGTCGAGACGTACGAACTTGCCGGAAAGCCCTTCGGCGGGGGTTGCGATCACCGAGAAATTGAGCTTTGTCTCGGCGGCCTTCTTGTCCGCCTTCTCGCGGATGAAGCCGACGATCTTGAGCCCGAGCTCCTGCGCCTCTTCGGATTCGCCATGATGCTTGCCGATGAGCGCCTTGAGGCACTCCGCAAGGCCGATGAACCCCACGGTCAGCGTGCCGTGCTTGAGCACTTCGCGCACTTCGTCGTCCGGGCCGAGCCGTTCCGAATCGATCCAGATGCCCTGCCCCATCAGGAAGGGATAATTCTTGCACTTCTTGCACGACTGGATTTCGAGGCGCTCAAGAAGCTGCTCGAAGACCAGATCCACCATCTTGTCCAGCTCGGCGAAGAAGGCGTCGACGTTGTGATCCGCAAGGATGCCGAGGCGGGGCAGGTTGATGGACGTAAAGCTCAGGTTGCCGCGCCCGTTGACGATTTCACGGCTCGGATCGTTCATGTTGGCCATAACGCGCGTGCGGCAGCCCATGTAGGCGATTTCCGTCTCGGGATGGCCGGGCTTGTAGTAGGCCAAGTTGAACGGCGCGTCGATGAAGGAAAAGTTCGGGAACAGGCGTTTGGCGGACACGCGGCAGGCAAGCTTGAACAGATCATAGTTGGGCTCGCCTTCCCGGAAGTTGACGCCTTCCTTCACCTTGAAGATATGGATGGGGAAGATAGGCGTCTCGCCGTTGCCGAGGCCCGCTTCGGTGGCCAGCAGCACGTTGCGGATGACCATGCGGCCTTCGGGGGAGGTGTCGGTCCCGTAGTTGATGGAGCTGAAAGGGATCTGCGCTCCGGCGCGGGAGTGCATGGTGTTGAGGTTGTGCACCAGCGCTTCCATCGCCTGATACGTGGCCTTCTCGGTGTACTCAAGGGCCTTCTTGACGGCGAAGTCGATGTTCAGGGCGGGGGCGTGCTGAGTGAGGATCTCCCGGACGAAGGCGAGGCCCTTTTCATCGAGGATGGATTCGTTTTCCTCAATGTAGGCGCGCAGCCCGGCCTTTACATCATCCTTGCTCTCCATATTGTAGAGATCAAGGATCAGGCACAGTTCCTTGATGAAGGTCTTGGCGACGCCGGGGGCGAGGCCGTATTCGAAATTCGGGATGCTCTGCCCGCCGTGCTGGTCGTTCTGATTGGCTTGAATGGCGATGCAGGCAAGGGCGCTGTAGCTGCGGATATCGTTGGGTTCGCGCAGGAAGCCGTGGCCCGTGCCGAAGCCGCCCTTGAACAGCGTCTTGATGTCGATCTGGCAGCAGGTGGTGGTCAGGCTCAGGAAATCAAGGTCATGGATGTGGATGTCGCCGTTCTTGTGCGCGAGGCTGTGCTTCGGGTTGAGGATGTACATCTCGTAGAACTGCTTGGAACTTTCGCTGCCGTAACGCAGCATCATGCCCATAGCGGTGTCGCCGTCGATGTTGGCGTTCTCGCGCTTGAGATCGTTGTCCTTGGCGTCCTTGAAGGTGAGGTCGCGGATGGTGGTCATGAGCCGGGTGTTCATTTCCCGGATCTTGGTCCGCTGGTGGCGGTACAGGATGTACGCCTTGGCGGTGCGGGCATGGCCGCTCTTGATAAGGGTTTTTTCTACCAGATCCTGCACCTGTTCCACATCGGGGATGGCGTCCTCGAACTGCTCATTGAGGCGCTCCAGCACTTCGGCGGCTATCTTGAGCGAAAGGACATAATCCTTCCCTCCCTGACTGCTGGCGGCACGGAAGATTGCCTGAGCGATCTTGTTCACGTCAAAAGGAACAATGCGTGCGTCACGTTTCCTGATAGAACTAACCATTCGTCATCTCACTCGCTTTAATCAAGAAAAAAAGGCTGTTTGCAGTTCGCAACAATATGTACTTGTTACTGAAAGGAAACAGATTCATACATCCAGCATAGCCTATCCGGCGACTCGGGGCTAGTGTCTAACACTCTTTTCCGAAAAGTTCTTTTTCGAACCACCCGCCGTCCGATTGCCTACCATCGGGACGCAAAAAAGGACGCCTTAGAGCAACGAGGCCCGTCGCTCTTTCGTTAAACCGGGGAGACCCACTATCAAAACTTTCTGAATATCCGAGGGTTGATATGCTCACCCCGATATCGGGGGCATACGGCAGCGAACCCTCGCTTGTCCGGGGGGATGTCTCTCTGCGTGAAGAAGGTGTAAACGCAAACCGGAAGAGGATCAACACCCCTGTACATGCCCAAGCGAAAGCTCTCTCCTCAAAAGCCCCGGGAAACAAGGCTTCCGTCGGGATGAAAAATTTTTCAGCTTTTTTTATACTCCGGCGAGTCATATCAGGGCCATTCTGTCAACCGCCAATTTGCAGCTAGTTACGCATAACTTTTCTTAAGTATTGAATTATTTTTTTCTAGAAATATCAAAAAAATCCTGCCTCACTGCCCCTTTATTCAGCGTATGCGGGCCTCCTTTAAAAAGTAACGATTCCTAATTATAGAAAAACCTCCACCAGGGGAAAGCCTGCCGAAAGCGTCTGGAGGCGGTAAAGCCACCCCCAAAGCCTCCCGGCACCCCGCACGGAGGATCGGGTTTCCCGCCTAAGAGAAGCGTCCTCAACCACCACGGCCAAGCCGTGTTGACGGGTGGCGGGTAGCCCGGTACAAACCCAAAAGGCACCTTCAAGATGACCGCCGGTCAGCCCATCCCTCCCCAGTCCGGCACAGCGCTGTTTGTCTCGCCTTGCCAGCCCTCCGGCGTTTCCGTTCCGAGAGAACCATGTCCATTGTGACGGAAACGGAGGCATCCTCACCCTGCCCGGTGCCCCGCTCCGTCAGAAAAGGCGGAGGCGCCGCGGATCAGGTCCGTCCGCAGCGGGAGCCGTGCCCTGACATACGGAAAACATGAAGTGCATTCCTTGTTTCAACATCCGCCGCAACCGACGGCGGCAAACCCACCGCGCATACCGTGCGCTCTTTTTAGGATACGTTGTATGACAAACGGATTTACGAAAGCAGAGGATCTTGCCCGCCCGTAGCAAAGGCTGCTGCGCGACGAGCTGAAGATTGAAGCAGGCGGCCTTTGCTCATCCTCACATGAAAATTCATGCAAGGAGTGGGCAAGGTAGTGAGCTATACCAACGCCGACCGGATACTTCCCCGCGAACTGCTGGACGCGATCCAGCAATATGCCGACGGGGTGTATCTGTATATTCCGCGCAAGGCGGAACGGAAACGGGCTTGGGGCGAGGCCACGGACTCCCGCAGGGAGCGGCTCGCCCGGAACAGGGAGCTGTACGAGAAACATCTCGGCGGCGCTCCCGTGCACAAACTGGCGGAAGAATATTACCTCTCCGCCAAGACCATCTATAAAATCCTTGCCTCCATGCGGCAGGCATGACGGACAGCGCCACAGGCCCACGCTTGCGGCGCTTTTTCGTTTGAGAAGCGAGAAGGAGGACCACAAAAGCGCCCGTTTCCGATATAAGGCAGGGATACTTTTTTACACAGGAGTTTCCACATGCAGCCAACCTCAACAGCATCCAACCCGTTGTTCGACCGCGACTTCCTTCGCGCCACCATGATGGGCCCCAATTGCGTCAGGTTCGCCGAAGAACTGACCGCAAACATCCCCCTTTCTCCCAATATGCGCGTGCTCGACCTGGGGTGCGGCATGGGGCTGAGCTCGATATACCTCGCACGGACATTCGGCGTGCGGGTGTTTGCCGCGGACCTGTGGATAAACCCTTCGGACAACTTTGCGCGGTTCCGGGACTTCGGGCTTGAAGACGCCGTTATCCCCCTCCGGGCCGAAGGACATGCCCTGCCCTTTGCCGAAGGGTACTTCGACGCCGTGATCTGTATCGATGCCTACCATTTTTTCGGCTGTGATCCGGAGTACCTCGACGCCCACATCGCTCCTCTCGTCAAGCCGGGCGGCTTTATCGCCGCCGCCATCCCGGGCCTCCGGCAGGAATTCACGGGGGACATCCCCGACGAGCTCCGGCCTTATTGGAAGGAAGATATCAATTTCCACTCCGCCGGATGGTGGGCCGAACTCTGGAAACAGTCCACCCGCGCCGCCGTACGGGACGCCTTCTCCCTCCGCAGCCACAAAGCCGCATGGGAGGACTGGCTCCAGTGCGACAACCCCTATGCACAGCGCGATGCCGACATGATGGAAAAGGCCGGCTGGCGCTACTTCGACTCCATCGGCATCATCGCTACCGTGTCCCCGGCAGCCTGTTCGGAACCGTACCTTCTATTATAAGGTAGAGGTCTCCCTTGAAAGCCTGTCGCCCGTGCGGCGGAACGGCCTCCCCCTTGGCAGCCCCACCTTGGAATACCGTTCGCCGAACCTCCATACCTCCGATAGGCATTCGTCCGTTTCCGGCACCAACCCGGACGGATGTATACCCGCCATCCCACATCAGCCCAAACCTTTTGCCGGAGCCTCACACCTCCGGCAAAAGGGCATCCCCGGCGAGCCCGGAACACAGCAAAAAGCAGCGGCTTCGGGCGAGACTCTCTCTTCCGAAGTAAAAAAGCCCTAAAGATCTGCATGGATTCAATGGCGACGGTCCCGATGATACCCACCCGCCGGGACGCCAAATAGAAACAAGTCTCATTGACAGCCGATGCACGACTGCTTATAAACAAGAAAAGTTTTCGGCATCCCGCCCCCTTGGGGATGCCCATCATTCTTGAGAAACGCGCCTTCGCGCACCTCTCCCAGCCCGACATCATCAGGACTGCTCCATCGTAGATAAGGCCCTGCACATTACGTGCAGAGGCCTCTTTTGTTTTTCCTCCTACCGTTTAAGGAGTCCTGATATGGCGGACATCATTCTCAATAAGCCGGAAGCGGGCACTCAGGCCGTCTTCGAAGCGGCCGGGGACAGCCGAATCGACCTCAACTTCCCTACTGATCAGGCAACGCTGGAACGTTCCGGCAATGACCTTATTTTCCGTTTCGACGACGGCAGCACCGTTGTCCTGCGTGATTTCTATACGGCCTATACCAAGGACTCCATGCCCGACTTCGTGATCGAAGGCACTCCGATCGCGGGCGATCAATTCTTCACGGCCCTGAACGAACCCGACCTCATGCCCGCGGCCGGTCCGGCGGCAAACGCCGCCAGCGCGGACGGCGGACGCTTCCGCGAATATGCCGACGACGCCCTCATCAACGGTGTAAACCGCCTTGACGGGCTCGACCTGAGCAGCAACCGCGCCTTCTTCCCCGAGCGCGACCCGTGGGGCGGCCTGCGCGGCGACGATACCCCCAACTACGCGCCGACCCTCAGCGTCAGCGGCTCGCTCGGCGTCATCGAATCCGGCGTGTTCCCCGGCGGCAATGAACTCTACGAGGGCGTCCCCTCCATGTCCGGCAGGGCCACCGGCACCGACGCCAACGGCGACACGCTTTCCTTCGGCTTCATCGACGCGAACGGGGCGCAGGTGACCAGCATCGTCACCCCCTATGGCGTGATGGCAATGGCCCCCGACGGGACCTACACCTATACCATCGACAACGCTGATCCCGATACCAACGGACTCGCTCTTGGCGAAACCCGTACCGAAACCTTCACCGTCTACGTGAGCGACGGACGCGGCGGCCTCGCCACGCAGGAAATCACCGTCACCCTCACCGGTACCAACGACCGGCCCGAACTCTCCATCGCCAACGCCGCGCAGGACATCCACGAAGACACAGCCTCCGTGGGCGGCACATTCGCCGTGCAGGACCCGGACAGCGACAGCGGGCAGAACCAGACGTTCCACATCGAAGGCGGCAGCAACACGCCCGCCGCCGACGGCACCAGCCCTTCCGACGGTTCCCACTCCGCCACAGGCAGCACGGACGCCACGTTCACTACGGACTACGGCAAGCTGACCCTTGATCCCGCCACCGGGCAGTGGACCTATGCGCTCAACAACGCCAGCGACAAGGTCCAGCAGCTCAATGCCGGGGAAACCAAGGTCGAAACCTTTGAAGTGACCGTTACCGACGAGCACGGCGCGACCTCCACCCAGACCATCTCCGTTACCATCACCGGCACCAACGACATCCCGGTGATCGACACCGATCAAAGCAACTTCCATCTCGACTTCAAGGAACAAGGCGTCTACCAGCCCTCGGAAAACGGCGACGGCAACACGCCCACGACGCCCGGCGGAACGGGAGAAGGCCAGCATCAGACCGGAACCCTTTCCGGCAGGATCTTCGCCTCCGATGCCGACAAGGAAAACGGGGCGGGCTCCACGGAGCACGATGTCAACAAGCTCAACTTCCACGTCGAGCACGCAGGATCGAGCCTGACCGACGGCGGCGCCTCCACCACTGTGACCGGAACCGGAACCCCCGGCACCGGGGACGTCGTCTACGCCTACACCTCCGCCTACGGCACCCTGACCTTCCGCGCGGACGGCTCCTACGAGTACACGCTCAACAACAAGAATCCCGGCGAAGCAGGCGCGGACAGCAATGCCGTCAACAACCTCGCCCTCGGCCAGACCGTGACCGAAACCTTCACCGTCTACGTCACCGACGCCCAGACCGGCCGGAGCGTGCCCCAGACCATCACCGTCACCATCAACGGCACCAACGACGTCCCCACGCTTGATCTGTCCAACGACAATCTCAACGATCTGCTCGGCGGCGACGGCAACCTCCATGTGGTCGAGGACGGCGTGGGCCGTGAAGACGCCAACACCCCCACCACTGATCCCGGCAAGGAAAACACCTCCTTCACGGGCCATACCACCGACACCGGAACCGCCAGCGGCAATGACGTCGACGCAGGGCATATCCTGTATTTCGGCGCGGTCGCGGGCGAGGCCACCAAGACGTTCGATCCTTCCGTATTCAACACGGCCGACTCCACCGCCACGGGCGGCGCGGCCTCTTCCGTGGTTGCGGGCGGCCAGTACGGCAGCCTGACGATCAACTCCAATGGCTCCTACACCTACGCCATGAAGGGCGAAGGCGAAAACGTCAGCTTCGAGCTCGACGGCAAGACCTACACCTCCCTTGATCAGCTCGCCGAAGGCGACACCATTTACGAAACCTTCACCATCTACGTGCGCGACGAGCACAATGCGTGGACGGCGAAGACCGTCACCGTGGCCATCCACGGCACCAACGACATCCCCACCCTCGACATCACGGGCAGCGACTGGAACATCACGCAGGGCGGCGATCTGTCCATCGACGGCACCTTCACGGTCACCGACAACGACCGCGACGCCGGGACGGATCAGGCCTTCCATATCGCTGGCGGCAAGGACACCTCCGGCACGGGCACTGACGGCGCACACGGGACCGACGGCGACACGAACGCCACGTTCACCACGGACTACGGCACGCTGACCCTCGATCCCGCCACCGGACAGTGGACCTATGAAGCCACCCCCGACGCGATCAAGGGACTCGGCAAGGACGAAACCAAGATCGAGACCTTCGAAGTGACCGTCACCGACGAGCACGGCGCGACCTCCACCCAGACCATCACCGTCACTCTGAACGGGATCAACGATGCGCCGTGGCTCGGCCAGACCTCCATTGATCTCAAGGAAGAAGGCGTCATCCTCACTCCGGAACAGCCCGGCGAGACCTCCAATACAGAAACCCACGAAGCGCCTGGTAACACGGGCGAGGCCGGACAGGACGAGCACCGGACCCTCGTTGAGGGCGAACTCCCGTGGAAGGACGACGACATCAACGACAAGCCGATCTTCGGCATTTCCGGGCTGATCGGCGCTACCGATGGCATCCTCAACGTCACGATCAAGAACGGCGATCCCGACGCCTCCAACAACGTGGACGTCAAAATCCTCTCCTCCACGACCGACCCGAATACTCACATCCAAACCATCGTGACCAACTACGGCACGCTCACCCTCGACACGCAGACTGGCAAGTTTACCTTCGACATCAGCGGTTCCGACGCCGACAAGCTGGCGGCGGGCGAAGAGCTCGAGTTCAGCTTCCACACCACCGTCAACGACCAAAACGGCGGAAACGCCGACAATAGGCTCGACGTGACCATCCGCGGCACCAACGATCGGCCCAGGCTCGATCTGGTTGAACCCACCCACGGCGACAACGTCACGGTCGTGACCGACGATAAGACCGGCGAAGTCAAGTTCGACATCACCGAAAAGGCCGACGTCGCCAACGACACCACCGTTTCCGGGACGCTCAAGTCCGACGACGACGATCGCGGGGCGAACCTGCGCTACGGCGTGGCGCTCGGCAAGCAGGACGTGGAGTCCGAAGCGGGCCGAAACCTCGCCTTCGGTTCCGGTTCCGACGGCAAGCCCGGCATGGGCGAACCGTTCCATCAGGTCGGCGGCAAGATCGTGATTGAAGGCAGGTACGGCACGCTGACCATCGATCCGGAGAGCAATACCTACACCTACAAGACCAACGAAAACGCCGACCGTCTCGGCCTCGACGCCGACGGCAACCCGCAGGCTGGAACCGACGAGTTCACCATCTACGTGCGTGACGAGCACGGCGCGTGGACGGCGAAGCCCATTTCCGTCACGGTCACCGGTTCCAACGACACGCCGACGATTACGGCTGACGACGCCGAGCACTGGGTCAAGGAAGCGGGCGTCGTGGACACCTCGACGGACCACGGCACCACCACCGACACGGCGAAGACTCCGGATCCCTCCGACGATTCCCGCGAGCTGACCGACGTGGATAACAGCCTCTCCCGGAATGAAATTTCCGGTCAGGTCCACGTCAAGGATACCGACACCACCGACACCCTGACCCTCGACATCGGGGCGAAGGAAGGCTCCGGCACGACCCTCATCGGCGATCCCAAGACGGACGCCAACGGCAACATTACGCTGGAAACCGAATTCGGTTCCATCATCCTGCACAAGGACGGGACCTATACCTACACGATCGACGAAGACAAGACGCAGTCCCTCTCGCAGGGCCAGACCGAGAAGGAAATCTTCACCATCACCGTGGATGACGGGCATGGCGGCAAGGCTTCCGTGGACATCACGATCAACATCGTGGGCACCAACGACCGGCCTACTCTGACCCTGACTCCGACGAGCGACACGGTCGTCAGTGATCCCGGCTACGACAAGGACCATAATGAAGTCGCGGAAGACCTCACCGTCACCGGTACCTTCGAAGGTGCTGACCCCGACTCCAACCCCACGCTCGAATACGGCGTAAGCACCAGCGCAGGCAACCGGGACACCGCGTTCGACGCGAACGGTAACAACCCCGGCATGGGCGGCGGACATCATTCGGCCACGGGTACGTACGGCTCCCTGACTATTGATCCGAGCACCGGCGAGTACATCTACACGCTGGACACCGCCAAGGGCGGCGCTGCGGACAAGCTCGGCCTCAAGCCCGACGGCAAGCCGGAACAGGGTTACGATACCTTCACCATCTACGTGCGCGACGAGCACGGCGCATGGTCTGAACAGACCGTCACCATCACCGTCAACGGCTCCAACGATGCGCCCGTCATCGCCAAGACCGAGAATACGCTCACGGTGACGGAATCCGGTTTCAAGGTGGACAATACCGCCGTCGACACCACCCATGACGTAAGCAAGGGTTCGGTGAACGCCACCGACGTGGACACCAGCGATCAGGGCAAGCTGACGTATTACTTCTCCGACAAGGCTCACAACCCCGTCACGTTCGGGAAGGGCGACGTGATCGGCCATCTGACGCTCGCCGACGGTACGAAGACCGAGATCACGGTTACCTCCGTCAAGCCGGACGGAACCATCGTAACCGACTACGGCACGTTCCATCTGGACACCAAGACCGGCGAGTACACGTTCACGAAGGCCGAATCCACCGGCAACGCCACCGATCAGCTCCAGCTCGGCGACAAGGTGGAACTCGACTTCTCCATCAGCGTGAAGGATTCCCACGGCGAAACGGCTTCGAGCACGCATGACGTCACCGTCGTGATCAACGGCTCCAACGACCGGCCTTCCGCCACGATGCAGGGCATCACCGTCAAGGAGGCGGGTGTCCATGACGGCAACACCGCGACCACGGCCGATACGGACGGCACCCTCGGCGCTGGCGAGCACCGGGTCACCTCCGGTACGCTGAATATAACGAACCTCAAGGACGTGGACGACGACATCAGCAAGGGGTTCGGAACCGGAGAGGATCAGTTCAAGATCAGCTTGCGGGGCTCGGGCAATTGCGGCACGCCGAGCCACAATGCCGACGGCACGTGGACCATGACTCACCTGCTGAGCAATGGCGGAGACTTCAACAACGTCAGGGCCACCCTCTTCAACTCCAACTTCCCGAAGGACGCCTTCGACAAGCTCGAAGCGCAGCTTCGAGCCGAAGGGCTGCTGGGACAGAATCAGGATCTCACTTACGGCAACGCGGCTTCCATCCTCTCTCAGGTGGCGCTCGGCACCCTGACCGTCAACCCGGACGGTTCATACTCCTTTACCCTGCCACCGGACGGCTCGGCGGGCAGCATGATCGTGAACATGTTCGGCGCGGACAACTCCTCCAACCGGACCATCAACTTCTCAGTCACCGACCCGCACGGCGGCGTTTTCAACGGTTCATTCGACGTCACCATCAAGGGCACCAACGACCGGCCCGAACTGGAACTGCTCGGCGGCGATGATCACCGCCTCGTTATTTCCACGGGTACGACGCCCGACGGAAACGCGACGACCCACGCCACAATCACCATGACCGAAGATGACAAGTCCTTCTCGGCCAATGCCAAGGGAACGGACGTGGACTTCGGTTCCAGGCTGACCTACGGCATCGCCGGAGGCCATATCGGCGACGCGGACAGTGCCGACATCAATGACCTGAAGGCGGCCTTTGACGGCGACAAGGGCATGGGCAACGCTCATACCCGGATCGAAACCGAGCACGGCGTGTTCACCATCGACTCGTCCACCGGCAAGTATACCTACACGCCGAACGAAGACCTGGTCTACGGCGAAAAGTACACGGATGAATTCACCATCTTCGTGCGCGACGAAAAGGGCGCGTGGTCGCAGCAGCACGTCACCATCAACGTGACGGGCGGCGCTGATGCCCCGATCCTCGTGGGCAAGCTCCCCAACGCGATCATGGCCGAAATCACCGAGGCGGGCGTCGTGCCCAACACTAATACGGACGTGGACGGCTCCATCCACGTCAACGGCCAGCTCGTGGACGGCCACTTCAACAGCGGCGGGCACGCGCTCGGCTCGTTCGAGGTCAAGCAGGTCGACACAGGAGAGGGCGCGGGGCATCTGATCGCCGGGTTCGTCGTGGGCGGCAAGTTCTACGCGGGCGACCTGCACACCGACTACGGGACCCTGCACGCCGAAGTCGTCACCGAGAACGGCGTGTCCAAGATCGTCTACTCCTTCATCCTGCCGGAACCGGGCACGAAGGAAGCCGCGAACCTCGACGCCCTCGACGCGGGCCAGCGTGAAAAGCTGTTCGACAACCTCAAGGTCGGCGTCTACGATTCCGCCCACGAATCCCTCGTGAACGGCGGCACCAACGCGGACGGCTCGTTCAACATCAATACCGGCAACTCGAACCTCATCCCCACGCAGGACGTGGATGTCTACGTGAAGGGCACCAATGACCGGCCCGTCTTCACCGACGAAAACGGGAACGTCATCGCCGAAGTCGTCACCGACGCGAACGGGAAGACCTTCACGAAGATCACTTCCGACCAGACCAGTGAAGGCGTGTTGCAGGAAGACGGCAGCCACACCCTTTCGGGAAACCTGAGCGCCCACGACCCCGACAAGAGCCACGGCGACGCGGCGGGCAACCTCAGCTACAGCATCGAGAGCGGCGGCAAGCTGGTGCAGATCATCGAAGGCAAGTACGGCATCCTCAAGCTCAATCAGGATGGCAGCTACACCTACGAGATCACCAAGCCCGAGCTGCTGAAGGAGCTGAATGCAGGCCAGAGCCTCACCGATTCCAAGCTCCCACAGGAAGTGTTCGACGTCCGCGTCACCGACCCGCTCGGGGCCCACAGCTCCGGCAAGCTGGTCATCGATGTTACCGGAACGGCGGATATGCCGACCATCAGCTTCAATAACACGGTGATATCTGAGGATAACGGCGCGATCGTAACGCCTTCGGAAGGCGATCACAGCCATGATCCCTCCATCACCGGACAGTTGACGCTGGGCGACAGGGTCGACGCCGAAGACATCGGCGGCAGCCTGACGTGGACGAACAAGGGACAGACCGGCTTCGCCACGGGCGCGGACGGCAAGCCGCTCGGCACGCTGAACATCGATCCGGAAACGGGCGAGTATACCTATACGCTGACCGAAAACGGCTCGAAGATCGTCCAGTCCATGAACGATGGCGACGTCAAGACCGAAACCTTCAAGGTGCAGGTGGAGATCGAAGGCGGCAAGATCGTCGAGAAGGACATCACCATCACCATCAAGGGCACCAACGACGCCCCGACCTTTACGGATACGGTTACCGGCCTTGAGGGCGACGTGAAGCAGGACGCCTTCGTCGATCCCGATGGAAGCGACGGCGGCGTCCCCGGCGTGGTCTTCACGGGGACCCTCTCCGGCGCGACCGACGTGGACGATCCGGACGGCCAGCTCCGTTTCATGCTGGTCGGCAAGGATGGGAAGCCCGTCACGGAACTCAAGACCGAATACGGCACCATCGTCCTCACCTACGAGACGGCGGCGGACGGTTCGATCATCACGCATTACAAGTATACGCTGGACAACGAGAGCACGGAGCTCGACGAAGTCCTCAATAAGCTCCAGAACGGCGAGACGCTGCCCGACGGCGCGAAGGTCGTGGTGGTCGACCCCCACGGCAAGGTTTCCGAGGAGCAGAAGGAGCTCACCATCAACATCCATAAGCCCGACAGCGGCGAGGGTGGATGGGACGGCGGAGCGGGCCTCATCATCGACGCCGACAAGAGTGAGTTCAACGGCACGGTGGTCGAGGACGGCAGGGATCTGCCGCAAACGCCTGATGTCACGGAAGGCCTGATCTTCGAAGGCCAGCTCCATGCCAAGTGGGACGGCGAAGGCCACACCGGAACGCCTCCCGACCGCGTCTTCGGCATCGAAGAAAAGGATGAGTTTGGGCTCGGAACCGGAAAGCAAATCCAGAGCAGCGCCGCCGACGGTTTCGTAACCGCGGAAGGCAAGTACGGCTACCTCGTCGTCGATCCCGTTACCGGGAAGTATACCTATACCCTGTACAACGGCGAAAACGGCAAGCCGGGCACGGTGCAAGACCTCGCCGAAGGGCAGACGGTGAAGGAAGACTTCGACGTCATGCTCAACGGCAAGGAGACGGATTCCAAGATCACCATCACCATCCACGGCACCAACGACGCACCGGTCATCGACAGCTACCAGAATATGACGATTCAGGAAGGCGACGATGGGCTGGGCAATCTGACGACCTCAGGAACCCTGAAGGCGCATGACATCGACAAGCTTTTGGGAACTGACGGGAAGCCCCTCCCTGAGGGAACCGAAACCTCGACGCTCAAGTACTACTTCGAGGGTGGAAACAACACGCTGACGACCAAGTACGGCACTGTCACGCTGACCTTCGATAAGGACGGCAACTGCACCTACACCTACACGACCGACGGGGCAAAGTTGCCCGACCATCTCACTGAGGGCAAGACGTTGCCCGATTCGTTCATCATCTACGTGCGTGATGAACACGGCAAGGAGGTCGAGCAGGAGATCACCGTCACCATCAACGGCACCAACCACGGCCCCGAAGTGGTTCCAGGCGAGCACGTCCTGAACGTTGTGGAGGACGTGACCGTCTCGCAGGAAGGCAACCTGAACGATATCATCAAGGATGACGAAGGGCTGAACAACCTGCACTTTTCCATCAACGGCAAGGGAACGGTCGTGGAAGGCGAGTACGGTACGCTGCACATCGATCCGGCTACCGGAAAGTATATCTACACCCTGAACAATGCCGACCCGGAAGTGCAGGGCCTCGACGCCAAGAGCAGCATTGCGGAAACCTTCACGATCACCGTGACGGATAAGCACGGGGAAACGACGACCGTTGATGTAACGGTCAACGTCAAGGGCACCGACGACACGCCCGAGCTCACACTCGGCAAGGTCCTCTCCGTGCGCGAAGGCGACGCTGACGCCGTTGGTGACACCGCCGTGGGCTTCGACAAGGATATCGCGGATCAGGGGCACCTGACCTACTCCTTCGGTAAGGATGCCGACGGCAATCCTCTTACTGAAATAACCAACGAATACGGTACGTTCACCATCGATCCCACGACCGGTGCATACACGTTCACGCTCGACAACACGTCCGAAACCGTGCTCAAGATGGCGGCGGGCCGTTTGTACGAGACTTCCATCATGGTGACCGTCACTGACACGTCAGGACTGTCAGCTACAAAGGAACTCGTCGTCAATATCGAAGGCACCAACACCGCCCCCGTCATCACGAGCGGCGAGCACGGCGTCATCATCGCCAATCCGGCTCCGCTGGTTGAAGACGGCGGCGTCTCCAAGGTGACCGGACAGGTGACGGCCCGCGAATACGACGAAGGCGACCACGTCGTTGCCTTCAAGTTCGTGAACGACAAGGGCGAGCTTGTCGACTCGCTCACCGGCAAGTACGGCACCATCAGCATCGATAAGGACGGCAACTACACCTACACGTTCAACAACGGGCAGGCGCAGCATCTTGGCGCTGGCGAAATGGCCGCCGAGCACTTCAACGTCGTCGCCGTCGACACCTACGGAGCGCAAACCACGACGCCTTCCGACCTGCAGATCCAGATTCAGGGCACCAACGACGCCCCTGTGATCACCAGCCCTACCCCCGTACTCAACCTGACGGAACTGGCCAGCGGGCAGGCCGAAATAACCGGTACCATCACGTTCAACGATGCGGACAAGAAGGCCGACGGAACCTTCTATGACACGCACACCTTCTCGGTCAGGCCCGCCGGAGCGGCCGAGGCGGAAAACGGTGCAGCAGCCGAAGGCAAGTACGGTACGCTGACCATCGATGAACACGGCAACTACAAGTACACCCTGACCAGCGACGCGCTCGGAGAGGGAGACAAGTACACAGAAACGTTCACGGTCACCGTGGACGACGGCAACGGCGGGAAGGCCACCCAGACCATCACCGTCAATCTCACCGGCACCAACGATGCCCCGGTGATCACGGAGTCGCACACCGACAACGGAACCACGGGGTCCTTCATCTTCACCGATGCCGATGTAAAGGCCGATGGTTCCTTCTACGATACGCATTCCTTCGCCATCAGCGTCGACGGCAAGGCACACGGCGTAACGCTGGATTCCACCGGCACGCACGGCACCGTCACCATCGACGGCCTGGGCACGTTCGAGCTGACGCAGGGCGACGGCGGCAACTGGCACTACGCCTTCACCGCCAGCCCAGAGGCCATAGCCGGGGCCGCTTTGGGGAGCCTCGTGACGCATGACTTCCAGATCATCGTCAATGACGGCCATGCCACGGCGATGACCCCGGCAGGCGAAGATTCCCTGTCTGTGAGCTTCATGGGCACGGGTACACCCCCTGCGGACATGGATCTGGGCAACCTGACGCCGGGCATGGCCCAGGGCGATCATCTGCCCGGAATGGATGCGGACGGACACCAGCTCGCCTACGCCTTCGACAAGGCCGTGGACGGCAACATCCAAGGAGAATTCGGGAGCCTGCATTTCAATGCGGAAACCGGACAGTACACCTACACTCTGGACACCTCGGAGGACGGCCTCCACAAGCTGGCGCAGGCACAAGCCGACGGTTCCGCCCTGAAGGAATCCTTCGGATATACCGTAAGCGGTCATGAGGGCCATTCCAACGGCTCGCTGGAAATCAACCTGACGGATCTGCACACGCAACTCGGCCACGCCGGAGCCGATACGCTCGGCGACCAGACAGCGGCGCATTCACAGGTGATCTTCGGCGAAGGCGGCGACGACGTCATCCACGGCGGCGCGGGCAACGATTGGCTGTTCGGCGGCGAAGGGGACGATCAGATCTTCGGCGGCACGGGCGACGACATCCTGTACGGCGGCGCGGGTAACGATTACCTCGACGGCGGGACGGGCCACAACTCGCTCTACGGCGGAGCCGGAAACGATATCCTCGTCTACAACCAGGGCATGGCCCACGCCAGCGGCGGTGAAGGCATCGACTTCCTCGTCGGAGCCGAAAAGGACACGTTGGACAGCCTGTTCGCCAACCCGGACAACAATCCCATCCAGAGCGATATCGAAGTGCTCATCACGTCCAAGCCGGACAGCCTGAGCCTTACGAATCTGGATGATCTGAAGAGCATCGGCATCTCCATAGAGGGCGATAAGCTCCACCTCTCCGGGGATTGGGCACCGACGGCTATCGGAGGAGAGGAACACGGAATCAGCCTCGGCAATTACGCCGAGTTCACCCATCACAGCGACCACGGAGACATTACGATCCTCGTGCAGTCCGATACGCCGGCCACTGACGACCTGGCGCAGCAGATCGTCCAGAACACGCTGAACCACGGACAAGGCTGATCCTGAAACGCAGCCGGAAGCCTTCCGGCTGCACCAAACACCTTATCCATCAATCCTGAAACAAAGGGTCCCGTCCCGGCGCTTTTGCCGGGACGGGACCCCTTTCTCAAACATCGCCGACCCGCTTTACCCAACCTTCACAGCAACAAAAAAAGCGGGGAAATCGCATCCCGCCCTATCGGCAATAATCCGTTTTGGGGCGCCGCGAGAGCCTGGCCAGCCCACTCCCTCTATGCACACGGGGTAATCGCCACTTGACGCTCTCCCCTTCCTTGCCCACGGAGGATGGGCATATCCCACGGCCCCGAGTGAAGCCGCAGTCCACGCTCTTCGCCCAGACTTCTTCAAAAAAAGCCATTGATCCTGCTCGAATCAATGGCTTGCCTGTCTGCGCCGGGGCAGGAAAAAGGGCATAGGCGGGGTGACGGGACGCGGCGGCATTGTACGCCGGGGACGCGGAGCGTCAAATGATCCGGTGACGACCACGGCCCGCTCCTCTTCTTCGAGTTTCTGCTGGCAAGCCACGCAGTACCGTACCGAAGGCGACGCCAAGAGCCGCAGGAGCGGTATGGGCTCCCCACACGCCTCACAGACGCCGTAGTCCATGACCTCGATACGCCGCAGGGCGTTCTCCAGATCCCGGATACGCTCGACGCGCCGGGCGGTCAGCCGCTCATCCACCGCACGCTCGCTCAGACGCGAGGCCAGTTCGTTTTCATCGGGACATTTGAGAGAAATCTCCGGAGACATCCGGGGCGACCGCAACGCCGAAAGTTCCCGTTCCATCATCCATCGCAATGCAGCCAATTGAGAGGTGTTCATACCGTTCCTCACTTGCGGGGGTTGTTCCGTGGATCCGGATGTATCCCCCACAACGCGACGGCTTCATGACGCCCCTATGGCTTTTTTGTGCAACACATGAAAACTGTTGGCACGGATGGCGGAGTTTTCCTGTCCTGCGCTCTGCGCATAGGCATCGCGCAAAACGGCCACAAGGCCCTCAACCGTCCGAAGAACTCAGCATTTCCCGCAGATCCGCAACGCTTGCCGCCAGCCGCGTGGCACCGGCCTCCACGAGTTCCTCCCGCGATCCGTAGCCGTACAGCACGCCTATGTCCGCAAGCCCGGCCTCACGCGCACCCGTGATGTCGTACTTCCGATCGCCCACCATGACCGCACTCGACGGGGCTATGCCCCGCTCCCGCATGGCATAGCGGATCACGTCGATTTTGGAGGAACGTTTCCCTTCCATATCCGCGCCGTATACGCCCTCCAGCGCCCCCGCAAACCCGAAATGCTCCGCGATGCGTTTGGCGAACACCTCCGGTTTCGAGGTCGCCACGATGAGCCGCCTACCCGCAGCGCGCAAGGCTTCAAGCATTTCAGGCACCCCCGGATACGGAGCGTTCTCGAAAATCCCCTTATCGCGGAAATACACGCGGTAGGTGTCCACGGCGCGTTTCGCATCCGCGTCACTCATGCCCATTGTGCCCCGGAACGAGTCGTACAGCGGCGGCCCGATGAACGACCGCAGCGTCGCCGGTTCCGCTTCCATCCCGAAGCTCCGCAACGCGTACCGCACCGAATTGACGATCCCCGGCTCCGAGTCCGTCAGCGTCCCGTCCAGATCAAAGAGTATTGTTTTGTATTGCATGGCTCGCTTGTACGTCCCCCCGGGCCTTTGCGCAACCGTGGCCGGGGTAGGGATGATGCCTCCGGCGGCAAGGGCTGCCGCCCCTTGACCCTGCCCGGGGGGGCAAACGCCCCCCCGGACCCCGGCGAGTGTGATCCGTCTCCTTCCGCACTTCGTTTGGAAGGAAACGGATCGCTTCTGCCTGCATCAGGTGATTACCTGCAAAAATGTTTATTATTTTCAATAAATACAAAAAAAATACAAAAACATGACTATCGTTCCGAGCAACCCGCACCGTATCAGAAGCTTTTCTCCCCAAAATGCAGCCATTCCCCCGCTTGAGATGAGGGATTCGATAAGGTCGAAAGTCTTGGGAAGAGGAGGGGTGGGTTTGGGAGG
>ERZ827194.375-NODE-375-length-36616-cov-12.001_pt1 | contig 36616 bp, 35 predicted proteins | sample MGYA00519777_ERZ827194 | MGnify/ENA primary metagenome ERZ827194 (study PRJEB31778, sample SAMEA3449277) | human gut metagenome | biome: human gut; feature: human-associated habitat; material: faeces | place: United Kingdom | collected 2010/2012 ...
TTTTTCGTGGGTGTCAAAGGGTACGCGATACATTTATCCTTTTCCCCCGGAAACGCCGTTCTAAATGCGTACAAACGCCCCAAATCCACCCAAAGGAGGAACCATGTCAGACAACCGAAAATACTACTACCTCAAGCTGAAAGAGAATTACTTTGACGAGGACGCTATCGTGCTGCTGGAAAGTATGCAGGACGGTATCCTCTATTCCAACATTCTCTTGAAACTGTACCTGAAATCGCTGAAAAACGGCGGGAAGTTGCAGCTTGATGAAAATATCCCCTACACCGCGCAGATGATTGCCACCATTACCCGCCAGCAAGTCGGCACCGTAGAGCGAGCCTTGCAGATTTTTATGAAGCTGGGGCTTGTGGAGCCGTTGCAGAACGGCGCGCTGTATATGAGCAACATTGAACTGCTGATCGGCCAATCCTCTACCGAGGGGGAGCGAAAACGGCGGGCAAGGCTGGCTTTGCAGGAGCAAAAAGCCTTGCCAAAAGCCGGGGCGGACAAATGTCCACCATATCAAGCGGACATTTGTCCACCAGAGATAGAGATAGAGAAAGAGAAAGAGATAGAGATAGAAAAAGAGAGAGAGCGAGAGTTAGATACGGGACAACCCGCCCGCGCCGCCTATGGCCGGTATGAAAATGTCTTTCTTTCGCAATCAGAACTGGACGGGCTGAAAGCAGACCTGCCCGACAAATGGAACTACTACATTGACCGGCTATCCTGCCATATCGCGTCCAGCGGCAAGCGATACCGCAGCCATGCCGCCACAATCCACAAATGGGCGCAGGAGGACGCAGCCAAGAAAGCCCCGAAAAAAGGCATACCAGACTACTCATGCAAGGAGGGCGAGAGTTTATGAAGAACGAAATCAACGCTGTTTTGGAGAATATGACGACTGCCACCCCGGAGCCGGAGGACTACACCGGCGAGGACGGTTTACTGTACTGCGGCAAGTGCCGCAAGCCGAAAGAAGCCTATTTTGCGCCGGATAAGGCCGCTGTCTTTGGCCGTGACCGCCACCCGGCAGAGTGCGACTGCCAGAGAGCCGCCCGTGAGGAACGGGAGGCCGCCGAGAAGCGGCGCAGGCACCTTGACACCGTGGAGGAACTGAAACGCCGGGGCTTTACCGACCCCACCATGCGGGACTGGACTTTTGAGAACGACAACGGCAGGAACCCGCAGGCCGGGATTGCCCGCCGGTATGTGGAACACTGGGAGGATATGCGAACCGACAATATCGGCTGCCTGTTCTGGGGCGGCGTGGGAACCGGGAAAAGCTACCTTGCGGGCTGTATCGCAAACGCCCTCATGGAGAAAGAAATCCCCGTCCACATGACGAATTTTGCCCTTATCCTCAACGACCTTGCCGCCAGCTTTGAGAACCGCAACGAGTACATTTCCCGCCTTTGCCGCTATCCGCTGCTTATCCTTGACGACTTCGGCATGGAGCGCGGCACCGAGTACGGGCTGGAACAGGTTTTCAATGTGATTGACAGCCGTTACCGCAGCGGCAAGCCGCTGATCGTCACGACCAACCTCACGCTGGACGACCTGCGGAACCCGGAGGACACCGCCCATTCCCGGATTTATGACCGCCTGCTTTCCATGTGCGTCCCGGTACGCTTTACCGGCGACAACTTCCGGCAGGAAACCGCGCAGCGGAAAATGGAGAGCATGAAAGTGCTAATGGGGTCCCCACAAAGCCGCAAGGCTTTGCGGGGAGAGGAGGAGCAAGGGAGCGAGCGAAGTTTTCCGCTTCAGCGGGAAACGAAGCAGAGTGGACTTTGCGACGACGAGATTACCGATTGAAAGGAGTATTGCCTATGACAGATAACAAGCAGCACGACCCCCGCCCCGCCCGCCGCCCCGACTGCGTGACGGAAATCCGCATGGGCAATTCCGTCCTTGTCGTGTCCGGCTATTTCAAGAAAGACACTACCACCACCGCCGCCGACAAAATGGCGCGGGTACTGGAAGCGGAAGCCGCTGCTACACAAAAACCGGCAATTTGACAAACCATAAAGAAGCAGATTTTACACTTTTGCCGCTATACAGCCCCCGCTATTCCGTGGTACAATAAAGCTACGGAATAGTGGGGCTGGCTGTCGGAAACGGAGGATTTTATGTTAAGACAAGCCACCCAAAACCTCATTACCGCCCTTTATCCGAGATTGTCCCATGAGGACGAGTTGCAAGGCGAAAGCAATTCCATATCGAACCAGAAAAGGATTTTGGAAACCTACGCCAAGCAGAACGGCTTTACCAATCTGCGCTGGTACACCGACGACGGCTTCTCCGGCGCGAACTTTCAAAGACCCGGTTTTCAAGCCATGCTTGCAGACATTGAAGCCGGGAAAGTCGGAACCGTCATAGTCAAGGATTATTGTGCGATAATAGGACTAAATCAGAAAGACCTTGAAAACCAAGGCATTCTGGCTTAGTCCCTTCTTTTTTTGACCGAAAACAAAGGACTTTCACAATAATCAAGCAAGCCGGAGGGTGCCGCTGCACACTTCCGGCAGAAGGAGGATATAGTGGGTGCTATCAAAGTCTTCTTGAAGGAAGTTGTGCTTCCAATCGCGCTTGCGTTCTGCCTCGCGTCATTTCTCAAGCCGATCTATATGCCTGACGGCGTATGCGACTACTTCCTAATGTGGATCTGCGTCGGCTTGCCATTCGGCATCCGGAGGATGTGCCTCTGGCTCGTTCCAAGCGGTTACGGCATCTCCGGCTCAGTCGGCATTTTCGCATTGAACTTAATCATAGGCGGTCTCATCGGAGGACTCGCCTTCTTCATCGGGCTGCTGCTCGGTATCATTCATACCATCCGAGAAATCATCTGAACTACATCGTAAACGAAGAGGGTTTGTTTCTTCTCCAATTTGGAGTAAGAAGCAAACCCTCTTTTTTTGTTGCCCAAAAGCCGGAGTATTTGCTGGCGATGCGGCGAAAGAAAGGAGTTTTTAAGCATGAAACGCATGACAGCCGGTGATCTTCAAGCACTGGAATTGCTGATGCAGACCACACCCGGCTTTGAGCATTTTGACAGCGGCGCGGATGGCATTCTCCCTGAGTGCCGAAGCTGCCGCTTTCATCGCCCCTTCTGGAAATATCAGTCCTGCGTGTTTGCAGAGTGTCCCTACTGCTGCAATCCCGTTTCTACCCTCAAAAACCAAAGTGGCACATCTGCTGCCGGAAAGGAAGTCAATCATGGATAACAAAATCGAAGTCTTCAAGAATGAACAGTTTGGAGAAATCCGAACAGCCCTGATCGAAAACGAGCCGTGGTTTGTGGCGGTAGACGTGTGCAGGGCTTTGGAGATCGGCAATTCGTCACAAGCCATTTCACGGCTGGATGCGGACGAGAAGATGATTACCCTCATTTCAAATGAGGGTAATAAACGAGGCAATCCCAACATGACGGTGGTGAACGAACCTGGACTTTACACGCTTATTCTGAGCAGCCGTAAGCCCGAAGCCAAAGCCTTCAAACGCTGGATCACACATGATGTCATCCCCATGATCCGCAAGACCGGCGGCTACATGACGGACTCCCTTCTGGAACGTATTCAGAAGGAACCAGCGGTCATTGTGGAGTTTGCTCAGGCGTTGATTCTGGAAAAGAATCGCGTAAAGGCTCTTGAGTGTGAGCTGAACACGGCAAAGCCCAAAGCCGATTACTACGACGCCTTCATCAATCCGGATGACTGCACCAATATCCGAACGACGGCGAAGGAACTGAAAATCCCGGAGCGCAAGTTCGTCCAGTTTCTTCTCAGGGAGAAGTACCTGTTCCGATCTCCCTCCGGTCAGCTTCTTCCCTACAACAAGGACAGCAATGCCGGACTGTTTATCGTCCGCGATTTTGTGACGTACTGCTACACCGGTTCTCAGACCTACTTCACGCCGAAGGGCAAGGATGTCATCCGAATGAAGTTCCAGAAAAAGTGCGGCGAAGAGCTGCTTTCCAAGATGGCAAGGTGATTTCTGTGGCAGTCTATCGCGTAAACAAGAATCGTGGCTATACGGTCATGGCGAACTTCCACCTTCGAGACAAGAGCCTGTCACTCAAGGCAGTCGGTCTTCTCTCAAAGATGCTCTCGTTTAATGATGGCTGGAAGTTCTCAACCAAGGGACTTTCTGCAATCTGCAAGGAAGGTCCGGATGCCATTCTCTCCGCGCTCCGTGAGCTTGAAAAGCACGGCTACCTTGTCCGGCACCGGCAGAGAGACGGTAAAGGCAGGATGAGCAACACAATCTTTGAGATATACGAAGAGCCGCAGGAGTCTACACCAGAACGGGAAAAGCCACACACGGAAAATCCATGTGTGGAGAAGCCAGATGTGGATAATCCACGCGGGGATAAGTACGCACAAATAAATACTGATCAAGTAATTACCCAAGAAAGAAATACTCTCTCAAAGAACTATCAATCCATCAATCTTGATGGGATGGACAGGATGGATGAGCGAAGCGAGTATGAAGAGATTATCAAAGAGAATCTTGATTACGACATTCTCTGTCAGGATCCGAAGTTCGATAAAGACCGCTTCCGGGAGATCATGGACATCATGCTGGATGCCGTCTGCTCTACCGCTCCGACCATCCGTATCAATGGCGAGGATATGCCGCAGCAAGTGGTTAAGTCCCGCTTTCTCAAGCTGAATAGCAGCCACATTGAGTACGTTCTGGAAGCAATGAACAAGAACCCGTCAGACATCCGTAATATCCGGGCGTACCTGTTGACCGCTCTGTATAACGCCTCTCTGACGATAGACAATTACTACTCCGCGCTCGTCAATCATGATTTCTACGGGCAGGACAGATCGGCAGGGTCAAAGAAGCCGAAGACCTACGATTATAGCCTTTGTGAAGACACTCTTTAATGAATACCATCGTGAGCAATGCTCGGAAAGGAGGACAGTGTAAATGAAAATCATCTATCGCCGGATTGTGCCGCCTTAGTTTCGGCAGCAGTCCCCATAATCATTACAACGAAAGGAGGTAAACGTCGCAATGCAGGATGAAGTCAACACCAAAATTGTTGCAATTATGATCAAGGGCGGCAAAATCTCAGCCGAGGTGCTGAAAAAGGCACTGGACAAGTTCGTGCAGGAGATTGAGAAGGCACAGAAGCAGATGCAGCAGCCAAAAACCTATCGCGGCAAGCAGTCCATCAAGCATCTGATGAGCCAGAATGCCGCCATCTCCAACATCGAAGTGACGGATGGCAACATCAAATCCTTTGAGCGGACCGCCAGCAAATACGGTCTGGACTTTGCGCTCAAGAAAGACGTTTCCGTTGAGCCGCCCAGCTATCTTGTCTTCTTCAAGGGACGGGACGTTGATGTGATGACCGCCGCCTTCAAGGAGTTCTCCGCCAAAACGGTCAAGCAGAAGGAACAGCCGTCCATCCGGCACAAGCTGGATCAGGAGAAAGCCCAGAGCAAGGCGCAGCACAAGGAGAAGGTCAAGGTCAAAACCAAGGATCGGGGTGTGGAGCTGTGAACAAACCCGATGTGAAGAAGCTCATTCTTCTGAACCTTCCGTATGTCTTCGCCTTCTACTTCGCGGATAAGATCGCCGCCGTGTTTCGTCTCGCCCCCGGCGCAGCGTTCATCGACAAGCTGACAAACGGCTTTGCCGTGTTCGGCTCTGCCTTTGCAAATCCGCTGCCCAGCTTTCATCCCGTCGATCTTCTCATCGGTCTGTCGGCTGGCGTGCTGCTCAAGCTGGCAGTCTACGTCAAGGGCAAAAACCGCAAGAAGTTCCGGCAGGGCGAAGAATACGGATCTGCCCGCTGGGGCAAGCCAGAGGACATCAAGCCGTACATGGACCCGGAGTTCTCCAACAACGTCATTCTGACGCAGACGGAGTTCCTGACCATGAACAGCCGTCCAAAGCAGCCAAAATACGCCCGCAACAAGAACATCCTCGTCATCGGCGGTTCCGGCTCAGGCAAGACGCGCTTTTTCGTCAAACCTAACCTGATGCAGATGCACAGCAGCTACGTTGTGACTGACCCGAAGGGTACGGTGCTGGTGGAGTGCGGCAAGATGCTTGAAAAGGGCGGCTACGTCATCAAGTCGCTGAACACCATCAACTTCCGGAAATCCATGCACTACAACCCGTTCAGCTACATCCGCAGCGAGAAGGACATCCTCAAGCTGGTCAATACGATCATCGTCAACACGAAGGGAGATGGCGATAAGTCCGGCGAAGATTTCTGGGTCAAGGCGGAAAAGCTCTACTACACAGCTCTCATCGGCTACATCTGGTACGAGGCACCCGACCACGAGAAAAACTTTACTACCCTGCTCGAAATGATCAATGCCTCAGAAGCCAGAGAGGACGATGAGACCTTCAAGAACCCGGTGGATGTCATGTTCGATGAGCTGGAAGCCCGCGACCCTGACCACTTTGCGGTCAAGCAATACCGCAAATACAAGCTGGCGGCGGGCAAAACCGCCAAGTCGATTTTGATTTCCTGCGGTGCAAGGCTTGCGCCCTTCGACATCGCAGAGCTGCGGGAACTGATGAGCTACGATGAGATGGAGCTGGACACAATCGGAGACCGGAAGACGGCGCTGTTCGTCATCATTTCCGATACCGATGACACCTTCAATTTCGTCGTGGCAATCATGTATTCCCAGCTCTTCAACCTTCTCTGCGACAAGGCAGATGACGTTTACAACGGACGGCTTCCCGTTCATGTACGCTGTCTGCTGGACGAGTTTGCAAACATCGGTCAAATCCCGAAGTTTGATAAGCTCATCGCAACCATCCGAAGCCGGGAAATCTCGGCGTCAATCATCTTGCAGTCCCAGTCTCAGCTCAAGACCATCTACAAGGATGCGGCTGACACCATCACGGGCAACTGCGACTGCACACTTTTCCTCGGCGGAAAAGAAAAATCGACTCTCAAGGAAATCAGTGAGGTGCTGGGCAAGGAGACAATCGACCTTTACAACACCTCAGAAACCCGTTCCAACAACAACTCCTATGGCTTGAATTATCAGAAAACCGGCAAGGAACTGATGTCTCAGGATGAGATCGCCGTCATGGACGGAGCCAAGTGTATTTTGCAGCTTCGAGGCGTGAGACCTTTTCTCAGTAACAAATACGACATTACGAAGCATCCAAAGTACCGGCAGCTCTCCGACTATGACAAGCGGAACGCCTTTGACATCGAGAAATACCGGCAGCACAAGCTGGTGGTCAAGCCCGATGACACATTCGACCTCTATGATATGGGCGAGGTCGAAGCAGATTAAAGCCCCGTCGCTGCACTGCGCAGTGGGTAAAGCCTGATGGCTCCCAAAGCAGAACAGCGACGGGGCTTCTTTTTTGTTATGAAAACCTTCCCCCAGAAGGGCGCAACGACCCAGCCCGCCCAGAGGGCAGACTAAAGGACAGTATAAGTTGTTGGTTCAGGCGGAACCGGGCAGGGCATCAGGTTCCCAGCCCAGTGCTTTCAGGCGTTTCAGGTAACCATGTATTTTTCTGTCCCTATTAAAAGAATCGTAATAGTCAGAGCCCAAATCACGAAATGGCACGTTGTTTCTAAGCATGTGGTATATGGCGATTAACATGGAATGAGCGACTGCAAGTGTAGCACGGTTCTTGCCTCGCCTTGCTGCGATCCGCTGGTATTGCGCCGAGAAATAAGACCCTTTTACAGAACGTGCAGATTTTGTGCATTGGGTCAAAATCGTCTTGAGCGGCTTGTTTCCTTTTGTCGTTTTTCCGTGCTTTCGCCGTCCCGCGCTCTGGCAGTTGCCAGGACAAACCCCAGCCCAGGAACAAAGATGGGCAGCACTGGGAAATCTGCTCATATCCAGACCAATTTCCGCCAGAATCACCTCGGCGCTGCGCCGGGCGATGCCAGGAATATCGCAAAGAGCAGTAATTGCCGCTTCATATTCATCCATGTAATCCTGAACTAGTTTGTCCAAGTCGGCAATACGTCTATTCAAATCGTCGATATGGTCTATGACCTGTGCCAGCAGCTTTCTTTGAAGCGGTGTAGTGATTCCCTCAATGGCCGTCACAAGTTGTCCCAGCTTGGAGCGCATCCGCCCGTGGATCATCTTGGATATTTCCTCCTCACTGGTTGGGACATCATCTTCAATGATCTTTTCCAACAGCTTTCTGGCACTCTTTCCGTTGATGTCTTTGACCACAGAGTCCAATTTGATGTTGGCGCCTTCCAGAATCTTTTGTAGACGGTTGGTTTCTCTGCACCGTTCCTCTGTCAGGCTTTTTCGGTAACGGGTAATTTCACGTAGCTCCCGCTGTTCCCGGCTGGGGATATAACTTGCTTTCAGCAGTCCGTGGCGGAGCAGATCCGCGATCCATTCTGCGTCTTTCACATCTGTCTTACGTCCGGGCAGTGCTTTCATGTGCGCCGCATTGACAACTATGGCATCCAAATCCATCAGCTCAAACAGGTTATACAGTGGTTTCCAAAATACGCCCGTGCTTTCCATGGCAATTATTTCACAGCCTGATTCTGTGAGCCAGGTTGCCAAAGACTTGATTTCGCTGGTCGTTGTGCCGAATTCACGCAGGCTCTGCTCTCCGCCCTGATTCAAACAGGCCACGATGATCTTCTTATGCACATCAATCCCACAACAACACCGATAGACAACTTCCATAGCCCTACACTCCCACAAAAGTTGTCACGGCGCGCTCTCCTAAAAGCGATTATTTTGCTATACGTCCTTTACTGCCGTTTGGCTGGGACAATTTGTGGTTCAACAGGAGAGCAAAACCAGTTTTATGCGCGCGCTCATAGCGGCAAAAAAAGCCGATCTTGTGCCGTGCATCTATATTTTACCATGCTGTCCTGCCTGCTGCACCTGGTTTTCATTCATCGTGGTGCAAGCATGTAATGCGGCATGAAGTTTTATGCCCTTTTTCAAAAATACACACTCAACTTTCATCGATTCAAGGAGGAAAATCTATGGCTTTCATCAATCAGGCTGTCACGGTTCTTCAGACGCTCGTTATCGCCCTCGGCGCAGGTCTCGCAGTGTGGGGTGTTGTCAACCTCATGGAAGGCTACGGCAACGACAACCCCGGCGCCAAGTCTCAGGGCATCAAGCAGCTCATGGCTGGCGGTGGTGTGGTGCTGATCGGCACGACCCTCATCCCTCTGCTCTCCGGTCTGTTCGGTTAATCCGGCAGCCGCGCAGAAGTAACCATCGGGGCGGGTGCTGGAAAAGGCACTCGCCCTTCACAATTCACCAACGATTTAAGGAGGAAATTCAAGTATGGCATTTATCAATCAGGCAGTTACGGTTCTCCAGACGCTTGTTATCGCCCTCGGCGCAGGTCTTGCGGTGTGGGGTGTTGTCAACCTCATGGAAGGCTACGGCAACGACAACCCCGGCGCTAAGTCTCAGGGCATCAAGCAGCTCATGGCTGGCGGCGGTGTGGTGCTGATCGGCACGACCCTCATCCCCCTGCTCTCCGGTTTGTTCGGCTAATCCACGGCAAGCCCAGCTTAACCGAAGGGTGGTGAAATATTGGGCAGCATTTTAGAAAAGATCGAACAGGCTCTCAAGGATATGCTGATCGGATGGATCGAGAGCAACCTGACCAATATGTTCACCGATGTCAATGAGAAGGTAGGAACGATTGCCACCGAGGTCGGACAAACCCCGTCCGGCTGGAACGGCGGCGTGTACCAGATGATCCGGGGACTATCCGAAAATGTGATAGTCCCCATCGCTGGTATCATCATCACCTTTGTTTTGTGCTACGAGCTGATTTCCATGATCACCGAGAAAAACAACCTTCACGATATGGACACATGGATGTTCTTCAAGTGGTTTTTCAAGGCGGCTGTGGCGATCTATCTCGTGACACACACGTTTGACATCGTGATGGCAGTATTCGACATCGGGCAGAACGTGGTTTCCGGCGCAGCAGGAGTAATTCGCGGCAACACCAGTATTGACATTGACGCGACGATTGCGCAGATGCGTACCGGCATGGAGAACATGGGCGTCGGAGAACTGCTCGGACTGTCGATAGAAACGCTCCTGATCAGCCTGTGCCTCAAAATCATGGCGATCCTCATTACGGTTATCCTCTACGGGCGCATGATTGAGATTTACTGCACCGTGAGCATTGCGCCTATTCCCATCGCAACCATGAGCAACCGCGAATGGGGCAGCATCGGCACGAACTATCTGAAAGGCTTGTTCGCTCTGGCATTTCAGGGCTTTCTCATCATGGTCTGCGTCGGCATCTATGCAGTGCTGATCAACGGCATGATTATCGCAGACAACATTCACTCGGCTCTGTTCTCTGTAGCAGCGTACACGGTCATTTTGTGCTTCTCGCTGTTCAAGACCGGAAGCCTCGCAAAATCCATTTTCCATGCGCACTAAGGAGGTCGGCAGCATGAAGAAGTACAGCATCATCTACGCCGATCCCCCTTGGGCGTATCGGACTTACTCCAAGAAGGGACAGGGACGTTCGGCAGAGAGCCACTACCCGACAATGTGCATTGAGGACATCAAGGCGCTTCCGGTCGGTGAGCTTGCCGCTAAGGACTGCGCTCTGTTTCTCTGGATCACGTTCCCGTGCCTCTGTGAAGCACTCGAAGTGCTGGCGGCATGGGGCTTTTCTTATAAGACCGTGGCTTTTGTATGGGTGAAGCAAAACCGCAAGAACGATGACCTCTTCACCGGCATGGGGTATTGGACAAGGGCGAATGCCGAAATCTGCATCCTTGCCACAAAGGGACATCCGAAGCGTGTTGACGCCGGTGTGCGTCAGGTCATCCTCAGCCATATCGAAGAGCATTCCAAAAAACCGGATGAAGCGCGGGAGCGCATTGTCCGGCTCATGGGAGACCTTCCCCGCGTGGAGCTTTTTGCCCGTCAGTCTCCCGAAGGCTGGGACGTTTGGGGCAACGAGGTCGAATGCAGCATTACTCTTGGAAAGGAGGAAACAGTCAATGGCATTTGTTCCGGTCCCGAAGGATCTTAACCGCGTCAAAACGAAGGTCATGTTCAACCTGACCAAGCGGCAGCTCATTTGTTTTTCCATCGCTGCGGCAGTCGGTGTCCCGATCTTCTTTCTGGCGAAGGCACATCTCGACTTGTCTACGGCGGCAATGCTGATGGTGGTGATCATGCTCCCGTTCATCTTCTTCGCGCTCTACGAGAAGGACGGTCAGCCCGCCGAGAAGTATCTGTACCACATCGTACAGTCCATGTTTGTCAGGGATAAGGTACGTCCATATCGCACAAACAATCTCTACGCTGAGATTCAGAAGAAAATCAAAGAACAGGAGGAATTGCAGCTTGAACAACAGCACAGCAAAGGCAAAGCCTAAGATGACCGTCAAAAACGGCGTCGTTTACGGTGATGCCCTTTCCGCTCAGGAGAAGAAGCGGATCGTCATGCAGAAGAAAAAGGACAGGAAGGCAAAGAAAGTCCGCAAGTCCGCCCAGCAGACCATTCCCTATGTGGAGATGTGCCGTGACGGTATCTGCAAGGTGAACAGCCGCCTCTACACGAAGTCCATCGCCTTTGAGGACATCAACTACCAGCTTGCGCAGAACGAGGACAAAACTGCCATCTTTGAGAACTGGTGCGACTTTCTGAACTACTTCGACAGCTCGATCTTTGTCCAGCTCTCCTTCATCAATCAGAAGGCAAGTCTCAATGAGTTCCGCAAGCGCATCAACATTCCGGCACAGGAGGACGCCTTCAACGACATCCGCTCCGAGTATTCCGGTATGCTGCAAAGCCAGCTTACCAAGGGCAACAACGGATTGGTCAAGAAGAAGTACATCACCTTCGGCATTGAGGCGGACTCCCTCCGCACGGCAAAGCCGAAGCTCGAACGCATTGAAACCGACATTCTCAACAACTTCAAAACCCTCGGCGTGAAAACCGAGCCGCTGTCCGGCTACGAACGGCTGAAAGTGCTTCATGATGTGTTCAATATGGACAGCAATGAGCCGTTCCGCTTTTCCTTTGACATGGTTGCCCGGACGGGACTCAGCACGAAGGACTTCATCGCGCCCACTTCCTTTGACTTCCGTGAAGGCAAGTGCTTCAAGATGGGCAGAACCATCGGCGCAGTGAGCTTCCTGCAAATCCTCGCGCCGGAACTCAATGACCGTATGCTTGCCGACTTCCTTGAGATGGACAGCAACATCACGGTCAATTTTCATATCCGGACGATTGACCAGGCGAAGGCAATCAAGAGCATCAAGATGAAGATCACCGACCTCGACAAGATGAAGATCGAAGAGCAGAAAAAGGCAGTCCGCTCCGGCTACGATATGGACATTATCCCGTCCGATCTCGCTACCTTCGGTGGTGAGGCAAAGCGGCTGTTGCAGGATCTCCAGACCCGCAATGAGAGGCTGTTCCTCGTGACCATCCTCATCATGAATACGGCAACCAATCGCCAGAAGCTCGAAAATGCGGTGTTCCAAACCGCCGCCATTGCCCAAAAGTATAACTGTGCGCTCAAGCGTCTTGACTTCCAGCAGGAGGAAGGGCTGATGTCCTCTTTGCCTATCGGCGTCAATCAGGTGGAAATCGAACGAGGACTGACCACTTCCAGCACAGCGGTTTTCGTGCCGTTCACCACGCAGGAGCTTTTTCAGGACGGTGAGGCTCTTTACTACGGGCTGAATGCGCTGTCCAACAACATGATCATGGTTGACCGCAAGCAGCTCAAAAACCCCAACGGGCTGATCTTGGGTACGCCCGGTTCCGGTAAGTCCTTCTCCGCCAAGCGTGAAATGACGAACGCCTTCCTCATCACAGAGGATGACATCATCGTCTGCGACCCCGAAGCCGAGTATTTTCCCCTTGTGCAGAAGCTCGGCGGTCAGGTCATCCGCATCTCGCCGGTCAGCACGGATTACATCAATCCGCTGGACATCAACACGAACTACTCCGAAGAGGAAAACCCGCTGACGCTGAAATCCGACTTCATTCTCTCCATGTGCGAGCTGATTGTCGGCGGCAAGGACGGCTTGCAGCCGGTTGAGAAGACCATCATTGACCGCAGCGTCCGCATGGTCTATCAGGAGTTTCTTGCAGACCCCAAGCCGGAGAAAATGCCGATCCTCGAAGACCTCTACAACATTCTGAGAAATCAAAAGGAGCCGGAGGCACAGCGCATCGCAACCGCCCTTGAAATCTATGTTCACGGCTCTCTGAACGTCTTCAATCACAGAACGAATGTGGATGTCAACAACCGCTTCGTCTGCTATGACATCCGCGAACTCGGCAAGCAGCTCAAGAAGCTCGGAATGCTCATTGTGCAGGATCAGGTGTGGAACAGAGTCACCATCAACCGCGCCCAGCATAAGGCAACGCGCTACTACATGGACGAGTTCCATCTGCTCTTGAAAGAAGAACAGACCGCCGCGTACAGCGTGGAAATCTGGAAGCGTTTCAGAAAATGGGGCGGCATCCCGACCGGAATCACGCAGAACGTCAAGGATCTTCTTGCCTCCCGCGAGGTGGAGAACATTTTTGAAAACTCGGATTTTGTCTACCTTCTGAATCAGGCATCCGGCGACCGGCAGATTCTCTCGAAGGCGCTGAACATCTCGCCCAGCCAGCAGAACTACATCACCAATTCCAATGCCGGTGAGGGGCTGATCTTCTACGGCTCGACCATCGTTCCCTTCAAGGACGATTTCCCGAAGAACACCCAGCTCTACCGCATCATGACCACCCGCTTAGAAGAAACCGTACAGAACTAAGGAGGATTTTGAATATGAACAAGAACTTCAATCTTGAGAACGCAAAGAGCATCATCGCAGAAGCCAGCGGTGTCCCCGTAAACACCACGTTTGGCAGCATCACCAAGCCGATTGACCTTCTGCTTGAGGTCATCGACATGAGCGCCGATCTCATTGCCCTCATCCACGAGGAAACCGAACTGAAAAAGCACCATCGCGCCTACCTCCACGTTCATGAGGAACTGGAGGACTGCGCCGACCAGATGGCAGAGCGTATGCAGGAGATTTTCGATGAGACCACTGACTGTGTGATCAAGCTGATGAAGGATGTCCACGAGACGTTCCGAGTCCGCAAGCAGGAAGCGGCTGAGGACGATGCCGATACCGTCACCATCGCCAAGGAAGACTACGAGACCATGATCGACGATCTGCTCACGATGTCCGAAATCATTCAGTGCGTCGCAGATATGCGCACGCAGGATGTGAAGGCAATCCGCGAGTTCGGCAAGTTCGTCCCCGCCTTTGCCGCCTTTGAGAAGAACCGCCTGAGCCTCTATCGTGAGGCGGCGAAGGAAGCCGAGGAAATCTTCGACCGTTGGGCGGACGAGATTGACGATCTCGATGAGGACTACGAGCCGGACGAGTTCTTCTCTGACTGAGCCGTCCGGCTCTCAAAGGAAGGAGCTGATACCCATAGAGCTTGACATCATTCATACCGGCGATTGCCTTGAAATCCTGAAAACTCTGCCCGATGACAGCGTTCATTGCTGTGTGACGTCCCCTCCGTATTACGCGCTCCGCGATTACGGCATGGATGCTCAGATCGGTAGAGAGACAACGCCGAAGGAATATATCTCGCGCCTGACGGAAGTATTTACCGAAGTCAGGCGCGTTTTGCGTCCGGACGGTACGCTCTGGCTGAACATTTCGGACACCTACGCCGGGAAAGGCAATCAGGGCGATTTTGTTGACCCGAAGAACCCCAACGGCAGAAACGGTCAGGCTGTGGCTCTCAACAACAAGGTTGAGGGCTGCAAGCCGAAGGACATGATCGGCATTCCGTGGATGCTGGCTTTTGCCCTCCGCGATACCGGCTGGTATCTGCGCAACGACATCATCTGGATGAAGGATAACCCCATGCCGGAGAGCGTGAAAGACCGCTGCGCCCGCTGCTATGAGCATATTTTCCTGTTCTCAAAGTCCAAGAAGTATTTCTTTGACTACAAGGCAATTTCCGAGCCGATTGCCCCTGCAACGGCAGAACGCCTCAAGCGCGGCATGAAAGGCGGCAACAAATACGGCAAGCCCGTTCCCGGTCAGCCTCAGCCGCAATCCATCAACCGCGCGCGTGAGCATGGCGAGATCAAGGACGCTGACATCAATCCGCTCCGCAACAAGCGCGATGTCTGGAAGATCAACACCGTCCCTTTCAAGGGCGGTCACTACGCCGCCTATCCTCCGAAGCTGGTTGAGACCTGTCTTCTCGCCGGTTGTCCCGAAGACGGCATTGTGCTTGACCCCTTTATGGGAAGCGGCACAACCGGCATGGTTGCCGCGCAGATGGGGCGTCATTTCGTCGGCATCGAGCTGAATCCGGCGTACACCGAGCTTGCCTACAAGCGGATCGGAGGTGAAATCTGATGTCCAAGGAACCGGAACTCAAAGCCCGCGACAAGGTAGTCGTGCGGATGACGCGGGAGGGCGCGGTCGAAGAAAATCTATCGGCTGGCACTGAGCAGCGTGTGTCAAAACGGCTGGAAGAAGCAGAGCTGGTGAAGCCCGCTGAGACAGCCGCGCCTTCCGAAGCTCTTTCCCCAGAGGAACAGAAAAAGGTGCAGATGCGCCGTCAACAGCGTCAGTTTCAGGCGGAACACGCCGAGGATAATGACACACAGCCGCCCTCGGAAACGTCCGTTACAGAAGAGAAAAGGGCAGAAAATCCACCCCAGAATGTACCTGAACCGCTGCCCTCGGAAACGCCGTTCAAGCCTCCAACTTTAGAGCAGCACGGCGTTTCTTCTCATACCGGCACGGTGATTGCCGAAACAGTTGTCACACACAAGCTGCGCAAGACCTCGGCAGTGGAAGCAGTGGATGCAGATGCCATTCTCACTCAAGCGGCGGAAACCGCCTCCGCAAAGCTGGTCTCGGACGATGCCGTCCCGCCCACGAAGCGGATGCAGAAGCTCGAAAGGAAGTCTGAGAAGGCACATGAGCGTCTGGATGCTGCCCGTGAAAAGCTGCCCACGCACAAGGTTCTCAAGAAAGAGCGTGTCTTTGATGAAGAGACCGGAAAGGGCAAAACCCGCCTTTATTTTGAGGATGAGCTGAAAAAGCCCAAGAGCAAAGGCAAGCTGCAATTTGAGGCAGATAAAACCGTCCGCAAGGTCGGTGACACCCTTGCTTCCGGCATTCACGGCAAAATCCATGAGGTCGAGCAGGAAAACTCGGCGGTTGAGGCGGCGCATAAAACAGAGATTGCCGCTGAGACTGCCGCTCGGCATTTCAGTCATCATCGGGAAAAGAGCGTCAACAAGCCTTATGAGAAGGTCTCCAAGCTGGAACACAAGGCGGATGCTGCTGATGCGAAGCTCCAATATGAGAGAAATCAGCAGGAGCATCCTGAGATGAAGAAGCAGAACTTGAACAAGCACTACCAGAAGCAGAACATCAAGAAGGAATATGCCGCTGCTCGAAATGCCGGTTCTCAGACTGCCGGGACTGCCACAAAGAATACCGGCAAGAAGCTCGGTGAGAAGGCGTCTGACAAGATCAAGGAGTTCTTTGAGAAGAACAAGAAGGTCTTCATCTGGATCGGCGTCGGAATTGCCCTTCTCGTTTTGCTCGGTGCCGGTATCAGCTCGTGTTCGATGCTTACTTCTACCGGCTCGACGGTTATCGCTTCCTCTTATCTCAGCGAGGATGACGCGATGCTCGGTGCGGAGGCGCAGTATTGCCGGATGGAGCAAGAGCTGCAAAGCTATCTCGACACCTACGAAAGCACTCACAACTATGATGAATACCACTTCGATCTGGACGATATTGAGCATGACCCCTATGTGCTGATCTCCATTCTCTCGGCTCTCCATGAGGGCGAGTTCACGCTGGATGAGGTGCAGGGTACGCTCCAAATGCTGTTTGAAAAGCAGTACATCCTCACCGAAGAGGTTATCGTCGAAACCAGATACCGCACGGAAACCGACACATGGACGGATGCAGACGGCAACACGCACACGGAAACCTATCGCGTCCCGTATGACTACTACATCTGCAACGTGAAGCTCGAAAACTTCAATCTCTCCCATGTCCCGGTCTACATCATGTCTCAGGAACAGCTTTCCATGTACGCAACGTATATGTCGGTGCTGGGCAACCGCGAGGATCTGTTCGGTGACTCTCCCTATGTGGACAAGTACATCACAAATCCTCCCGCCGACTACGATGTCAACCCGGAATACTTGAACGACGAGAAGTTTGCGACACTGATCACCGAGGCGGAAAAGTATCTCGGCTATCCGTATGTGTGGGGCGGCTCCAATCCCGACACGTCCTTTGACTGCTCCGGCTTCGTCAGCTATGTCCTCACGAACAGCGGTCTTGTGAATACCGGACGGTTGGGCGCACAGGGGCTTTACAACATCAGTACGCCGGTTTCAAAGGCGAATGCACAGCCCGGTGATCTCATCTTTTTCGTCGGGACGTATGACACCCCCGGTGTGTCCCACGTCGGCATTTACGTCGGTGATGGGGTCATGATCCACTGCGGCGACCCCATTCAGTACACATCCATCAACTCTTCTTATTGGCAGCAGCATTTCTACGCCTTCGGAAGACCCGCCTATTAAAAGAAAGGAGTTTTGCATGAATCCCAAGTATCAGAAGGTCCTCTCTGACATTGAGAAGGCTGAAAAGAAAAAGACCGAAATCGAAGGACAGCTCAAGGAGCTGTACGACAAGAAGACAGAGCTGGAAAACCTTGAAATCATCAATACTGTGCGCTCTATGGTGATGGACAAGGATCAGATCATGGCGTTCCTGTCTTCCATGAAGGGCGGCACCAAGCCCGCTGAAAATACGGAGGTAATCGACAATGCGTAAGAAGTTTCGTTTTCTGACCGTCCTTGCGGTCTGCGTCATGGTTCTGTCCTGCTTCTCGGTGACGGCGTTTGCCTACGCCGATGATACCGAGCAGAACCTTCCCGTCACGGAGGCAACTCAGCCCGAACAGCAGCCCGCAGTCACCCCCACGCCGGAAAAGCCGAAGGGTGAGCCGATTGACGATGAGGGCAACGCCTACACCCGCGACTTGCTCTATGACAAGGCAACCAACAAGCAGTTCATCACTGTCCAGACGAAGAACGGCAACACCTTTTTCATTGTCATCGACTACGATGCGCCCATCAACGAGGATGAGGAACAGTATCAGACGTACTTCCTGAACATGGTCGATGAGAGCGATCTGCTTGCGCTGTTGGATGAAGACACTGCGGCTGCTCTGACCACCTGTAACTGCAAGGAAAAGTGCGCTGCCGGTCAAGTCAATACCGACTGCCCGGTCTGCAAGACCAACATGAGCGAATGCACCGGCACAGCACCCGTTACGCCTGAGCCGGACAAGGATGCAGAAACCGATGCCCCTGCCCCTAAGCCCGAAAAGAAATCCAACATTGGCATGATCCTCGTCATCTTTGCCCTTGCCGGTGCTGCGGGTGCAGCTTATTACTATATCAAGTTCGTCAAGGGCAGAAAGCCCAAGGATGAGGACATGGACTTCTTCGACGATGAAGGTTACGAGGAAGAGCCGTACATCAACGAGGATGAAGAACCGCAGATTGCAGAGGATGCCGAAACGGAAGGTGATGAAAATTGATCTTAGTCATTGCTGAAAAGCCCAGCGTTGCCCAGTCCATCGCAAAGGTATTGGGCGCGACGTCCCGCAAGGACGGCTACATGGAGGGCGGCAATTACATCGTTTCGTGGTGCTTCGGTCATCTGGTGGAGCTGGCAGACGCCAGCTCCTATGATGAGCGGTATGCCAAGTGGCGGTATGACGATCTGCCCATTGTTCCGGAGAACTGGATGTTTGAGGTCACGAAGGACAAAGCACAGCAGTTCAAGGTGCTGTCCTCTCTCATGAAGGACAAGCGTGTCACTGAGCTTGTCTGCGCAACCGATGCAGGACGCGAGGGTGAGCTGATCTTCCGGCTGGTCTACGACAAAGCCGGATGCACCAAGCCCTTCAAGCGTCTGTGGATCAGCTCATTGGAGGACTCCGCCATCCGCGAAGGCTTCAACCATCTCCGGGACGGCAAGGAATATGACCGCCTCTATGAAGCGGCACTCAGCCGCTCGAAGGCAGACTGGATTGTCGGTATCAACGGCACCCGCCTTTTCACCACGCTCTATCACAAGAAGCTGGTGGTCGGGCGCGTCCAGACGCCGACCCTTGCAATGCTGGTGGAGCGCGACGGGAAAATCTCCACGTTCCAGAAGGAGAAGTATTTCAACGTCCATGTCGGCAAGGGCGATCTGACCGCCGATCTGGAAAAGGTTAAAACCGAAGAGGAAGCAAAAAGAATTGCGGCGGCTTGCGAGAAAAAGCAAGCCGTCGTTTCTTCTCTCAAGCGGGAGACGAAAACCGTCAATCCTCCGAGGCTCTATGATCTGACCACCTTGCAGCGCGAGGCAAACCGATACTACGGCTTTACCGCCCAGCAGACGCTCGATCTCGTTCAGACGCTCTACGAAAAGAAGCTCCTGACCTATCCGCGCACGGACAGTCAGTTTATCACGGACGATATGGAGGACACTGCCCGTCAGGTCATTTCTATCGTCTGCCGCCAGCTTCCGCTTTTCTCCGGCGTTTCGGTTACTCCGGACATTGCCCGCGTAACCGACAACAGCAAGGTTACGGATCACCATGCCATTCTCCCGACCGTCCAGCTTGAAAAGCAGGATGTTTCGGCGCTTCCTCAGTCGGAGCAGAAAATCCTCAATCTTATCGGGATGCGCCTTCTGTGTGCGACCGGCGAGAAGCACACCTACGCAGAAACGCAGATCTCGCTCTCCTGCGAGGGCTACGAGTTCAAAACCAAGGGGAAGACCGTCGCTCAAAACGGATGGAAAGCCATCGAAGAGCTGTTCAAGTCCTCCCTCAAGACGAAGGAAAAGGACGATCCCATGAAGTCCCTGCCCGAAGTCCACGAGGGCGATGTTCTGGATGGTGTATCTGCCAGTGTTACGGAACACTTCACAACGCCCCCGAAGCAGTACACGGAAGACACGCTCCTGTCTGCGATGGAGACTGCCGGAAACGATCAGTTCGACGATGACACCGAGAAGAAAGGTCTCGGCACTCCCGCAACCCGCGCCGGTATCATTGAAAAGCTGGTAAAGTCCGGCTTTGCTGAACGCAAGGGCAAATCCCTCATTCCCACAAAGGACGGCTGCAACCTCGTCTGCGTCCTGCCGGAACAGATCACCTCTCCCGCAATGACGGCGGAATGGGAAAACACGCTCATGGAGATTGAGCGCGGCAATGCGGATGCAGACGCCTTTCTCAGCGGCATTGTCCGGATGACCGGGGATCTCGTGAAAGCCTATCCGTTTCTCTCCGATGCCGAAGCCCAGCGTTTCGGCACGGGTAAGGAGGAAATCGGCAAATGTCCTCGTTGTGGATCTCCGGTCTACGTCGGTAAGGGCAACTTCTACTGCTCGAACAAGGACTGCTCCTTTTGCCTGTGGGAAGACAACAAGTTCTTTTCCAGCAAGAAAAAGAAGCTGACCAAGAAGATTGCAAAGGAGCTGCTGGACAAGGGCTGGTGCCGAGTGACCGGGCTTTACACGCCGAAGAAGCCTCAGCTCTACGATGCTGTCATTCGTCTGGATGACAGCGGCGGCAAATACGTCAGCTTCAAGATGGAGTTTGACCGATGAGCCGCCCAAAGTATATTGCCTCTTGCAGCGGAGGCAAGGATAGTGTGGCAACCCTTCTGCTGGCTGCACAGCACAATGAACCGCTGGATGAAGCCGTGTTCAGTGAGGTCATGTTCGACAAAGACACAAGCGGCGAAGTCCCGGAACACCGGGACTTCATTTATGACCAGCTCAAGCCCTTCTGCGAAAAGGAGCTGGGCATCAAGTTCACCATTCTCCACGCGGACAAGACCTACGATGAGGTGTTCCATCATATCATCACCCGCGGACCGCACAAGGGCGAGGTTCGCGGCTTTGCATGGGCTGGTATGTGTGCAGTCAATCGGGACTGCAAAATCCCGCCCGTCCGAAAGTACAATACCGCGCTTTCTCCGGACACTGTGAGCTATGTCGGCATCGCGGAGGATGAGCCAAAACGCCTTGCTCGTCTGGATGGAATAACGAAGGTCAGTCTGCTTGCCAAGTACGGCATGACCGAAGCGGATGCCTACAAGCTCTGTCAGGAACACGGTTTGCTTTCCCCAATCTACGCTCACTGCCGAAGAAACGGCTGCTGGTTCTGTCCCAACGCCAGTGACTCGGAGCTGCTGCACATGGTCACAAAGCACCCGGATATGTTTGACAGACTGATTGAATGGGAGAAGGAGGATAACATCTTTCATCGTCGGCTGACACGCAGAGAAACCCCGTCTGAGGTAAAGGCTCGTTTATTGAGCAAATCTCAGACGGGGGTTTCTTCTCCCCGAAACAAATCCGAAATGGAGGTTTGAAATGGCTGAAAACAAAAATGCACAGCAAGTCCGCGAAATCACGGACAAGCTGGAACAGGGCATCAAGGAGCTGTTTGAATCCGAGCGGTTCAAGGAATATCTCCGCACGATGTCCAAGTTCTACAACTATTCCTTCAACAACACGCTGCTCATTGCGATGCAGAAGCCGGAGGCAACCTATGTTGCCGGTTATACCTCGTGGCAGCGTAACTTTGAGCGTCAGGTCATGAAGGGCGAAAAAGGCATCAAGATTCTCGCACCCGCGCCGTACAAGGCACAGGAAGAGCGCGAGAAGATTGACCCCGTGACGCAGAAGCCCGTGATCGGCGCAGATGGAAAAACTGTCACGGAAACGGTCGAAGTTCTGCGCCCTGCCTTTAAGGTGGTGAGTGTCTTTGATGTCTCACAGACGGACGGCAAGGAGCTTCCGGACATTGTTGTCGATGAACTGAAAGGCACCGTCGAGAACTACGAGGCGTTCTTCGATGCGCTCAGGCAGGAATCTCCCGTCCCCATTTCCTTTGAGGACATTCCGGGCGGTGCAAAGGGATTCTTCTCTCCGGTTGAAAGCCGCATTGCCATTCAGGAGGGCATGAGCGAAATCCAGACGGTCAAGACCGCCATTCACGAGATCGCCCACGCAAAGCTCCACGCCGTCAAGCCGGACGAGAAAGCCGCGCCAGAAGATAAGAAGGATCGGCACACCAAGGAGGTTGAAGCGGAAAGCGTTGCCTACACCGTCTGCCAGCGTTACGGCATTGAAACCTCGGACTATTCCTTCGGTTACATCGCCGGTTGGTCATCCGGCAAGGAAACCAAGGAACTGAAAAGCTCTCTGGACACCATCCGCAAGACGGCGGCTGAGATGATCGAGGGCATTGACGCCAAGCTCAAGGTGCTGCTGGCAGAGAAGTCACAGTCCGTCGAGCAGGAAACCGTTCCGGAGGAAAAGCCGGAAGTCCCCATTTACCGCGAGACAGCGAATTACGCCTATGAAGCCGATGAGCTGGAGTCATATCGTGCTTCTCTCGCCGCAAACGTGGAATGCCGCAAAGCGATTGAGGCGGCAATCAGTTCTAACTACGGAGACAACCGGCTGGATGCGGATGCTGCCGTAAAAAGTGTCCTTGAGCAGTTCTCTCCGGAGCGCATCCGGTATGTCCTCGCAAACACCATTCAGCAGAAAGACTTTGACGGGCGCATTCCCCAGCCCCTCAAGGAATGGGCGAAGAACGTTGAGGTCTGCCCGGAGAATGCCTCTCGCTTCCTTGTGGATAAACCCAATCCCGGACTGACGGCACTTTTCGTGGATGCGTTCCGTCAGCAGAACGAACCCCAGAAGGAAGTCACTTCTGAGAAAACAGAGGAAAGAGACCCGGAGGTCGTTGCATGGGAGAGCGATGAGATTACCTCTATTGAGGTAAAAACCGTAGAGATCAAGTCTCCCGTTGCCTCCATGCCGGAGGAAGCCGCGCAAGCACCGAAAGCGCATCGCCTGACTGCCGAAGAGAAAGAGATCAAAGCCGCCGTCATGGACACGCTCAAGGGGCAGATTGCCTATAACAATGACGGTATGCGGGCGTCCTATCGCGCCTCCAACCATTCCTTCAATCTGCTGGCGCGGAACGGCGTCAGGATCGAAGGTAACACGGTCACGCAGAACGGTGAGCCGCTGTTCAAAATCCATCGCCGTCATGCGGCGCGGAAAACACAGGGCTGCTACCGTGAGCTGATGCCGACGCTGGAATACGTCAGGCAGGAGCAGAAGCAGGAAAAGCCCTCCATCCGCGATCAGCTCAGGACTGCCGCAAAACAGCAGCCGGAGAAGAAGTCTCCGGTCAAATCCAAAACGCACGACATGGAGTTGTGAGAAAGGAGACGCATGAAGAAATACACAGACGTTGACATCGTTGTGGAGCTGCAGAAGCTCGTGGACAGTCATGTGGACAGCTACAAGGAAGACTTCGACATTGACAAGCGCATCATCCGCCGCGCTGCCGAAAGCCAGAATCCCGAAGACAAAACGCTGATGTGGTTCTGCCGTCCGCATGGAACGCACTGTCTCAATGAAAATCAGGTCTTTATTCAGGGAACGCGGGATCACAACACCTTCCGTTTTTACGCCGAACAGACCTACGACGAGTGCATTGCCCGCGTCATCATCCCGAAAACCGTCAAGCGCGGCAAGGTGTTCGGGGATGTCTTTGAGATCAACTACCGGGAACAGGCTGCAAATGTGGCGCAGAACTCGGTTGCGCCGGATCATGACCGGCTGACCTTCGCGGATGGCTTTGTGCTGGATGCGCCCTGCCGCAGCAGCTTCGATGCAGCAATGGCTCTGGTCGGTGAGCATGGCGGCGTCAAAAACCACCAGACGCTCCCGAAGGACGCGGAGGCGCTGGCAGAAGTGCTGTCTAAGCAGAAAAGCCGCCGCGACAGACTGCCGGAGGCAGATAGGACAGAGGTGCTTTCGCCGCTCCCCGTCGCAGAACTCCGCAAATATGAGGCAGTCAAAAAGGCTCATCCGGATGCGCTGGTCTGCTTTGCTCAGAACGGCTATTTTGAGCTGTACGGCAAGGACGCAAAGAAAGCCGCGCCGCTTCTCGGCACAAAACTCCTTGAAAAGAAGGTGCGCGGCAAGCCTTCCGTGCCGGTGACCGGCTTCCGTGAAAGCGCATGGGTAGTCGGTTCTCATAAGCTCTGGAAGTCCGGCGTGGATGTCTTTCTCAGTAAGGACGGCGAGACCTTCAAGGAACTCAAAGCCGCAGATTACATTCCTGTCGGCGCGACGCTGAATGTGGACGGGATCAAGTGCAGAATCGAAGCGGTTGATTTTGCCGCTGATGAAGTCCGGCTGACGAACATTGAGGACAAGAACCGCCCCATTCGCTTTTCTGAAAGCATCCAGTATGTCCGATCCTATGTGGAGGACGCCGGGACTGCCATCTACGACACCATCCCGAAGAAGCCCGCTGCCCGTGAATCCATCCGTGACAAGCTGAAATCCGCACAGAAGGCACAGCCGCCCCACACACCGAAGCCGCAAAAAAACAAAGGAAAGGATATGGAACTCTGATATGAAAAACTTTACCGTGGAAGAAATCAACCTGATGTGCTGCTTCAATACGTCCAGCCGAAAGCGGCTGATCGACGATATGAAGAGCGTCACTCTGAACGACATGGACGGCGAAATCGCAGAGCTGATGTATAAGACCATCCGGAAGCTCGAATCCATGAGCGACGCGGAGTTTGAGGAACTGTATATCATGCCGGACGGCATGGTAGATGACTGAAAGGAGGATGCCTATGCCCGTATTAGACGGTGATTTTGAAGCCTTCGTCACAAACCTTGGCAAGTACAACGAGGGTATGCTGGTCGGTGAGTGGGTGAAACTGCCCACCACCGAGGAAGAGATGCAGAAGGTCTTTGAGCGCATCGGGATCGGCAAGCAGGATGAGTTCGGTCAGCCCTATGAAGAGTGGTTTATCACCGACTACGAATGCCCGATCTACGGCGTCCAGAAGATGCTTGGCGAGTACGAGAACCTTGATAAGCTCAACTACCTTGCCGCCTTGATTGACGAGCTTTCCCTGAGCGATCAGGAAAAGCTCGTTGCCATTATGGAGGCTGGCTGCGATGAGGTCAGCGACATCGACGATCTCATCAACCTGACGTTCAATCTGGACTGCTACGACATCATGCCCGGTATCAACGATGAATCCGACCTCGGCTACTATTACGCCCACGAAGCTGGTATCTACTCTGAAAAGGATCTCGGTCCTCTGGCAAACTACATCGACTATGAACGCTATGGGCGCGACATTGCGATGGATGAGCAGGGACGCTTCACCGATGAGGGCTATGTCCGTGTCGCAAGCGAGAGGTGGGACAGGCAGTTTGACGGTGAGCTTGACGATATTCCCGACGAATACCGGATTACCGGCTCAGGGGAAGCCGCCGAGCGTGACAGCACCATCGCCGTTCTCATTGTTGAGCCGGGAAAGGAGCCTTATGTGAAGGAGATTGACTCCGGTCTGGAGTCCTTGCAGCATGAGGTCGGCGGCTGCATCGAGGCGATTTACCCCTACGAAGACCCGGTTGCCTTAGTCTGTAATGAGGAAGGCAAACTGGAAGGTCTGCCCCTGAACCGCGCTCTGCGAGATGAGGACGGTGACATCTACGACGTTGTTGCCGGAACATTCATGGTAGTTGGCTTGACGGATGACAGCTTCGGCTCTCTGACCGTAGAGCAAATGCAGAAGTTCTCTGACCACTTCAAGGTGCCGGAGCAGTTTGTTAAGTTGGGCGATAAGATTGTGGCAATCCCCATGATCTCGAAGGAACAGCAGAAACAGGAAGCTACCGAACAGAAGGACTTTGAGATGAATGCCGATACCTCCGGTCTGGCGGTTGCCGGTCACATCGGGACGTGGCACACCATTGACCAGCACGAGGTCGGCGGTCACAGCTTTTACCTGATGGAGCATGACACCTACGGCGATGAGGCGGCTTGCATCATCGTCGATGAGCGCGGTAAGCTCGTCCTTGATGATGTCTACAACGGCTTTGACGATGACACGCTCCGCCTTCTCGACCTTGAGGTCAAGGAAGTGCCGGAAATGCCCGATCCCGCGCTCTCCGTTCAGGATATGAAGGACTACGGCTACGCATGGGCTGGCGTTCTTCCCGCCGGTCAGGAGGCGGCTGAGAAGGCTTTGGAGAAGGGGTGCGAGGTTTACCGTCTATATTCCGATAATACCGAGGGCTTGTGCGTGGATGCCAAGGAGATTGCCGATCATGCGGCAAAGGGCGGAATGCTCGGTATCAGCAAAGAAAGCTGGATGGCAGCTCTTGAGAAGGAAAACTACCTCAAGGCAGCGGAGATGTCGATGGAGGATGACTACGGCATGATTGATGGGATCATCAACAACGGTCCGAAGGAGGACAAGACCGCAGAGGTCAAAGCCCCCGAAAGGGGCGAGAAGTCTTCCATCATGGACAGGCTCAAGTCTGCAAAGGCTGAAAAGCAGAAGGACTGCTGCCCTCCCAAAAAGCACAAAGGAGAGATTGAACTGTGAGCAGAAGTCAGAAATGGCGGCAGGAGTGGTCGTTCTTCATCGGAGATAGCGGACGCCGGAAGTATAACCGCTTCTGCGTCCGCTGCGTCCATAGCTGCAAGCAGAGCTTCCGTGCGGATCTCATCGCCTGTCCGCACTTCTCCCGCAAGGCATCGCGGTGTAGACAGTTAGGGGTCGAAAAAGTCTGTGATTGCAAGCCTCAGAGCGACGAGGAATGACCGCCCAGTGTGATTATATTCCCCGCACAGTTCCAGCAATAGAGCGAGAATAAGTGTCGATTTCGGCACTTGTTTGAATGCCCGGAAAACGAACCAAAAGCCTCTGTCGATGCCCAGTTTGGGTGTCGGCAGAGGCTCTTTTTTTATGACATATTATGACATATTCAAAATAGCGGACAGCAGCTCTTGAACCTGTTGCCGGTATTCCGGCTTTATATCCGAAATACGTCTGGCAAGCGCAAGGGCTTCCGCTTCTGGCTCATCGGTCCCAAAGATAATTCGGTCCGCACTGACGCCCAGCAAACGGCAAAGACGCTGCAAGGCTTCAAGAGAAATACCGGAAGCACCACGCTCAATAGCGCTCAGGTGATTCGGCGTCATGCCAAGCATTTCTGAGAGCGTGTCCTGCGTATAGCCCGCCTGTTCTCTTGCCACTTGAATATTGCCGCCGATTTCAATATTGATGTCCTTCTTCTCTCGCATAGCCTCACCACCTTTGCATTTAGTGTACCTAACGGCGGTGTCATTATCCACGGCACGCCGTCGTTAATTTTACTAACGACAATGCGTTGACTGTCCGTGATGAGGGTGATAGAATGGAGTTACCTACCAAAAGAGTGAAAGAAGGGGTGTCATGTCGCGCATTATTGAGTTTAGAAAGTCTGCTCAAAAAGCTGAAAAGCAATCCGTTCAAGGCAAGACTTGTGCGTTTACCGGTCATAGACCGCAGAGTCTTCCGTTCGGCTTTGATGAATCCGATAAGCGTTGTACTTCTTTGAAATCTGTTATGCGGGATCAGATTGTAGCACTCATCGAGAACGAGGGCGTCACGCATTTTATTACCGGCATGGCTCTTGGCGTCGATATGTACGCTGCGGAAATTGTACTCGATTTGAAATCAAAATACCCTCACATTACTCTGGAAAGTGCAATCCCTTGTGAGACACAAGCGATCAAATGGTCTGTGGCTTCACGGGAACGGTATTATAATATCGCGGCAAAGTGTGACAAGGAGACCATGCTGCAACGGGAGTACACGTCGGACTGCATGGACAAGAGAAATCGGTACATGGTCGATCACGCCGATTATATTCTCGCAGTATGGAATGGATGTCCCAGCGGTACCGGGAATACCGTGAGATATGCCCACAAAAAGGGCAAGACCGTCATCGTCATCAATCCGGTTTCCCTTGATGTCACGCGGGAATAAGGCAAAAAAATCCCTTCTGAATCAAGCGTTGTGAAAACCGTGAAGTATTTCCCGATAGCGAATACCCATTGCACTGCTCAGTGATTATTGGAAACGTGTACGGCGTATGCTGCCCAGTGAACATCTCCATGGAACACATCGAATTTTCGCGGCATCGCAAAACGGAAAGTGTCACCTTATGGACAGTCCATTGCCGAGGGAAAAATAAATCGCTGGAAACGGGAACGCCCCCGGCACTGTGCGTCTGGCACAGTGTCGGGGGCGTTTTTCCGTGTCTTAGTTATGAGCCAGTTCATTTAGGAGCAGCTTTCGATAGTCCACATCCAAGACGCAGCGATGGAAGTCCATCAGACGGTGTTCGTCGAACAGCTTTTCACAGAGCTTGGTCAGCGGATGATTCATCAGCTTTGCAGAAATGCCAGTCTCGTTGAAAAACCTTGCCCATGTGAAGACCTCTTCTAAATCCTCCTGCCCAAGCGTGGCAGGAATGATGGCGTTGCAGAGATGGACAATGGGGCTGTCCGCAAATCGCTCTGCGACTTCCTCCGGTGTGCATTCATAGCGGTCACAGTCAAAGGAAAGCGCATCCTCAATTTTAAGATAATTTTCGGTTTCATCCCGCGTCAAGGTTATGGTGTAGTCTCCCATACCGGACGGCACATCAATATTCTCCATGACATCAAGCTCGAAACGGAAGCCGCCGATGATCGCTTCAAAGGAGAAGGACTGACAGATTACTGCTGGGTTTTTGTCTATCTTGTCCTCATTCAGAAATGACAGCGGATTATACTCCGTCAGTTCCCAGCCGATTTTACCTCTCTCTGTTTGCTCGGCAATCTGCTGGATCAGATGTTGTTCTTCTTCGTGCAGATTTTCATTGTGCAACATGATACACCTCCGTTTTCTGATTGTCGTTTTTTAGGGGGCTGCTCTATGTTTCCGAAGAGACTGCCGTTTGTATCATCATTCCTTGGCTGAGGGCAGACCTTCGTAAAACTTCCTAAGTTCGCCCAAACTGCTTGTCCGATTTTTGATAGGCAGGGAGTCCCATGCGATGTCATGATAGCGTTCCGGCGGCTCGTCCCGCAGTCTTCGGTCGATGATGCAGACAATGCCTGTGTCTGTGAAATTACGGATCAATCGTCCGATGCCCTGCTTGAGCTTGATAATCATTTCGGGAACGCGAACATCCATCAGAGCATCCTTAGCAATGGAACACTTATACTCGATAATTGGATCGGGAACAGGAAACGGAAGCCGGAAAATGATGACATTGGAAAGGCTTTTTCCTTCAATGCTGATACCTTCCCAATATGCGCCCGTCCCCAGAAGCACGGAGTTCGTATCTTCCTTAAACTCATTCAGCACCTTGTCCTGCGACGATCCCGGCTGCTGCATCAGGATTTTGTACGGAAGGTTTTTCTCACTGAGAATGGAGTAGACCTCTTCCATGTCGGTCTTTGCCGTAAACAGTACGAGTGCCTTTCCATTGGAAATGCTCAGGATCTCAAGCAGTCGCTCCACGCCCTTTTCAATGAAGGCTTCATGTTCTTTGGTCGGGTGCGGGAGATCGTCGCAATAGTAGATCATGGCGTGTTCATCGTATGGATATGGGGAAGGCTTTGGCTCGGATAAGCAGCCGCGATCACCAGCGGGAAAGCCGGTATTGCTGATAAAGTAAGAATACTGTTCTTCCAGAGACCCGCTCGTGGCGTTCGTCAGCGTGGCAGAGGTCAAGATGGTTCTTTCATCACCATTGAAGTATAGGCGGCTCACAATTTCTTTTGTGTTTTTAGGGCAATAGACGAGTTCCGTGTTGCTGCCGTGCTGCTCGATCCAGATCAGCATATCGTCTATCTGGTCAAGAAGCTCCGAAAGGGATTCGCTGACGGCATCCAGATCATCAGAGGCAGCAAAGGAACGGTTGTTTCTGAAATCCATGCTGGAATAAATCTGAATGCTGGACGAAAGGTTGTGTACGGCGGCGTTCATTTCAGTAAGCAGTTCAACCGCACTGCCGTTTTGGTCGAAGAAAAAGCGGTCAGCGTAGCGCATATCCTGATCTGCTTCATTGATCTGCTTTTGGACTTGCGCTTTCAGGCAGTTATAGAAGGCGATGATTGCGCTCTCTGCCTCTCGCTTTTCACCGGACACACTGCTCTGGTCAGAGGATCGCAGCTCACAGAATGCACTCTTGATCATCCCAAAGAGCATACCCTGTCCGAAACGTTCCGTTGTGGCACTACGCACTTTATCATCCAAGTTGTGCGCTTCGTCCACGACAAGCAGATCAGCGGCGGCGTTAATCAGCCCGTCTTGACCGCGCCGGAGCTTCATGAGATGCTGGGTGAGAAAGTCCTGATTGCACAGAACAACACCCTCCGTGAACTTTAATGCTGCGCGGACTTTGTAATATTTGCACTTCTTTTCACAGGAGCCGCAATTCTTCATGCTGAACCGCTGCACGTTTACCTTGTCCCAGACGCCTTGCGGCAAAACCTCCGGGAAATCCTTGCGCTCCTCATACCCCTGCTGGATTCCTTCTTTGAGCGCGTCCGGTGGGTCTGCTTTCGGGTCACACATATACTCGTCTGCGCGTTTGTTGCAGAGATAATGGGTCTGTCCTTTTGCGAGGATGACATCTCTGTTCAGCCCAAGAAGGGGCATTACCGCGTGGACATCGCGCCAGAGCTGTTCTTGAAGCGCAATGGTCGAGGTTGCGATGATGACCGGCTTGTTCATGCGTTTGCTGTACAGCAGCACCGGCACAAGATAGCCAAAGGACTTGCCAATGCCCACGCCAGCTTCAATCGCAAAGTGCTGGTCGTTTATGAGGGCGTCCACAATCTCAAATGACATATCCTGCTGCCCTTCACGCATTTCCAATCCATGCTGCGGGGCTTCATCCCAAAAGAAGGTGCTGACTTGCTCACTCATGGAGTACAGCTCTGCTTTTCTGCGCTTTTTCCGTTCCTCCGATGTATTGAATCCAAAATAGAATCTGTTGTCCATCCACATTCCTCCCGGAATAGAAACCAAGGCTATCCGCGTTTCAGTTCAATGCTGACGTTTCCGTTCTCGTCGATGGTCAGCGTCATGTGCTTGATGTGCTTCTCATAGAACTGCCGCCGCTCTGCGGGAGACATTTCGATCCTCGTGTTTCGCAGAGCTGCATCAAACATATCGTTGACGTTCAGGTGAACGGAGTTGTCAATCCAGCGGTACATCTCCTTGAACAGTGCGTTTTTCTTGATGTCCTCGCTGTTGCCGGAGTAGAAGTCATCCAGATAGCAGTAGAATATCCCGGATTCTGCAAGTGCTGCCTTCATATCCGGTCCGCATTTTTCCCGCTCAATCATGACAAGGAATCTGGCATCCGGTAAGGAAGAGATCAGCCCCCAGTAGTCGGAATCGCTTGAGACGATGACGAAGGAATCCACTTGCTTCTGGTAGTGTTCCTGACAGGCTCTTGCGGTGAGCTTGATGTCTACCAGTGATTTGTTCTGCTTGATCCGCTCAATCATGATATGCTCAACGGGAATGCGGGTGTAGTTTTCAAGAATCCGCCATGCCGTAGCGGTGTGTACGTCATCAAAGAGAATGATCGCCGTAATCTTCTGTATGACCTCATAATCAAGGTTTTTGAGCGTGGCGCACAGCTTGTACGGGTCAGAGTTTTCGCAGTCCACTACCAATACGGTCTTCTCACTGTCATCTATGAAGTCGTAGATATTGTTTTTTACAAAAGCCCCTGCATCGGAGACTTTACTGTATTCCGTGAAGGCGTCGCAATGCCATTGATAAAGCAGGGTAGCAAACTTCTTGTCATTATAGAGGACATTACCCTCGTCCATCGGTACCCAGTTGATATACATTTGATAGGGGTAGTAGGAGAGACTTGCGTAATAGATGTCCGCAGCATCTTTCGTTCCGTCCTCTGTCAAACCGTTTGGCATGATGAACAGCTCTTTTATGTACGCCCAGTTAATCCAGATTGGAAAGAGGCTTTTGCAGTTGTTAATGCGATCTGAAATCAGCCGGTTAATCTCGATAATGTGGTGGCAGAGCTTTGTACTCGACTTTTTGATAAAGCTGATTCCGTCGTTTGAAAGCTGCTGCATACTGGAAGCCGGGATGATCTCTGGCATTGAAAGCAGCCCTCTATACTCCATCCGCATGATGTCATTTATTTTCCGGTAGTTGCGCTCAATGGCGGTGCGGATGATACAGAGATTGCGAATGATACGGGCATTTTTATCCTGTTCAAGCCGGTCGTATATCTCTATCTTCGGCGGCTCGTGTTCATTTTGAAAAATGCGGAGCGGGACGCCGATCAGATATGCTACCTTTGACACAAGTTCATAGGTGCTGTCTTTGTAGGCAATCTGTTCTCCGGCATATTCGACGCCATTCAACATGACTGAATTGCCCATGATCTACTCCTTTCGATGGAACGCGGGTTATTGAGCGTACTTTTTGAAGTTTTCAGCTTGTTCCAGAACCTCCTTGTAGACATCATCAATAGTTACGGGGGGATAGTCAAATTCATCCAGTAGCAGTATGAGGTCAACTTGCAGATTTGCCTTAATGTCATCACGGGTAGACCAGTCGGTGTATTTAGCTTTGTCATCGACAATGATCTTAATCCGCTTTGACAATTCAATCATCTTATCGTCCGGGTACTCGAACTCGTACTTCCTGGCAACCGCTTTGAGGATGTCATAGAAGGCTTTTTCTTCATAGTCAATCCCCATGCCCTTGAAGGAGTCTTTTTCTTTTTTGAGTTCTTCAAGGAGCTTCGCAAGTTGTTCCGCTACATCGTCAAGAACTTCGTTAGCGAAAGCCTCATCACGACGGCGATTATTGTACTCATCAACAACCCGTTTGAGACGGTCAGAGAACTCCATGCCCATGATACGGTTGACCTTTTTATACTCATCAATCGCCTGAGAGAGAAGCCGCTGCAATACCTTGATTTTGGTGTTCGGTAGCTGGATCGCGTTGATCTTGTCCAGATATTCGTCGCTGAAAATATCAACAGAGATATGCTTTCCTGTTTCAAACAATTCTTCTATTCCATCAGATTGAATTGCACCTTCAAGAAGTTCACGGACGCGGGCATTCATTTGTGAAATGTCAGGAGCATCGCCCTTTGTGAGTTTGAAAAGAATAGAGCGCACAGCACAGTAGAAGTGCAGATAGTCCTTTTCTTTATCAGAGATAGCCTCACTTGAACTGCATAGATTGAACGCTTGTTTCATTCGTTTGACTGCCGCCATAAAGCGAGTTTCCAAATCTTCCGTGAGCTGTACATACTCAACAGCACGATTGAGGCAAGCAAGCTGCTCTTTCGGTGAGCCGTTGAAGTAATCTGTGCTATTGAAGTTGTGGAACATCTGAGCCAAGACATCGAGCTGGTCTTTAACAATCGTGATAGACTGCTCGACGCCTTCAAACTCATCGCTCTCAAAGTTGGTGTATTTCTTGAGGGCGAGATTCATGTTTTTCTTAATGCCGATGTAGTCCACGATCAAGCCCTTGTCCTTGCCGGTATAGACGCGGTTGACGCGGGAAATTGTCTGGATAAGGCTGTGCTGCTGGATGGGCTTGTCGATGTAGATTGTGTCAAGTGCCGGTACGTCGAAGCCGGTAAGCCACATATCAACAACGATGGCAATTTTGAAGTTTGATTTAACGTTCTTAAACTGACGGTCAAACTCCTTGCGGTCATCCTTCGTTCCCAGCATTTCATAAAGCTCCGGCTCATCATCTTTATTTCGCGTCATGATGAGCTTGATCTTCTCGATGGGCTTGAGTTCCTTTTTCTCTTTTTCCGTCAGTTGAACCCCGTCAGGGCAAACCTTTTTCTCTGCCCATTCCGGTCTCATTCCAACTATAATCTGATAAAAAGCGTATGCAATCTTGCGATTAGAGCAGACAAACATTGCTTTTCCTGCGACCGTAGCTCCTTCGGCAACGCGGGTCTCATAGTGGTTAATGAAGTCCTCCGCAACTGCGTGAAGTCGGTCAGGATCACCGATGATCGCATCAATATGAGCAACCGCCTTCTGGCTTTCCTCAATCTGATGCTCATTTGCACCTTCAACAGCACAACGGTCATAATAATCTTCAATTTCCCGAACCTTTGCCTGATCAAGAGTGACCCGTGCAGCGCGTCCGTCGTAGACAAGGTTGACTGTGATACCGTCTTTGACCGCCTCTGTCATTGTGTAGGCATCGACAACCGGACCGAAGACTTCAATCGTACCATCCACGGGCGTACCGGTGAAACCGACATAGGTAGCATTGGGGAGAGAATCGTGTAGGTACTTTGCAAATCCATAGCTTCGCTCTACACCTTCGGCAGTGACCTTGACTTTCTGATCGAGGTTTATCTGACTACGGTGTGCCTCATCGGATATGCAGATCACATTCGCTCTATCCGTCAGAAGCTCCAAGTCCTCGGTGAACTTTTGGATGGTGGTCATGTACACCCCGCCGCTTGTCCTGCCTTGAAGTTCCTGACGCAGCTTTTCGCGGGAATCAATGCTCACAACGGTTTCGTCACCAATGTACTTCTTGGATGCTACAAACTGCTTTGAGAGCTGGTCATCCAAATCCGTTCGGTCGGTAATAATCAGGATTGTAGGGCTATGGAAGAAGGTACTCTTCATAAGCATTCTTGTGAGGAAGAGCATAGTATAGCTTTTTCCGCAGCCTGTCGCGCCAAAGTATGTGCCGCCCTTGCCGTCTCCCTCCGGTCTGAGGTGTGCCTTGATATTCTCAAACAGCTTGACCGCAGCAAAATACTGAGGATAGCGGCAGACGATTTTGAGGTCTTTGTCCGAGCTATCAGGGAAATAGACAAAATCCTTGATGACTGCCAAAAGCCGTTCTTTGCGGAACAGTCCGCTCACCATAGTTACAAGGGAATTGATGCCGTCCAATTCCTTATCGTCAGCTTCAATCTTTCTCCACGCATAGAAGAAGTCATACGGAGAGAAGAAGGAGCCGTATTTATTATTTGCACCATCGCTTATGACAATGAAGGCATTATACTTGAAGAGTTCAGGAATATCACGGCGATAACGCACGGTGAGCTGAGTATAGGCGTCCATGATCGTTGTATTCTCTTTGACTGCGCTCTTAAACTCAAGCACAACAACAGGAATGCCATTGATGAATACAATCCCGTCCGGTATGCGTAGCTGGTTGTTGATGCCTTCAATTTCAAATTGGTTGACGATCTTGAACACGTTTTTCTCTGGGTCATCAAAGTCAATCAACTCAATGTAAAGGTCTTTCTTTGTGTGATCTTCGCGGTTGAAGATGAAGCCGTCACAAACCATTTTGCAGACTGCTTTGTTTGCTTCGTAGATTGTACCGGAAGTAGACCTCAGGCGAAGGATAATGCTATCAACCTCGCTTGCGGTAAGCCCCTCTGCGGCATATCTGTTCAGGAGGGATTTCCGCAGATCGTCGATAAGCAGAACCTCAGAGCGTTCGCGGTGGATCTGCTCACCATTCAAATAGACATACCCTTCATCCTGAAACAACTCCATGATGGACATTTCAAGAGAATGCTCATTGAAGTTTGCCATTATCGTTTCCCCCTCACTGTATCATCTGTTTTTTCCGCACATCGGGACACTTGGATTTGAGAAAACCAATCCATTCCTCCCATTCCGCATTTGAAGCATCAATTATATCTTCTTCATACTGGTCTAAGACGCTCATTAAAGCAGGAAGGACGGGAAGCTGATCCCTATTGAGCCAAAACTCTGGCAACTCATGCGCACAATCTAAGTCGGTATTTATCGATTCGATGCTGTCGCAGATAGACTTGAGAATGACTGTGGGGCTTGCGTTATCAGCCCATTCGCCCGGAAGTGCATAACGGTAGTAACCCATCAATGCCCAAGCCATTTCCCACTTGAAATAACCAACATACTCTGTTCCCAAGCCAAAGAACGATTTCCACTTCACGGATAGAGCTTGTGCGCACTTATATAGATTCATCTTATCCATAATCGTTCTCTCCTATAAATGATAATTTAGAAGCGACAGCACAAGCTCTTTATCAAGAGTTATTTGTAGATAACCCCGATATTTCAGAGTGGAAAAGCGGTTGCGTGGGCGATGTATTGCAGCTTCAAAGAGGTCACGACCTTCCGAGAACTGAAATGCTCGGAGGTGAATATCCCGTTGCGGGTTCAACCGGCACTATCGGATACCACAATCAATATACAGCCGAGTCACCTGTTATCGTTATGGGACGAAGCGGGAACATTGGCAATCCAAGGCTTTACCTCTGCAACTGCTGGACGCACAATACATCTTTGTATGTTAAACAGATTTTTCACGCCGACCCAATGTGGACGTACTATATGCTGAAAAATCTTAATTACGATAGTTTTGTTGGAGGGAGTGCAGTTCCTACTCTAAACAGAAACGACGTCCACGCCTACGGAATCGCTATTCCCCCAATAGAATTGCAAGAAACCTTTGGCAAAAAGGTGATGAAACTCATCCAATTCAGGGAAACAAACCTTTCCGAAATCGCAAAACTTGATGAATTGCAATGTACTGTACTTGCAACTATCTCAAGCCGCTAAATTATCATTTATACGCCGTTTTAGCTCGATCCGCTCCGTAATGGTC
>ERZ827194.376-NODE-376-length-36525-cov-4.1567_pt1 | contig 36525 bp, 35 predicted proteins | sample MGYA00519777_ERZ827194 | MGnify/ENA primary metagenome ERZ827194 (study PRJEB31778, sample SAMEA3449277) | human gut metagenome | biome: human gut; feature: human-associated habitat; material: faeces | place: United Kingdom | collected 2010/2012 ...
CTTTCTTTTTTTACGGATATCGGAAGATGATACATATTCATCTTCATTATAAAAATATGAATATTGTTTGTCTATACCGATATCGTGATATACAGGGCATACATTTACCCTGTTCACTAACTTATACGAAACAAACAGGTAAAAATACAAAAAATAGAAAAATATCATAGCTTTTTTTCAATAATCTTATTCTTTGTTGTTTTAATTTTAATCGAAACTTGACATTTTTATGTATGCAATCTAAAATAGGATTGTACATGTCATAATGATATAACAATTAAAGGAGGGAAAACATGAAAGTATTGAAAAGTACTGTATATTATCCAATAGATGACGTTATCAAAGGAGAAAATGTTATAAAAAGTACAAAAGTATATAAAGATGCTAAATCTTTTTATTTGAATGATGGCTGTTTGGATGAAGAAACAGGAATGTATGATGTATACTCTTATACACCAGATACAACATGTAAAGCTAGTTTAAACTGGGGATTAACCGTTTTGTATCCTTTGACTGTAGATGGAGAATGTAATATGACAAGAGGTCATTGGCATGAAAATCGAGAGTGTACAGAGATTTATTATGGAATCAGTGGAAAAGGACTTTTAATGTTGATGGATGAAGAAGGAAATACATGGGCTGAAGAAGTTTTTGAGGGTTCTCTTCATCATATTGATGGTCATTTTGCACATCGTCTGATCAATACAGGCGAAGAAGTAATGAAAGTAGCTGCATGCTGGGGGAAGGAAGCTGGACATGATTATGCTGCTGTTGAGGCTATGCCATTTGGTTATCGAGTGTTTAAGGATAAAAATGGAGAGCTTTTATTTAAAGAAGTAAAACGTTAAGAGGAGGACTTAAAAATGACAAGCAATTACAACAAGTATCCTGCTACAAAAGTAGAAGGATATCACGTATTCTGTGGTTATGAAGCAATTCTTGACCAGCTGAAAAAAGAAAGAAAAGAAGGAAAACAGGTATATACTTGCGATACTTATCCAGGCGTATTTGATGAAGAAATTATTCTAGAATTGAGAAAATTGGAACCATCTTTATTCATTGATATGAAGGAAATTTTTAAATCAGAAGAACGTATCAGTGAGCAGTTAAAATATCATTTGACAGACGATCGTGTATTTGGACGCATGTATTATGGAGAAGTCATGGATTTCATTGATACAGATAAACTGGAAGAGGCAAAAAAACAGGTAGAAGAAGCAGAAGGACTAGTTATCGTATATGGCTTTGGTGCAGCTCTTGTAACAAAGGGTGATGTATTATGCTATTTTGATATGGCAAGATGGGAAATCCAGCTTCGCTATCGTACAGGTATGGGAAATTATAAATGCAGCAACTACGATGAAGATCCATTAAGAAAAAATAAGCGCGGATTCTTTATTGAATGGAGAATTGCAGATAAACACAAGGCAACATTATTTGAAGATATTGACTATCTTGTTGATACAAATAAAAAAGACGAACCTAAGATGATTAGCGGGGATGCTTTTCGAGATGGATTGAAGAAAACAGCTACACAGCCATTTCGTACAGTTCCATACTTTGATCCAGGTGTTTGGGGAGGTCAGTGGATGAAAGATGTTTGTGGCTTGGATAAAGAAAAACCAAACTTTGCATGGAGTTTTGATGGTGTTCCAGAAGAAAATTCTTTGTATTTGGAAGTTGAAGGTGTAAAAGTAGAAATTCCAGCAATGGATTTAGTACTATATCAGCCAAAACCACTTCTTGGAGAACAGGTATTTGCACGCTTTGGGGCAGAATTCCCAATTCGTTTTGACTTCCTGGATACAATGGGTGGACAAAACCTAAGTTTACAGGTTCATCCATTAACAGAATATATCAAAAAACAGTTTGGTATGACTTATACACAGGATGAAAGCTATTATATTTTAGATGCGAAAGATGATGCCTGTGTATACCTTGGATTAAAAGAGGGTATTAATTCAGATGAAATGATTGAAGATTTAAGAAAAGCAAATCGCGGAGAGATTTCTTTTGATGCAGAAAAATATATCAATCGTTTCCCAGCTAAAAAACATGATCATTTCTTAATTCCAGCGGGTACTTGCCACTGTTCTGGAAGCAATGCCATGGTACTTGAAATCAGTGCTACACCATATATCTTTACATTTAAATTATGGGATTGGGATCGTTTAGGATTGGATGGAAAACCAAGACCAGTGCACGTAGAACATGGAAAAGAGGTTATTCAGTGGAACCGCACAACGCCATGGGTAAAAGAGAATCTGGTAAATGCCATTTATGAAGTAGAAGAAGAAAATAATAAGGAATGTAAAGTTGAACATACTGGTTTACATGAACTTGAATTTATTGAAACAAGACGTTATACAACAGATAAGGTTTCTTATCATGATACAAAAGGGACTGTCAATATGTTAAATTTAATTGATGGTAGAGAAGCTATTATTGAAAGTGTGGATAACAGTTTTGAACCTTATGTTGTACATTATGCAGAAACTTTCATTGTTCCTGCATCTGCTGGGGCATATACCATTCGCCCTTATGGAGAAAGCGAAGGAAAAGAAATCAAGGTGCTGAAAGCGTACGTACGTAATGCGAACTAATGTGTGTTCAATTATTAGCGATCAGATTGATGAAGATATTGAAATAGCTTGTAAGAAAGCAAAAGAAGAAGGATTCTCTTATGTGGAACTGCATAATGTTTTTGGAAAAAGTATTGAAGAATGCAGTGATACAGAAGTAGAAGAAATCAAAAAGATTCTGGATGTGAACGGAATAAAAGTTTCCGCTATCGCATCCACCGTCTTTTTTCTAGCACCTTTATATGAGAATTATAAAGTATCTTTGTTCAATGAAACGTTTCATGCGATAACAGGTGATATAAGCACCCACCTTGCATATTTGAAGCGTGCTTGTAAGATTGCGAAAAGATTAGACTGTTCCATTGTACGTGTATTTCCATTTCGCTATCCTGATAATGAGGATATAGTGGTGGTAGGTAATGACGCAGATCGAGAAGAAATCAAAAAACACCTGCTAGAGGCAGGTAATATTGCTGCATCTTATGGTATAATGATTGCGGTAGAAAATTGCCCTTATTCTCACTGCCCTAAAGGTGAAATGACGTATCGTATGATTAAAGAAATTGCACATCCAAATGTTGGATTATTATGGGATCCGGCAAATTCTTATCGTGCAGAAATAAAGAAGGTCCCTCATGAATTTTTATCATTAAATTTAAAAGAAGAGTTTGAATTGATAAAAGATAAAATCGTACATGTACACTTAAAAAATTATCATTATGATGAATCTCAAAAGAAACCTTTTATTCATAAAGCTCTTTTAAAGGGAGATATTGCCTTTGAGGATATGTGGGATGGCTTGAAAAAATTAAATTGTAAACTTTCTCTGGAACCAGAAGTGAGTTATGAAGAAACACTTTCTTCTATGAAAGATTTAATGAAATTAGCACAAAAATAATCTTGAGACGAGGTGAAAAATATGGGAAAACTAGATACAAGCAAAGGTGCTATGCCAATGTATCTTCAAATTTATCAAATATTAAAAAAAGATATTTTATCGAATGTTTATGTAAAAGGAGAACTTATTCCAAGTGAAGCGCTTTTGCAGAAAAAATATGATGTATCCCGTATTACGGCACGTCAGGCAATTGCACAGTTAGAACAGGATGGATTGGTAGAACGCGCCAGAGGCAAAGGAACTCGCGTCAAGATGCAGGATCGTATAGAAGAAGACTTGCTGCATATTAAAAGCTTTACAGATGAAATGCGTGAAAGGGGAATGGAGCCTGGGACTAGCTATGCACATATGGAAATTGTGAATGCTGATCGAGAATGCGCACAAATTTTTCAATGTGAAGAAGGTGATGAAATATATCGCCTAAGTCGTGTAAGAACGGCAAATGGAGAACCAATTGTTTATTTTGTTACGTACTTTTCAAAAGATAAGAAACTTCCTTTAGATGATCAAAGATATATGGGTAGTATGTATGAATTACTGAAAGAATTGAATCTTCCACAACCAAAGAAAACAAAAGAGATGATTCACGCGATAAAAGCAAACAAAGATTTGGCAGACAAGCTGCATATTCAAAAAAATGATGCGGTATTAATTCGCAAAAGAATTTCCTATGATGAATTAGGTTTTGTTTTAGAGTATACATTATCTTATTATCCAGGAGAAAAATATTCTTATGCGATTGAAAGAAGCATATGAGTGTATTAGATAAAACGATACCCTTTTTTCCAGTACTAATGGTATTGGAAAACAATAGGATGCTTCCTGATGTTCATTTACCTGAAGGATATCATTTTCAAACTTATGATCCTTCTTATCAGGATGCATGGATCAATCTTCATACAACTTTAGGGGAATTCCAAAGTTATGAAGAAGGGAAACAATATTTTGAGAAAACTTTTTATGATTTAGAAAAAGTAAAAAGATATTTTCTTCTTATTGTTGATAAAGATAAGAAACTAGCTGGAACAAGTTCTATCTGGATAGGAAATCATTTTGGTGTGGAACGATATCGAGTACATTGGCTGGGAGTTGATCCTTTCCATCAAAGAAAGGGTTTAGCAAAAGCACTGCTTATAAAAACCATGCAGCTATATAAGCAAACAGGCAGAAAAGAACCTTTATATCTTACAAGTCAGACGAATAGCTATGTAGGAATTTCACTATATTTAAAAATGGGATTTGTTCCCTATAAAGGAGAAATGCCAGTGAATTTTCATGCCAATAAGGAAACTTATCAGGAAGATAATGAAAAGGCATGGAAGCTGATTTATCAAAAAATAAAGGAAATGAATAAAAAGTAACCTTCCATTGATACTTTCATATAATATATGGGAGGTTGAAAGATGAAAAGACATCATCCAGATGCATATTGTCGTATCAAAGGTTCTATGCAGTATGCTGGTGTAGAAGGTATGGTTTTCTTTTATGAGGTAGAGGATGGCATATTGATAGAAGCAGATGTAAGAGGGCTTCCAATGCCCAATAAGATTTCCTGCAATCAGCCAATCTTTGGGTTTCATATTCATGCTGGGGAATCTTGTGAAGGAACAAAGCAAGACCCTTTTAAAGATGCATTAGGACATTTTAATCCTGATAATTGTCCACATCCATATCATGCAGGAGATCTTCCTCCATTATTTGCTAATAAAGAGGGAATGGCGATGATGAGTGTTGTAGATGATCGATTTACTTTAAAAGAAGTCATTGGGAAAGTTATGATCATCCATGCACAACCTGATGATTTCCATACACAGCCATCAGGAAATTCCGGTTTGATGATTGCGTGTGGAAAAATTATGTGTATCAAAGATTAAAACTGCCTTTGCAGGCAGTTTTATATATTATAAAGAGGTTTGACAACAAAATGACAAACGTCAGGAATTTGTTTTATGAAACTGTTTTTATTTGCGTTCAAATTTGATTTGCCATATAATAAAGGTGGAGGTTTTCATATGATAAAAGGACTTGTACTGTATGATTATGATGGTACTTTAGTAGATGAAAGAGATGGAATTTACGAAGTAACAGCAAAAACCAGAAAAGCCATTTCTTTATTACAAGATAGTGGTTATTTATGTGTTTTAGCAACAGGAAGAGCGTTAAGCTATATTCCTCAAGAAGCAAAAAATTTACATTTGGATGGGTATGTAACATGCAATGGAGCATATGCTACGATTCATGGAAAAGAAATACATAAAGTCATTTTTGATGAAATGGAATTAGGGAAACTTGTTGCATATGCAAAGAAAGAGGATATAAATTTTATTTTGGAAGGGAATTCTTTTTGTTATGTACAGGATATGGAAGATAAAGAATATTTGCATTTTATAGAAAATTTTAAAATTCCACTAGATAACTTTGTACAATACAAAGATATAAATCAGGTAAAGGATAAAATATCTAAAATCACTTTGATATGCAAGAATAAGGATCATTTAGAAGAAGCAGCAAAACAGCTGGAAAATAAATATCAGATATGTCGCCATCGTAATTGCAACTCCTTTGATTTAGGATATAAACAAATACATAAAGGAGTAGGCGCAAAAGCTATTATAGATTTTTATCATATAGATTATGAAAATACATATGCATTTGGTGATGGGGATAATGATGTTGAATTGTTAAGAGATGTAAAATATGGGATTGCCATGCGAAAGCATGATCCAAAACTTGATGCAGTTTGCTGTATGGTTACAGGAACTGTAAAAGAAGAGGGAATATATGAAGCATTAAAGAAATTGGAGGTAATTTAATATGGCTATGGTGAAACTTCTCCCTGCATTTAAAGATTATTTATGGGGAGGCACAAAATTAAAAGAATCTTACAATAAGAAAACAGATTTGGATATTGTAGCAGAAAGCTGGGAACTATCTACACACAAGGATGGTCAAAGCATTGTGGATAGCGGAGAATATAAAGGGATGCTTTTTGGAGAATATCTTGAAAAATTAGGTAAAGATGCCTTAGGTACAAAAGGGAAGGCATTTGAAAATTTCCCTATGTTAATTAAATTTATAGATGCGAAAGGAAATCTGTCTATTCAGGTACATCCAGATGATGAATATGCATTACGTGTAGAAAAAGAATATGGAAAAACAGAAATGTGGTATATTTTGGATGCTGAAGAAGGGGCACAGCTTTACTATGGAACAAATACAGAAATTACAAAGGAAGAATTTAGAGAAAGAATTGAAAACAATACAATTTTAGATGTTTTAAAGAGTGTTCCTGTGCATAAAGGAGATGTATTCTTTATCAAATCAGGTACAATTCATGCAATTGGTGCTGGAATTGTTATTTGTGAAATTCAGCAGAATTCTAATTCAACATATCGTGTTTATGATTTTGGACGTGTAGGCAAAGATGGAAAACCAAGAGAGTTGCATATTGATAAAGCGATAGATGTTTCTAACTTAAAACCATTAGACAGTGATTTTAAACCTTGTGGAGAAGAACAGGTGTTTGATGGATATCGTTATGCGATGATGGCAACTTGTGATTATTTTACAACTTATATTTATGAAGTAACTTCACAATGTGATGTAACTGTAGATGAGGAAAGTTTTGCTTCCTTTGTAATTGTTGATGGAGAAGGAAATATCGAAACAGAGGATACATCACTTTCTGCAGTAAAAGGGGATAGCTTCTTTGTTAGTGCAGGTAGTGGAAATGTGAGAATTAAAGGAAACTGTCGCTTTATTTTATCAAGAGTATAAATATAAAAATCCCTGAAAAGGGATTTTGTTTTCAAAAGGAGACTATGCATGAAATATAAATTAATTGTTATGGATATGGATGGAACACTGACAAACAGTCAGAAAGAAATATCACCACTTACCAAATATGCTTTGATTGAAGCACAAAAGTTAGGAGCGAAACTTGTACTTGCCAGTGGAAGACCAACACCGGGATTGTATAAAGAAGCGAAGGAATTAAAGATGGATGTATATGGAGGATATCTGTTAAGTTATAATGGAGCTTATATTTGTGATTATCCTGGACATAATGAACTTTATTCCTGTACAATTCCTCAAAAATATGTATTGCCGATCATCAATAATGCGAAAGCCTTGAATTTAAATATCATGGTACATAAGGGAGAGAATGTTGTTGCAGATCGAGAAGATACATATAAATTGCAATATGAGGCTTCTGCCTGCAATATGGGAATTGAAATTGTGAAAGATTTAAGGGATTTTATGGATTATGAACCAAATAAATTTTTAATAAGTGCTCCAGAAGCATATTTAAAGGAACATTTTGATGATTTCCGTATTCCTTTTGGAGATATGTTAAGTATATATACTTCTGCACCTTTTTATATTGAAGTCGTTCCAAATGGTATCGATAAAGGGGCATCTTTAGAAAAAATAGCAAATGAATTGCATGTTTCAAGTAATGAGATTATTGCTTTTGGAGATGAAATGAACGATTTAACGATGTTACAGTATGCAGGACATGGAGTGGCTATGGGAAATGCTGTAAAGCCAATTAAATTGATTGCGGATGAAATAACTGCATCAAATGATGAGGATGGAATTGCGTTATCTTTATTTAGAGCATTCCCGGAAATAAAGCAATAATTCATATAAAAGAATAATATTTATATTGAAAGTCATGGAGGTGTTTTTATGATATATACATTGACATTGAATCCATCCATTGATTATGTAGTAGAATTTCCATCACTTTGTGTTGGAGGAATTACTCGTATACAAAAAGAGGATTTTGTGTTTGGTGGAAAAGGTGTTAATGTTTCTCATATGTTGAAAATACTAGGTACTTCTTCAGTTGCATTAGGATTTGTAGCAGGTTTTACAGGGAAGGCATTTGTCCAGGGAGTTAAAGGGTATGGAATCCAGCCTATGTTTATAGAAGTAGATGATGGATTTACCAGGATTAATGTGAAGATTCATGCAGAAGAAGAAAGTGAGATTAATGGATCGGGACCTGTTGTGTCTAAATTATACCTTGATAAGATGATGAAACTTTTAGATGAAATAAAAGAAAATGATATTTTAGTATTGAGCGGAAGTATTGCGAAAGGGATGAAAGACAATATATACGCAGATATTATGAAACATGTTGAAGATAAAAGAATAAAGGTAGTAGTCGATGCTTGCGGCAATGCATTGCATCATACATTGAAATATCATCCATTTTTAATTAAACCAAATAAAGAAGAACTTGAAGAATATTTTCATGTTAATCTTTCTTCTATCAACGAAATGCTTGTATGTGCAAAAATGTTACAAAAAGAAGGCGCAAGAAATATTCTTGTATCGTTAGCAGAAAATGGTGCATTGCTGTTATGTGAAAATGGAGAAGTATTGCGATGCAATGCTGTAAAAGGCAAGGTTGTAAATTCTGTAGGTGCAGGGGATTCTATGGTAGCTGGGTTTCTTCATGTATATGAGCAAAAGAAAGATATGAAAAAGGCATTACAAATGGGAGTAGCCTGTGGAAGTGCAACTGCATTTTCAAAAGGAATAGCAAGTAAAAAAAGTGTAGAAGAAATATTAGAAAGAATGGATGCTAACCTTTAGTAAGCAAAGCATACAAAGGAGGAAAAGAAAGTGAACTGGGCAATTTTAGGACAAGGTGTAATTGCAAATCAAATGGCAAAAATAATGAGAGAATATGGATATGAAATTTATGCTGTTGCTGGCCGTCATATGGAAAAGGTAAAAGATTTTCAAAATGTATATCAAGTTAAACATGCTTATACGATTCAACAAATGATGGAAGATAAAAATATTGATATTGTTTATATAGCAACACCACATTCCAATCATTATGAGTATATTATAGAAGCCTTAGAAAATGGCAAGCATGTATTATGTGAAAAAGCAATTACAACAAATGCAATACAATTAAAAAAAGCAAGAGAGCTTGCAGAGGATAAAGGTTTGATTCTTATGGAAGCTATGACTATTTTCCATATGCCACTTATACAAGAATTACGTAATTTAATTTCTAATGGAAAATTAGGAAAAGTTAAAATGATACAGGCATCATTTGGAAGTTTGAAAGAATATGATGTGAAAAATCGTTTTTTTAATAAAGAGTTAGCGGGTGGTGCTCTACTGGATATCGGAACTTATGCATTATCTGCAATTTATTGTTTTTTAGATGAAAAACCAGATGTGATTCATACAGATTGGACACCATTTGAGAGTGGTGTAGATGAAATGAGTGGAACTGTATTAAAAACGAAGGGCGGACAAATGGCTACCATGACACTGGCTATGCGCTCAAAACTTCCCAAAAAAGTAGTAGTTGCGGCTGAGAAGGGATATGTAGAAATAGAAAATTATCCACGTGCTGATAAGGCAAAAATTGTTTGGAGTGCAAATGGGCAGGAAGAATGGATAGAAAAAGGGGAAAGTCAGAAAGCTTTGCTGTATGAAATAAGAGATATGGAAGAAACGATTCAAACTGGGATAAATAAAACGTTGCAGATGAGTTGTGATGTTACGGATCTATTATGGGAAATACGTCGTCAGTGGGGAATGTTTTATCCATTTGATGAGCAAAAATAATTGTTCATTTCATTTGTTTTAAAGATGAAAAGTGTTACAATTAAAAAGAAGGAGATGAGCAGTATGCGTTATGCGATAATATACTCCAGTAACACTGGAAATACCGAAAGGCTTGCACAGGCTATTGCAGAAGAACTTCCTAAAGAGGATGTCGTTTATTTTGGAGAAGTCAATGAAGCAGCAAAACAGGCAGATCTTATATTTGCTGGTTTTTGGACAGATAAAGGATGCTGTTCACAAGAGATGATGGACTTTTTAAGTGAGCTGCATGGAAAACAAATTGCTTTATTTGGAACATGTGGTTTTGGTGGTTCACAGGAATATTTTAATTCCATTTTACAAAGAGTAAGTGCTTTTATTGAAGATGACTGTACCTATGTAGATGGATTTATGTGCCAAGGGAAAATGCCTTTAGGAATCCGTAAACGTTATGAGAATATGCTGGAAACAAGTGTAGATAAAAATAAAGTTCAGCAGATGATTGATAATTTTGACAGAGCTTTAAAACATCCAAATGAAGATGATTTTGTGCAGGCAAAGGTGTTTGCACAGGTGATTTTAAAATCATGTGAATAGAAGACTGCTTTAAGTAGTCTTTTTTTAGAAATTATGGGCATCCTATAAGATGTATACAATAGTTCATCACGATTTTGATGAAAAGTTAGGAGGAATTGTATTATGAATAAGCTAGTATATGCAGTAGCAAGTGCATTGCTTATGTTTGGATTGGTAGCTTGCCAAAGCAAGATAACAGACGAGGAAGCGAAAAAAATTGCGTTGGAAGATGCAAAAGTAAAGGAAACAGAAGTAACATTTACAAGTGAGGGAATGGAAGATGATGAATATATATTTCATTTTCAAAGTAAATCTGATAGTTATTTTTATGAAATAAGTAAAACAGGAAAAATAGAAGAAAAGCAAGTGATTCCTATGGCTCAAAATATGCCTGAAATAGAAAAAGACAAAACAAGTTCGAATGGACAAAAAATATCACAAGATGAAGCTCTAAAAATTGCATATGAGAAATTTCAGGTTTCTTTAGAGAATGTAAAAAATGTGAAAGTAAAACTAGATAAAGAAAACGGAATAGAAGTTTATGATATTGAATTTGATGCAGGTAATAAAGAATATTCTTGTGATATTAGTACAACAACAGGAGAAATTTTAAACTTTGATTCTGATGCTAGATAATTATAAAAATATCACTTTATAGTGACGTGAATACTTATAGTATCGATAAGAAGAATTGTGCTTTTAACTGTTGTATTATTTTCGAGTGCAAAATCATCATTTCTTAGGATTATGAATAGGTTGAATGACATGGAAATGTGATATTATCATTTTAAATATGTATCTGTTATTACGATTAGAATTAAAAGTATCTTTGTATATGGATAAAAAGAATGCTATAATAAAACAGAAAGAGGTGATGCTGGATATGAATAAATAAGCATGATGTTCAAATTCCTGAATAATTAATATAGATAATATAGAATTTTCGTCATGCAGCCTTGATTGATTTGAGGTGATATTTATGTTTATGATCCAGCATTTCACAATAACAAAATCAGATGGGAAACATCTAATCAAAGATTTGAATTTGCAAATTAAAGAAAATGAAAAATTAGCCGTTATTGGTGAAGAAGGTACAGGAAAATCCACTTTGTTGAAAGTAATGTGTGGATTTGATACAGATTATGTTGATATAAAAGGTAGTGTTGCATGCGATGGGAAAATTGTTTATCTTCCACAAAGATTTCCAATCGAGTGGATGGATACAACTATTCTAGATTATTTATTAAAAGATGATATCAATCAGGAAATTGAACCAGAACAGTATAACCAGCTGAAAACTATTGAACAATGCTGGATACAGATGAAAGGGGACATTTCCTTTTTATATGGTGATCAAAAGATAAAACAGTTAAGTGGTGGTGAAAAGGTAAAGCTGCAATTATTAAAACTGATGTTGCAGCCTCACGATTATGTACTCTTGGATGAACCTAGCAATGATTTGGATATACATACATTAGAGTGGTTAGAAGAATGGATCAAAGAACTAGATTGTCCATGTGTTTTTATATCACATGATCAAAAGTTATTAAATACTTGTGCTACCGATATTCTTCATATAGAACAAGTAAACCGACAAAGTAAAGCAAAATATACCTTGTTTAAAGGAAGTTATGAGGAATATATAAAGCAGCGTAATGATACATATAAAAAAGACGTACAGATAGCTCATAACGAAAAAAAGAAATATCAAAAACAAATGCAAAGAATAAATGATATTGCTAATGCGGTTACTTATGCACATAATACAGTATCTCGCCAACAACCGCATGTTGCGGCAAACTTGAAAGCGAAGCTGCATACTGTCAATACGCAGGTAAGACGTATAGAAGAAAAAGGGTATTCAAAAGTGGATATACCTCAGGATGTGATATCTTTATATTTTGAAGATGATGTAAAGCTGCATGGAAATAAAGAAATCTTAAATTATACGTTATCTGAATTAAAAGTAGAAGATCGTATTCTTTGTAAAGATATTCTACTACAGGTACAGGGTAATGATAAAATTGCATTATTAGGGAATAATGGCTGCGGGAAAACGACTTTATTAAAACGAATATATACGCAATTAAAAGATAGAAAAGATATTAAAATAGGATATATGCCCCAAAACTATATGGAAGATTTAGATGAACATAAAAAATTATGGATCTGTTATGCACAAATTATGATAAGGAAGAAATCATACGCGCAGGAAATCTGTTTGGAAGTTTAAATTTTACAGGGGAAGAGATGGAGCATTGTTTAAAAGATGTTAGCGATGGACAAAAGGCAAAGGCATATTTAGCTTCTTTTGTTATGAAAGGATGTAATGTTCTTCTGCTGGATGAACCTACAAGAAACTTATCACCATTATCACAACCTGTTGTATATAAACTTTTAAAAGATTTTAAAGGCTGCATTATCTGTGTAAGTCATGATCGAAGTTTACTGGAAGAAGTATTTGAAACAGGGTATCAGATAGAAAATAAGCAATGGAGGAAGATATACATAAAAAAAGAATAAAATTATAAAAAGTATTTTTATATGTTGTAACAATGACCAAAATTTAATGAATTTTAAAATAAACTTTATAGAAGATAATTCTTGTGTCAGGTTCCAGTTAATGCAGGATACTATACTGCATGTGATAATGAAACGATATATAAGAAGAGTCGAGAATAATAATTTATTTTACTAATTATATATAGTGAATTAGATTTCTTTCTTTACAATAAAAAAACTGAGTTTAAATATATCTATAGAACTCAGTTATCTAAGGTTTATGGTTTCGATGATGTGATTTGAAAATGCAGATGTTGTGTTTTTTATAATTTAAAATCATCATTTGTTAGGATAGAGTAAATATGGACTTAATAAAAGTTAAATTTTGCTATGAAACGATTTCTAAATATTTATCTAGTCTTTCCCTTACATATTCACCGACCAAAAGAATCATTTCATCTGCATTTCCATCACGATAAAAAGCATCAAATGCATCATAGTAACGTTTACGATCCGTAAATTTAATATTAATTGCAGGGTATCCATTACGGATAAGTTCAAGATTTAAAATCAAACGCCCCGTTCTTCCATTGCCATCAATAAACGGATGTATTCCTTCAAATTCAAGATGGAATCTTGCAATTCGCTCGATTGGATGCATTGTCTTCTTTCGCTTTTCATTTTCTGCAAGTAATTCTGTGATTTTAGGCTCAATAAGATAAGGCTGTACGGGTTCTGTATATGCTCCTAGGATCGTTACAGGGATACGACGATATACTCCTTTATCTTCAGGTCGATTTATCAGTATAAGTGAATGTATGGACTTTATTTCTGTTTCACGTAATTTTAATTTTTTTTGCGCAATATCTTCCACATACAGAAATGCATCACGAAGTCCTACTGCTTCCAAATGATCTTTTAGAGGTTTTTTATCAATTGTCATACCTTCCAGTACCATTGCTGTTTCTTTCAGTGTAAGAGTATTTCCTTCAATTGCATTTGAATTATATGTGAAATCAACCATAAATTCATCACGCAATCGCTGTGCCTCTCCACTAGTTAATGGTCTAAGCATATCGAGTCTTGCTTTTTTCATATCAATGTCGGTTAAGAGTTCAGAGAATTTCCCTCGTTTTCTTTTGTTCGGCAATTTACGTTTATCTAATGGTTTTTCAGTATCGGCAGGTATCATATATAGTTTACCTTTGCGAATAACACCGTCAATTTCTCCATTTGCACAAAGAAGACGAACACGACGGGAAGAAATGCCCCATTTTTCTGCAGCCTGTGTAACTGTTAAATAATCCATGTATGCTCCTCCTTTAGTAAAGTGTTTAAAATACAAAAATAGTATAACAAATTATAGGAATAATTACAAACTTTTATACGGATAATATTATTCTATTTTGCCGATTATATACAAGGCTAGAAGATTTTATTTTTCTTAATCAAACATAAAAAAACTGAGCTTTAAACAGATAAATATGTTTATCCATAGAACTCAGTTATCTTTTTTATGGTGCCGACGAGAAGAATCGAACTTCCAACCTATTGATTACGAAACAATTGCTCTACCATTGAGCCACGTCGGCAATTACATATATAATAATAGCACTTTTTTGTTATAAAACAATGCGATAAGGACAAAAAGTAGAAGAATGTTATATGTTCTTCTACTTTTTTAAAGAAAGTATTGTTTTTATTAAAGTTTCTTCCTGTTCTTCAGGCATATGGCATAATCCCATAGATACACTTGGTTTTGTTTTTCCATGAAAATCACTTCCAGCTGTTTCTATTAAGTTATATTTTTGACAAATATCGTGATAAAACTTAATTTGTTCATGTTTGTGATAACTGCTGTATACTTCTATACCATCAATACCTAGATTTCTAATATCATTCATTAGCTGTATATCTTCTTTTACATTGTTTCCCGGATGTGCCAATACTGCAATACCGCCTTGCTTATGATAGAGGGAAATGGCTTCTTCCATAGAGATGTAATTAATTTTTGTATAGGCGATTTTTCCCTGAGAACAATAATCCCAATAAAAATTTACATAAGGATTATCACTTCTTTTCCCTTGTGGGAAATATGGCTGTAAATAAGGGTTATCTTTGTTTCTTTCATCCTTCATTGCAATTTCACAAATGGTTTCAGGTACATAGATTCCAAAGGGAGATATTTCTTTAAGTTGTTCTTCATCAATTTCAAGATGTAGATTTTCCTTTATAAGAGATAGTCGTTTTTGGCTGCATTCCTGCTCCTGCTTCATAATATCTTGTTCTATTTTTTCATAAATTGGATCATGGACATCAATCCCATATCCTAATAAATGAAAGTCTTTTCCTTGAAAGCTGCAATCTATTTCGATTCCAGGAATAAGGGTAATATCCTGTACATGTATAATACTTTGATATGCTTTCACACTATTATGATCCGTAATGGATACGATTTGAATGTTTTGCTGGCGTGCCATATTTAATAAATCTTGAGGAGTATATTCTCCATCTATACTAAAGTTTGAATGCATGTGCAAATCTATATAGTTCATGATTCTTCCTCTTTTCTTGTATGTTTTCATCATATCATAAAGATATAAATAAGAGAAGAAAATTAGAGTAAGATAGCGAATAAATAAAGAGATTAGATACATACTGAAACTGAGGTGATATTCATGAATATAAAGAAAGTAAATAAAGCATTAAATCAGCTATTAAAAGGAACCCATATGGGGACTTCTTTATTTAAATTTCTAGAAAAGAAGATCAAAACAAAGAAATTAAGAAAATTATGGAGAGAAATGATTGATACCTTGTCTTATCATGAAAAAACTTTAACAAGACTAATTGAAACAAATGGTGGAGAGCCTGTGGATAGTGCAGGGGTTATGGGAACTATGACAGATACTATGTATAAAATGCGTTACCTTTTTCTTTCAGATGAAAAAGATATTTTAGCACTTTCTATTAAAAGTATGGAACAGGGCAGAAAAGCATTAAGTGCATTTGATATACGATGTAAGCTGCCAAGTAAAGATATAAATAAAATTTTACAGCGGATGAAAAAAGATTATGAAGAAATACTATATGAATTAAAAAGATTTCAACTGGAATCACAATATGTATAGAGAGATTGCGTATTTCATTGTATAATATCCATGAAAAGAGGGATAAGATGAAAGTACAAGATCGTTTTTTAAAATATGTTGCGTTTGATACACAGTCAGATAGTACATCAAACACAACTCCAAGTACATTAAAACAGTTAAAATTAGCCCAATATTTAGTTTCAGAAATGAAAGAGATGGGGATTGAAGATGCACATGTAGATGAATTTGGTATCGTATATGGAAATATTCCATCTAACGTGGATAAGAAATGTGCTGACATTGGATTTATTGCTCATATGGATACGGCAGAAGATATGAGTGGAGAAAATGTAAAGCCATCCATTATAAAAAACTATGATGGTTCACGTATCGTTTTAAATGAGGAACGTGGTATTTCTATGGGAGTAGAGGAATTTGAAAGCTTAAGAAATAAAATTGGAGAAGATTTGATCGCAACCGATGGAACAACGTTATTAGGTGCAGATGATAAAGCAGGCATTGCGGAAATTTTGACGATGGCAGAAACCATCTTAAAAGAAAATCGACCTCATGGAAATATCCGTATTGCGTTCACACCGGATGAAGAAGTAGGGCGAGGACCAGATAATTTTAATGTGGAAAAATTTCATGCGGATTTTGCCTATACAGTGGATGGCGGAGAAGTTGACAGTGTGGATTATGAAAATTTTAATGCGGCAGATGCTAACATTGAAATTCAGGGATTAAGTATTCATCCAGGTAGTGCAAAAGGTAAAATGATCAATGCCTTGCATGTCGCAATGGAATTTCATTCTATGCTTCCTGTAGAACAAAATCCTGCCTATACAGAAGGGTATGAAGGATTTAATCACTTATGTGATTTGCATGGGGAATGTGAGCATGCAGCGATGTCTTATATTATACGAAATCATGATGAAGTGCTGTTTGAAAAACAGAAAGAAGATTTTAGAAGAATTGCAAATTATTTAAATCAAAAGTATCCAAAAGATACGATCCGCTTGGAAATTAAAGATAGCTATGCAAATATGCGCTCTATTATTGAAAAAGATATGCGTATTGTTGAGCTGGTTAAAAAATCTATGGAAGATGTAGGGATAAATCCATCTTCTCATGCGATTCGTGGAGGAACCGATGGAGCACGTTTAACTTTTCAAGGACTTCCTTGTCCAAATCTTGGTACAGGAGGATATAATTTCCATGGAAAATATGAATATGCATCTATTCAGGAAATGGAAAAAAGTGTAGAACTGCTGTTAAAAATTGTAGAAAATAACTTAGATTAAAAAAACGGGAATTCCCGTTTTTTTGTAAGATAGCATTTATTTTTTAGAAGCATTCCATAAGGCAAATATATTTACTGTAAGAAAGATAACTGTAAAAATTGTTAATGCTGTTGTCATGATAGGAACAACATCTAAAAGAGCACTCCAATCTTCCAGTTCTACCCAGTTTTTTACCATAAAGTACTGACTTTAAACAGTAAGAGATATAAAACTTAGTGCAAAGGCAGTCGCCCACTTTGTATAGACATGTTTGTTTATTCCGAAATATATATTAATAATTGTTGAAATAAGAGTACCTATTCCCAATATAATCCACATAACTTTCGCTCCTTTCCTTATGCATTTTCTTTAATTACAAGTCCCAATAATTTTGCCATTTCCAGTGCCTGATGACTATTTACGATAGCACCTTCCAGCATATTTTGACTAACTGCGATACCTTCAATAGAGCTGCTTGAAAAATCGACACTATGTAAACTTGTATTAAAAAACTCACTTTCATCGAGCTTGCTGTTTTCAAACCATGTTTTTGAAAAAGTACATTGTATAAAACTGGAAGAAGAAAGCTCACATTCTTCAAAACGTACTTGTTTTAATTTGGAACCGCTAAAATTGGAATATCGAGCATTACAGTTTGTAAAAACAATATTTTGCAAGGTACAGTTGGAAAATTCGATTCCCATACATCTGCAGTTTTTAAATTGGATACGATGGATGGCTCCATTTAAGAAGTGAAGGTTACTAATTTCACAATTTTTAAATATGATATCCACCATATCAATGTTTTCACATACACAGTTTTCAAACACGCAGTTTTTAAAATAGCAGCTATCTAAGCGAAGATAGGGAAGCTCTTCTTCCTCAATAAGTAAGTCACAGATAGAATATCCCTGCAGATAAGATTCTTCATGAACTTCTGAATGAAAATCTATTAAAGGAACTAGTTCTTTTACTAATTTAGGTGCTTCTATTTTTTCTTTCATTTGTATCACTTCCTGCAGCTTATTATAACATAGGGGTGTTTATCAAAAAAAGAATGATTGCATTGATTTGTGTAGCTTTGTATAATGATACATGATTGAAAAGAGGAAGATTTATGATAGAAATAATAGCAAACGAATTAAAGTTGCATGCATGGCAGGTAGAACATACCTTATCTTTGTTAGAGGAAGGAAATACAGTGCCATTTATTGCCCGATATCGAAAAGAAATGACAGGTGGTTTAGATGAAGAACAGATTCGAAGAATTGAAGAATTAAAAGAAAATACACTTCGTTTAGAGAAAAGAAGAGAAGATGTTCTTCGTTTATTAAAAGAACAGGGTGTATTAGATGAAGGTTTAGAGAAAGCAATTCTTGCCTGTGAGAAAATTTCTCAAATTGATGATTTATATCGTCCTTACCAGCAGAAGAAAAAAACACGTGCGATGCTGGCAAAAGAAGCAGGTTTAGAACCTTTAGCAGTATGGATCAAAAAGTTTTACAGAGATGCAGATATTCAAAAAGAAGCACAGAAATATGTAAAGGGAAGTATTTCTTCTATTGAAGAAGCAATTCAGGGGGCAAAGGATATTCTTGCACAGTGGATAGCGGAAGATGTGGAAATTCGAGCAAAAGTAAAAGATAATATTGTTAATTTTGGGCGTTTAGAAACAAAGAAGAAAAAAGATGCAGAAGATGAAAAGAAAGTATATCAGATGTATTATGAGTTTAGTGAACGAGTGAATCGACTGGCACCTCATCGTATCATGGCAATTGATCGAGGAGAAAAAGAGAATGTAATCAGTGTATCTTTTTCCTATAATAAAGAATATTTGAGTGGATGGGTAGCGCGTTATCTTATGAGAAATCGAAAAAGTCCATTAGAGGGACTGGTACAGGAAGCGATTGAAGATGGACTTAAGCGTTTGGTTTATACGGCTATTGAAAGAGAAGTAAGAAGAGATTTAAGTACTATGGCACAAGAAAAATCAATTCAAGTGTTTTCTATGAATCTAGAGCATTTATTACTTCAGCCACCTTTAAAAAACAAAGTAATTTTAGGTTTTGATCCTGCTTATCGTACAGGGTGTAAACTGGCAGTTATTGATACAACAGGGAAATTATTAAAAGTAGATGTGATTTATCCACACGTTCCTCATAAAAAAGTAAAAGAAGCACAGGAAAAACTGCTGGCATTGATTGAGAAGTATCATGTGGAAGTTATTGCGATAGGAAATGGAACTGCAAGCAGGGAAAGTGAAAGCTTTGTGGCAGATCTTGTTAGTCAATACAAGTTAAATGTTTCCTATACCATTGTGTCTGAAGCAGGGGCATCTGTGTATTCTGCAAGCAAGGCTGCCAAGGAAGAATTTGCAGATCTTCCTGTAGAACATCGCTCTGCTGTATCTATCGCAAGACGATTGCAGGATCCATTAAGTGAATTGATTAAAATTGATCCACAATCCATTGGAGTGGGGCAGTATCAGCATGATGTTGCAGGAGTACAGTTAAAAGAACGTTTGGATTTTGTGGTGGAAAAAGCAGTTAATCGTGTTGGAGTGAATGTCAATACGGCAAGTGTAGAACTTTTAAAAAGAGTTGCCGGTTTAAAAGAATCGAGTGCAAAAAGCATTGTTTCCTATCGTCAGGAACATGGGGAATTGAAAAATCGTAAGGAATTAAAAGATATTTCAAAAATCGGAGCGAAAACATTTGAACAGGCTGCCGGGTTCTTACGTGTTGAAGATGGAGAAGAACTTTTGGATCGAACAGCTATTCATCCGGAAAGTTATCCACTTGCAAGAAAACTATTTGCTTATGTAGGTTTTAAAGATAATCAAATTGGCAGTGAGGAAATGAAAGAAACGCTTCGTCATGTAGATAAAGAAAAATTATGTGAAGAATTATCTTGTGATATGTATACACTGGAAGATATTTTAGAAGTATTCCAGCATCCTTTCCGTGATTATCGTGAACGATTTACTCCTGTTTTATTAAGAAAAGATGTCGTAGAACTGGAAGATTTGAAGATTGGAGATCGCTTGGAAGGTGTCGTAAGAAATGTTGTTGATTTTGGAGCCTTTGTTGATGTTGGTCTTCATGAAGATGGGCTTGTTCATATTTCCCAAATGAGTGAAAAAAGAATTGAACATCCAGAAGAGGTCGTTTCTGTAGGAGATGTCGTGAAGGTTAAAGTCATTGGAATTGATATGGAAAAACAGAAAGTACAGCTTAGTTTTAAAGGGATTTAAATTTGTCAAAAAAATCACATATAAAATATAAAATAAGCCGATAAATAAAAGGGAATCGAAAGATTGCCTTTTTTTGAATTTCTTTGAAAAAAATGAAAAAAATATAGTATAATACTATGTAGATTACAAGGAGGATTATTTAAAATGTCAGAATTAGATATCTTAAAAGGGCATGCTGTAAATATTCGCAAGAATATTGTGAAAATGGTAACAGAAGCAAAATCTGGTCACCCGGGAGGTAGTTTATCTTCTGTAGAAATTGGAGTTGCTTTGTATTTTACACAAATGGATATCAATGAGGAAAACATCTCAAGTCTTAACCGAGATCGTTTTGTATTGTCAAAAGGACATGCATCCCCATTGCTGTATTCACTACTTGCAGAAAAAGGGTTTTTAAACGAAGAGGAATTGTTGACTTTCCGTAAAATTGGAACACGTCTTCAGGGACACCCTAGTATGGACAAATTGCCTGGAGTAGATATGTCAACGGGTTCATTGGGACAAGGAATCTCTGCAGCCGTTGGTATGGCATTATCAAATAAATATCACAATCTGCCTTATCGTATTTATACGTTATTGGGTGATGGAGAGTGTCAGGAAGGAGAAGTATGGGAAGCAGCTATGTCTGCATCTCATTATGGACTGGATAATCTGTTAGCATTTGTAGATATGAATGGTTTACAGATTGATGGTAAAGTAAGCGAAGTTATGAATCCATTTCCACTTGATGAAAAGTTTAAGGCATTTGGATGGAATGTTATCGTTTTGGAAGATGGCAATGATTTAGAAGCAGTTATCAAAGCTTGTGAAGAAGCAAAAACCGTGAAAGGAAAGCCTAGTGTTGTAATTGCGAAGACAGTTAAAGGAAAAGGAGTATCTTTCATGGAAAATCAGTCTGGATGGCATGGTGTTGCGCCAAATAAAGAACAGTGTGAACAGGCGCTTTGTGAACTTGAAGGAGGAAATAAATAATGGCAAAAGTGGCAACTCGTGAAGCGTATGGAAAAACGCTTGCTAAACTGGCACAGGAAAATAAAAATATTATCGTACTGGATGCCGATCTTTCCGGTTCTACAAAAACAAAAGATGTAAAAAACGTTGCACCTGAACAACATTACAATATGGGGATTGCCGAAAGCAATATGATGGGAGTTGCAGCTGGTCTTGCTGCTAGCGGTAATACTGTGTTTGCATCAAGTTTTGCTATGTTTGCAACAGGAAGAGCATTTGAACAGATTCGAAACAGCATCGGATATCCACATTTGAATGTAAAAGTTTGTGCATCTCATGCTGGTATTACGGTTGGGGAAGATGGTGCAAGCCATCAGACAATTGAAGATATTTCTTTAATGCGCGGAATTCCTGGTATGGTTGTTGTATGTCCAGCAGATAGTGTAGAAGCTGCAGAAGCAACAAAAGCTGTAGCAGCAATTGATGGACCATGTTATTTGCGTTTAGGAAGAAGTGCTGTGGAAACAATTTATGATGAAAATACAATTCATTTTGAAATTGGAAAAGGAAATGTATTGCACGAAGGAAAAGATGTTGCAATCATTGCCTGTGGTATCATGGTAGAAGCAGCTTTAAAAGCTTGTGAAGAGCTAAAAACAAAAGGGTACAATCCTACAGTAGTTGATATGCATACTATTAAGCCAATTGATAAAGACTTGCTTGTTAAGTTAGCAGAAACACATGATTTGTTTGTTACATGTGAAGAACACAGTGTTATTGGTGGACTTGGAAGTGCAGTTGCGGAAACATTAAGTCAGTATGCACCTAGAAAAGTGCGTATGGTAGGAATGAAAGATGTTTTTGGAGAAAGTGGAACACCAGCTGAATTACTAGAAAAATATGGTTTGACTGCAAAAGATATCGTGAATGCAGTTGAAGAAAAATAAGATAAAAGAAAGGATGGGAAACCGTCCTTTTTAAATGAAAACATAAATTTTTTTTGGATGAGCCTTAACAATTTTTAGGCGATAAAGTTAGCTTTTATATAGTTTTTCTACATTTAACTAGTGGGATCTAGAATGTTATTAATTTTTTTAGACATTAAAGTAGAGAATGTAAAATAATTGGTGAATTTGCTTAATTTCGGCTTTCTTATTATGCCTGTAGGAATACAATTACGCTGTTGTTAAATTAAATGTTTGATTTTAATCGGCTATAATTCCAAACAAATTGATTGACAAGGTAAAAGTACTTGTGATATATTTTTTGCGTATAAAAGGATTGTTACTGGTAGGGCAGGCTATACCGATTGTACACATACGTTATTTTTTTGCGTGGTGTGAGCAGGTATAGTCTTTTTTCTACTTATTTGGGAAAGGAGAATGCATTTTGATCGTAGAGAAAGTAATAAACAATAATCTAGTACGTTCTCGTAATAACAAGCAACAGGAAATTTTAGTTATGGGATGTGGACTTGGCTTTAAAAAACAAGTAGGAGATTTAATTGATGAATTTAAAATAGAAAAAGTTTATACTATGCTAGATGATAAGCAAAATAATCAATTTGAAGAAATACTTTCAAGAGTTCCGCTTTCTTGCATTCAGATTACAAATAAGATTGTTGATTATGCAAAAGCTTCATTAGGGAAAGAATTAAGTGATACCATTTATTTAACCTTATGTGATCATATTGCTTTCGCAATTGAGCGATTTAAGAATGGTATCAATATTCAAAATGCTCTTTTATCTGAAATTAAACGTTATTATCTGCATGAATTTCAAATTGGTATGGAAGCTTTAGATATTATTGAGGCAAAGGCTGATATCCGTTTACCAGATGCAGAAGCTGGTTTTATTGCTTTGCATGTTGTGAATGCTTCTTTTGATTCAATAGGTATGGAACAGACAAAAGAGATGATGAAAGTAATACAAAATACATTGAATATTGTAAAATATCATTTCAACATTGAATTAGATGAGAATTCTATTCATTATGATCGATTTTTAACGCATTTAAAATTCTTTGTGAAGCGTGTTTTTTCAAATGTTGAAATAGGAGAAAAAGAAGATAAAGAAGATAATTTCTTCCTAATGATTAAAAATCAATATAAAAATGAATATGCCTGTGTTTTAAAAGTTTACGAGTATCTTAGAAAAGAATATCATCTGCAAATGACAAATGACGAAATCATGTATTTAATGATTCACATTCATCGCATCACTACTATGTAAAAAATGACGTATCTGCATATTAGGAGGTACTGAAATGAATTATCAGGAATTAGCCGATAAAATATTGAATCTAGTCGGCGGATTTAACAATGTTACAGGTCTTACACATTGTGCTACAAGACTTCGCTTTAACTTAAAGGATGAAGGAATTGCACAGACAGAACAATTAAAAAAAACACCTGGAGTATTAGGTGTTGCGATTAATGGAGGACAGTATCAGGTCATCATAGGAAATGATGTAAATCATGTTTATAAGCCTATTATGGAAAAATGTACAGGACTAGAGTCTTCTAAACCAGCACAAGAAGAAAAGAAAAGCTTAGCTGCTAGATTTATTGATACTATTACAGGTATTTTTACACCAGTACTACCTGCAATTACTGCCGCAGGTATGTTAAAAGCAGTTCTATCTTTATTAGTTGCTTTCCATGTAGTAGAAACAACAGACCAGAGTTATCAGATTATTAACTTTATGGGCGATGCAGCATTCTATTTCTTACCATTCTTATTGGCAAATTCTGCCGCAAAGAAATTTGGGTGTAATGCATATCTTGCGATGATGCTTGCAGGTATTATGTTACATCCTAACTTTTTGACAATGGTATCAACTGCATCTGAAACAGGAGAAGGAATTTCTTTATTCTTCTTGCCAATTTATCAGGCTTCTTACTCTTCTTCTGTTATTCCAATTATACTATCTGTTTGGTTCATGTCTTATGTTGAACCGATAGCAGATCGTATTTCCCCAAAAGCAATTAAATTCTTTACAAAACCATTAATAACAATATTAGTTGCGGGAATTGTTACATTGGTGGTATTAGGACCCATTGGATATATTGTCGCTGGATGGATTTCTACAGCAGTTACTACATTAAATACATATTGCAGCTGGCTAGTTCCAATGCTTTTAGGTGGTCTATTCCCATTATTGGTTATGACAGGAACACATTATGGAATTATTCCGATTGGAATCAACAATCGTATGACAACAGGTTTTGATACTATTGTATATCCAGCAAACTTAGCAAGTAATATTGCCCAAGGTGCCGCTAGTTTTGGTGTTGCCTTTAAAACTAAATCACAAGAAGTTCGTCAAATTGCTTCCTCTGCTGCAATAACAGCAGTATGTGGAATTACAGAACCAGCACTATTTGGAGTAAATATGCGTTATAGAACACCTTTGATTTCTGCATGTATTGGTGGTGCAGCTGGTGGATTGTTTATGGGGTTATTTGTTGTCAAAAATTATGGAGGAGGTTCTCCAGGGTTACTGACATTACCTGGATATTTAGGTGGAGATGGTTTCCATGATCTAATCTTTGCGTGTATTGGTGCTTTGATTGCGTTTGTGATTTCATTTATCGTATCTTTTATTCTATATAGAGATGAAAAAGTGAGTGAAACGACAGAAGAAAATGTAACAGAACCAGTAGAAACAAACGAAGTGGTAAAAGGGACTGCATTAGACATCTGTGCTCCTGTTGAAGGAGAAATAAAACCCTTATCAGCAGTAAACGACCCTACATTTGCACAGGAAATTATGGGTAAAGGGGTTGCGATTTATCCAAGTAATGGAACCTTTGTTTCTCCTGTAAAGGGTACTATACAAATGATTTTTGATACGAAACACGCCATAGGAATCAAATCTGAAGAAGGTGTAGAAATCCTGATTCACGTAGGCTTGGATACGGTAAATTTAAAAGGAGAACATTTTGAAACTTTAGTTAATGTACATGACAAAGTAGAAATAGGTACGCCGTTATTAAAGGTAGATCTTGAGGCTATACAAAAAGCAGGTTATGATATTGTTACACCGATGATCATTACAAATACAATAGAGTATAATGATATTATTTCATTAACAGAAGGAAATACACATCCTAAAGAAACTGTAATTAAAGTAGTTTAATAACGAAAGGAAGGTATGTATGGCATTACAAAAAGACTTTTTATGGGGAGGTGCTACTGCTGCCAATCAGTGTGAGGGAGCCTACCTTGAAGGCGGCAGAGGCTTAGCTAATGTGGATGTAATTCCTCATGGAGAATTACGTCCGCAAGTAATGCGAGGTTTATATACAATGGATCGTATAGATGAAAATCAGTATTATCCAGCATTAAAAGGAATTGATTTTTATCATCACTATAAAGAAGATATTGCTTTATTTGCAGAAATGGGATTTAAGACATTCCGTATGTCAATTGCATGGAGCAGAATATTTCCTAAAGGTGATGAAGAAGAACCTAATGAAGAGGGTTTGAAATTTTATGAAGATGTGTTTAAAGAGTGTAAAAAGTATGAAATTGAACCATTAGTTACGATTACACATTTTGACTGTCCAATGCATCTGATTAATACTTACGGCGGATGGAAAAATCGTAAAATGATCGATTTTTATAAGCGCCTGGTAACAGTATTATTTACTCGTTATAAGGATTTGGTTAAATATTGGATTACATTTAATGAAATCAATATGATTTTACATTTACCTTTTATGGGGGCAGGACTACATTTTGAAGAAAATGAAGATCAGACACAAGCAAAATATGTAAGTGCTCATCATGAATTAGTCGCAAGTGCTTGGGCTACAAAAATTGCACACGAAATAAATCCAGACAATATGATTGGATGCATGATGGCAGCTGGGAATTATTATCCATATTCCTGTATGCCGGAAGATGTTTGGGCTGCTTTAGGAAAAGACAGAGAAAACATGATGTTTATTGATGTACAGGCTCGTGGATATTATCCAAACTATGCTTTAAAATTTTTTGAACGTGAAGGCATTCATTTTGATATAAGTGATGAAGATCGTGAAATCTTAAAAAATCATACTGTAGATTTTATTAGTTTTAGCTATTATTCTTCACGTTGTATTACAACACAAGAAGGTGTTGGAGAGACTATTGGGAATGCATTTAAAGGTACAAAGAATCCTTATTTGAAATCAAGTGAATGGGGTTGGCAGATTGATCCATTAGGACTTCGTATAACAATGAATACATTATACGATCGTTATCAAAAACCATTGTTTATCGTAGAGAATGGTTTAGGAGCAAATGATGTGCTTTTAGAGGAAGAAATTGATGGTTACAGAGTGTCTGATGATTATCGTATCTCTTATTTAAAAGAGCATATTAAAGCATTTAAGGCAGCAGTTGAGGAAGATGGAGTGGATTTATTAGGTTTTACTCCGTGGGGGTGTATTGATTTAGTAAGTGCATCCACAGGAGAAATGGCAAAACGCTATGGATTTATTTATGTAGATCGTCATAATGATGGCAGTGGGACTATGCAACGTTATAAGAAAAAAAGCTTCTATTGGTATAAAGATGTAATTGCCTCTAATGGAGAAAAGCTATAAATGAAGATAATAGGGATGGAGAAGCTCTAGATTAAAGAATACACCTAAATTCCATATGGAATAAGGTGTATTTTTTACATGATTTATATGTGAGAAATCTTCAGATTAACTATGAATATTATACTATATATCAGATAAAACACTGCTGATTTCAATTATTTTTTAATTATGTAATTAAGTGGCAAGTATCATAATGATTTAATTGTTATCCACTATGATTAACAAACTGATAGAATGGATAGTAATATAGAGAAGGAAGAATGTTCTTGAGAGATTAGAGAAATTAATAGGTTGATTCGTAAAGAATCCTTTAAAAAATGATATTTAAACGAATAGTACTTTTAAATATAGCGATAAAGTTTAGGAAAGATGGTGTGTAAGAGAGTGTTTCGTAGTTGAAGATATTACTTATTAGATTGGTAAGATGTGATTTTAAAAGTTTATGGGGAAGTTTTTATAATCTTCTGTGGTAATAAAAGCTTGTTCTGTAATCTATGGAATGATATTTTTTTACTTAAGTATTTCTTACATTTTGAATACTCTAACACAAGTTGAAATGAATTTGATATAATAGTAGCATGGAGGGTTTACTATGCAGACAAAAATACTTGTTTTAGATGATGAAAAAGAAATTGCCGATTTGGTAACCCTATATCTGAGAAATGAGGGGTATAGTGTTCACGAATTTTATGATAGTGAAGATGCATTGCATTTTTTAAGACATAATGAAGTTGATTTAGCATTGCTGGATGTTATGATGCCTAAAATTGATGGCTTTGAAATTTGTAGACAAATTCGAGAGAATTATACTTTTCCGGTAATTATGCTTACCGCTAAAATAGAAGATGTAGATAAAATCCAGGGCTTGTCCTTAGGAGCTGATGATTATATTACAAAACCATTTAACCCTTTGGAACTGGTCGCAAGAGTGAAAGCACAGCTTAGACGTTACAAAAAATATAATCAGACCAATGACAATGTGAATGTTATAGATTTTAAAGGGCTGATCATTGATAATGATTCTCATTCCTGTACGCTATATGATAAACAGTTAAATTTGACTCCTATCGAATTTTCAATTCTTTGGTATTTATGTAAGAACAGAGGCAGAGTAGTTCCTAGTGAAGAGTTATTTGAAGCTGTATGGAAAGAAAAATATTTTGACAGCAACAATACCGTTATGGTACATATTCGAAGATTGCGTGAAAAAATGATGGAACCCCCTAAAAATCCAAGGTTTATTAAGACTGTATGGGGAGTAGGATACAAAATTGAAGAATAATCTGTATCGACGTGTTCAGCGTCGTTTAACTCTTATCTTTTTGTTGTGTACTGTATTGGTTACCTTTGTTTTGTTACTGATTATCGCAATTCTGTTTTATCGTTCTAGTTTTCTTGCTTCTATGGGAGCTTTGAAAGAATCTGATTTTTTATATTTTTACAGGTATCATACATGGGAAATGAATACGTTTTTATTTGCAGGGAGCTATATTTTTATGCTGTTTTTCTTTCTTCATTCTTTTTTTAAGTGTATGGATGCCTTGGTGATTTTCATGCAGGGAAAAGAATTAGACTCTTATCCCATCTTTTTAAAATATATACCGGAATTTCAAGAGGCTTTAAAAAAAATTGAGCAGATGAAAGAAAAAAGGGAAGAAACTAGAAAGTTATCCCTACAGGAAACAGAACATAAAAATGAACTGCTGATGTATTTAGCACATGATTTAAAAACTCCTTTAACTTCTATGATTGGTTATATTAATCATATTTTAGATCATAAATTAGAGAAAGAAGAAGAAAAAAAAGCAATTCTTATTGCCAGTGAAAAAGCAAGAAGATTAGACACACTAATTGATGAATTTAGTGAAATGCTTCGTTATGATGATCGTGTTGAGCATTTAGAAAACAGTGAAATTGATGTATCTATATTATTAAAACAGCAATTAACAGGCTTTTATCCTTTGCTGGAACAAAACCATATGACACTTCAGGAAAATATAGAAGATGATTTGATGGTGTATGGTGATTATGATAAACTGCAGCGTGTATTTGATAATCTGTTACGTAATGCTTTAAATTACAGTACTCCTTCTTCTATCATTTCTATTTGTGGAAAAAAACAAGAAGAAAAAATTTGTATTACTTTGAGTAATCAAAGTGAAGATTTGAATCAGGAAAGTGTATTGCATTTATTTGACAAGTTTTATAGAGCAGGCAGTGCACGTACTTCCAGTAGTGGGGGTGCTGGGTTAGGACTTGCTATCGCAAAAGAAATCATTACGTTGCATAAAGGAACAATAGAAGCTTCCATAAAAGATGACAGGATAACCTTTGTGATTTGCTTACCTAATAAAGAGGAGGAAAAACTATGAAACAAAAATATTTTCGTTCTCTTCAAAAGCAGCTCTTTTTAAAATATATCATGATTATTGTAGCTTTATGTATTGGAGGAGCTCTATGTTTATATTTATTTGATAATGTTTTAAATGGAATCATTATTGACTTTCTTCGAGTTCTATTGATTAATACGGACCCTTTTAAGATGTTTCGAAATATCTTTTCTGTTTTTTTGCCTGTTCTTATTATCATAACTGGTTTTTTGTTAGTTTATTTTCTGTGTAAAGATTTATCGAAATATATGCGATATTTGATGGAAGGTATAGATGATGTAATGTTGAAAAAAAGAAATCAGTTATCACTTCCCAAAGAAATGAAACAGACGGAAAATATCCTGCGAGGTCTTGCGGAAGAATATAGCTTTTATGAAAAAGGCGCAAAAGAAGATGAAGAAAAGAAAAAAGATTTGATTTATTTATTAGCACAGGATATCAAGATGCCACTATCTAATATTGAAATGTATCTGGATTTTATTCAAAAAGAAAAAGGAATATCCGAGGAACTGCGTAAAGATTTTATACGGCAGGTTTTATTTAAATCAATGGATTTAGAGGATATGATAAATGAGTTTTTTGATATTACACGTTTTAATTTACAGTATGCAAAATGGAATCCAGAAACCATGTATTTAGATAGAATGATGGAGCAGGTGCTGGATGAAGCATATACTATGATAGAAGAAAAGAACATAAGACTGGCTTATTCCTGTAGTGTTTCTTGTCCTATATATGCAGATAGTGAAAAGATAGCAAGAGCTATGCGTGATTTGATACGAAATTTAATCGAACTTGGAAAAGAAGGCTCAACTTTGCATGTAGAACTCAAACAATCTAAAAAAACATATGAAATATGTTTGGATATTGATGCTTTTCATTTAAATTCTTATCAGATTGCACATATCTTTCATAATTATTATCGCTTAGAAGATATGAAACAAACCAATTCTAAACATGTTTTAGGACTTGGGGTTGCCAAAGCAATTATGGATATGCATAAAGGATTTGTAAGAGCTAGTTCCATTGGAGAACACATTCGTTTTTATGTGGTGCTTCCTGTCACAGAAGAAAGTAAGAAAAAAGATGTTTAGAATTTATGATATACTTGTAATAAAGAGGTGTAATTTATGAATGTAGAAATAAAGGAAAAGTTTCCAGTAGAAATTATAGAAGAAGGAACCTTGATGGATTTTATTGATCAGGAATTTGTATTTGTTATTAAAGATGAAACATGGATGCCCTATGAACTTCAATGTTTAAAACAGAAACCATTGGAAATACAGTTTGTATACAAATATGATATTGCTGTTTTTCTGTTAACGATTGAAGATGCATTGGATACAAGTGATTTTATTTTTAATGTTCATGATAATACATATGGAGAAGAATTGTTTTTGCCGGATAACAATGGATATGCATGCAGTTTATATTTTTTGGATAAAGAAAATCGGGTTATGGGGAGAAAGAAATTTCATTTATCGCGTAAAACTTCTGATGTCATTGCGGAAAAGCTTCGCATACAAAAAGACGTTTTGTATCAGGAAGAAGAATTTTTATGCAATCTGGAAGGATTACAAATGGCCTATGAACCATTTGAGATGCAGCCACTGGCACTATCAACAGATATCATCAAATAAAGGGGGGAGTTTTCCCTTTTTAATTATGCAAATTTTGAGAATATATAGTTATGGTGTTTGGTTTGTAGTATAATTCTTATAACAATGACAGGAGGATATGTGTATGAAAGCTGTGATTAGTGTTATTGGGAAAGATATGGTAGGTATCTTGGCGAAAGTAAGTGGAGAATGTGAAAAGGCAAATATGAATGTTTTGGAAGTTTCACAAACATTGCTGCAGGATATGTTTGCGATGATCATGCTTGTGGATATCAGTAAAGGAAATGTTTCTTTGGCAGAATTTGCAGAATATATGGAAGAAAAAGGGAAAGAAAATGGATTGTCTATTCATGTTATGCATGAGGATATTTTTAATTCCATGCATAAAATTTAGGAGGCAGTTTGTATGTTGAATGTCAATGATATATTAGAAACAATTAAAATGATCGATGAAGAATGTTTGGATGTTCGAACGATTACGATGGGGATTTCTTTGCTGGATTGCTGTGACAGCGATATTGATCGATCTTGTGAAAAAATATATAACAAAATTACTAGACTTGCGAAAGATTTAGTGAAAACAGGAGAGGATATTTCTAGAGAATATGGAATTCCTATCATCAATAAGCGTATTTCAGTTACACCTATTTCAATGCTTTTGGCAGCAAGTGGAGGAAATCCGCTAAAATATGCGTTAACACTGGAAAAATGTGCACAGGCCGTTGGCGTGAATTTTATTGGAGGATATTCTGCACTTGTCCAGAAAGGATATGCAGCCGGAGATAAAGAATTGATGGAATCTATTCCAGAAGCACTTGCCATGACAGAGCATGTTTGTGCTTCTGTTAATGTTGGTTCAACCAAAGCAGGAATTCATATGGATGCAGTAGAGCTGATGGGGCGAGTTGTAAAAAAGAGTGCAGAACTTACAAAAGATAAAAATTGTTTAGGAGCTGCTAAACTTGTTGTTTTCTGTAATGCACCAGAGGATAATCCTTTTATGGCTGGAGCTTTTCATGGTGTAGGAGAACCTGATTGTGTTATCAATGTCGGTGTTAGTGGACCGGGGGTTGTTCGCTCTGCTTTATCCAAAGTGTCAAAAGATGCACCAATGAATGAATTGGCGGATATTATTAAAAGAACAGCTTTTAAAATTACAAGAATGGGACAAATGGTAGGGGCAATTGCCAGTGAACGTTTAGGTGTACCTTTTGGAATTGTAGATTTATCTTTAGCACCAACACCAGAAGTAGGAGATTCAGTAGCTTATATCTTAGAAGAAATGGGGCTTTCTTCTTGTGGAGCATATGGAACAACAGCATGTCTGGCAATGTTGAATGATGCGGTGAAAAAAGGTGGCGTCATGGCCAGCAGCAGTGTTGGCGGCTTAAGTGGAGCTTTTATTCCGGTTAGTGAGGATGCAGGAATGATCAAAGCAGTTGAAGCAAACACGTTAACACTGGAAAAACTAGAAGCCATGACAGCGGTATGTTCTGTAGGTTTGGATATGGTAGTTGTACCAGGAGAAACAAGTACAGAAGTCATTAGTGGAATCATTGCGGATGAGGCTGCTATTGGTATGGTAAATTCGAAAACAACGGCTGTTCGTGTGATTCCAGCAATTGGCAAGAAAGCAGGCGATGTATTGGAATTTGGAGGATTGCTTGGAAGTGGTCCGATCATGAACATCAATCAGACAGATAATTCTATTTTGATTCATAGAAAAGGTAGAATTCCAGCACCGCTTCAAAGCTTGAAAAATTAATCATAACTGGCATAGTTTACATTTGTAAGACTATGCTTTTTTAAAAAAATGAAGAAACTTTGGATATATTCGTGTAATTAGGGGAAAATATGCTAAAATAAAGTACGTTGGAAAAAAGGAGCGAAATATATGCTGGAATTAAGAAACGTATCCTTTGAAGTAGAAGGAAAACATATATTGCGAAATATCAATTTAACAATTGATGATAATCAGTTCACAGTGATTACAGGACCTAATGGCGGTGGAAAATCCACGTTGGCAAAAATTATTATGGGAATAGAAAAACCAACAGGAGGAAGTATTCTTTTTGATGGGGAAGATATTACAAATATGAGTATTGCACAGCGTGCGGAAAGAAAAATAGGCTATGCTTTTCAACAGCCCCCTCGCTTTAAAGGAATGAGTGTTAGAAAATTGTTGAGTTTAGCACATGGTAAGGAATTGAATGAAGATCGCTGCTGCAGCTATTTAAGCGATGTTGGTTTGTGTTCAAAAGATTATTTGGACAGAGATGTGGATGGTTCATTATCTGGAGGAGAGGTAAAACGTATTGAAATTGCATCGATTCTTGCCAGAGATTTAAAGCTGTCAATATTCGATGAACCAGAAGCAGGAATTGATTTATGGAGCTTTGCGAAATTGGTAGAAACTTTCCAGCAATTGCAGGAAACTTCTCGACAATCTATTATCCTGATTTCCCATCAGGAAAGAATCATGCAGCTGGCAGATGAAATTGTAATTATTGAAAATGGTATGGTAAAAACAAAAGGAAGAAAAGAAGATGTACTTCCGTCTTTGATGAATGAATTTGAGCCATGCAGCTTTAAAAAGTAGGTGTTGATATGGAAAACATGGAAAAAGATCTTTTAGAAACGATTGCGGATATTCGTGGGTTTATGCCTGGAAGTGCGTTTAATCTTAGAAAAAACGGAGAAGGTGTTGAACGTCATTCTACAGAACATGTAAAAATTTCTGCGAAAACAGATAAACCTGGAATTGATATTAGGATTGATGCTAATACAGTAGGAGAAAGTATCCATATTCCGGTTATTTTAACAGAAAGTGGAATAAAAGATGTTGTATACAATGATTTTTATATTGGGGAAAACTGTGATGTAGAAATTATTGCTGGATGTGGAATTCATAACGATGGATGTGATACATCTCAACATGATGGAATCCATACTTTCCATATTGGGAAAAATGCAAAAATCGTTTATTCTGAAAAACATGTAGGAGAAGGAAATGGCAGTGGAGAAAGAATCTTAAATCCTACTACTGTTATTCACATGGAAGAAGGCTCTTATGCAAAAATGGATATGAGTCAAATTAAAGGGGTTGACTCTACCATGCGTAAAACAGAAGCGAATCTTGGGCCAAAAGCAAAACTGGTGATTAATGAAAAATTGATGACCCATGGAAAGCAGAAAGCGTATAGTGATGTTACTGTAAATTTGAATGGAGAAGACAGTGTCGTTCAGATTGTGTCACGTTCTGTTGGAAAAGATACATCTGTTCAGGTATTTCATCCAATTGCAGTAGGGAATAATAAATCCAGAGCGCATATACAGTGTGATTCTATTATTATGGATGAAGCGAAAATTAGTTCGATTCCTGAAATTGCGGCAAATCATGTTGATGCACAGATTGTACATGAGGCAGCTATTGGAAAAATTAATAATGATCAGTTAATTAAACTTCAAACGTTCGGTTTAAGTGATGAAGAAGCTGAAAAAGTGATTGTAGAAGGATTCTTAAAATAACAATTACATATTTGATTTTAACCGTTGACAAAATAGTTCTTTAATTGATTTTGTTGGCGGTTTTTAATATTTGTAAAAAGAAAATGAGTAGTTTCAAAATAGCAATAGGAAACTACTCATTATTTAAATACTATTTATTTTTAAGAAAGCATAAGAATTACATTTTAAATACTAGATATAAAATTAGAATAATTGCTGATAAATGCCTTGAATGAATTCTTTCGTCATAACAATTGGACTATTTGTAAGAAGACGCTGCTGTGATTGTATAACACTTTCACTAAATTTCTTGATTTCATCTTCTTTCATTCCATATTCTTTTAATGGCTTTCTTGGAAGCAAAGAGGATAAAAGATTTTCTAAAGAGTTAAATACTTCCTCTTCTTTACATTTCAAGCAGTTGGATAAAAGGTTTTTAAGCTGTTTTATTTGACAGTTTGGATCAGCTTTTTCATATAATTTTAAAATAGCAAGAAAAAATTGATAGTTTGCTTCTCCATGAGTTACATGATATACACCAGAAAGTGGATAACTTAAAGCGTGAACGGATCCAGTACCAGTGTTGCCAAATGCAATACTCGCATAATTACTGGCTCTTAAGAAAGTTTCTAAATGATTAAAACGTTCATTTTCTCCGTACTGTTGAATGTTTTGGAAACCGTGGATTAAAAGATGTATAGCTTCCTTGCTGAATAGTTCTGTATAAGGGTTTGATTTGGGGGATAAAAAGGATTCACTGGCATGAATTAAAGCATCGATAGCACTTGTTACAAAATAAAAAAATGGCAATTTAGAAAGAAGCTGCGGTATTAATATTGCCTGATCCGGATATAGTTCATCAATAGCAAGACCTAATTTTGTGTGCAGAGAGGTTAGTTCACATATTGAAATTCGGCTGACTTCTGAACCGGAACCGCAAGTTGTAGGGATTGTGATAAGTTGCCTTGTTTTTTTATATTCACATTTTTGTAAAAACATATCTTCTGCACAATCATCACCGTCAAAGACAAATAATTTTGCACAATCCATGACACTGCCTCCACCAATTGCGATAATTCTGGCTGGATTGGCTTTTCTAACATCCTTTAGCATCGCATCTAACATTGTGTCGGTTGGTTCCCCTTTTCCATAATCGCTATGAAAAGTAATTTTACAAGGTAAATTATGTTCTTTAAAATAAGCATTATAAATGCTGCGGCTGGCAATAATATAATCGCTGCTTTCAAATGTGAATTCTTTTAAAAATGTATCGACATTGTCAAATTGTATAATTTCTGTTTTCTGTTGAAATAGTTTCATGATTCTCTCCTTTTATATAACATAAACTTTATATACTATAAATTATTTTAACAGGCATTTAAAAAAATTGAACAATTATTATAAGTGATTTTAGAAAATATGAAGAAAAGTTATGATTAAATTGCATCAAAAATAAAGAAATTTAATATTTTGTAAAAAAGTTCTTTACAACAAGAGCTTTTTAAGTTAAAATTAGCAAGGTCAACAACAAAAAGTTGTTAGTTGACAATGCAATCTGTATTGGGGCATAGCCAAGCGGTAAGGCACCAGACTTTGACTCTGGCATTTCACTGGTTCGATCCCAGTTGCCCCAGCCAGTGTTGACCCGTTAGCTCAGTTGGTAGAGCATCTGACTTTTAATCAGAGGGTCGGGCGT
>ERZ827194.396-NODE-396-length-34856-cov-10.9104_pt1 | contig 34856 bp, 39 predicted proteins | sample MGYA00519777_ERZ827194 | MGnify/ENA primary metagenome ERZ827194 (study PRJEB31778, sample SAMEA3449277) | human gut metagenome | biome: human gut; feature: human-associated habitat; material: faeces | place: United Kingdom | collected 2010/2012 ...
TTTTTCTCTCCTCAATTTTTCTTTATTTCCCTATTGACTTTTTATTTGCAGACTTTAATTTCAGGCGGGCGCGGTGGTAGGTCACCCTGGCCCAGCTCTCCGTTTTTCCAAACAGCTGTGCGATCTGCCGGAAGGACAGCTCGCCAAACACCCGGAGGGAAAACACCTCCCGGTACGGCTCCTCCATCTCCTCCAAGCCCCGCCGCAGTTCCTCTGCAGCCTCCCGTTCCAGCCACTCTGCTTCCGGGTCCACGGTCCGATCCTCTCCCTCCGCCGGATACTGCCTCCTCCGGGAGCGCTGACGTCTCAGCCAGGAAAAATACTGCCGCTTTCCGATCTGGCACAGCCAGACGTACAGGCGGCACTCCCCACGAAACGCCTCAATATGCTGGATCCCCTGAAAAAATGTCTCCTGGGTCAGCTCCTCCGCCAACTCCGGATCCCGGCACAGAGCCAACAGATACCGATACACCTGGGGGAACAGGGTTCGGTATATCTCCCCAAATTCGTCCATGGACTCCACCTCCTTTCACAGATAGGACGCGCTGACTGTACCTTTGTTACAAAAAGATACGGCGCCGGAGGGATCCGCCCCCGGCGCCGCCGTGTCTCTATTTTCTTGCCGCCTTCAGCCGGGCCATAGCCCGGGCCAGCGCGGCCTTGGAGTTGTAATATTCCTGAATACTCAGCTTCTGGCGCAGGCGCTCCTCCGCCCGCTCCTTGGCGGCCTCCGCCCGCTTCCAGTCGATCTCCTCCGGCCGCTCGGCCGAGGTGGTCAGCACCATCACCCGGTCGGGCATGATCTCGGCCAGACCCTGGCTGACCACCGCGTGGGTCCAGGCCCCCTCGCTGCGGTACTTCAGCTCGCCGGGGACCACGGCGGTGACCACCGGCTCATGGCCGGCCTCCACCCCCATATAGCCGTCGATGGCGGGCAGGACCAGGGAGTCCGCGTCCCCAATGTAAAACTGCCGGTCAGGGGTCACAACCTCCAGGTGGAAGCACTTTCCCTCCGCCATCTCACAGCACCCCCATATCCCGGGCCTTCTTCCGCACCTCGTCCACATCGCCGGTCATGCTGAAGGCGGACTCAGGCAGGCGGTCCAGCTCGCCGCCCAAAATGGCCTCGAAGCTGCGCAGCGTGTCCTCCAGCTTCACGAAGCGGCCCTCCAGCCCGGTGAAGGTCTGGGCCACCGAGAAGGGCTGTGAGAAGAACTGCTGGATGCGGCGGGCCCGCTCCACGGCGATCTTGTCCTCCTCACTGAGCTCCTCCATGCCCAAAATGGCGATGATATCCTGAAGCTCCCGGTACCGCTGGAGCAGCTCCTGCACCGCCCGGGCCACCTTGTAGTGGCGCTCTCCCACCACGTCGGGCTCCAGGATGCGGGAGGTGGACTCCAGCGGATCCACCGCCGGATAGATGCCCTGCTCCACGATCTTCCGGGACAGCACGGTGGTGGCGTCCAGATGGGTGAAGGTGGTGGCGGGGGCGGGGTCGGTGAGGTCGTCCGCCGGGACGTATACCGCCTGCACAGAGGTAATGGCCCCGCTCCGGGTGGAGGTGATCCGCTCCTGAAGCGCGCCCATCTCGTTGGCCAGGGTGGGCTGATAGCCCACGGCGGAGGGCATCCGCCCCATCAGAGCGGACACCTCGGAGCCCGCCTGGACATAGCGGAAGATGTTGTCGATGAAGAGCAGCACATCCTGGTGCTGCTGATCCCGGAAGTACTCCGCCATGGTCAGCCCGGTGAGGGCCACCCGCATCCGGGCCCCGGGGGACTCGTTCATCTGTCCAAACACCAGGGCCGTCTTTTCAATGACCCCGGACTCGGTCATCTCCCGCCACAGGTCGCTGCCCTCCCGGGTACGCTCCCCCACGCCGGTAAAAATGGAGTATCCGCCGTGCTGCGTAGCGATATTATGGATCAGCTCCTGGATCAGCACCGTTTTGCCCACGCCGGCGCCGCCAAACAGGCCGATCTTGCCGCCCCGGGCATAGGGGGCCAGCAGGTCGATGACCTTGATCCCTGTCTCAAACAGGTCCACCACCGGGCGCTGGTCGGCAAAGCTGGGGGGCTGTCGGTGGATGGACCAGTGCTCCTGGGCGGATACTGCTCCCTTGCCGTCGATGGGATCCCCCAGCACATTGAACATCCGGCCCAACACGCCCTCCCCCACCGGGACGGAGATGGGTCCGCCCCAGGGCTTCACCTCCATGCCCCGGCCGATCCCCTCGCTGGGGGAGAGCATAAAGCAGCGGACGGTGTCCCCGCCGATGTGCTGGGCCACCTCCATCACACGCTTTTGGCCGCCCACCTCCAGCCACAGGGCGTCCTTGATGGCGGGCATCTCATCCCGGGCGAACTGGACGTCCACCACAGGTCCCTGGACCTGTGCCACCGTCCCTTTATATTCCTTCATACCTGCACACACCTTTCCGGTGACGTTTCACCTAGCGCTCTCCCTGGACCTGGGCCCCGCTGGCGATCTCTGTGATCTCCTGGGTGATGGCCGACTGTCTGGCCCGGTTATAGGTCAGAGACAGGGATCTGAGCATCTCCTTGGCGTTGTCGCTGGCCGCTTCCATGGCGGTCATGCGGGCGCTCTGTTCCGAAGAGAAGGACTCCACCAGCGCCCCGAACACCATCCCCCGGATATAGCCGCTGGGGATGATATTGTCCAGCACCGCCTCCGGCGATGGAACATAGGTCACCTCCTGGGGCGCGCTCTGCCCCGCCGGAGGCTCCCAGGGGAAGTTGGCCCGGTCCAGGGGCAGCAGGGTGCGCTCCCGCAGCTCCAGCTTCAGGGGAGAGACCATCTCGGTGTACAAAATGTGCACCTCGTCCAGGCTCCGGTCCAGAAACCGCCGGACCACCTCGTCCCCGATCTCCCGGGCCCGCCGCATGGTGGGGTTCTGCACCACATGGGAGAACTCCTCCACGATGGGGATGCCCCGGCCCTGAAAATAGACCCGGCCCACGACCCCCACCACAAAGAGGCTGGGGTGGGCCGACCGGCGCGCGTACTCCTCCGCACGGCGCAGTACATTGTGGTTATAGGCACCGGCCAGCCCCTTGTCTCCGCTGACCACGATATAGCCCACCTTCCGCTCCTGCTCCGGCACATCGGTCCGCGGGTCGAAAAACTCGTGCTCCAGCTCCGGGGACCGGTGGAGAATGTCCGCAATGGTGGCGTCGATTTTGGTGAAGTAGGGGGCCGCCCGGTCCAGCTGCCCCTTGGCCTTCCGCAGATTGGCCGAGGAGATCAGATACATGGCGTTGGTGATCTTCAGGGTCTGCTGTACGCTTTTGATCCGGGTCCGGATTTCCTTGGTACCAGCCATTTTCTCTCCCTCCCTCTCGCCGGCGGGGTCAGGCCACCGTCAGCTTCTCCTTCTTATAGTTCTCCAGGTCCGCCCGGATGGCCTCAATGGCCACGGCGGACAGGTTGCCCGTCCGCTGGACCTCCAGCACCAGCTCCCGGTGCTCCCGCTCGACGCGGTCGGCAAAGCCCCAGGCGAACTCCCTGACCTGCTCCACCGGCACGTCATCCAGCAGTCCGTTGGTGCCGATGTACAGCAAAACGGCCTGACGACTAACCGACATGGGCTGATAGAGGGGCTGCTTGAGCAGCTCCAGCAGATGCTTGCCGTGATCCAGCGTCTTTTGGGTCGCCTGGTCCAGATCCGAGGAGAACTGGGTGAAGATCTCCAGTTCCCGGAAGCGGGCCAGATCGATGCGCATGGTGCCTGCGGTGCGCTTGATAGCCCGGGTCTGGGCCGCTCCGCCCACACGGGACACCGAAAGGCCCACATTCACCGCCGGCCGCTGTCCGGCAAAGAACAGATCGGTCTCCAGATAGATCTGTCCGTCGGTGATGGAGATGACGTTGGTGGGGATATAGGCGGACACGTCCCCCGCCTGGGTCTCAATGATGGGGATGGCCGTCATGGAGCCGCCGCCGTACTCCTGGGTCAGGCGGCAGGCCCGCTCCAGCAGGCGGGAGTGGAGATAGAACACGTCGCCCGGGTAGGCCTCACGGCCGGGGGAGCGCTTGAGCAGCAGGGACAGGGCCCGGTAGGCCACCGCGTGCTTGCTCAGATCGTCATAGACGATGAGCACATCCTTCCCCTGGGACATAAAATACTCCCCCATGGCCGCACCGGAGTAGGGCGCGATGTACTGCAGGGGGGCCGGGTCGCTGGCGGTGGCCGACACAATGATGGAGTAGTCCATGGCTCCATGCCTCTGGAGCGTATCCCGCACCCGGGCCACCGAGGACGCCTTCTGTCCAATGGCCACATAGATGCAGATCACGTCCTCCCCTTTCTGGTTGAGGATGGTGTCCACCGCAATGGCGGTCTTGCCCGTCTGGCGGTCGCCGATGAGCAGCTCACGCTGTCCCCGCCCAATGGGGATCATGGCATCAATGGCCAGGATCCCGGTCTGAAGAGGGGTGTTCACCGGCTCCCGGGAGATCACGCCGCTGGCCTCATGCTCAATGGGCCGGGTCTCTGTGGTGCGGATGGGCCCCATTCCGTCCAGGGGCTGTCCCAGGGCGTCCACGACCCGGCCCAGCATGGCCTCGCCCACCGGCACATCGGCGGGGCGGCCCGTGCGGGTCACGATGCTGCCCTCCCGCAGGCCGGTCTCCTGTCCCAGCAGGACGCAGCCCACGCTGTTCCGGGACAGGTCCATGACCATGCCCTGAACACCGGTCTCAAACTCCACCAGTTCGCCGTACACCGCCCGGTCCAGACCCTGGATCTGGGCAATTCCGTCGCCTACGCTGATAATCCGGCCGATCTCCTGGACCTCGCCCACGGACTGGAAATCCTGGATCCGGGTCTTGAGGTTCTGGACCAGGCTGCCCATGTCGCTGCCGTCCTCCACCTCGAAGCCCTGGATCTTGGACTTCAGGCCCTCTACCAGGCCCTCCAGTTCCTCACTGTCCGCATCAAAATCGCCCTGGAGTCCCTGGGCCAGCCGCTCCAGACGTCCCCGGACACTGCGGTCATAGACCACGCCCTGGACCTCCAGGCGAAAGCCGCCCAGAATGGCCGGGTCGATCTTGACCTGAAGGACCACCCGGTCCAGGCCCCGCAGGCGGCACACCGCCCGGCGCAGATCCTCCAGGGTGGCCTCATCCGGCTGCCGGGCGCAGGTGACCACGCACACCGCGCCGCCCTGGGCCGCCAGCTCCAGCTGCCGCAGCTCCCTTAGGATCGCCGGCAAGCTGTCCAACGTTCCCTGCTCCAGCAGCAGGAGGACAAAGGCGGTCAGCTGCTCCTTCCCCGCCAGCATGGGCGCTGTGCGGATCAGCTCCGCCTTCTCTTCCCTGGTGGCCCCGCTCCCATTCAAAGCCGGCCACAGCATGGTGTCCGACACCAGAGCCTGGGCGGACTCCTTCAGCCCCGGCGTCTCCTCCCCCATTTGATAGAGGACCGCAGCGCTGCGCTGGATCGAATCACTCATTTCCGCTCACCCGCCTCCGACAAAAACTGCTCCGCCATGGCCCTGTCCGAATCCTGGTCCAGGGCCTGTCCCGTCACCTTGGCTGCAGCCAGAACGGCCAGCTGGGCCACCTCCTGCCGGGCGCTGCGCATCAGCTTCTCCCGGTCGGCCCGGTTCTTGGCCTGGGCCTGCTCCTGCATCCGGCGGGTATCCTCCTGGGCCTGCTCCAGGAGCGCCTGGTACTCCTGCTCGCCCCGCACCTTGGCCTGATCCACGATCTTGGCCGCCTGGGCATGGGCCTGGGAGAGCTGGTCCTCATACTCCTTCCGCAGTTCCTCCGCCTGGACCTTCTGGCGCTCGGCGCTGGAGAGCTCCTGTTCCACCAGGGCGGCCCGCTCCTCCAGAATGCGGTTGACCCGTCCGAACAGAAGCTTTTTCAGCACCACATACAGGATCAGCAGGTTCAGAACGGTAAAGATCACGGTGGATAACTGAAAATCCAACATCGTGCCTTCCCCCTTACTTCATAAACAGGATCAGCAGCGCGGTGATAAAGCCGAAGATGGCGGTGCCCTCTGCCAGGGCGCAGCCGATCAGCAGGGTGCTGTTGATCTTACCGGCGGCCTCCGGCTGGCGGGCGATGGCCTCGCTGGCCTTTCCGGTGGCGATGCCGATGCCGATGCCGGCTCCGATTCCGGTAAAAACAGCCAGTCCGATTGCAAGCATTCCGATCTCCATGATAGTATGTCCTCCTTTATTTCAGCCCGGGGGCCGATGTCTGATTTATTCTTCCTCTTTGATCCCCTCGCCCACAAACAGGGCTGTGAGGAACACGAATACCACCGCCTGGATCCCGCCGTCAAACAGATCGAAGTAGATGCTGAATGGGACGGGAACCACCGCCGGGGCCATCATCTTGATCAGCTCCATGATGATGAACGCCCCCAGGATGTTGCCGAACAGCCGCATACACAGGGCCAGGGGCCGGATCACCACCTCCATCAGGTTGATGGGAAGCAGCAGAGGCATAGGCTCCATAAATTTTTTCAGCCCGCCCCGCAGCCCGTGGTACCGAAACTGTGCCCCATAGATCAGCACCGCGCTCATGATGGCCAGTGCCGCCGTGACGTTCAGATCCTTGGTGGGGGGCACCAGCCCGAAGATCCCGATGATGTTGCACAGCAGGATGTATAGGGCGATGGTCCCCAGATAGGGAGCGAAGTCCGGTCCGTGGGGCCCCATGTTGTTTTTGGTGAAGCCGTTAAGGAACTCCACCGCCATCTCCAGACACAGTTGCGGCTTGCCAGGGTCACGGAGCTTCAATTGCCGGGTCCCCAGCGCCGCCGCCAGGATCAGCGCCCCCATCACCAGCCAGGACACCACCACAGACAGGGTGACCGGAATCCCCCCGAAGAGCGGGATTGTGAAGGCCACGGGCGTCTGGAGCTCCTCCATCAGACGCACTTTGATCTGTTCCAAAAAACCGCCTCCCATCGACTTCCGACATACGGCACACACGGGCCGCCGTCCGGTTTGACGTCCCTCATTGTACGGCAGATCCCGCGGTTTGGATAGCCTTTTGTAAGTAAAAAAAGTGCGTTTCCACAATTTTGCCTCTCTCCCCTTCAAATGTTTGACACATCTTAACAACCTCCTTATAATAAAGCTAAACCGGTGCCGCACCGGCTGTCTATTTTCCACCTGTCTCTAATTCTGAGGAGGGAACCTGGATGAAAGCACACTCACCCATATCGATCCGCCATAAGCTGCAATCCCTCAGCCTGTTCCTGGTCCTGACCACCTCTATCCTGGGCATGGCCACCACCCTGCTGTTCTCCCTGCGCATGGAGTATCAGAACCTGGACCGCAACCTGATGAATTCCGCCCAGGTGCTGGCCCAGTCGCCGGATGTGGCCGATTTCCTGGCACACAGGGCGGACAGCTCCGTACTCACCCACTACCTGAACGGAACCATCTCTCGGGTCCAGGACATTGACGCCATCGTGGTGGCCGACCACAACGGCGTCATCCGGTACTGCCCGGACCCCGCCTTTGTGGGGACGGTCTACCCGGATGTGGATACGCTCACGGTCCTGCGGGGGGAACTGACCGAGGTGGACACAGGCGCCGGCATCTCCGGCGCGGAGCACCGGGCCCTCGCTGCGGTCCAGGATCTGGACGGCTCCCTGCTGGGCTTTGTATCCGTGGGCATCGGGGTGCGCAGCGTCCACCAGATCGTGCTGGACACCGTGGGCTGCTTCGCCATCCTGACTTTCCTGGCCGCCGGCGTCGCCCTGGTCCTGTCCCGCAACCTGTCCCGCTCCATCAAGGACGCCCTGCTGGGCTATGAGCCGGACGCCTTCCGACAGATGTTCCACCAGCGGGAGGACATTCTGGAGACCCTGGAGGAGGGCATCATCGCCATCGACAAAAATGCGGCTGTGATCTATGTCAATCCCGCGGGGCTGCGCCTGCTCAACGCACAGCAGCTCTCCGACGTGCTGGGCCGGCCGCTGAAGGAGCTCTATCCAGACACCCTTCTGCCCCGCCTGCTCACCACCGGAAAGCCGGAATACAACGTTCATCTCCAGCACGTCCCTGGAAGCAAGGCCGCCCTGTCTGACAGAATGCCCATCTGGGAGGACGACAAGATCGTGGGCGCGGTGGCCATCTTCCAGGACCGCACCGAGGCCACCGCCATGGCGGAGGAGCTCACCGGCGTGCGCCATCTGGTGGAGGCCATGCGGGCCTATACCCACGAGTTCATCAACAAGCTCCACATCATCCTGGGCATGATCCAGCTGGGGCAGGTGGAGCAGGCGGAGCAGTACATCCTGGACATCTCCCAGATCCACCACCAGTCGGTCAGCCGGGTCATGAGCCAGATCGAGGACACCGCTGTGGCCGCCCTTCTGGTGGGCAAGACCAGCCGCGCCGCGGAGCTGGGCATCAACCTGCACCTGGATCCCAGAAGCACCCTGTCCGCCGATGGCCGCTTCCTCCCCTCCGGGGTGCTGGTCACCATTTTGGGCAACCTCATCGAAAACGCCACCGAATCCCTGGACCACTCCACCTGGAAGCAGAAGGAGATCGCCGTCTCCATCCGGGAGAAGCCGGACAGCCTGCTCCTCTGCGTGGAGGACACCGGACCGGGCATCCTGCCTGAGCTGCTCCCCTTCATTTTTGAACCCAACGTCTCCACCAAGGGAGACGGGCACGGCATTGGCCTGTCCCGGATCCGGGAGCTGGTCAACCTGTACCACGGCCAGATCCGGGTGGAGAGCGAGCCAAAATCCGGGACCGCCTTCTTCCTCTCCTTCCAGACGCCGGAGGAGGAGCGGGCGGAAGAGGAACCGTCCCCCAACGAGTAAAGGAGAGCGCCATGCAGGAAACTTATCAGGCCGTGATCGTGGAGGACGACCCCATGATCGCCTCCATCGATCAGAACTTTCTGGAGCGGGATCCCCGCTTCCATCTGGCCGCCAGCTTCCGCAGCGGCCAGGACGCGCTTCCCTGGCTGCTGCGCCACCCGGCGGATCTGCTGATCCTGGACGTCTATATGCCCCGGATGACCGGGCTGGAGCTTCTCCGAGAGCTGCGCTCCTTCGGCGTCACCAGCGGCGTGGTGATGGTCACCGCCGCCAACGACAGCAAGACCGTGGACGCCCTGCTGAAGCTGGGGGTGGCGGACTATCTGGTCAAGCCCTTTACCGCCCGCCGCTTTCAGCAGGCGCTGGATAAGTTCTGCCGCCAGCGCTCCGCCATCGACACCCACAGCAGCGTCAGCCAGGAGGAGCTGGACGCCCTGCTCTCCGGCTCCTCCAGTCCAGAGGACGTCCCGAAGGGGCTCCAGTCCCGCACTCTGGAGCGGATCCGGACCCATCTGGCCCAGGCCCCGGAGGAGGGCTGCACCTGTGAGTCCCTGGCTGCCCAGGCCGGGCTCTCCTCCGTCACCGTCCGCCGGTACCTCACCTACCTCACCCAGCAGGGCGAGGTGGTCAGCCGGGTCAACTATGACACCGGCGGCCGCCCCTCCCTCCTCTATCATCTGCCCAAGGACCGCCCGTGAGGACGGTCCCGCCCCCCGCCTGTCAGACCGCTCTCCCGCCGGTCCGGCAGGCTCTTTTTTTCGCTCTTATCCGCGATGTGGAAATTTTCTCCGGCCCGACCTGAAATTTTGTTGGGCTTCGACTTGCATTTTTTCTCCGGGTCCTGTATAATGTACCCATTAAGCGAACAAGTGTCCATCCAAAGCAGACACTTTTCGCCAAACCAACTCAAGCAAATCGAGAGGAGAATGAACATGAAAAAGTTCCTTGCGTCCGCACTTTCCGCCGCGCTGCTCCTGTCCGCCCTGGCCGGCTGCTCCGGTTCCGGCTCGGGCTCCGCTTCCGGCTCCGCTCCCACCGGCTCCGGCGCCTCTGACGGCGACAAGGTTGTCAAGATCGGCGTGTTTGAGCCCGCCTCCGGCGACTCCGCCTCCGGCGGCAAGAAAGAAATGCTGGGGATGCAGTTCGCCAACTCTGAGACTCCCACCGTGGAGCTGGGCGGCGAGACCTATCAGGTCGAGCTGGTCTATGCCGACAACGGCTCCTCCACCGATAAGGCTCCCTCCGCCGCCTCCCAGCTGGTCAGCGAAGGGGTGAGCGTCGTTCTGGGCTCCTACGGCTCCGGCGTGTCCATCGCCGCCGGTCCCATCTTCCGTGACGCCGGCATCCCCGCCATGGGCGTCACCTGCACCAACCCCAACGTCACCGCCGGCAATGACCACTACTTCCGCATCTGCTTCCTGGATCCCTTCCAGGGCACGGTGCTGGCCAACTTCGCCACCGAGAAGTTCAGCGCCAAGAAGGCCTATCTGCTGGGCGAGCAGGGCAACGAATACGACCAGGGCCTGATCGCCTTCTTTGAGCAGGCCTTCACCGCCGCCGGCGGCACTGTGATCAAGGACAGCTTCCCCAAGAACAACTCCGACTTCACCTCTTACCTGAACAAGGCCAAGAGCGAGGGCGCCGAGGTCATCTTCACCCCCGTCTCCATCGCCTACGCCACCCAGATCATCACCCAGGCCGCCAAGCTGGGCATCGACATCCCCTTCCTGGGCTCCGATACCCTGGATGACAACAAGGTCCTGGAGGCCGCCAAGGGCACCGACGTACAGCTGTATGTCTCCACCTTCTATCAGGAGGGCGGCAACCCTGAGTTCGACGAGGGCATCAAGAACTACATCAACACCAACGCCGACGCCAAGACCGCCAACGGCGGCGACGACACCATCGCCGCTGTCACCGCCATGGGCTATGACGCCTACTATGTGGCTCTGGAGGCCCTGAAGGCCGCCGGCTCCCCCAAGTCCTCCGACGTGCAGCAGGCCCTGTGGGACGTGGAGTATGACGGTGTTTCCGGCCACATCGCCTTTGACGACACCAACGGCGACGCCATCCGCGACACCGCCTATATCAAGGTGTGTGACACCGCCGCCGGCGCCTGGACTCTGGAGAAGTCCCAGACCGCCTAACATAAGCTGTGTGTCTGTTTGGCGGGGGCACGGCCCCCGCCAAACCGCTGTTTCCGGCTCTGCCCCTGATTCTGGGCCGTCCTGAAAGGGACAGCGGGAGGGTCCTTTTCAAGACCGCCCAAATCCGACAACAAGGGAGGAAACCTTTGTGGAATATGCTATTTCCGTACTGCTCTCCGGCATCTCCGTGGGAGGTCAGTACGCCCTGATCGCCATCGGCTACACCATGGTGTACGGTATTCTGCGCCTGATCAACTTCGCCCACGGCGACGTGTTCATGGTCTCCGGCCTGATCGCCATCTACCTGACCACCATGGGGCTGCCCCTGCCCGTCACCCTGGCGCTGGCCGTCCTGCTCACCGTCCTGCTGGGCTTTTTGATCGAGCGGGCAGCCTACAAGCCGCTGCGCTCCGCCCCCAGAATGTCCGTCATGATCTCCGCCATCGGCGTGAGCTATCTGCTGCAAAACACCGCCACCTTCGTCACCGGCGGCCAGCCCATGAACTATCCCACCATCCCCGCCCTGTCCAAAATGGTCACCATCGGCGGGGCCTCCACCACGCTGGTCACTGTGGTCACCCCCATTCTGGTGATCGGCCTTGTGTTCGGCCTGGTACAGCTCATCAACCACACCAAGATCGGCATGGCCATGCGGGCGGTGGCCAAGGACTTTGAGACCAGCCAGCTCATGGGCATCAAGATCAACCGGGTGATCTCTACCACCTTCATCATCGGCTCCGCTCTGGCGGCCCTGGGCTCCATCCTGTACTTTACCAACTACCCCTACATCACCCCCACCGCCGGTGCCATGCCCGGTCTGAAGGCCTTCGTGGCGGCGGTATTCGGCGGGATCGGCTCCATCCCCGGAGCGGTCATCGGGGCATTCCTGATCGGCATCTGCGAAAACATCATCAAGGCCCTTCCCTTCGAGGGGGCCACCACCTTTGTGGACGCCTTCACCTTTGCCCTGCTGATCATCGTGCTGGTCTTTAAGCCCACCGGCCTGTTCGGGGAAAAGGCCACCGAAAAAGTGTAAGGGGGCGGGAATATGTTAGAGAAAAAACGAGTCAATACCGGCGCGCTGCTCGGCCTGTTCGGGGCCGTGGCCGCGCTGGCCCTGGTGATCCTTCTGGAAAACACCATCGGCCCCACCGGCCAGCTGTTCACCGTACTGAAAAAAGGCGCGGTCTATGCCCTGGTCGCCGTGTCCATGAACCTGCTCAACGGCTTCACCGGGCTGTTCTCCCTGGGACAGGCGGGCTTCATGCTCCTGGGCGCGTACACCTACGCCATCCTGACGGTCCCCATGTCCGCCAAGGACACCGTCTATTACCTCTACGGAGGCTCGGCGGTAAAGTTCTCCCTGCCCGACCTGTTTGCCGGGATCTTCGGCGAGGGGATGCTCAGCCTGACTCTGGGCGTCCTGGTGGCCATCATCCTGGGCGGTCTGGTGGCGGCCTTCTTCGCCTGGCTCATCGGTCTGCCTGTGCTGCGCCTGAAAAGCGACTACCTGGCCATTGCCACCCTGGGCTTCGCGGAGATCATCCGCGCGGTGTTCCAGTGGCAGGCGCTGGGCCCCATCACCAACGGCGCCAACATGATCACCCAGATCCCCACCTTCTCCAGCTTCAACATCAAGACGGAGAGCGGCACCATCTACCTCTCCTCCGCCTTCCCCATGCTCATTATGATCCTCTGTCTGGCGGTCATCGTGATGCTCATCAACTCCTCCTACGGCCGGGCCTTCAAGGCCATCCGGGAGGATGAGATCGCCGCCGAGGCCATGGGCATCAACCTGCCCCGCCACAAGATGCTCTCCTTCTGCATCAGCTCCTTCTTCGCCGGGGTGGGGGGCGCCCTGTTCGCCATGTACGCCAGCAACGCCCAGGCCATGGTGTACACCTCCACCATGACCTATGAGATCCTGCTCATCGTCGTCATCGGCGGGATCGGCTCCATCTCCGGCAGCGTCATGGCCACCTTCCTGTATGTGGCCTGCTCCGAGTGGTGGCTGCGCGGCCTGGACTCCGGCTCCTTCCTGGGGATCCAGTCCGACCTGTTCCGCAACGGGTTCCGCATGGTGGTCTTCTCCGTGGTCATTATGATCGTGGTGCTGTTCTTCCGCCGGGGCATCATGGGCGACCGGGAGATCACCGACTTGCTCAAGAAACGGCCCCGCAAGGCCGCAAAGGAGGCCGCAAAATGAGCCAGAACATTCTCCATGTGGAAAATATCACCATGCAGTTCGGCGGTGTGGTGGCCGTCAACAACCTCTCGGTGGACGTCAACGCGGGGGAGATCGTGGCCCTGATCGGCCCCAACGGCGCCGGAAAGACCACCGCCTTCAACTGCATCACCGGGGTATATGAGCCCACCAACGGCCGGGTGGATTTTCTGGGGCAGCCCATGATCCGCAACCATCCCCAGGGCAAGATGGTCAAGAGCTATTCCGGCCAGAACGCCGCCCTCTATACCGCCCATCCCGACCTGGAGGACCCGGAGGCCCTGGCCGCCATCCAGGCCGCCGGGGATGAGGAGACCCGCGGCGCCCTTCAGGCGGCGTACGACAAGGAGCTGGCCGCCCGGACCGAGGCCCTGCGGGCCGCCGATCCCCACGCCTTCTCCGACCATGTGCTCCGGCCATCGCCCGACCGGATCACCCACCTGGGCGTCGCCCGGACCTTCCAGAACATCCGCCTGTTTTCCGCCCTGACCGTGTTTGAAAACGTGCTCATCGCCAAGCATATGCGGGCCAAGCAGAACGTATTTTCCGCCACCTTCCGCTTCAACCGCGCGGAAGAAAAGCGGATGCAGGAGGAGGCCATGGCTCTGCTGGAGGAGCAGGACCTGGCCCATCTAAAGGACGAAGTGGCCGGCTCCCTGCCCTACGGCCTCCAGCGCCGGCTGGAGATCGCCCGGGCCCTGGCCACCCAGCCCAAGCTGCTCCTTCTGGACGAGCCGGCCGCCGGCATGAATCCCCAGGAGACCCAGGAACTCACCGACTTCATCCATAAAATCCGCGACGAGTACGACCTGTCCATTCTGATGATCGAGCACCACATGGATCTGGTCATGCGGATCTCCGACCGCATCTATGTCCTGGACTTCGGCAAGCTGATCGCCCAGGGCACTCCGGCAGAGGTCCAGAACGATCCTCGGGTCATCGAGGCTTATTTGGGGGTGGCAGACGATGCTGAAGATTGATGAACTGAAGGTCAGCTACGGCGGTATTGAGGCCGTCAAGGGCATCACCTTTGAGGTGCCGGAGCGGAAGATCGTCACTCTGATTGGCGCAAACGGCGCGGGCAAATCCACCACGCTGCGCACCATCGCCGGACTGGTCAAGCCCGCCCATGGCCGCATCCACCTCCAGGGGGAGGACATCACCAGCCTCTCCCCTGACCGTATCGTCTCCAAGGGGCTCACCCTGGTCCCGGAGGGCCGGCGGGTCTTCCCCGACCTGACGGTGCTGGAGAATCTGAAGATCGGGGCCTATCTCCGGACGGACAGCCTGGAGGACGATCTGAACTGGGTCTATGACCTGTTCCCCCGTTTGAAGGAGCGGTCCTGGCAGGCCGCGGGTACTCTGTCCGGCGGCGAACAGCAGATGCTGGCCGTGGGCCGGGCCCTGATGTCCCGCCCCAAGATCATTATGATGGATGAGCCCTCCCTGGGCCTGGCCCCCATCGTGGTCAAGGGTATCTTCGACATCATCCAGGAGATCAACCGGCAGGGGGTCACTGTTCTGCTCATCGAGCAGAACGCCAACATGGCCCTGAAGATCGCCGACGTGGGCTATGTGCTGGAGACCGGACGGATCAGCCTGACGGGGTCCGGCCGGGAGCTTCTGGCCAACGAGGCCGTCAAAAAAGCCTATCTGGGCAGCTGACCATCCCATCACTTTGGGCGCTCTGGAAACAGAGCGCCTAATTTTTTGCCTTTGTTGTACGCTTCCCAGCAACAAACCGCCTGTTTTCTGTCTGGAATGGGGGAGCCTTTCCCCACCATTCAACGAAAGGAGAGAACAGCATGAGTTTCTATGGAAACCGATGTCATATCGGAGGCGTGCCCTGCGGGATGGTCCTGCGGGGCGCGGCCAACGGGGAGTACCGGGCGGTATTCGAGCGGGAGTTTGCCTCCCTGGAGGACATCGAGGGCATCCAGTGGGACCGACCCCAGATCCAGGGGGAGTGCCTCCTGCCCGCCGGGTACGGCTTCACGGTGCGGGACATCCAGTACAGCGCGGCTACCCGGAGCTGCACGGTGGTCCTCCAGGTAGCGGAGCAGTACCTGGGGGATGTGGCCGGATACCAGAGCCAGGTATCAGAGTTGGAGGAGGACCTTGCCCGGAAGGACCGCGAGCTGGAGGAGACAGCGGCCACTCTGGCGGAGAAGGAGGCCGACATCGCCCGGCAGCGGGAGACCATCGCCCAGCAGGCGGAGGCCCTGGCCGAGCTGGAGGCGGCCGGAACGGCGGACCAGGTGGACGCCCAGCTGAGGGCGGCATACACGGAGGGAGTGGAACAGAATGGCTGAGATCAGAGCGATTGCGGTAGAGGCAGTCCGCCAACGGGGGCAGTCGGACGCCCGGGCGCTGGCGGAGCGGGCGGTATCCGGAGCGGCGGACGGCACCGAGCTCACCGCCAGCCAGGACCGCGTCCCCACCTGGCGTACGCGTGACTTTTCCAGTGTCCCCATCGGCACGCCATATAAGTGGAAGGGGCTTGTCTACAAGCTGTGGCAGCAGCACGACGCCACAGAGCAGCCGGACTGGTCCCCGGACCTGGCGGTGAGCCTTTGGGACCTGTGCCACACCACGGACCCCAGGCTGGCCGCCCCCTATGTCCAGGCCCAGGGGACCCGGGGGATGTACCAGCCCGGCGAGGTCTGCACCGAGAACGGCCATGTGTGGCGGTGCGCCCAGGCTGACACGGTCTATCCCCCCTCTCAGCTGCCCGGCTCCTGGATGGACCTGGGGCCCGTAGAGGAGGTACAGAGCTGATGGACTGGACGACCCTGGCAGTGGCCGGGATGAGCCTGGTCGGCACCCTGGCGGGGACCTTTGGCGGCATCCTGGTGGCCAACAAGCTGACCACCTACCGCATCGAGCAGCTGGAGCGGAAGGTCAGCGAGCACAACAAGGTGGTGGAGCGCACCTACAAGCTGGAGGGGCGCATGACCGAGGCGGAGCACGACATCCGGGACCTGAAGGGGGCCGCGTGAGCCTCCCCGCAGGAAGCTTCAGAGAGGAGGAATGGATATGGAACAGCTCTATGGGCGGCTGGCCGCCCTTTTGACGGTGAAAAGCCTGGTCACATTGGCGTTGACGGCGGTATTTATCTGCCTGGCCCTCCGGGGGACGGTGTCCGGCGGGGATTTTCTCACGGTGTTTCTCATGGTGATCTCCTTCTATTTTGGGACGCAAAACCAGCGCCGGAGCGGGGAGAAGCCATGAACCGCCGCCCCATCTCCTATTTTCAGACCGACCCCCGCTGGGCCGCCCTCCCCTACCGGGTCCCCGGAGAGCGCTCCACCATCGGCGGCTCCGGCTGTGGCCCCACGGCGGCGGCCATGCTCATTGAGACGCTCACCCAAAAGACCTTCACGCCGGTGGACGCCTGCGCCTGGTCGGTGGAGCATGGGTATAAGGCTTTGAACCAGGGGACCTATTACAGCTATTTTGTCCCCCAGTTCGCCGCCTTCGGCATCTCCTGCGGCCAACTGAGCTGGGTCAACACCTATGGAAAGCCGGACCACGAGAACCACAAAAAGGCCGCCGGCCTTCTGCGGCAGGGCTATTACCTCATTGCTCTGATGGGCCGGGGACTGTGGACCCGCTCCGGCCACTTCGTGGTGGTCTGGTGGGAGGACGGCCTGATCCGGATCCTCGACCCGGCCTCCACCCGATATGAGCGAATGAACGGCGACCCGGCCCTTTTCCGCAGTCAGGTGAAGTATTACTGGTGGGTGGACGCCAGACCGTTTCAGAGGGAGGAGGAACCCATGACACAGGAGGAATTTCAGCGCCTGGCCGGGGCATATCTGGAGCAGCTGGGCCGCCGGGAGCCCGACCCCGCCTGGGGCGCGGAGGCCCGGGCCTGGGCCCTGGAGCGGGGACTCATCGCCGGTGATGAGCACGGCGCGCCCCGCTGGGAGGCTCCGGTGACCCGCAACCAGCTGGTCACCGTGCTGTACCGGCTGTGGGGCGGAGCCCCCAAGACAGAATAAGCGCATAGAGGACACAAAAGGCTCCCCCGGAGCGGCAGGGAAATCAGATCTGCCGCTCCGGGGGAGCCTCTCTTTTTCACTCAGTATTTGTTCAGCGGGATCTCTCCGTCATCCGTCCCCTTCTCGATGGCCCGGATGACCACGTCATAGCCATAGCTCTCATTGACCTGAATATGGACCCGGTCGCCCACTCTCCGGCCCAGCAGCCGCCGCCCCACCGGAGACTCCTTGCTGATGAGGCCCTTGAGCACGTCCTGTCTCATCGTAGTGACGATCTGATAGACCTCCGTCTCGTCGTCGTCCTCCATGTACACCGTCACCCGGTCATAGAGGCCCACCTGGTCCGCTCCGGAGCGGTCGGAGATGATCACGGCGGTCTTGATCATGTTCTCCAGAAAGCGGATGCGGCTCTCGTTGCGGTTCTTCTCCTGCTTGGCGGCCTTGTACTCAAAATTTTCGCTCAGGTCCCCGAAGGCCCGGGCCTCCTTCACCGCCTCCAGCAGCTGGGGCCGCAGGACGATCCTACGGTGGTCCAGCTCCTCCCGCATCATCCGCAGGTCCTGTTCCGTCAATTCGTTGTGCATGGTCTTTTGACTTCCTCTCAAAAGCTGGGCGGCGCGATGGCGCCGCCCAGTCCTGTTTTCAGCCGCGTTCCGTTTTAAAGGTTACAGAGACGCTTCTGCTGCTGGTCAAGTATACCATAGTGGCATAGCACAAGTCAAACTCCAGGATGTCCCCCACCTGTACGGGTCGGGCCGTGTTCTGCACGTCCACAATGGTGTGATCGGAGGAGGCCCCCAGGATCTTCACCCCCGGCTCCCGGGGGATCAGGTCCTCGCACTCGCCGTAGTCCACCCGGCCCATGGCCAGAAGGGCCCGGCGGCGGCGGCCCCGGTCCACATAGGTACGGGTGCGTCCAAAGGCGTCCACCGACAGCTCGCCCACCGGATAGGAGGGCTTTACCTTACTCTCGATCACCTCCGCCCGCAGGGTGAAAATGTGCTTGTGCATGAAGTCCATGTCACAGCCCCAGATCCGGCCGAAGAGGATCCCCTCCCCGACGCGCAGATGGTTGATCCGCGGAGGCATCGTGCCGTCCAGCACCATACGAATGGAGGAGGACGCGCCGCCGGAGATGATGTCCAGCTTGCGGCCAATGGCGGCCTCCACCCGCTCGGCCACAGCCACCAGCTGATTCATCTTCTCCGGGGTGGCCTGGACCGTGCCGTAGCAGCCCAGATTGGTGCCCACTCCGGCCAGTTCCAGGTGGGGCATCTCCCGCTCCACCTCCAGGGCGGTCTGCACCAGCTCGTCCTGGTCCCAGAAGCCCTCCCGCAGGTCGCCCAGGTCCACCATCAGGATCACCTTGTGGCGGCGCTTGCCCGCGGCGGCCTTCACCGCCCGCTCCATGGCCCGGAGGACCTCCGGCTCGCTGTGGAGGCTGATATCCGTCCAGCGGGCTGTCTCCTCCACCTCGGACATCATGGGGATCCGGATCAGCATCAGGGGGACGGCGATGCCGTTCATCCGCAGGTGATGCAGTTGTTCCAGACGGGAGGAGGCGATGCTGGAGTATCCCACCCTCTCATAGATCCGGGCCGCCCAAGGCAGACCGTTGAAGCCCTTGACCACACCGGCCAACCGGATCCCACTGGCGTCCATCCGGCTTTTCAGCGCCCGGAGGTTGTCCTCCAGCTTGTCCAGATCGATCTCCAGCTGAGGGTAGTGCCATTCCTTGTATTCCATAGATATTCCTTTCTCGTAAACAGAAAGCCGGCAGCGCCACAGGAGCGCTGCCGGCTTTTTCACTGGTAAGAGCCCTCGTCCACGCATGGAGCGCAGCTCTGCTGAGAGACAGACCGTTTCCTTACTTGGCAGCAGCCTGCTTCTTGTAGGGCTTGTTGTCCATATCCTTCAGGGTGATGCCGACATAGGCGCACAGGGCGTTGACAACGGGCATCAGCCAGTTGAAGATGGCATAGATCCCGTACTGGGCCACGCCAATATCCAGGGTGTCGGAGATGTACACACCGCAGGTGTTCCAAGGAACCAGGGGAGAGGTCACAGTGCCGGCGCCCTCAAGAGCGGAGGACAGGACAGCGGGATGCAGGCCCATCTTGCGGTACTCCTCGGCATACATACGGCCGGGGACCACGATGGAGATGTACTGCTCGGGCATGGTCATGTTAGAGATGACGCAGGTGATCTCGGTGAGGGTGACCAGGCCGGCAGGACCCTTGGCCAGCTTCTTGAGTTTGTTGACAACGACCTCCAGCTGGTGGGTGCCCTCCATGATGCCGCCGAACATCATCGCGATGATGGTCATGGCCACGGAGTTCATCATGTTCATAATGCCGCCCTTTTCCAGCAGCTCGATCATGGTGTTGTAGGTATCCTCAGTCAAAGCGCCCTGGAGCATCACGTGCATCTCATCGCTGAAGGTGAAGCCCCCCAGACCAAAGTTGAACAGAGTACCCAGGTCGCAGGAGCCAGACTGGAACACCAGACCCAGGATCGCGCCGGCAAAGATGCCCAAGGTGATGCCGGGAATAGCGGGCATCTTCATGGCCACGGCCACGATGACAATCACGGGAGGCAGAAGCAGGACGGGGTTGATGTTGAACACACCGCCCTCCGCCGCATTCAGGGCGGCGGCGAACTCGGTCACGCGGCTCATATCGGCACTGCCGCCATGGTACTGCATGGCGCCGAGCACACCAAAAGCAACCAAGGTAATGGCGTAGGTGATCGCAGTGGGGATCATCATGGCCTTTACATGGGCCATAACTTCGGTACCAGCCATGGCGGGGGCCAGGTTGGTGGTATCAGACAGGGGGGACATCTTATCGCCGAAGTATGCGCCGGACAGGATGGCGCCGGCGGTCATACCGGGGTTCATGCCAAGGCCAAAGCCAATGCCCATCAGGGCCACGCCCATGGTGCCCATGGTGCCCCAGGAGGAGCCAGTAGCCAGAGAGGTGATGGAGCAGATCAGGACGCAGGCGATGAAGAAGATGGCGGGATGCATGATCTTCAGGCCGTAGTAGATCATGGTGGGAACGACGCCGGCATTGATCCACACACCGACCAGAATACCCACGATGATCAGGATACAAACAGACTGGAGGGCCTTATAGATGCCGTCCATCATCATCTTCTCAATGCTGTCCCACTTGTGGCCCAGGTACAGGGCCATAACAGCTGCCACACAGACGCCCAGGAACATGGGGACATGGACGCTGGCCTTAAAGATCACAATGCCGATCGCCAATACACCAATCAATGCGCCAAGGGTGATACAGGACTCCCATACCTTCGGCATTCTGGGCTCTCTATTGGATTTATTCGCCTCACTCATGGATTTTTACCAACCTTTCTTTCATTACTTTGCAATAATTGCGTTTCTGATTCAGCGTTGGATTCCCGGTTTTTACCTTGACCTCTGTGAGGTCCATTCCTCCTCTCTCTCCTTTTACATGCTACACACACTCAGTGCTGCTCCGGTGCGCCCGGGGTGTGAGAGCACACCCCGGGACACGGGAGCTCACTGAAAACGTGTCACAGCTCAGGGGCGCAGCGATCAGACGCCCAGCTCGGTCATGGCCTCGTCCAAGGCCTTCACCACCACATCGATCTCCGCCTCAGTGGCGATCAGCGGGGGGATGAAGCGCAGGACGTTGCCGGCGGTGCAGTTGATGAGAACCTTCTTTTCGAAGCACTTGTTCACGATCTGGGGGCCGATCTCGTTGTTGGCCAGCTCGGCGCCGTTGATCATGCCCATGCCGCGGACCTCAGTGATGATGGAGTGCTTCTCCTGGAGCTTACGCAGCTCGGCACGGAAGTACTCGCCCACCTTGACGGCGTTCTCCATCACGCCGCCGTTGATCATGGTGTCCAGGGTGGCTTCCGCCAGGCCGCAGGCCAGAGGGCCGCCGGCGAAGGTGGAGCCGTGGGTGCCGGGGGTCAGGGTCTTGGCAGCGTCGCCGCGGGCGCAGACCGCGCCGATGGGCACGCCGGAGCCCAGAGCCTTGGCCATGGAGCAGGTATCGGGCTCCACACCGTAGTTCTGATGGGCAAACAGCTTGCCGGTACGGCCGGAGCCGACCTGGACCTCGTCAAACATCAGCAGGATGCCCTTCTCGTCGCACAGGTCGCGCAGGCCCTGGAGGAACTCCTTGCTGGCGGGGCGGACGCCGCCCTCGCCCTGGACGGGCTCGGTGAGGATGGCGCAAACGTCGTCGCCCATCTGCTCCTTCACGGACTCCAGGTTGTTGAACTCAGCATAGCGGAAGCCCTCGGGCAGGGGGGAGAACCACTTGGGGTTGTGGACGATCTCCTGGCCGGTGGCGGTGGCGGTGGCCAGAGTACGGCCGTGGAAGGACTTCAGCATGGAGATGACCACATAGCGCTCGGGATGGCCGTGGTCCACCGCGTACTTACGGGCCAGCTTGATCTGACCCTCGTTGGCCTCGGCGCCGGAGTTGGCGAAGAGGACCTTCTCAAAGCAGCTGTTCTCGCAGATCAGCTTGCAGACCTGAATGGCGGGCTCATTGTAGTAGTAGTTGGAGCAGTGCATCATGTCCTTGGCGCGGTCCAGCGCCTCCACGATGGCGGGATGGTGGTGGCCCAGGCCGTTGACGGCGATGCCGCCCACGAAGTCCAGATACTTGTTGTTGTCCAGATCCCAGACCCAGCAGCCCTCGCCGCGGTCCATCACGATGGGCATTCTGGCGTGGTTGCCATACAGATATTTATCCGCAGTGGCGATGGCTTCGGCATTGCTCTTGAACTTCTCGATCATAGGGATTTCCTCCTCATATTTTAGTTCGTTGATGCCCTTTCAGGCTTACTTCCACTTGATGCCCACGCTGGGTACATCCTTACCCACGGTGGTCCCGATGCCCTCGTCGGTAAAGGCCTCATAGAGGATGCTGTGGGGCTTTCTGCCGTCGATGATGTGGACGTTGGTGACGCCCTCCTCGATGGCCTGCACACAGCAGTCTACCTTGGGGATCATGCCGCCGGCGATGGTGCCCTGATCCTTCAGGCCCTGCACGTCGGCGATGTTCAGATAGCTGATCACATCCCGCAGCTTGATGTCGTTACACAGGCCCTCAATGTCGGTGAGGAGCATCAGCTTCTCCGCGCCCAAGGCGCTGGCCAGCTTACCGGCGGCGGTGTCGCCGTTGATGTTGAAGCTATTGCCCTTCCCGTCGGTGCCCACAGGGGCCACCACGGGGATGTACCCGGCGTCCAGCATGGCCTGGACGGGCGCGGCGTTCACTTCCACCACGTCGCCCACGAAACCCAGCTCCTCGCTGCGCTGCACGCACTTGTAGATGTTGGCGCTGATGCCGGACAGGCCCACGGCCTCGCCGCCGATGGCGTTGATGCGGCCCACCAGCTCGCTGTTCACCTGGCCGATGAGCACCGCCTCCACCACCCGCATGATGTCCTCGGAGGTGTAGCGCAGGCCGTTGATGAACTGCACGGGGATCTCCAGCTTCTCCAGCATTTTGTTGATGCCAGGTCCGCCGCCGTGGCTGAGGACGGGCTTCATGCCCAGCAGCTTGAGCATGACCACGTCCTGGAGGACGGCGGCCTTCAGCTCCTCGTTGATCATGGCGTTGCCGCCGTACTTGATCACGATCACCTTGCCGGCATACTTTTTCAGATAGGGCATGGCCTCCATCAGCGTGGCGACCTTATTCGCTACGTCGTTCACAGCACGCCCTCCTTTTTAAGAACGGTAGTCGCCGTTGATCTTCACATAGTCATAGGTCAGGTCGCAGCCAAACGCCTTGGCCTCGCCGTCGCCGCTGTGGAAGTTCACGATGACCGTCACGTCGTGCTCGGTGAGCACCTTCTTGGCCAACTCCTCACTGAAGTCAGTGCCGAAGCCGTTCTCCATCACCACCACCTCGCCGGCGGCGCTCTTCAGGATACAGTCGGCCTTGGTGGGATCCACGTCGGCTCCGGAGTAGCCGGCGGCGGCCATGATGCGGCCCCAGTTGGCGTCCTTGCCGAACAGGGCGGCCTTGAACAGGGTGGACCCGGCGATGGAGCGGGCCACCAGCTTGGCGTCCTTCTCGGTGGGCAGGCCGTATGCCTCTACCACCATCAGATGGGTAGCGCCCTCGCCGTCAGAGGCGATGCGGCGGGCCATATCCATGCAGATGTCGTCCAGCAGAGCGGCAAAGGCAGCCTTGTCCTCCTCCGTCTCCACAGCCACGCCGGAGGCGCCGTTGGCCAGCAGGAACAGGGAGTCGTTGGTGCTGGTATCGCCGTCCACGGTCATCATATTGAAGCTCTTGTCCGTGCTCTTCTTCAGCATCCCCTGGAGCACAGAGGCCTCCACCTTGGCGTCGGTGGTGATGTAAGCCAGCATGGTAGCCATGTTGGGATGGATCATGCCGGAGCCCTTGGCCATGGCGCCGATGCGGACGGTGCCGCCGGACAGCTCCATCTCATAGGCCACTTCCTTGCGGACCGTGTCGGTGGTCATGATGGCCCACGCGGCGTCCGTGCCCTTGTCCTTGCTCAGCTCCGGGACGATGCAGCGCACGCCGTCCAGGACCTTCTCCACAGGGAGCTTCTGGCCGATGACGCCGGTGGAGCAGACAAAGACCTCGTCCTCGCCCAGGTTCAGCAGCTTCTCCGCCTCGGTCTCCACCCGCTTGGCGTCCTCGATGCCCTGGGTGCCGGTGGCGGCGTTGGCGTTTCCGCTGTTGATGACCACAGCGCGGGCCTTGCCCTTCTTCAGGATCTCACGGTCCAGAATGACCGGAGCGGCGCAGAATTTATTGGTGGTGAACATGGCCGCGCAGGAAGCGGGCTGCTCAGAATAGATGATGGCCACGTCGGGCTTCTCGCTCTTCCGGCTCTTCACGCCCACATAGCAGGCGCCCGCCAGAAAGCCCTGGGGAGTGGTAACGCCGCCGCCCTCGATCAGTTTATATGCCATAAATGTCCTTCCTTTCTTCCGTCCAGACCGGACGGGCTGTTCTCACAGGATGTCTGAAAACCTCCCGGAGCGATCAGGGATACATGGGGGCGATCTTCAGGCCGGTGGTCTCATCCAGGCCGAAGATGATGTTCATGTTCTGGATGGCCTGGCCGGCGGCGCCCTTGCCGATGTTATCGATGACGGAGCTGACCAGCAGGCGCTTGGTGCGGGCGTCATAGGTAGGCGTCATGCAGCACAGGTTGGTGCCGGCGGTCCACTTGGTCTGGACAGGCTTGTTGGCGGGGAACACGCGGACAAAGTACTCGTCCTTGTAGTAACGCTGATACAGCTCATACAGCTCATCGTTGGTGACGTCCTTGTTCAGGGTGGCATAGATGGTGACCTCGATGCCGCGGATCTGAGGAGTCAGGTGGGGCTGGAAGTTGATGAACTGCCAGGTCTCAGGCTTCATCAGATCCTTGCCGGTGAGGTAAGCGATGTTCTGCTCGATCTCAGGGGTATGGCGGTGGCTGCCGCCCAGAGCATAGGCACAGAAGCTGTTGCTGGCCTCAGCCAGGAGCTTGTTGGGGGCGGGACGGCGGCCGGCGCCGGTGTAGCCGCTCTTGGCGTCCACGACGATGGTGTTCTCTACCACCAGGCCCTCCTTCAGGGCGGGGTACAGGCCCAGAGTGGTGGCGGTGGGATAGCAGCCGGGGTTGGAGATCAGGCTCTTGCCCTTGGCCAGATCGCGCTGGATCTCGGGGATGCAGTAGACGGCCTCCTTGGTCATCTCATAGTTGGGGTGGTCCAGGTGGTACCACTTCTCCCACACCTTCGCGTCACGGAAACGGATGTCAGCGCCGAAGTCGATGAACTTCTTGCCGCCGGCCAGGACCTTCTCCGCAATGCCGCACACGGTGCCGGCATCCACGGCGGTAAAGACTACGTCGCTGTCCTCCACGATCTGGGCGATGGTCTCATCGTTGAGGGGCAGGATCTCCTGATCGTAGAAGCCCATCAGCGCGGGATGCTCATCCTGGATCCTGCGGCCGGCGGCGAAGCTGTCGGCCAGGTGGGCGACCTGGGTCTCGGGATGGTTCACCATAAGGCGGAGCAGTTCACCACAGGCATAGCTGGCGGCACCACAGATGGAAAAACGGATCATGACACGATTCCTCCTTTTTGTTATTGGCCTATACTACTTGCGCGAGATTCCATTCCAGCAATCTACATCGGAATTCCAAAACTTTTTTGAATATCCGGTATGGATTCTGTTGAATTTTCTTGAGTCATATTATATAATCAATAGGCAGATTGTACAAGAAATTCTTTTTTCTGCTTCTCATTCCATTCCGGAATGTTCCATTCCTGCCCATCCTATCACACAAGGAGATTTGTTGTCACTATGAGCATACGAAAATACATCGCCTATCTCAAAACCATTGAGACCGGAAGCATCACCCACGCCGCCTCACAGCTGGGCTACACCCAGTCCGCCATCAGCCGGATGATTGCCGATCTGGAGGACTCCTGGGGGGTCACGCTGCTGACCAGAAACCGCTCCGGGATCGAGATCAGCTCTGAGGGCCTCACCCTTCTCCCCAAGCTCCAGGCCATCTGCAAGGACTATGAGGATCTCAACTACGCCATCTCAGAGCTCCACGGCCTCAGCTCCGGCTCCATCCGGGTGGGGGCCTTCTCCAGCATCTCCAGCGGCCGGCTGCCCCAGATGATTAAGGACTTTCACGAGCAGTACCCCCACATCGACTTTCAGCTGATCAACGGGGAGTACAACCAGATCACCAACTGGCTGAGGCGGGGTCTGGTGGACTGCGGCTTTGTCAGCCTGCCGGCCGCCAACGACCTGGACGCCTCCTTCCTGCTTCAGGACACCCTGGTGGCCATCCTGCCGGAGGACCACCCGCTGGCCGGCGCCCCGGTCTATCCCATTGAGCGGCTGTCCAGCGAGGACTTCATCAACCTGAAGGAGGAGCAGGACTATGAGATCACCAAATTCCTGGACCATCTTCAGCAGAAACCCAACATTCGGTATGAGGTCAGCAACGACTATGCCATCCTGTCCATGGTGGAGTGCGGACTGGGAATCAGCGTGGTCCACGAGCTGATGCTCCACCCAAACCGCTATCACATCTGTCCCAAAAAGTTCGACATCCCGCAGGTGCGGGACATCGGGATCGCAGTCAAGAGAGACGTTCCGCCCTCCACTATTACACGCTTATTCGTTGAACACGCCAAACAGTGGGTCAAGAAAAATCTTCCAAATCAAGGAGAAACCAGCGCCGGTATTTGAGCATCCTGTCAAAACTAACCAACTCGCTCTCCCGCTTCTTTGTTTCGTTTAGCCAATCATACCATAAAATTGCAGAAAAAGAAAGGGAAAATTGCAAAAAATTTTACCGCAATATTATTTATAATTTTAGTATAATTATTCACTTTTGTGCTCCGCCGCCCTCAAGCTGCCTCCCCCTTCCGTCCCAGTTTCTCCTCCCGGTCCAGCCCGCCGCCTCACCGCCGCCGGGCCTACTCCCCCAAACCTGACCGCCCGCGGCCCGGAGCCTCCGTTTTGTGGTCCAGAAAACATTTTCTCTCTTACGAAGCCCAACGGGCGCGGTCCTGCTTTTGCAGGAACCGCGCCCGTTTTATTCACATTATCCAGTTTTCTTGTCCGGGAGCCGGGCAGTTTTTTATTGCTTCTCCCACTCCTCCGGGTGGAAACCCACCAGCACCCGCTCCCCGTCCACCAGGATCGGCCGCTTGACCAGCATCCCATCTGTGGCCAGCAGGGTCAGCTGCTCCTCCTCCGTCATGTCCTTCAGGCGGTCCTTGAGGCCCAGGGCTTTGTACAGCTGCCCGGAGGTATTGAAAAACTTTTTCAGCGGCAGCCCGCTGGCCTTCCACCACGCGTTCAGCTCCTCCCGGGTGGGGCAGTCCTCCTTGATGTCCCGCGGCGTATAGGACGTCCCCCGCTGGTCCAGCCACTTTCTGGCCCTCTGGCAGGTGGTGCATTTGGGGTAGCAGATCAACAGCATATTTGTCTCCTCCTGTCAAAATGGGCTCCGGCGGCGCGCCGGAGCCCGGGTCGGATCAGTAATTCATCTGCTTGCGCCGGGACAGGTTCATGGTCCCGTCCTGCATCTGGTCCAGGCTGTCCAGGCTCTTGCCGGTGCCCTCGGCCACGCAGGAGATGGCGTCCTCCGCCACATGGGTCTCGATGCCGGTGTGGGACTCGATCAGCTTATCAAAGCCCCACAGCAGAGAGCCGCCGCCCGTCATCACGATGCCGTTGGTGGAGATGTCGGCCACCAGCTCCGGGGGCGTGCGCTCCAGCACCCCGTGGATGGCCTCCAGGATGCGGCTGGAGACCTCTTCAAAGGCCTCGATCATCTCGCTGGAGGAGACGGAGAACACACGGGGCAGGCCGGTCATCAGGCAGCGGCCCTTGATCTCCATGGTGACCTCCTCCGGCCGGGGGAACACGCAGCCGATGGACATCTTCAGCTCCTCGGCGGTGCGGTCGCCGATGAGGACGTTATGTTTTTTGCGGATATATTTGACCACAGCCTCGTCAAACTTGTCGCCGGCGATCTTGATGGAGGCGGACTCCACCACGCCGCCCAGGGAGATCACCGCGATGTCGGCGGTGCCGCCGCCGATGTCCACCACCATGTGTCCGTCCGGCTTGGTGATGTCGATGCCGGCGCCGATGGCGGCGGCCACGGGCTCCTCGATCAGATAGGCCCGGCGGGCGCCCGCCTGGATCCCGGCGTCCACCACAGCGCGCTCCTCGACCTCGGTGATGCCAGAGGGCACACAGATGAGCAGCCGGGGCTTGAACAGGGAGAAGGTGGTCACCTTCTTGATAAACTCCTTCAGCATCCGCTCCGTCATGTCATAGTCGGAGATCACGCCCTCCCGCAGGGGCCGCATGGCCACAATGTTCCCTGGGGTGCGGCCCAGCATCGCCTGGGCATCAGTGCCCACCTTCAGCAGTTTGCCCGTGTTCTTATCCATGGCCACCACCGAGGGCTCCCGCAGGACCACACCCTTGCCCTTGATGTATACCAGAACGGAAGCGGTACCCAGATCGATCCCGATGTCCTTACTGAACAAATTAAACATAGCCTTCCACCTTATCTATTTCATTCCCGGCCCGGTGCTTCCGGACTGGTCCCTTGTTATATCACTGCTATTCTTCATTATAACGGCTCGTGCGGCGGTTTTCAACTATTATTTCGCTGTATTTCTTTCTGTTTACGCCAGAGCCGTATTTCATTTTTTCCTGCCGCGCCTCTCCGGCGGGCGCGGCAGCTTTTTTGTAGTATAGCACAGGGCCTGGCAGGGCAATGTTAAGTTTTTCTTAAATTTTCCACCGTCCGGCCGCCTTGAGCCTCATCAGCTCCCACCGCCGCGCATCACACGCCGGCGCCGCCCGGGCTCTCACGCTGAAATTTTGTGTACACGGACATGAGAAAGAGGGGGCGCGCCGCGCTCCCTCTCCCTCCGTCTCCCGCCGCCGTGAGGCGTCTGGCCCTCAGCCCTGTCCCAGAAGGAGCAGGATCAGGCCATAGACCACGCTGGCGCTGATGCCGAACACCAGCACCGGCCCGGCCACCACGAACAGCTTGGCCGCCGTTCCGGTGATGAGCCCCTCGCTTTTGAATTCCAGCGCCGGGGAGACCATGGCGTTGGCAAAGCCGGTGATGGGCACCAGAGTACCCGCCCCCGCCCGCTTGGCGATCTTGTCGAACAGGCCCAGCCCGGTGAGCAGCGCCGCCGCCAGGATCAGCGTCACCGAGACGGCGGTCCCCGCCTGCTCCCGCTCCAGCCCCAGGCTCTGGTACCACTCCAGCAGCCCCTGCCCCACGGCGCAGATCCCGCCTCCCACACAGAAGGCCCACGCCAGGTCCTTCCACAGGGGAGAGGGCTGCGCCTTGCCGCGCACCAGCGCGTCATACTCCTGATTGCTCAGATCCATCTCCGTTTCCCCCATTCCCGCCTCAGGCGGAGTGATGCTCTCCAGTATGCCCCATTCCGAAAAAATCATGCGCCCGCATGACCCGTACAGACCAGGCATACAGTGGAACAGGCTGGACAGACCTCCGGCCCAGCCGGAAAGGTGTGGATATGGAATGATATATGAAAAAAAGCAGCTGATCCCGGTTTTCTGCCTGACGCTGCTGGCTGGGATGGGCCTGCACGCCCTGTACAGGCTCTGGCCCAACGCAGTCACGGCACTGTTCTCTCCCGTGCGGGAGAGCCTGTGGGAGCACATAAAGCTCCTTTTTTGGCCCTATCTGGCTGCCGCACTTTGGATCTGCCGGGGCCGCCCCACCGCTCTGCGCCCCTGGCTGCTGGCCCTTCTGCTGATGTGCGGACTGCTGCTCGCCCTGGGCTATATCTACCACATCGCTCTGGGGGGCGAGCACCTGACCTTTGATCTGGCCCTCTACCTGCTAGCCCTGCTGCTGGCCTTTGGACTGCCTCTGCGCTTCTCCGGGCCGTTCCGGGGCCTGCGGTGGCAAATCCCCCTGGCGGCCGCCGCAGTTCTGGGACTCCTGCTGGCGGTGTTCACCCTGTATCCCCCGGATGCCCCTCTCTTTTGGGACCTGTCCGGCCTCCGGACCTGGATCTCTCATCCCCTTTGACCTCTTCCCTTCCCGTCCCTCCTCTGCTATACTGGAGACAGTGATCAGAGAGGAGGATGTCCATGGTCCTGTTCGGTCTCCGGGGGCTCATCCGCCGGGAGCAGGCCCGGCAGCTGCTTGCCTGGTCAGTCCGGCGGCACTGGGGGTTTATTTCCCTGCCGGAGCTGGCCCAGTGGCAGCGGGGCAAGCCCTATTTTCCCCATCTCCCCCGCTGTCAATTTAATCTGTCCCACAGTGGTACGCTGGCCCTGTGCGCCCTCTCAGACCGCCCTGTTGGAGTGGACATCCAGATGGTCCGCCCCGTCTGGCGGGACAGTCTGATAGACCGGTCCTGCACCCCTGGGGAGCGGGCCTGGCTTCGCTCCCGTCAGGACCGCCCGGAGGATTTCACCGCCCTGTGGGCCGCCAAGGAGTCCCTGGGCAAGCAGAGCGGGGGCGGACTGCCCTACCCTCCCTCCCGGCTGGCCGTCCCTCTGCCCCTGCCGGGCGCCCCCTTCAACCCAGAGGAGGTCTACCTCTCCCAGGGGCGGTTCCTCCGCTTCTACTTCGGCGATGGCTGGGTGGGGGCCGCCTGCGGCCTGGAGCTCCCACCCCAGGATATTGTTTGGATCGACGCAAAAACTCTGAATGAAAACAGATAGCCGCCGGCTGAGCCGGCGGCTATCTGTTTCTTTCACTATTCTATCGCTTCAATTCAGATGACCCCGGCCAGCACCAGCGCGAAGGCCACAAAGGTGGCCAGCAGCGCCAGGGCAAACAGCAGGAACCCGGCGTTGAGGGTCTTGCCCTGCCTGCTCTTAGAGGGAGGCACCACCCCCGCCCGGCGCAGCGCACCCACCACCGGGGGGTAGAGCAGCAGGGTGGCCGCCATGTTCATCCCGCCCTTGGCCAGGTTGAAGGGGAGGAACAGGGTGGGCAGAAGGGCGGCCACATCCGCCCGGGAGAAGTTGGTCATATACAGGGGGGTGATGAGGTAGTTCCACAGCAGCATCACCGCCACCAGGCACACCGTGCCGCAGGCCAGGCCCAGCACCGCGCCTTTCTTGGTGTGCATCTTTTTGTAAAGGTAGGAGGCGGTGCAGCAGAAAGCGCAGGTGGCCAGGGCGTTCATAATGAAGCCGATGGGCCCGGTGGTGCTGATGGTGATCATCTCGATAAACGCCACCAGAATAGAGATGACCGCGGCGGCCAGAGGCCCGAAGGTAAAGCCGCCGATGCAGATCACCACATCCTTGAAATCGAAGTCCAGGAACATCACGCTGGGCATCAGCTTGGACACCAGCATCACGATATAGGCGATCCCGGTGAGCATGGCCATGCTGACCAGGGTCTTGGTGTCCCAGGCGCTGCGGACCTTGGGACGGACGGCAGAGGAATTTGACATAGACATAAAAAACACTCCTTTTGTTTTGGTACACCAGAAAGCACAAGTCTTCCAGGTGCAAAACAATCAGGAGGTGCGCTGAACGCCTGCGGGTCCTGCAGCCGTTCCATTGTTTTCACACATCTTCTTCCATCCGGACTATTACCGTTGGTCCCGGAGTTTCACCGGGTCAGCGGGCGCAACATCAGTTTACTGAAATCGCGCCCGGTCGCGGACTATACCGCCAGTAGGGAATCACACCCCGCCCTGAAGACCGTTCATTCAGTTGTCCAACTCCTATTATACTCAGATCCGCCCAAATTGCAACCCCGATTTTGTCTCCCCGCCTGGGCGGTGTCAGAGGAATTGCATGGAAAAATGACGGAAACAGGAAATCCACCTCGGGTATAGAAGGCTCCGCCGGGACGCAAGATAGCTGCGGATGTTCCATCCAAGAAGATCATCCAAAGCAAACAGAAAAAAACAAAACAAAAAGGAGAGACAACAAAATGTCCAGTAACAGCAACAGCAGCAACAAGCTGGTCGTGCCCAGCGCCCGCGAGGCCATGAACAAGTTCAAGATGGAAGCCGCCAACGAGGTGGGCGTCAACCTGAAGCAGGGCTATAATGGCGACCTGACCAGCAAGCAGGCCGGCTCTGTGGGCGGCCAGATGGTCAAGAAGATGATCGAGTCCTACGAGAACGGCCTGAAGTAATCTGTCCCAACGCACTGAGCCTTTTTTTGAGTAGGTAACCGCCAGCCGGGTATTCCATCCCCCACGGGAGGGAGCGCTGTCAGTTGGAGCCGGAGCAGACTCCGGCGCCCGTGACAGTTTTCCTTCCTCAGGGGGTGGCAATACCCGGCTCTTTCTGTTAAAATAGGAACTATTGGGCCGGTCGAAACGGTTTTTCCACCAGCTGTATTGTCCCCACCGTGGGAAGGTGCCCCGCCTTTTTCAGCTATTTCTACAAATAGAGGCCGTCTCATTTGGTGAAAATAGAAAAGTACCCGATGACAAAAAATAATTCTTTACAATATTACATTAGCGTGCTAAAATACGAAAGTACCAGGGGGTACGGTTTGGATGGCCGCGCCGCCGGAATGGAGGTAACTGAATGATAAAAAAGATGTTTGCAACCATGCTTGCCCTCTCCATGTGCCTGTCTCTGGCCGCCTGCGGCCCCAAGAGCAGCGCCAGCACTTCCGGCTCTTCCGCCGGGACTTCCGCCTCTTCCGCCTCCGGCAGCCAGACGGCCGCCAGCGACGTGGACTATGTGAAGGAAAAGGGCACCCTGATCGTCGGCATCACCGACTTCGCCCCCATGGACTACAAGGCTGAGGGCAGCGACGAGTGGATCGGCTTTGACGCCGACATGGCGAAGGCCTTTGCTGAAAGTTTGGGCGTAGAAGTTGAATTTCTGGAGATCAACTGGGACAACAAAGCCCTGGAACTGGAAAACAAAGGTGTAGACGCCGTTTGGAACGGTATGACCCTTACCGACGATGTCAAGGCTCTGATGGCCACCTCTGATCCCTACTGCCTGAACGGCCAGGTGGTGGTCCTGTCCGCCGATGTGGCCGACCAGTATCAGACCGCGGAGAGCCTGTCCGGGCTGAGCTTCGCGGTGGAGAACGGCTCCGCCGGCATGGAGCAGGCCGAGGCCGCCGGTCTGGACTATGTAGCCATGGACACCCAGGCCAAGGCCCTGATGGAGGTCGCCTCCGGCACCTCTGACGCCGCCATCATCGATCTGCTCATGGCGGTCGCCATGGTCGGCGAGGGCACCAGCTACCCCGACCTGACCTACACGGTGCAGCTCAGCAGTGATGAGTACGGCGTGGGCTTCCGCAAGGGCTCCGACCTGGCAGAGGCCTTCAGCAGCTTCTGGAAGGAGGCCTATGACGCCGGTACTGTGATGGAGATCGCCGAGAAATACGGCATCCAGGATGTCATGATCGAGAAGTGATCCCCGCGCCGCATCCCAATTTATTTCTGACAGGGCAGAGGGCGGAAGCGCTCTCTGCCCTGCGCTGACCAAAAATTCCGTTGAGGTGAACCTGCGATGTATTCATTCTGGGACGTAAATGTCGCCATGCTGGAGGGCTCGGTGACCACGCTGCAGATGTTCGTTCTGACGCTGCTCTTCGCTCTGCCTCTGGGCCTGATCATCTCCTTCGGGTCTATGAGCCGCTTCTCCCCCCTCCGGTGGCTGACCAAGACCTTTGTGTGGATCATCCGGGGTTCCCCGCTGATGCTCCAGATCCTCATCGTGTTTTACGGCCCCGGCCTGCTGTTCGGCTGGAAGGCCCTGCCCCGCTTCACCGCGGCCCTGGTGACCTTTGTCATCAATTACGCCTGCTACTTCTCCGAGATCTACCGGGGCGGCATCCAGGGCGTGCCCAAGGGCCAGCAGGAGGCCGGCCAGGTGCTGGGCATGACCAAGAGCCAGATCTTCTTCAAGGTCACCCTGCTCCAGGTGGTCAAGCGCATCGTCCCCCCCATGGGCAACGAGTTCATCACCCTGGTGAAGGACACCTCCCTGGTCCGGGTCATCTCTGTGTATGAGATCATCTGGGTGGGCGAGTCCTTCATCAAAAAGGGCATGATCTGGCCCCTCTTCTACTGTATGGTGTTTTACTTACTGTTCAGCGGCGCACTCACCCTGGCCCTGGGGTGGTTCGAGCGCAAGCTGAGCTACTTCAAATAAGGAGGCGGCGAAATGTCTATTTTACAGGTCCAACACATTGAGAAGCATTTCGGCGACACCCGGGTGCTGGAGGACATCAGCTTCGAGCTGGAGCAGGGCCAGGCCCTGGCCATCATCGGCTCCTCCGGCAGCGGTAAGACAACGCTGCTGCGCTGCCTGAACTTTTTGGAGACCCCCGACCGGGGACGGATCCTGGTCCGGGACAAGGTCCTCTTCGACGCGGGCGACCCCGCCACCCAGCGGGAGAGCGAGATCCGCAAAAAGCGGCTCCACTTCGGCATGGTGTTCCAGTCCTTCAACCTGTTTCCCCAGTACACGGCGCTGAAAAATGTCACCCTGGCCAAGGAGCTTCTGGCCCAGGAGCGGCCCGATTTCAAGCAGAACAAGCGGGCGATCCTGGAGGAGATCGAGGCGGAGGGGCGTGCGCTGCTGTCCAAAATGGGGCTGGCGGAGCGGGCGGGACACTATCCTCACCAGCTATCCGGCGGCCAGCAGCAGCGGGTAGCCATCGCCCGGGCCCTGGCCCTGTCCCCGGACATCCTCTGCTTTGATGAGCCTACCTCCGCCCTGGACCCGGAGCTCACCGGCGAGGTGCTCAAGGTCATCCGGGGTCTGGCGGAGCAGAAGACCACCATGATCATCGTCACCCACGAGATGGCCTTTGCCCGGGACGTGGCCGACCAGGTCATCTTCATGGGCGGCGGCGTCATCGTGGAGCAGGGCGACGCCCGCCAGGTCATCGAGCGCCCCCGGGAGGAGCGCACCCGGCAGTTCCTCTCCCGCTATGAAGAGAGTTCTGCGGCGGGCAGCGAGCCTTAACCCCCCATCATCGACATCGGTACAAAAACGGAGCCGGCCCCTCGGGCCGTGCATCTGTCAAGTAAAAGTAGACACAAAAAAGCGCAGCTAACAGAAGCCCAGTTCGGTCCTGTACTGAACTGGGCTTCTATAGCCCAAAGCAGCAGCCAGACGG
>ERZ827194.401-NODE-401-length-34539-cov-4.0406_pt1 | contig 34539 bp, 32 predicted proteins | sample MGYA00519777_ERZ827194 | MGnify/ENA primary metagenome ERZ827194 (study PRJEB31778, sample SAMEA3449277) | human gut metagenome | biome: human gut; feature: human-associated habitat; material: faeces | place: United Kingdom | collected 2010/2012 ...
TATGTAATATACAAATCATCTCTTTATCAGTTTATAAAGTTCATACTAATGTAATTTACTTATTACTATGGAATTAAATCATTATTTATAATTTGATTGCATATGCTATACAATCTTTTAATTGGAATATCGTTTGAATTATCTATTTCATAATATTTTAAATTATTTTTTATATTATTAAAAAATTCTTTTTGACAACTTAGTTGAAAATTTAACACTTTTTTATTTTTTATCCTATCCACTCTAGACTTACCGTCTTTTCTATTTAAAACTCGTTCACAACAAATAGAAACATCAATGTTTATATAGATTAGAATTACTTTTTCAAAAACATTACTCGGTAGTTTACTAAACAACAAGTTTAAATCATCTATTTTTTTTGAATAAGAGGCAGATACTAAAGCTTGAACCATACCTTCATCTAAAATAAAATTATCCTTTATTTTATAAAAATATAACGTATAACAAACATTAATCAATTGTTTAATCATTATTTTTCCGTGGTTCAACTTTATAACCTCAAAAATTAATGGGATAATTTTAACATTATACAACAAAATAGATATAATTGTATAATAAATTTTAAATATATATCTACTAAGACAATTATATTCTTTATCTAATTTTCTTTTAGGTTCTATAAAAACAATATTTTCTTTTCTTAATTCTTCTTTAATAATTTTTGAAATTGTACTTTTACCACTACCTGGAAGTCCAAATAGCTCTATGATATAACCTTTTTTCTTATTCATAAACAAACTCCAATCAAACAATAAAATAAAATTAATAAAAAGAATCATAACATTTATCCATATTACTATTAAGTCGGAAGAAAAATTAAAATATTTTATAATATTTAAAATTGTTATTTTTAATCAGCGGGTACATAAGATACGATTAAACACCTAGATAACACTTTAAAAATACAACTATCAAACCCCGAATGAATTTCTATCTGTTTAAGCTTTATTATTGCACATATTTGACAATTGGCACTTTGTTTAATTAACCCTTAATATTTAAATTATTTTCCATATTTCTTCCATTACATCACTAAATGATTTAGTCATTTCCCTTGACGTATCAATAATTACGGAGTGTCTTGAAGCATTCATAGCCATTACAACCCTTTTTTTATTTTCAATTTCATCTACAGTCATTTCTGGTTTTCTTGAGATTGCAATTTCAGTTGGAACCATTAATTTTATTACTAAATCAGGAGGATTAACGTAAGCCGATTTATAAATATTATATTCCCATTCAGAAATTTTTTTCATTAACCCTTTTGTATTAGTACTATATTTAGTTAATAAGGGCCCATCACTAAACCCAGAAATTTTGGTTTGGGGGTATCTATCAGTTAAAACAAGCATACTTGCATTTCTCGCTTTTGTCATTTTTTTTAGTTTTGCTTTTTTCTCTTGTGCTAAAGTTATTGCCCATAAAACTTTTGCAAATGAATACATCTTTGCTTTTAAAGAAATTTTATCTTTGTTTTCATATTCCTTCTCAACCGTATGTCCAAGTCCTTTACCCCCAACTCTTTTAGCAACTAATTTCATTGGTTTTCGAAGAAGTGAACTACTTCCATCCCCACTTCCAAAATATACTGTAACTACATCTAATTTTTTCTGGAATTCTTTTTTTACGTAAGCCAAAGTAGTCGACTTACCAGCACCATCGCATCCCAGTAAAGCCACTACACAACCTCCTGATGGAGAAATTCTTCTATTCGCTTTAACGCTTTCTATTCCTAATCTTCTTTTGACTCCACCAAGTAACCAGAAAATTTCTCTTTTGGTCCGCATATATCTTGAACTTATTCTTGAATAACCTGTAAATAGTTTTAAGTCTTTTCTTAGAATTCTTTGTAGTTTTGATAATTGATTTTTATTACGTAACCCATTTTTACTTATCTCTAAAATTTCTTTTGCTGCTTGCTCATCTAGCATGTCTTTTGCAAACTTTAATAACAAATCAAAATTTACTCTATTACTTAACCAAACAAATTCAATCAAATCATCTTTACCTATTTTTTTACCGAAATCTCTCATTCGCTTTTTCAAAGCTATTCTTACAATTAATAATACTAGTTCAATTTCACATGAAGATGTATATATACCTAGTTTATCTAATTGACGATGTTCTAAAATATAACTATTCCATGGTGTTATTGTATATCCTTTTAAATGCTTTTCTCCTAAAGTCATTTGATAATGCAAATGTAAATGCCATATTTTTGCAGTGTCTTTATCAAAACCTATATAGTCTTCTATTGCATTATATTGCATTAAAGGTAATGATCTAAATCTTTTTAATCCACATTCATTCAATATAATATCTAATTTATTTCTTTGCTCCGGAAGAAACAGTATATCTAAATCAGTATCACCTAATAAAGCTTCCTCTAAATGTTCATTGCTTTTCCAATGACAATAAATGATATTATTAGTTTCAAACGCGATCAACATTTTTTCAATTGACTTTAACATATTTCCTCCTTTTATTTACTCAATTCTTCATAAAGTTTATAGTAATGATCATGCATTGTTTCAAGAGAATACTTTTCTCTAACTTCTTTTTTTATTTTATTCGATAAATTTTCTAATTCTTCATTTGAAAGCTTTTCTAAATCATACAATGTATTTTCCCATTTTTGATATTCTAAATCTAAAACTTTAATATCTTTGCATTGATTTTCTATCTCTATATGAGGTCCAATATTAGAAAGTAGTGGAATCAATCCTACACTCATCGCTTCTAAAACACTAACTGGTAATCCTTCAACGTATGAAGAAGAAACATATATTGAACATTCACACATTTTTTTAAAAACATCGTTTCTTGGCATTAAGCCTGTAAATTCAACCCTGTCTGACAAATTTAGATTTTTTACTAATCCTCTTATTTTTCCTTCTTTATCTTCCATTCCAATAAGTATGAGTTTGTAGTTTGGTAATTTTGTTAATAGATTAATCAAAAATTCATGGTTTTTTAAAGGTATCATCCTTCCAATACATACCATTTTATTTCTATTCAATTCGAAATCACATTTTGTATCTTTTATTACCGATTCTATTCTTTCAAAATCTACCCCATTCGGAATTGCTATTATGTTATTCTTTTTTAACTTTCGTACAACTAAAGAGTAATCTTGAAGTGCAGAATAACTTACACAATTAGCTTTAGCAGCAAGAAGAGAACACATTATACTTGAAATTTTATATTTTAAACTTCTGTCACGATAGGTACTATGAATTGTAAATAAAGTTTTCTTTCTCTCCTTAGTAAAAAGAACCGCTCTGTAAAATAAAAGTGCGGATTTTTGATGATGAAGATGATATATTACTTTTAAATATTTAAAATTTTTATTAATATCGTTAATAGTTTTCTTAATCTTATCCACACGTTTTCCAACTAAACGAAATTCAATATTATTAGGTAAAGAAACATTATTGGGAACTGTCGTATCACAAACAATTACAATTTGCTTTGACATATATCCTTTATTTTCTCTATAAATAACAAATTCGTTTATAGGCATACTAGTTGTTGATATTGAATCAACTACTGTCACTATCAGATATCTTTTTTTATACATTTCCATTTAAAACTAATTCCTTTTCCTTAATATGAACGTTATTTCTTTTAAATAAACGTTAACAACTATATCTCTTGAAAAATTTTCAACAACAAACCTTCGCCCTTTTTGTCCCATTTTCTTTCTATCTTCATTTTTCATAGCTAAAAATATTTCAATCGTTTTTATTAATTCATTTACGTTTCCGCCTCTATAGATATACCCTGTTTCTCCATTAATTAATGTTTCTTTACATCCAGGATTATCTGTCGTAATAATAGGTCTTCCAGATGAAGCATTTTCTAACAACACATTACTCATACCTTCACCATAAGTTGATGGATGTATAATCGCATGCGCTCTAGAAATAAAAGGCTTAACATCTTTTTGACTTCCTCTATAAATAACTATACCTTTTTTCTCCAAATTATTTAATAAATTCTCATAATGTTTTTCAGTTGGTTCAACGAAACCAATCATATTAAATTCAGTTTTAGGATATTTAATTTTTATTTGTTTTGCTGCTTCTATATAATCATCTACACCTTTATCATGTAAAATTCTACCTATATAGTTGAAGACTACAATATCTCCATCAATCCCATTTCCACCATCTGGATAAGATTGAACAGGATAGCGTTTCAACGCAACACCAGAACCGGGAATTAATTTACATTTCCCCTTAACCATACCAAATTCCTTTGCCAACTTCATGTTTGTGGAATTCTGAAACATAATACATTCTGCTCCACGATAAGCTAACTTAAAAAGCCCCATAATAAAGCTACGCATAAAGCCCTTCTTGTTCAAAACACTGCCAAATCCGGTCACATTGTTTATGTACGGAATACCACATGTTCTTGCTGCAAGACTTCCATACACACCAGGCTTCGCTGTATAAGTTAATATGACATCAGGATTATATTTTTTAAAAAGTTTTCTATAATGCATAAGAAGCTTAAAATCTGCTATAATATTAGTCCCACGTCGATCAATAACAGGATTATCATATACATACTGATAATCTTGCATCAACTCAAATTTCTCCCCATATGGACAAGAAATAAGTACATCATATCCTGCAGCAATAATGCCATCAATTAATTCCTTTCTAAAACAGTATACATCATCATCATTATTCGTTAAAAGTGCAATTAATGGTTTGTTCTTGCTCATACCTGTAAACACTCTTTCTCAATGGAGTTAGCAAACTCTGCTTCTCCAGCCTTATCTGCCACATAATCCTTGCCCAGCACTGCAAGTACAGTTTTAAACATTATTCCAATATCTTTCATAAAACTGAATTTCTCTATACTTTTCAAGTTATAATACATTTTCCCTGGTAACACTTTTTCTATATAGATATCATCCACTTTTTTTGCTCCATCTAACAGTTTATCTTCATCTTTATATAGAATGCTAGCTTCCGATGTAACCCCTGCCGGTAAAAGTAAAGTTGCTCTCATTACAGGCATATACTGATTAACATACTTCACAACTTCAGGACGTGTCCCAACAAAAGTCATGTTTCCAAGAAGCACATCAATTAACTGACTAATTTCATCAAGTCGATATTTTCTAATTAAATTTCCTACTCTTGTAATACGACTATCATTCTTTACCGTAACTAAACTTCCTTGCTTATCTGCATTACTTACCATAGTACGGAATTTATGTATGCGAAAAGTCTTTCCATAAGTTGTTACACGTTCCTGTCTATAAAATACAGGGCCTGATGAATCAATCTTTATCGCAATTGCCAATATTATAAATACAGGAGAAAGAATCATTAAAAGAACAGCAGAAGCTGCAATATCAAACAATCTTTTCATTATCAAACTTAATTTCTTTTTACAAAGAATGTCATAGTAATACCTTACCTCATCAGTTTGCATTTCAATTGGCAATTCTTCCCATTTTCTTAAAATCATTTAACAACCTCTTTAAAGCAATCAATCACATACTCTACTTCTTCATCAGTTAACTTAGTATGTAAAGGTAATGTAATCTCATTAATAAACTGATTATATGCATTTGGATAATCTGCAATATCAAATCCTAAGTTTTTATAAGCAGTTAACATTGGTAAAGGTTTATAATGTACATTACATGCAATTCCTTTTTCTGCCATCAGCTCTATAATTTTATTCCTTTGTTCAAGCGTTATTCCATTAATTCTAGTTAAATATAAATGACCACTTGATTGATGAGTTTCATTATAATGATTTAATACTTGAATATTTAAACCTTTAAATCCTTCATTATATTTATCAATAATTTCTTTTCTTCTAGCTAATAGTTTAGGGTAACGTTTTAATTGTGCTAATCCTATTCCGCCCATAATGTCGGTCATATTGCATTTATAAGCAGGTAACATAATATCATATTCCCATGCCCCTAACTTTGTTTTATTTAATGCGTCTTTTGTTTGTCCATGTAAAGATAACAATTGGTATTGTTTGTAGATCCATTCATTATCAATACCTTTAATATCTTTCCATACAACTGCACCACCTTCCGCAGTTGTTAAGTTTTTTACCGCATGGAAACTGAAAGAAGTAAAGTCAGCTACCTCTCCACACATTTTTCCTTTTCTTGATGCTCCAAATGCATGTGCTGCATCTGCTAATACAATAATTCTATTAAACGCTTTTTGAATCTCATTATTAGCTTTGAACACATTCTTTTTTGCTTCCACAACTTCAAAGATTTTATCATAATCACACATAATTCCAGCTAAGTCTACAGGAATAATTGCTTTTGTTTTGTCTGTAATCTTATCTGCCAGTTGATCATAATCCATTTCAAATGAATCTTTTTTTACATCTACTAATACAGGTGTTGCTCCAACATGACAAATAACACTACAAGAAGCTGTGTATGTATAAGCAGAAGTAATTACTTCATCTCCAGGCCCAATTCCTAATAGTCGTAATGTCATTTCCATACATGCTGTAGCACTATTTAAACAAACAGCTTTTGAAGTATGGCAATATTCTGCAATTTCTCTTTCAAATTCTTTTACTTTTGGTCCCGTTGTAATCCATCCTGATTTCAAAGTATCAATTACTTCTTTTATTTCTTCTTCACTCATATCTGGTGGAGAAAAAGGTATGTTTATTTTTCTCATTCTCTATCCCTCCAAACTTTAACTTCTTACTCCCTGTCGATAATCACTACCGTCAAATATACAAAAAAAGACAGGCTTCGCCTATCCGCACATAATAGAATATATGCAGACAATTAAGCTCTGTCCTTGATTGGTGGTAAAGTGCCTAAACAACTATTACCATTCTACAATCCTATCTTTTTTATAATTTCTAATGAAACATTCAAATTGACAATTCGCCCTAGCATTTCTATCTCTATAAGGGCTCTTCTTTTATGACGGTCAATTTTAATGATTTTACTTTCTAGTCCTTGTAATGGACCATCTGTAACAATCACCTGATCACCTTCAATATAACCAATTGAATGTTTCATTACTTTGTTTCTTCCTATAAGTTTTTCTATAAGCTCTTTTTCATCTTGTGTTAATGCTGGTGTTCCTTCATTATCGAATTTTAGTTCTTTGATAATGCCCTTCTTTTTCTGCTTTACATCTAATAGCTTTTGATGAAAAGCAGTGTGTTCCAAATCACTTTCTATAAATACATAACTTGGAAACATTAGTTTTTCTTGAGGATAAAAATTTCCTTGTTTTCTGTAAAGTACTTCCATTTTTGGAAGAAAAGCATGTATGTTTTCCTGTTTAAAAAAATCACATATCTTTTCTTCCTTACCACCCATGACAAACAATACATACCAATTCAAGTTTATCACACCTTTAATTTCTCACTCTTTGAAAATCTATAGTAACAATTAAATAGCCTGTATTTCCACTGCTATCCGTAACACTTAAACGATAGTCTTTTTTGCCTTCTTCTACAGGCAGTGTATCTGTCCAGCCAACAATATCTTCTGTAATATCATTTCCATTGGCATCTGTCGCGGAAACATTTGCAATTTCTTTTACTTCATCCATAGTGCTGTATGCACCAACTAAGTATTTAAAAGATGTTTTATCAGCCTTAATTGTAGGATTTTCACTTTCTTCTACTTTCACTGTGAAATGAAATGCCTTATTCCCTAATTCTGCTGTTACAGGATAAGAACCAACCTTACTTAAATCCACTTTTTCAAAGTCTAATTCCATCTTTTTTAAATCTTCACTACTGCCTTCAAAATATTCTTCTGCATCCAGACTTAAATTTCCATTTCGCTTTATGGTGTATTCTTTAGAAATCAGTGCTACACCATCTTTTATTTCTTTTGACACTTTTGTTTCTTCTTTTCTTACAGAAACATATGGTTTCTTTTCCTGTGTTGAATTTTTAAATACACCAAGTCCAATGGTAATTGGGATAAGAAGTACAGCAATTACCAAAACTGTTTTTTCTACTTTATCTAAGGAGTTTGACTTCTTCATGAAAGATTCCTCCTTACTTATTCATAATTACCATAGTAACTGTAATAAGAACGCGTTGTAGTATCAACTTTTGTTAAAACACACCCTAATACATTGGCACCGCTTCTCTGCAGCATCGTCAATGCGTTTTTCGCATCTCTTTTATCTGTATCTCTTGCGGAAGTAACAAACACTGTTCCATCTGCAATACTAGAAACTGGGACTGCATCTGCCACTGCATTTAAAGGTGGACAGTCAATTACAATATAATCGAACTTCTCTCTAAAACGATTGATCATTTCTTTAAATCTTTCGCTTGCCAGAAGTTCCTGTGGATTTGGTACAGATTTTCCACTTGTTAACAAATATAATTTTCCTTCTGAACTGCTGTCCTTAAATTTATGAAAATATGCTTCATTATCAATATCTAATTCATTCATATTCTTCATTAAATTACTAACTCCTAATTTATTAGAAGCCTTAAAGATTTTATGCTGTACCGGTTTTCTTAAATCACAGTCAATTAATAATACTTTTTTGTATTTTGCTACTGCAACCATAGCTAAATTACTTGCTACAGAGCTTTTTCCTTCTGCCGGATTCGAACTTGTAATATTTACAACTTTAATATCTTTATTAAAGGAAGAATATTCGATATTCGTTCTTAACTGCCGATAAACTTCCATATAATCAAACTGACTTTGTTTACGACGTTTCTTATTGTCACTTCTTTTTGGAGCAACTTTTCTTTCCACTTTCATCATCTCCTTTTGAATATGTCAAAGAAAGATTTCTTCTTTACAATATGTAAATCTTCTATCTCTTCGTTTTGAATCAAATGCAGCGGATTTCTATAAAATAAAATATCTGCATTTTCTTTTCCAACTTCTTTTACAACCATTTCATATGCATCACTTAATTTACAAACACGATTCCCATCAGCACGATGTGCATCACTGGCAACCACATGTGCCATACCTGAATGGATTAGCTTCCATGCATTCTTTTTGGCCGTTTCTCCATGCATTCCTAAAAGGCTGGTTCTATTGATTTGTATAACATAGCCATTACTCATCCATTCCTGAATTCGATTTAAATTTAATCCTTTATGAAAGTATCGTTCTGCATGTGCAATAACAGGAATCATATTTCGTACTTCAAATTCATACAAAACATTCTCTGCTTCTTCATTTTTTTCAATATCTTTTCGCACATCAAATTCACACAATGCATAACCAGATCCCGCGAGCGTATTAAACAGTTCCTGATCTAGCATATCTAAGAAATCATCATTTAAAAAGATTTCGCTTCCTGAAAAAACTTCTATTCCATATTGCTTCGCTAAAACTTTTAATTCTTCAATTCTTTGATTCATGAATGCTACATCATTTTTATCCTGTTTTCCAGGAATAAAGTGTGGTGTAGATACAATCATCCTTACCCCATCTGCATAAGCTTTTTTTAATGCAATTTCAGCTTGTTCTTTACTTTCCATTCCATCATCAATATCCCATGCAAAATGATTATGAATATCAATAAAATTCATTTTATTTATCCTCAAAGTAAGGAACTTCTGCTAATACAGGAATTTCTAAATAAGCTTCTACATCATCTTTCGTATGTAATCTTTTATCTAACAAGAAACGCAATACAACAATTCCTCCAGAAATCATAATTCCTAATAAGGCACCAATGACCACATTCATCTTTACATTAGGTGCTACAGGAGTTTCTTCAACTTTCGCCTGATTTAAAATCATGATATTTTTTACATCAATTTTATCTTTTACATAAGAAATAAACTGACTCACAGTTTCATCTACAATATCCTTTGATAATTTTGGATCATCTGTAGTAGCTGTTATTTTAATGATTTCTGTATTTGCTTCGTTTGTAACAGATATCGTACTCTTAACAAAATCTTCTCCTCTATCCTCTAGTTTTAGATTTTTTGTTACTTCATCAAGCACACTATCACCCTGAATGATGGCCATATAGTTGTTAACCATTTTCGTATTCGCATTCAAAGCATTGTAATCCAGTGTCCCTGTATCTGTTGTATTTGTTTTTGGATATATATCGGCGCTGCTTGCATATTTTTTTGTCATAAACATTGTTGTAAAAATAAACGCAACAATGGCACCAATTACTGCAATTAAGATAATGAATTTAAATTTCTTTTTAATTTCATTGAAAAGTCTACTCAGATCAATTTCTATTTCTTCATTCGACTCTGTTGTGTTTCTTATTTCCTCCACGTAAAATCTCCTTTCATCCCCATTACAAGGTCTCGCTATTTATTATATCACGTTATTTTTAAAAACTAAACGACTGTTTTATCTCCAATAATAACATCCAGCATTGTTTCTCGAATAATTTCTTTTGAAGAATGTTGTTCTAAAACTTCACGCAGTCTTAATAATTTATCTTCAATTTCTTTTTTCGATATTTTCATTACTTCATTTTTATAAATCAAATTATTTTTTGTTTTTGATGTTGTTTCTCCGTCTAATTTTAACTCTTCAAACATTTTTTCTCCTGGTCGTAAACCAATTTCTATAATATTAATATCTTTGTAAGGACGAAGTCCTGACAAACGAATCATCTTTTCTGCCAAGTCTAAAATCTTAACAGGATCTCCCATATCTAACACAAAGATTTCTCCCTGATCAGCATAATAGCCTGCTTGTAGAACTAATTGTGCTGCCTCTGGAATTGTCATAAAATAACGTATAATATTTTTATCAGTAATCGTTACTGGACCACCCTCAGCAATTTGCCTTTTGAAAATTGGAATTACAGAACCATTAGAACCTAATACATTTCCAAATCGTACAGCCGCCATTTTCGTAACTCCATTATCTCCATAAGCTTGAAGAATCATTTCTGTCATTCGTTTTGTAGCACCCATAACATTTGTAGGATTTACCGCTTTATCCGTAGAAATCATAATAAATCTTTTTACTTTGTGTTCAATACAACTGCGTATCAAATTATATGTACCAAATACATTGTTCTTTACAGCTTCCATAGGTCTTGTTTCCATTAAAGGAACATGCTTATGTGCTGCTGCATGATATACTACATCTGGCTTTTCTTTATCAAACAACTCATCTAAAGCACCTTTATCTCTAATTGAAGCAATATAAGAAACAATCTGCACTTTTTCATTAATTTTATGATGCATTTTGGAACGATTAAATTCCTGTTCCAGCATATATAGAGAATTTTCATTGATATCAATCATCAACAATCTTGCCGGTTCAAACTTCACAATTTGTCTACACAACTCAGAACCAATAGAACCACCAGCGCCTGTTACACAAACGGTTCTTCCTGTGATATAAGATTGAATTTCATCCTGCTGTAAATGAATTTCTCCACGTCCAAGCAAATCTTCGATTCTTACATCTTCTATCGGCTGCTTTTTAGTTAAAGAATCTTCTAATGAATCATTTAACTCATGCATGATTTTTACAGGTAAATTCACTTTTTGACAGTTTTCAAATATTTCTCTAACTTTTTCTTTTGGAGCACTTGGCATTGCAATTAACACTGCATCTGCACCATATTTTTCTGCCATTTCTTTTACTTCATCCGTTGTACCAACTACATGGATACCACAAACAATTTTCCCTTTTTTATTATCATCTAAAAAACCAACAGTCTTATATCCAATTTCAGGATTCTGATTTAGTTCTCTTAGTAAAATTACCCCAGCATCTCCAGCACCAGCAATCAAAGCTTTTTTACCCGCATTGCCAACAACCTGCATACGACGATACATGCGATACAATACTCTGGAACTTAGCATAAACAGTATATTAAATAAAACTGCTACAATAATAATACTAATCACGGATGCGCTACCGCTTTTTAACGTCAATAATGAAAGTATAATTAAAATTAATGCAGCTATAATATTTGACATTGCAATTTTCATCGCTTCTATAATACTTGTATACTTCCAAAGACTTTTATATATTTTCGCAGCATAGAAACAAATTCCAAATACAAGTAATACAACTAGAAAACTCTTTAAAACTTCAAACCCAAGATGCAGATTCAAGTAAGAAAATTTAAAATCTGCTTTCATCCAAACAGATATAAAAAAAGAAACAAACACGGTGAATAGATCCACAATCAACATAATAATCTCGCGATGTTTCTTATAAACTCCCATACTTGTAAACCCACTTATCAACTTTGCCATTATATCCCCTCACTTATTGTACTTTACACACTCTAGCATAGAATACTATACATTTTTGTTAAAATCAATAAAAATTACTTTTTCTATTTCTTAATTGCCCATTCTTTTTTAGGAAATTCCTTACAAGTCCCTTTTTATATAAAAACTTTTCTAATAATTTCCTAAAACATATAGTTATCTTAAATTAAATTATCATATAACTATACTCCCCAAACCAAAATTAAAATGACATCGAATTTTCATATAAATTTTAAGTTCATAAAATTTTTATATATGCATACAGAATTTTACCCCCCCCCGATTTTTGTCAACCTTCTGCAAAATAAAAGATGACCCGCTTCAAGTCATCTTTTACTTCTTTTATTACCCAGCCTGAGAAACTAACTGATTTTGATATGCAATATCTTCATCTGTAATTAATTCACCAGAATCTATTTTTTCAATTAATTTTTTTGCATTTTCTACACATGCTTCATTTGGAATCATAACATATGCATTAAATCCATTCGCAGGTGACCAAGTTGTTGTTCCTTGTCCACTAACCTGAATCTGCTTAATATCCCAGCCTTTCATATCATTTAACTGCATTTTAATAAGGCTTGTCATTTCACTTTGACTCATATTTGTCTGGAAACTTCCACTTACTGCATTCATGATACTTGCATAGTTTGTAATGATAGAAGGTGAAATAGCTTTATTAATCATTGCTTCAACAGCGCGCATCTGATTACGGCTACGTTCTCTATCTCCATCAGGCAAACTATATCGTTCTCTTACAAACCCAAGTGTCTGTTCACCATTCAATGTATTTTCTCCTTCATGAATTTGGAATGTTCCATGCAAAGTTGTAAATGCAAATGGAGAATTTACTGTGATTCCACCTAATGCATCAACGATATCTACTACACTTGAAAAATTCACACGTGCGTAATAGTTCAAATCAATTCCCATATAGTTTTCAACAGAGCTAATTGTGCAATCTACTCCAAAAATACCAGTATGTGTCAATTTATCTTTCTGATTTCCCTGACAAGTCTGTGGAATATAAAAATCACGAGGAATACCTGTCATTAAAATTTGATGTGTTTTAGGATTTACTGATACAATCATGTTTACATCCGAACGAGACTGTGTCGCGATAGTTCCATATGTATCAATACCAGTAATATATATATTAAATGGTTTCTCTGTAACATCTACATTTTTACTAATATCTTTTGATTCAGTTTTATATGTATACTGTTTTACAACTCTTGTCTTTGAATCAAAATCTTTATGATTATCTTCAAACATACCACGTGATCCTTCATTTAACAAGATTGCATCTACTTTCCCTTCATATAAATCATCACCAAAATCTTTATATGAATTATATTTAGCTGTAGTAGGCTCACTACCTAAGTCCTTCTTTAAGTCAGCCATTGCTTTATCCTGAGTTTCTATATCTCCCAAACTCATAATACCAAGCTTTTGTCCATCTAAATCAGAAACCTTCTTAATTGAGCTATCTTTCATTACTACTACAGAAACTACAGATACATCTTTAGAACTTGTCATCTTACTGAAAGCAGAGCCAGTCGTAAACAAATACCAGTTACCTACACCTAAAATAACGGATAAAATAACAATCAATACTTTCCCTAATACTTTATTTATCTTATTAACATGTTTCCCCAACTGTAAATAATACATACCAAGGAATAATAGTAATAAAACTACGATTACTGGAATTAAAAACTTCATTGGTAAAACATTAACAGTAACTGCTTGTACAATCAAACCGATTGTAAGCAATGCATATACTAAAACAAAATAAAACCCTACATTTTTAAATATACTTTTTTTTCTCTCTTCTTCGCCATCATACTCCCTGCCTTTCAAGTATAAATAAATAGCCAATAGTATTGTACTATAAAATAAATACTATTGGCTATAATATTTCTTACGTTTTATTAACTTATATATTTCCAAATGCAAAATAATACAAGATATATATGTATAATAAAGATGTTCGAATCAGACTGCTCTTATAATTTGAATCACTTTACTTACGTACATTAATTAGAAAAATGGTAGATTCTGACTATCTGGAAATATACTATTTTAGTTTTCTATTATAAATTTATACATAGGAAAAGTTAAATATATTTCTTAAAAAGAGAATTTATACGATTCAAGCAATAAATTATATAAAAATGTCTTTTATATATTAATCTTCCAGCTATTTTTTGCATTTTTGTTAAGTTACTCTTAACGTATTGATTTTGTATCCAATTTGGAAATTTATCCATATAATTTGCTATTAAGTTTAAATATTGCTTACCATCTTTGGTTTTAGCCAAACGCATCCCACCACTTATCAATAATCTTCTTACTACAATATACTCAATTTCATCATAGTATTCATTCTTTTTATCTATCTGAGTAAATAAATTGACTAGATGATCTATTGCTTTAATAATATCTAAATGTTTCTTTATAAAAACTTTAGACCCAGTAGTAGAATCTTCTCTTCTAATATAAACATATAAAGGTTGATCAACATGTGCTACATTATTTGCAAGCAGAACAAGTGCAGGGATAATTGCAATATCTTCAAAAATATATCCTATTGGAAATTTAATAATAGAATTTTTAAAAATATTTTTTTTAATTAATAAGTTACAGGGACTATTAAGCTTTATCATAAATTCCCTTTTAGAGTTACTCTTTGTTTTATAAGAATGGATAATTTTTATATCTCCTATTTCTTCCATGATATTACACGAAACTATATCAGCAGATTCCTTTATGGCTTTCTCAACCATTAATTTACAAAAATCCAGAGAGATTATATCATCACTATCAACAAAGCAAATATAATCACCTTTAGATAAATCAATTCCTAAATTTCTTGCAGACGCTTGTCCTCCATTTTCTTTATAAAAATAAAAAATGTTTTTATATTTTTCTAAGTATTTTTTGATAATATTTTTACTGTTATCCGTTGAACCATCATCAATTACTAGAATCTCGATAGATGAATAGCTTTGTCTAACTAAAGATTCTAAACATCGTGAGATAAAATCTTGTGAATTGTAGACAGGAACAATTATAGAAACTAATTCATTCATGTGGTGCTCCTCTTTTCTTATTTTTTATTAGTTTAGCACTTAATTTTGAAGCTATTTCACAAAACAATTTTTTCAAATATATTGTATTTTTTGAAGTAAAAACTATTATAATGTCTATAAAAACACTAACTAATATAATAATTGTTTCTAAAACCAACATATTTAAGAAAATATTAGTAAGATGTATAAAATTACATATAATAGTAAGACATACTACCTCAGAGAAACTTATACAAAGATAATATAATTGGCGCTTTAAATAATCTACTCTACTTAAATTAAATGACTTACAGAATTTCCACGAAGCAATAGACCAACCTACTAGACTAGAAATTAAAGTTCCAATGAAAACTCCAAGCAAGCCGATTTTACTAGCTAAAATAATAGATACTATTAAATTAATTACAACTTCTATTCCACTTGAAGCTAATTGTATATTAAACAGTCCTTTTGCTGATGAAAAATAATTTATAGATTGCCTTAAAATTTGAATATATAAATTAATACATAAAACAAAAACCGTACTATGACCTAATAATAAATCTTTTCCCAAATACCATATAATAAATGGTTGAAATAGAATAAGCAATGAAACAAGACAAAACGAAGCCATAAAAAATGACAAATAATCTAAATTTATAAATACTTCATTAATTTTTTTCGAATCCTTTTCAGCAATAAGATTTCCAATACTGGCCCCTATTCCGCTAAAAAATGTTGTAATTAATTGAAAAAGTTGTCTTATAATCATATTATAATTTGCATATTTTCCAACAGAAATTACATCAATAAAAGTAGAAATGATGATATTATCTGTTGAATTTATACCCACGGACATTATCTGCAAAGCAGATAATTTTTTTACAGAATTAAAAACTCCAGTTCTAACTTCCCTTTTTACATCCTGATTTAAATTCGAACTTCGAGAATATACTATTGAAAATTTTTTTCTAGCAAAGAAATGGACACATAGATTTGCGCCAAAAGTTGCAATTAAATTTACTAAAAGATACAATACAAAGCTTTTAAATTTGACTATACAAATAATCTGAACAATGGTTTTAATAAATCTAAAGACAAAATCTATCGTCAAAACTATATAGTTTTGTTGTGTTGCATAAAATAAATTTCTATTATAAGAGAAAAAATAACTTAAACTAGAACTTAATGCAAATAAGATAAAAGTATATCTAATATATTGAATATCAAAAGTTGTGCTGTTTACAAAATATTGAATAACAAAACTAAAGGCAATAGAAAACAAAAATATCGCTATACCAATAAATCTATAACATTTTTTATATAAGTTCATTATATAAGAGATTTTATCATATTCTTCATTTGCTACAGGACCATATAAGGAAAAATTAATAGCTCCCCCTAATCCTAGCTCCGTAATTGATAAAACAGCAATTACGTTAGTAAATAATCCATTTAATCCATTAAACTCAACACCTAAATATGTTACAAATACTTTAGTAAAAATAAATCCTAGAATTGTTATAATTACTAAGTAAATTCCACCTAATATACTATTAAGCGCTGAATTTTTAACTCTCATTTTTTTCCTCAAACATTAATAGATTTGGATTATCATCTAAAATAGATTTATACTGCTCCATATTTCCCATTTTTCCTTCTTTATCTAAAGCTAAATATCTTTGATATTTTCTCTTTCTATCTTGTGGATTCATCCATCCTAAATGTTTTAATCTAATATCTGAATCCGCATACTTTAACCATAAAACATTTTTAGGCATTCGTCCACAATGTTGGTTCTTTTTTAAAAATCTATACTTAAATTCTTTTTGATATCTTATTAAGAAAGGCCTGTATATTGAATGAGCATTCCAAAACTCATCTTCTCTATATTCATTTTCATTCCACATATCATATAATCTAAAACAATAAGCATCTACATTTGGGTTGTTGATTAAATACTTGACGTCTTCTTTAAATTTTTTCTCAAAGATTTCATCTGCATCTAAAAATAATATCCAATCAGGATCTGTTTTAACTGTTTCTTTCCACTGAAGCTTTCTTAGCTTATATTCTTTAGAGAACATACTATGTTTATTTATAATCATATGTAATTTTTTATCTGATAAAACTGATTTACATAAATTTACAGTATTATCAGTACTACAGTCATCAATAATAACGTATTCATCTACATAGTCTTTTGTTTCCTCTAGCATTTCTTTTAAATATCTTTTTTCTTCATTTTTCACAACCATAGATAAAGTAATTTTACTATTTTCATTAATCGTCCTTTTTGGTTCTATTTTTTTCCTTAAATATTTAATATATAAGTGTTTCAGTGATTTTTTTATACTTCTTTTCTTATCTAGATTATTTTTTTGAAATTTTTTTTCTCCAAATTTTTTATCCAATTCTGTTAATCTATTGAAAGAAAAACCAAATTTATAGAATTTCTCAACATCATTAACATAATATTCTCTATATAAGTGCAATGCTGGATAATTTGTATCAACGTAAAGCTCACAACCTAAAGCTCTTGCTCTTACACAAAAATGTCTATCTTCACCCCAAAATGATATATTATCTATTAATGAAAATGAAACCCCTTTTAATAAAGCTGATAACTTTATCAACGTACATGCTCCTAATCCTCCAACCTTATATGTTCCTGGAACCATCAATTGTGAAACAAAATTTATATCATCTTGTTCATATTTCCATTGATCGTTTGGTATATCCCAATTTTTTTCAAATCTATTTGTCTCATCCTGTAACCATACCTGTGGTAAATATGGAAAATTTAATTTCCATTTAGTCCAAAAAACATTTGATACAATTTCTTTATCTAATGAAATCAAGTGATTCAGCGTATTTCTATTTAAGATTAGATCCGAGTCTATAAAAAATATATAATCAAATTTGTTATTTTTTGCATAATCAATCATATCATTCTTAAAAAGAATTATTCTTTCTATTAAGGATTTCTTCCATATATGCGTTGACTCTCTTTTGTAGTCTTCTTTTTCTTTACTGATTAAAAATTCACTAGAATTTTTAATCAACACATTTTCATGTGTATTATTAAACTCATTCAAAACCTTTATTGATTCGATATCTTCGTTATCATCTACAAAATAATATTCCAACTCAATATTATCTAAATTCAGTTGTTCTAATGACTTAAGGAACATTTGTAAAATTTGTGGCTTTTGTCTAATTGGACTTGCTATTAAAACCTTCATATATCAATTTCCTTTCTTTTAACTATCAAAAATCAAATATTAAAGTAAATTTTTCCTTTAAATTCTCAGGATAAAATTGTTTTGCTGTATTTAGTGCATTTTTACAAATTTCTAAATACTCTTTATTATTTAACTTTGACGTAAGCAAAATTTTATCAACTAAGGACATATAGTTTTTTACTTCAAAAAAATACCCATTAACTCCATCTTTCACATAAGTAGTAGGTCCTGCAAAATTTGATGCTATGATTGGAGTACCTGATGCCATTGCTTCAATCCCAACTAATCCAAGACTTTCGGATTCCATATATGTTGGAAAAATAAACCATTTACTTATTGAAAAATACATCGATAAGACTTCCCTACTAACCATATCTACACGAATTATCATTTCTTCTAATTCATATTTTTCAATTAAATTATTTAATCTTTTTTCGCAACTTCCTGAACCAATTATGATAAATTTTCTATTATTGAAAAAATTTGGATCGCGTGATTTAAGAATATTAATAGCCTCAACTAAAATATCCCAACCTTTTTTTTCATCTATTCTACTTGCAAAACAATAATATTCTAAATCTTTTAACATTAACTGTTTTAACAGTTTATCTCTTTCATGTTTTTTATTTGGATTGAAAGTTAATGAAGATACTCCACCGGATGGGTAGACAAAAACTTTTTTGTCTTCTAAATTAAAATGACTAATAACATAATTACTATAGTAATCTGACGGAACTACTATTCTATCTGCTACTTCTAACACTCTTGAAGTGTATGGAAACAAAAATTTACCAAATGATTTACTAGGAATAACATCTGAACCATGAACATTAACAATAAGTTTAAACACTTTAATCTTTTTACATAATAAAATAGGTAAACTAACATGTGAGATATAATGTACATACGTAACATCATAATTATGCAAAAGGCAGTTAAAAACAATTCGTATATAAAACAGCACATACGATAATATTTTATATATTTTATTTTGGTGTTTTTTTAATACAACTAGTTTTACATCAAAATCATCTAATACATTTTCATAAAATTGTTTTACAAATGATCCATATGCAGGATACTTTGGAGTTGGATACATATTAGAAATTAATAACATCTTTCTCATTCTAAAGTTCCTCTTAAAATCTGCACAATTCTTTCACAAGCTTTTCCATCACCATATGGATTTGAAGCTTGTGACATTTTATTATATTCATCTTCGTTTTCTAATAAAAGTTTAAAATTATTATAAATCGTTCTTTCATCTGTTCCAACAAGCTTTAAAGTCCCCGCCTTAATCCCCTCTGGTCTTTCAGTGGTATCTCGCATAACTAAAACAGGTTTACCTAATGAAGGAGCTTCTTCCTGTATTCCTCCACTATCTGTTAAAATCATATAACTTCTAGCTAAAAAGTTATGAAAGTCTAATACCTCTAATGGATCTATAATGTGTATTCTATCACAATTTCCCAATTCCTGTTTTGCTGCCTCTCTAACAATCGGATTCATATGAATAGGATAAATTACTTTAACATCATCATGCTCATCAACAATCCTTTTTATTGCTCTGAACATATGATGCATAGGCTCTCCTAAATTTTCTCTTCTATGAGCTGTCAACATAATTAGCTTGGAATCATTAGCCCATTCAAGTTCAGGATGAAAATAATCTTTTCTTACTGTAGTTTTCAATGCATCAATCGCAGTATTACCCGTAACAAAAATACTTTCTTCTTTTTTACCTTCTTTTAAAAGATTTTCTTTACTCATTTCTGTAGGAGCAAAATTATATTTTGCAATTACCCCAACTGCCTGTCTATTGAATTCCTCTGGAAAAGGAGAATAAATATCGTATGTACGCAAACCAGCTTCGACATGACCTACTGGAATCTGCATATAAAAACAAGCTAATGCTGTTACAAAAGTAGTTGAAGTATCTCCGTGTACCAAGACTATATCAGGCCTAACTTCTTCTAAAACTGATTTAATCTTATTTAAAATATTTGTTGTCACATCAAACAATGTTTGCTTTTCCTTCATTATTGATAAATCGTAATCAGGTTTAACTCTAAATGCAGTCAAGACTTGATTTAACATTTCACGATGTTGTCCAGTTACACAAACAATAGTTTCTATTTCATCACCCTGTTTTTTCAATTCATTTACTAATGGACACATTTTTATTGCCTCTGGTCTAGTTCCAAAAACTAGCATTACTTTTTTCACTTACATCACCTTCCATTTTTTTATTTTTTAAAAACTCAACATAAATAATCATTGTTGATAAAAAAACCGCAAAATAACAACCTGATATTCCATAGAACAACACATGTCCTGTTAAAAAACTATATAACAATATCAACGTTAACAAAAATATAAGTTCTTTATTATAGCAGAGTACTTTAATTTTGTTGACGAAAAATATTACTACATCAAAAAAGCCAAACAAACCAAAGTATAAGAATAAGTCAAGCACATCCATTTCACAAGGCTTTGAAGCACCTGAATTACCAAAAAAAAGTCTTAAAATAAAATTATTAGAATCATATAAATTCTCAAAATTATTTAATGCAAACGTTGAACGAGAACTTGTGAAATATTCTATAAAGTTATCACTTATATTTAATAAATAAAGTTGCCTATGAACAAACATCTCTATTTTTGAATAAAACAAAACAAAAAATAAAATTAAAGAAAAAATCAAAAAACAAATCATTAGAATAAATTTCTTTTTACTAATACTTTTAATGATAGACAGACTTGCTTTAATCAAAAAATATATAATGATTATTAAACATAATATAACACTCGATTTTGAAGATATAAGTAAACATCCCAATAAAAATCCCCCACTTAAAATTCCATAAATCAAACTTCTATATCTATTTAACATATAAATAGAATACATAAAAAACATTAATAATACAGCATTTAATTCATTATTTGAATAATAGAAACCTTTAAAACCTGATCCGTCTGAATATACTGAAAATCCATATCCTAAAAAAAACGGTATAAAATATAGCAAAAGAATTAGTATTGCATTCAAATTAATAATTTTAGTTATACTCTTTAAATTCAACAAATCTAATGCATTAAGTGTTAATAAACCATCAAGAAGTAAAATAACGGTTATCAACTTTACTCCAATCGATATACTTGGATTTAACTCCAAATTATCTGGGAAAAGAATCATTAAAAAATAGCTTATTATTATTGAAAAAAATAGAAATATTAGTACTATTTTTTGATAAGTTTTTTTTAAATTAAAATTATTAAAAAGTATACCTATTAATAAAAAAAACAAAATTGTTCTCCAAATAATTCCTAATTTTGAACTATAATTTAAATTCAATAATAATCCATTTAAAGAATCAATAATCGGAAACAAAGAAATCAGTATAATTACCAAACTTCTTAATGAATAATTAATTTTCTCCTTTATCATCATCCAGCTCCTTATACAAATATTTTATTTTATTTATTTTATTTTATTGTTTTTATAAAACTATCTAAACAATTTATAATAGTCTCAGTATTTGAAATATAACTATCTAATTTTTTATTTTTTATCTCAGTATATTTACTTTCAAGATCTTCAATATCGTAACATGCAACTACAAGATTCAAATTTTCAAATTCTTTTGCTATTTGTATTTGATGATCATCTACATGTTCTTCAAATTTTTTTAATCGAGGTACAACTATGGTTTTTTTTCCAGCTTTAATTGCACTCATAATAGCACCAGTACCAGAATGAGTTATAACTATATCACTTTTTTTCATATATTCTTTAAATTTTTCTTGATCAAGAAAATTACTATATTTGTAGTTTTTAGGGATATAATCACTATAACCGATTTGTGCAAATATAACATCATTAAATATTTCATTCGCCACTAATTCATCAATTTTTTTTATTAATCTATTAAACTGAAATTTCTGAGATCCTAAAGTAATAAAAATCATTTAATAAATTCCTCCTTTGTAAATCGCTTTAGGGTATACTTCTAGCATACTTTCCCATTGAACATAAAATTGATCTGCAAATTTATATAACAACTTTCCACTCAACGTAGGAGATGAAATTTTAGCAAATGATTCTATATATATTAGTTTCCTTCTAAAAAACTTAGCAATTAAACAGATTGGAATCATAGATAAAACACCTGTACAAATAACTAAGTCTGGTTTTTCTTTAAAGAATACATACAAAGATTTAAAAAAATTTATAAACATCTTTAATAAGAAACACCATTCATTTCTGTTTGTTTGTTTTAGATAAAATGTCCTAATATCTTCAACATTTATTTTATACGAGGTTTTTTCAGTAATAATTAATGAATCATATTTTTTCATTAATGGTTTAAGCATCATCAATTGCTCAAAATGTCCTCCTGTAGAAGCTGCAAAGCAAATCTTCATTATATCCCCCCTAATCTTTACCAAATAAATCTCTTGTATAAACTTTATCTGCTATATCTTTTAATTCATTAACCATTCTATTTGCAACAATCACATCACATTTCTCAGTAAATTCTTTAAAATCATCTATAACAGCACTATTAAAGAAAAGATTTTCTTTTAATGTAGGTTCATATACTATTACTTCAATCCCTTTAGCTTTTATTCTTTTCATAATTCCCTGAATTGAACTAGCACGGAAGTTATCACTTCCTGTTTTCATTGTTAGCCTGTAAATACCAACTGTTTTTGGATTTCTTTTTAAAATCATTTTAGCTATATGGTCTTTTCTTGTAGTATTACTATCTACAATAGCTTTAATTAAATTATTTGGAACATCTTGATAGTTTGCTAATAATTGCTTTGTATCTTTAGGCAAGCAATATCCCCCATACCCAAATGAAGGGTTATTATAGTGATTTCCAATACGTGAATCCAAACCAACACCTTCAATTATCTGTTTTGAATTAAGTCCTCTTACTTCTGCATATGTGTCTAATTCATTAAAGAAAGAAACTCTCATTGCTAAATAGGTATTTGCAAATAACTTAATTGCTTCTGCTTCTGTACTATCAGTAAATAAGGTTGGAATATCTTCTTTAGCTGCTCCTTTTTTTAACAAATTAGCAAAAACTTGAGCTCTTTTACTTTTTTCACCAACAACAATTCTTGAAGGATAAAGATTATCATATAAAGCTCTGCCTTCTCGTAGAAATTCTGGAGAGAAAATAATGTTATCTATTTCATATTTTGATTTCATTTCTTTAATAAACCCAACTGGTACAGTAGACTTAACTACCATCACAGCAGAAGGATTAATTTCTTTAACTGATTGAATCACCTCTTCTACGCTACTTGTATCAAAATAGTTTTTTTCAGAATCGTAATTAGTTGGAGTACTGATTATAACAAAATCCGCATTTTTAAATGCCATCTCTTTATCTAATGTAGCTACTAGATTTAATGTTTTCTCTTTTAAAAATTTTTCTATTTCTTCGTCTTTAATTGGTGAAATCTTGCTATTTAGCAAATCAACTTTTTCTGGGATAACATCTAATGCTACTACTTCATTATGCTGTGATAACAATATCGCAATGGATAATCCTACATATCCTGTTCCTGCAACCGCAATTTTCATACTCATAATCCTTTCTTTCTATATAACAATTAAGATAGCCCCTATTACAAAGCTCCCTTTCCATACAAAACACTTTTCACAGTCTTGTATATTATAATCATATCTAGACTTAATGTCCAATTTTTGTAGTAATAATCATCTAGTTTACATCGATCTTCAAAGCCTACATCACTTCTTCCATTTGCCTGCCACATTCCAGTAATACCTGGTTTACAGTGAATAACAGAATCATAATATATCCCCATATCCTCTTTTTCTCTAAATAAATAAGGACGTGGTCCTACTAGACTCATTTCTCCTTTTAATACATTAATAAACTGAGGAAATTCATCCAGTGATGATTTTCTTAAGAAATGTCCAGCTTCTGTTATTCGCGGATCATTTTGAAGTTTTTTATTTGTTAAATATTCTTTCTTTATTTCTGGATCTTTTTCCATTAATTCTTCTAAAACCTGTTCTGCATTTGGAATCATTGTTCTAAATTTATATATTTTAATTGGTTTTCCATTTAATCCAATACGATCTTGTTTAAAGATAATGGAATCATAATCTCCATTTTTTCTATTTTTATGTCTTACATAAAGTGCAATTGGAGCTAATAATACTATGCCAAATAAAGCTGCTACAATATCAATGATCCTTTTAATTAATCTTCCAACAAATCCTAATGTACCTTGAGCTGTAGAAATTAATAATATTCCATCAAAATCTTGTATTTTAGAATTAAACGTCATTGTCACATTAACATTAGGAACATATTTAATTACCTTAACTCGATTATATAAACGAAGCATCAATTGATTAATTTCTTCTTTCGAAACATGTGGTATTGCGATAATAACCTGTTCAATATCTTCTTTCTCCAGTACTTTTTCAATTTCTACACTTTCAAAAATTTTAAAATTAGTGCCCGATTTTAATCCACTTTCGTATCTTTCTATCAAATCTTCACTTATTTGTTCTCGTTCATATCGCACATATCCAACAACTTTTGTTAACGCAAAGCGATTATTATTCGCAATTCTTCCTAGTCGAGCTGCATCATCCCCTATCCCAATAACAAGTGTTCTGCTCGCTACTATAGGGCGAAATAAAATTCGCAGACTTCTATCGAAGAATATTGCGACAATATACATAACAATTGTTAAAATAATACCATCAATAAACCATCCTTTTGTATTCACAGCTGAAAGCATAACTGTTTCTACTACAAAAAAACAAACCATTGCCTTTCCTACTGATTTCATTTCATCCCATACTAATTTTGATGTAATTTTATAATGATCAAATACAAACAAAAATAATAATAATGTAATCAATAGGCGACAAATGGTTTTATTTTCCATATCTAAATATGTAGCTAAAAAATAAAATATTAACGTTTCTATAATAATTAAAATCCCCGATAAAACATATTTCTTCATAACGTATTAAGCCTCCCGAAACTTAATATTAATTATTTTTTACAATTAACTATAACTAAACATAATAATCATACCACATAATAAATTATTTCACAGTTTTTTCAAACATTTTAAACACAATGTCAAATATATTTTCATAAAGAGAACAAAAAATGTTTCAAAAAATAAATCAAAACTTTAACTTAATGAATGAAATTATTTATTTTTACAGCACAATAATAAAAAAACAAGGAAGCGGGGTCATATCCGCTTCCTCTTTAGGGGTACCTCTCTTAGTAAGTCATTAAAAATTTCATTTGGATTAAACTTTTTTCTTTCTTCCTAAGTTAAGTATCGCAACAGTTCAAACAGGGTGTTTATTAATATTAGGTGTTTAATTTCGTTATCCCTGCTGCTCTTATATCATACAATATAATGTAAATAAATTCTACAAAAATAGTTACTTAATTTTATTTTTTATCCACTCTGCATTCTTCAGGCGTCTTATCTTCTCGAAACCCTTTAAATACAGGCTGTCTCATACCGCCATTTTTCGTATGCTGCATAAACTTTACACATCCTACTAAATAAGGAGAAATCCAAACTGCATCTTCATTTCCGTTTGGAACACTGGAAAAAGGACAGGTATTTGTTTTATTGCTGTGTTTTTGCAAATAAGATAAAGAAACACCCAAAGTTACATGTCCTTTATACAGCAATTCTTTATCATCATACTGTGCAAGTACCAAAGAAACCATATTCTTATCTTTTCGTATATATCCAACGATCACAAAATCTTCATCCATCATGTTCTTGCATTTTATCCAGTCTTTTGTCCTTTTCCCACAAGAATACAAACTGTCTTTTCTTTTCGCAACGATACCCTCTAAGTGTTTCTGTGTTGTCAATTGAAACAACGCTTTCCCTTGTTCTTCCACATAGCGAGATATACTTATTTGATGATTTTCCACAACATTTTTACTTAATATACTTTTCCTCTTTAATAGCGGTGTTTTCAGCAGGGATTTCTCTTTTACATATAAAATATCAAAGGCAGTAAAGGAAGCTGGATGTTGTTTCGATGCCATCATGATCTTAAATTTATCGGTTAATAAACTTCTTTTTTGTAATTCAAAAAAATCTATTTGCCCATTTCCAAAACAATACAGTTCTCCATCCAGAATACAATCTTGTTTAATCTGCTTATACATATCCTCTAGTTCAGGAAACTTATACAGCAATTTATCTCCTCTTTTATTTCGAATATCCACATGTCCATTCTCAATATAAACAAGAACACGTATACCATCCAGCTTTAATTCATATATAAAATTACGATCATCAAAAGCCTCTTTTTCAATTCCTATAAGCATTGGCGATACATGTACATCCTCATACATTAATGACGTACCGCCTTTCTTTTTGCTGGTTTATTCATGGTTGCTAAAGATTTTGTTAAAGCTTCCATCAAATCCATTGGACTAGATATCGTTTCTTTCTTAGAATTTGCCTCTACGACCTCTTTTCCTTCTACTTTAGATAAAATTGCCTCTCTTAGCTTTTCTTGATATTCATCGTGATATAAAGAAGGGTCAAAAGGTTTTGTCATAGACTGTATTAATTGCTTTGCCATATCTAATTCAGCCTTTACCGTTTTTGGATGAGGGATATCTTTTGGCATTTCTACTATTTCTTCTTCATAAAACAAGGTTTTAACTAAAATCCCCTGCTTATCAGGACATAAAGCAAGCAATGTTTCTTTTGTACCTATTACCGTTTTCGAGATTGCTACAACACCTTTATCAAACATCGCTTTTCTAAGCAATTCATAAGCCTTCTCTGCATGCTTATCAGGAAATGCATAATAATTTTTCTCATAATAAATCGCATCGACTTCTTCAAGTTTTACAAACTGCAAGATATGAATCGTTTTATCCTTCTCTGTTTTTATTTCCTCTAACTCCTCTTTACTCATAACTACATATTTATCTTTCTCATACTCATATCCTTTTACAATATCCTCACTATGTACTTCTTTTCCACAATGCGCACAATATTTTTTATATTTAATACGCTCATGTGTATCCTTACATAACTGATGAAACGCTATTGATGTATCCTGTGTTGTTCGATATAAAGATACTGGAATATGAACAAGTCCAAAAGATATCGCCCCTTTATGTGCAACAGCCATACAACCACCTCACTTAAAGTTAGTATGGCTGTTCATCATCTATACATGCAAAAAAAAGGATATCACCATAAAGCGATATCCATGCCGGGAATCCCCCACCGGCTTTCCGACGACATAATGATATAAGATTTTATAAAGCTTCTCAATGAATCACTTACGAAATGATATTTTTCTAAAATATTACCAGTAAATGGTAATTTTTGGAAAAGTTATCATTTTCAGCATATAACAAACAGCACTCTTTTCTAACACATTATCTTTGCTTTTATCCAAATAAAAGTGCTATCTAATTAAAAACAAACTATTCTTTCCGTTTCAGCTCGTGATAGCGATCCAGAACAGTCATAATATTACTAGTATTTGGTCGATAGATTTTAGCAGAAAGTCTATCTGCAGTAATCTTAGAAATCAATTTTCTAGCTTTAAATGCCGCTGCTTCTTTCTTCTTCTGACTATCATCTATTTTTCTTCCAATATAAACCTGTTCTATATCTTTACAAAACCACACAAAGTCATATCCCTTATCATTACAATATCTCTTAACATCTTCCAAAAACCTCAAATCATCAGGATTGTTATTATACTCATCACAATCAAAACAATATATAACTTTTGTCTGATTTGTCTTAGATGCCCCATTGTATTGATGAATTAAATGATGGATTTCTTTTTCCTTTTTATTACTATTGTAATTGCCTTTCCCATCCATGTAGACAACACTAAGTTTTACTTGCGAACGTTCATATACATAAAAGGTATCTACTGTATCTTTGATATATATCCAATCAGAATTACATTTTTTATTTGTTTCAACAACAAAAATAAATTGTATCCCCATTATTCATCCACCTCACCAGTTCCAAATACACCAATGAAATCGATGGAATCCACATTAAATGGTGATCCTTCAATCATTCCATTTCTATAAAGTTTAGAAGGTGAATAATTTCCATTTGTCGTCCAAGGATATATCCTATGATTTTCAGATAGAAAATCAATAGATTTTTTATGCTGCTTCAAAACATCCATAGGACCTACATTATGCGTTGTGAAACAAAGTTGCCCTTCTCCATACTCCATTAAATATTCAAGTAATGCGCACAAATAAACATCATGCAGATTAGAATCAAATTCATCAATAAATACAATTCCGCCTTGCACCATTTCTTTTAAATATGCAAATAATTTAATAAGTTTTTTTATCCCGGTACTTTCAAATTCTGCATGAATCTTATATGATTCATAACACATAACTAAATCGCAAACCCAAAGTTCATGATCTTCTTTTCTATCAATCTCAATACCCTGTAAATCCGTTTTAAAAATATGCAAAAATTCAAATAATTTATTAACTGTCTTTTCAAAATGCTTGTACATTTCTTGAGGTACAATATTGCCAGTAATATTTATAACATTAATACAATCATCGTATATTTCTAAAAAATTTTTTCTATGATTATCTGAGTCATCTAAATATACATGTATTTTTTCTCCAAGAACATATAAAAAAGTTATATAAGCCCAAAGGATATTTTTCTCCTTTTGCATATTATTTGATTTTATAAATTTTTCATAAAATAAGGCACTCATTGAAGCTGTGGTCAATAGATTCATCGTCTTATTAAGTATAGATTCAATAAATTCATCTTTTTCTTTTCCTTCATAAACAGATACAATTTCTCCATCACATACCTCAAAAACAGTCTCATCAAATTCACTCTTTGAAATTGCTTTTTTTGTAGATAAACATTCATGAGAAATAACGTACCTTCCTAGATTATTCTTGGATAATGTCACACTATATCGAAAAAGTTTTATTTCTTCTCCTGCTTTTACCATATAGTCAGCCTCAATAAATAATTCCTTTGTGCGTTTGTTAATCATTGCATCTAAATCTTTCTGGACAACGGGATTATTCAAATATCCTGGATCAACAATAATGTTTCTTAATATTTCAACGGAAGTTATAATACCTGATTTTCCAGAACCATTCATGCCGTAAATTCCCTTTATATTATATTCCTGCGTATCTGGGTTCTTTGAAATAGTTTTCTTATAAAATTGCAGCGAAATTAACTTGTCTAATGTCTTTATCCCCTTAACAGAATAAGAAACCAAATATATATCTTTCACTTCAACATACCTCCTGTTCTTTTTCTTAATATACCACGCAAAAAAGAAAAAATAAATACAAAATGTATTTTTTTATATTAATAGACTCTTTTTTCTTGAATCAACAAATTCTAAAATACTTATTAAAAAATAGTTTATTTTCTTTCAATAGCTGCTAATATATTTCTCTATACCAAAACCATTTATGACATATAATGCGTTCACTGTGCTTTATATCCAAAACAAGAACAGTATTTTTCCGTTCGTACAGCCAAAACTTACCAATATAAAAAAGGATATCAGCATAAAGCGATATCCATGCCGGGAATCCCCCACCGGCTTCCCGACAACATAATGATATAAGATTTTATAAGGCTTCTCAATGAATTCCTTGTGGAATGATACTTTTCTTGAAAATTGCCAATAAATGGTAAATTTTGGAAAAATTGTCATTTAATACTTTGATTGGATAAAAGAAAAAACTTCTTTTCACTATGGGGTGATAAAGAAGTTGATATTAATCAATTTATATAAATTGATTATCTAATAATGAAACCAAATCCGCCACCACCAGCAACCGCTGGTGCAGATTCTCCATTTAATACAACAGCAGTAGCTGCAAATAAACTTAAAGCGCATAAAGCTGCAACAATAAATTTTTTCATCATCAATTACCTGTAACTTCTACAGATCATATGCATATCATCTCGATATTCATATGATAATGGATTACAAGTTATTCAACAATAATTTAACCTTCAGTTAATCTTTTTTATTAAAAAAGCAAATTATTTACATTTTCTAATAAAATCATCATTCCATTTTTCTAAATTTCCTTTAACGATTTGATTATAAATATACATACTTTTGTAACTACCTGTCTCCCTTACAAGTAATTCCATTTCATCTCTAAAAATCTCTATAATTCCATCATATACAAGCATCGGTGCTAACTCTTTTATTATATAATTTATTTTTACAAATGGTTTGAGCTCGTCACTTGTAAAATATTTATAAACCCTTTTTAAAAGATTGCTTAAACCATTAATTTGCTCTTCGCATAATAATGGCATATCAATTTCCTTTCCCAAAACTCGCTGACAATGTACCATACATATCAAAGAAGGAAACCATATATTATTTTTATCTGTAAATATGAGCATTTTTTGATAATACTCTAACGCTTCTTTATATAGCTTATTTTCATGAAGGGCTGTTGCAATATTTGAATAGTAGTCCATCTTCTTTGAATTTGGAATTAAATCCATCTGCAATAAATCCTCAACATTACGCATATACTGCTCACTGACTTTCCGTTCAATTGTAATTGAAGCATATATCATATAAGTATATACATCTAATAATCGGATATAATTTTTCTTAAAGCGTAATATTTTTTCCAAGCTTATAGCTCGCTCTTTAAAAGTAATATATTTTTCAAAATTTACAGAATAGTTCAAACAAATAATTCTTTCTGAAATATTATTTGTTTCTAAAAAACCAAGTTCTTTTACAATTTTCTTATACATTTGTGGATTATGATATGCTTCTGCCTGACCTCTATAAAACACCATGATTTTAAACAGAGAATGATATTTCTCATCAAATAGGGTATATTCATTTCTAAATCTTTCCATCTTTGATAACGAAATAATTTTGGCTTCTTCAAAATATTCCTTCGTTGCCATCAATAAATCATACAGTTCAGAGTAATACACATAGTTCTTTACTTTTCCAAGTACTCTTAAGCCCATATCACAATACTTGCTGATATCTTCTACTCTATAATATTCAATGGCTTCATATAATGGATCCATCAATTCAAGAATTGCATCATCAACTGCTGGAAAATAACCTAGTTTCAAATTCAATTTGTCTAACAATTCCACATAAACATCTTCGATTCTTGCGATTTCACCAGCTTCAATTCTTTTCAATGTATTTACTGTACAGATGCCTTCTACAAAAGATTTCATCGTATATTTGTTCTGTGATTTATTTCTCTTTTCTTCTCTTGTTACTTCAATTAGTTTACCAATTGTAGAAAGTCTTTCTTCTGGTATATTTTTCATATTGCTTCCCCCTCTTGTAATACTTCCGATAAAGTATATACTAAAATCTTACATTTCGTATATATAAAGAAGCATTTATCATAATTTCACATAATATATTTACTTGATATACCTAACATTGGTATATCAATCTCTTCAAAACCAACCTATTTACCAATATCGTATACTTAATCTTGCATAGTTAAAAATGAATATAATTGTATTTTTTTCTAATTTTCCAATTTTTATATATTGATTTCAATAAGTAAATGGTTTATATTATGTTTGTTAGTATTATCATCCAATTTACTTTTTTCTTCCCCCACCCATTTAAGTGAGTTGGTTTTCTACCCCCTAAAACGATAATACTAACGTTTTTATTATGTTGCTGCTTCTAGTTTATCTAGGAGCATTTTTTCTATCTGCATATTATCTTTTTTTAAAACATAAGAAAAGATAGAAATAAACCTCTGCATCAATATATGATAGTACATTGCTTCTTTTTGGGAAAATTTACGTTTCTCTCTTCCTGCCCTTTTTTTATCCGCAAATAAAGATAACAAAAGATGCATCCATTCTTCCATATCAAAGCTATTAATAACAGGACGACATATTTTATCTACGGCAGTTCTTGTAATTTGATATAGATGCATTTCTTTCAAACTGTTTAACAGATCTTCCAATTCATTCGTATTCGGTATCGTTCGCATATGAATCGAAACATTTTCATAAGGAACTTTAAATTCACAGCCATCTCCTTCTAAAGAACGTATCTTGCAGAAGGAATTTTTCTTTTCTTTCTCAATACCATAAAATTCACTTACAACCAATCGATATAAAACAATATCTCCTACTTCAGGCATAACTTTTTCTCCTTTCTTTCTTGTATAAAAAAGCACAGTAGTATAAAAACGATAGTTTGACGTACTACTGTGTTCCTACTTTTATAATAACAAATTTTTTCTTTCTTTCCTATAAGTAATTACATTGTAAATCACTTTCTATAAATGAAAGAAATAATTTACTTAATAAACAAATTCTTTCATTCCATACAAACTTTTTTATATAAAAAAAGAAGATATGCTTTTTGCACATATCTTCTACATCGTTTATATGATTAGTAATTGTTGTTTTCCTGAGCAAAGTGAGAACCAGGGTATCCACATACTGGACAAGCTTTAGGAGCAGCTGTTCCTTCATAACGATATCCACAGATATCACATACCCAAACAGTAGATTCTTCTTTTTCAAATACTTTTCCATTTTTTACGTTTTCTAATAATTTTAAATAACGTTCTTCATGATGTTTTTCGATGATACCAACCTGTTCCATCTGGAAAGCAATTTTTGTAAATCCTTCTTCTCTAGCTGTTTCTGCCATCTGTTTGTACATATCTGTCCATTCATAGTTTTCACCAGCTGCAGCATCCGCTAAGTTTTCTTCTGTTGAAGGAATGCTATCTCCATGTAGAGCCTGGAACCATAATCTAGCATGTTCCTGTTCATTACGAGCTGTTTCTTCAAAGAAAGCCGCAATCTGTTCCATACCTTCTTCACGAGCTTTTTTCGCATAATAAGTATATTTATTACGAGCCTGACTTTCTCCTGCAAAAGCTGCCATCAAATTCTGTTCTGTTTTAGATCCTTTTAATTCCATGTGTATATCCTCCTTTTTCTTTTACACCATTTTCTTTCTGCATTCTTCACATATACCTTCTGCCATTATGGAATGAGAAGTAATTTTCACATGTCCTTCTTCTTCCAGTTTCTTATTTAGCTCTTCCATATAGGACATATCCAAATCAAATAGACGATTACATTTCGTACAATGCAGATGATAGTGCGGTTTGCTGGTTTTATCATATTGATACCCATCTACAGGATGCGCAATTCTCTTAATTTCATTCATCTCTGTCAAAATATTTAAATTTCGATAGATGGTCGCAAGACTCACATCCATTCCTGCTTCCTTCATATTTTTGTAAACCTCTTCTGCACTTACATGTCCTTCTATGGTTTTCATATACGCAAGAATCATATCTCTTTGCTTAGATGATTTACGTTTAATCATAACGTGAAACCTCCAATCTTAAGAACTATTCTCAGTATAATTCTTAATTTAATAAAAGTCAACAACAAATTAAGAATTATTCTTAATTTTATTATCAAATCTTCTATAACTGCTGTTTTCGTATATTTTTTGTAAGATTTAGGCAATCTTTGCACTCATTGACTTTTTAAGTGAAGATGTTATAATTCTAATAGTAAGAAAAAGCCATTAGGTAATACAGATGGCTGCTTCTGAAATGTTGGTTTTTGTATATGTTAACAAAAACAGCGACATTCCTTGGGCAAAGTAGGTAGTCGCTGTTTTTGTTTTATCTTTTTTTATCCATAAAGTATTTATACACTTCGAAGATAAAACGTAGTATATCTAATAGTATTTTAACTATGTTCATAATTAAATCTATCATATATACCACCTCCGACTTTTACGAAGGCTTCAAACAAACTTCTCTTTGCTAGAAGAACAACTGTACTCCTTCAAAGAAGCAACCACCTGCCATCATCCTAATGACCTCCGACATTATAACAAAGAT
>ERZ827194.412-NODE-412-length-33843-cov-12.4579_pt1 | contig 33843 bp, 29 predicted proteins | sample MGYA00519777_ERZ827194 | MGnify/ENA primary metagenome ERZ827194 (study PRJEB31778, sample SAMEA3449277) | human gut metagenome | biome: human gut; feature: human-associated habitat; material: faeces | place: United Kingdom | collected 2010/2012 ...
GGGTTTGGGGGAGGGAAGGGGAAACTTTCTATAGAAAGTTTCCCCTTCCCTCCCCCAATGGCGTTGCTATCCCAACGCCTACTTCTTCCTTCTCCTCAACGGCTTCGAATACGCGTGCTCGGCGCTGTGGCCGAACTCCTGCAAACGGCGATCGACGAGATCGTAAAGGGAACCACGGGTGAACCCGCCGTTCTTGAGGGGCTTCCCGGCGGGAATGCCGGTCAGAAGCTCAAGCGCCTCGGTGATGTGCTCCACCGGGTAGATGCCGAACTTGCCCGTGTCCACGGCTTCGCGGATGCGCGGGGAAAGCATCAGATGATCCACGTTGTCACGGGGGACGATGACCCCCTGCTCGCCCGTGAGCCCGCGGCGGGAGCAGATGCCGAAAAAGCCCTCGATCTTGCGGGACACGCCGCCCACGGCCATGATCTGGCCGGACTGGCTCACCGCGCCGGTGATGGCGAGGGACAATTTGAGCGGCACGCCGGAAAGCGCCGACAGCAACGCCGCCAGCTCCGCGCCCGAGGCGGAATCGCCTTCGATGCCGCCGTAATTCTGCTCGAAACACAGGCTTCCGGTCATCACAAGCGGCTTGTTGCGGGCGAACTGGTCCACAAGATAGCTCTTGAGGATAAGCATGGCCTTAGTGTGGATGGGGCCGCCAAGCTCGGCCTCGCGCTCAAGGTCGATGATGCCGCCGTGCCCGACGCCCACTGTGCAGGAAATCTGATGCGGCAGGCCGAACTCGAAATCCCCGTACCACGACACCGACAGGCCGTTGACCCGCCCGACGGCGGAACCCGACGTCCGTACCTTGATGAGCTCGCGGTCGTACTCTTCCATGTAGAGCTCTTCCACAAGGTTCGCACGGTACATGCGGGCTTCGAGCGCCTCTTCCAGATGCTCGGCCTCCACCAGCGCGGACTGCTTCATGGCGGCCATCGCGGAGGCTTCAATCATCACGTCGCGCATGAGCGGGAACTTGAGCGACAGCTTGCGCTGGTCCTCGGCCACGCGGGAACTGAAATCCACAAGCCCGGCCAGCGCGGTGCGGCTGAACGGCAGGAGATGCGTCTCGTCGATGATCCCGGCGACACGGATGAGCCACGACCGGATGTCGGCGGCGGTACGCTCCACCGTCTCGGTCATGTGCGCCTTGATCTTGAACAGCTTGGCGAAGCGGTCGTCATTGGTCAGCAGGGCTTCGTACAGCTCCTCGTTTCCGATGAGCACGACCTTGAGGTTCAGGGGGACCGGCTGCGGCTCGATGCCCTTGGTGCGGACCGCGCCGTCCGGCACGTCGCCCGCCTCCTCAAGGCGCGCGGAACCGGCGCGCAGGGCGCGGAGAAGCCCTTCCCATGCGCCGGGATGCTGGAGAATGTCCTCAAGATGCAGGACAAGGAAACCGCCGTTGGCCCGATGCAGGGATCCGGCCTTGATCAGCGTGAAATCCGTGACCAGCGCGCCCATTTCCGACTCGCGCTCCACGCAGCCAAGCAGGTTGGCGGTGGTGGGGTGGTCTTCGATGATCAGGGGGGCGCCCTTGTTCCCGCTGTTGTCCACAAACACGTTCACGTCATAGAGGTACGTGTCCGTCTCGGGATGCTGCGCATCGCCGGACAGCGCGGCGCTCAGGGCCTGCGCGGGCTGCGTTTCACGGGGCAGGAAACCTTCCGGGTGATCCAGAATATCCTGACGCAGGGCTTCAAAATACTTTTTCAGAGTGGAATCCGGCTCACCGTCCGGCCCGGCGCAGTTCTTCAGGATGCGCTCCACGGCAGGGGTCAGCACGGCGGACAGCACCGAGCCGATCACTTCCTGCTCCAGCGTCCTCTCGTCCGAGCGGAAGGACTGCTCGGCGGAATTCAGCTTGCGCACCATGCCGGACATGGCCCGCAGGAGGGTATCGCCCTTCTGCTTGAGCCCCTGACGCAAGGTGGGATCGAGATGTTCGTACTCGTCCTCGCTCAGGCGCTTGCCTTCCACCAGGGGATACAGGGTCAGGCTGCCCTGCTCATCCATATCGAGGTTGAAGCCCTCTTTCCCGGCGGTCTTGTCCATCTGCTTGATGAGCCCGGAACGCACGGCCTGAAAACGATCCTGCAATTCGGAACGCTTCTTGACGTACTTCTCGTTGTCCAGACGGACGGGCAGTTCCTTGCGGATATCCGCCAGCGCCTGCGAAAGGACCGAACGCAGCTTTTTGCCCTGCCCCGCCGGGACGGACAACAGCATGGGACGATCCGGATCATCGAAATTGTTGACGTAAAGCAGGTCCGGCGGCGTCTGGGCCTTGCGGATGCGGGGCTCGAGAAACTCCCGGAGCATGTAGGTCCGCCCAAGGTTCGACTCGCCGGAAAGATAAATATTGTACCCTGCCGTGTGGATGTGCAACGCCAGCTCCAGCGCCTTGAGGGCGCGGGGCTGCGGGGCCACCTTACGGTGTCCGTTGCGCGGGATGGCGTCGCTCGTTTCCCAAGGGACGCGATCCGGGGGCAGACTCGAACAGAGGCGCTGACCAGGCAGAGACTTTATTTTACTCATGATATTCCTAAATATGGATTAAAAAGACCGCGGGGAGGGGAGAGAAAACCTTTCTGAAGAAAGACTGTCCCTTCCCTCCCCATGCCCGCCCCTTCCAAAGGTTTTCGCCTTGAAAAGAACGCGGCCCGTCTCAAAAGGTATCGGCTTTCCTTGCGGCGCAAGCCGGGAAGTCAAAGCGAGAGAGCGGCAGCCGGAACAACCCGGCGGCGGAAAACTTACCGCGCGTACACCCGGGCGAGGATCTCGGCCCCGCCGTCCTCGGCGAGGGACCGGGCCAAAGCGAAGCCCACGGCGCGGGCTTCATCGGCGCGGCCCGTCACCTTGCGGCGGATGATCACCGAGCCGTCCACTTCGCCGACCAGGCCTTCCAGTTCGAAGGTGCCGTCGTCAAGCATTTCCGCATGTCCGGCGATGGGAACCTGACAGCCGCCGTCGAGCCCGGCGAGCAGGCCGCGTTCGGCTTCCACGCAGATGCGGGTCGGACGGTGTTCCATGAAAGACAGCATTTCGGCGAGATCCTTGCGGTCCTCGCGGAATTCGATGCCGAGCGCGCCCTGCCCCACGGCGGGGATGAACGCGGGCGGGGCGAGCGGGCACTCCTTGGGCACGGACAGGCCGAGGCGCTTCATGCCCGCCGTCGCCATGATGATGGCGGCGAACTGCCCCTCGGTCAGCTTGCGGAGCCGGGTGTCCACGTTCCCGCGCAGGGAGACGACTTCAAGATCCGGCCGCTGGGCCAATACCTGCGCCTGACGGCGGAGGCTGCTCGTGCCGACCACGGCCCCGGCGGGCAGGTTTTCCAGCGAATCGTAGTCCACCGAAAGGAACAGGTCCGTGGGGTCCTCGCGTTCCGGCACGATGCCGAGGATGAGGCCCTCAGGAAGCTCCATGGGAACGTCCTTCATGCTGTGCACGGCGATGTCCGCCGCGCCGGAAAGGAGCGCTTCCTCAATTTCCTTCACGAACAGCCCCTTGCCGCCGACCTTGGCCAGCGGCACGTCAAGGATGATGTCGCCCTTGGTCTTGATGATGTTCAGTTCCACCGCAAGGCCGGGATGTACGGCTTCGAGGCTGTCCTTCACATGGTTCGCCTGCCAGAGGGCCAGACGGCTGCCACGGGTGGCGATAACGAGTTTTTCCATAACGATCCTTGGCTGGTGAACACGGTGCCTTTTTGAGGGGCGCCGCCGTACCGGAGCCGCCCCCCCCCACAAATGTTCGGGAAAGAGGAATCCGGGGAAGGGGCGCCTTTTGGAGCGCGCCTCCCCGGTTTTAGGAAATTTAGTGGCAGCTCGCGCAGTTGCCGCCGGAACAACCGGCGCATCCGCCTCCGGAAGACGGCGCGGAGGGCGCGCCGAAATCGCCGAGGCTTCCGCCTTCGCAATGGCGGCACGGCTTGGAGATGAGCTTTTCCGTGGCTTCGGCGCGGCAGGCCGGGCATACCGGATTTTCGTCGCCGAAAACAAGTTCTTCAAATTCATGACCGCAGCGCGTGCAACGGTATTCAAACATGGGCATGACGCTTCTCCTGTAAACGTATTCAGTCAAGCATGGGCTTGATGGCCATCACATTTTCGAAAAGATAGTAGTCCGTCAGCGCGCAGAGCATATGCCCGATGGCGGCGTGCGTCTCCTGCACGAGCGGCGTGGACGGATGCCCCACCGCAAGCAGGATGTCGCACAGCGGAGCCATGCGCCCTCCCCCGTCCCCGGTCAGGCCGATGGTGAACAGGCTTTGCTTGCGGGCCGCCTGCAACGCGCCGATGACGTTGGCGCTGTTGCCCGAGGTGGAAATGCCGACGAACACGTCGCCGGGACGCCCGAGCGCCTGCACCTGCTTGGTGAAGACGAGATCGTAACCGAAATCGTTGCCGATGGACGTCAGCACGGAAGAATCGGTCGTCAGCGCGATGGCCGGAAGCGGCGGCCGGTCCATCAGGAACCGGTTGACGAACTCCGCGGCCCAGTGCTGGGCATCCGCCGCGCTCCCGCCGTTGCCCGCCAGCAAAATCTTGCCTCCGCGCGCCACGGCGACGGCCATGCGCCGGGCGGCCTCGGCCACCTTGCCCCCGTGGACGGCAAAAAAATCGCGGCGCAGTTTCGCGCCGTCTTCCGCATGTTGGGAAATCATTTGCAGGGCTTTGTCCATAAGACGCTCCTTCGAACCGCATGGCTACAAGCACAGATAATCCCTGATTCCCGTTCTGCAACCCGCTTGCGGCGAACTTTGAGATATAAGCGAAACAGCCCCCGCTGACAACTCCATGCGGGCCGTGCGGCATTCCCCAACCCGCCGAAACGATACGGCGGCGGTACCGGGCTCCCAAGTTTGCTATTGAAGAATCACAGGGATTCTACTACTGAAAGCAGATGCACTCCGTCACCTCCATACTTCTCGTCACCAAGGCCCGGCACGCCGCCGCCGAAGCCACCGCAGCAGCCGTCAGCCAGTGGCTCGAAGCCCACGGTGTGGCTTGTTCCGCCCTTCCCGCCGACTGCCCTTCCGAAAAACTCGTCGGCAGGGCCCGCACCTCCGACGCAATCCTGATCCTCGGCGGCGACGGAACCTTCGTCGGCGTGGGCCGCAAGCTTGCCGGGCTGGACATTCCGCTTCTCGGCATCAATTTCGGTCAGGTCGGCTTTCTGACCGAACTCTCCGCCGTCGGCTGGGAACCCGCGCTGGAACGCCTCCTCGCCGGAAAGATGATCACGCGCACCTGCCTCCTGCTCGCGTGGGAGCTCCTGCGTGGCGGGACGCCCATCGCCAGCGGGCACGCCGCCAACGACGTGGTGGTCGGGCGCGGCGCCATCGCCCGCGTGCTGCCCGTCCATGTGTTCGTGGACGGCGAAGACATGGGCGTCGTGCGCTCCGACGGGGTGATCGTCTCCACGCCCCTCGGCTCCTCGGCGTATGCCCTGTCCGCCCACGGGCCGCTGGTGCATCCCAAGGTGCAGGCCCTCACCCTGACGCCCATTTCGCCCTTCTTCAAGAGCTTCCCGCCCATCGTCCTGCCCGCGGACTCCCGCATCCGCCTCGAAACCGACGCCGCCGCGCCCGACGCGTTCCTGACCGTGGACGGGCAGGAGGGCATCCCCCTGTGCGGCGGCGACGTCATACGGGTGCAAAGCCTCGATGCCGGGCTGCGGGTCCTTTCCTGCTCATCCGGCACCTATTTCCAGCGGCTGCGTGAACGCGGCTTTATCCAGACGGACGGGACGTCCGCCCCGGAGCACGTATGAACAGGCTTCCCGACATCGGGCAGGTCAGCGATCTCCGGCTCGGCGACCATCCCGGCTTTGATGCGTGGTTCTACAGCTTTTGTGCGGAAAACAACATCGAACACGGCATCAACCCCAGCGGCGTCGCCAGCCCGGAGCAGCTCCGCTTCATGGTCGCCATGGACGAACGGCAGGTGTACGCGCCGTGTTCCGACGCCACCTTCCGGGAATTGGCGGCCTCCTTCCACCTCCGCAGTTTTCCGCCCCGCGTGCGCAGCCAGTATATCGCGGCATGGCGCTCCATCATCCGGGTCGTCCGCTACGAAAAGGACCGCCAGAAGCGCCGCGACATGATCAACTATTGCCGCCACCGTTTCCGGGGTTGCCTCGCGCTCGGCAATATCCTGCCCTCCCGCCTCGTCAAGCGGCTGGTCACCACGCTCATCAGCCATTTCGACGCGGGCGATCCGTGGCTGAACGAGCGCCTGTTCTACAACGAAACGCTCGCCTCCTTCCTCCGTTCGCAGACCCTGCAGAAGGCCCTCGGACGCCTGCCCGACGGCCTGAGCGCCGAGGGCATCCCCGATCTGCGCCGCGCGCTGGATCTGGCTGAGCTGGCCCGCCTCTTCCACCTTGCCGGGCGCTCGCACCATACCCTCACCCAGCTCATCCACAACTGCGCGGCGGCGGAAAGCGGCAAGTGCGAACTCCCGGATATCTTTACCGGTTCCGAAGCCTTCATCCCGCAGGTGGAGGAGCTTTTCCCCGGCCCGCCGCGCACGTTCCTCTACATCTGCGCGATGGAGGGCGGCCTTGCCCTTGATCTGCGGATCATCCAGACGCTGCTGCGGCTCGGGCACAAGGTCATCCTGACGCTCAAGGAAGCGCCGGTCTACTATGCCCCGACCGTGTGGGACGTGGACCGCGATCCCCTGCTGGTGGACAATCTGCCCGAATCCCATATATTCAAGGCTCCGGCCGCATCCAAGAACGAACTGCTCCGCCGCCTGCGGGAAAACCGCCTGCTCATCATTTCGGACGGCACGGGCGAGCGGCTCAACCTGTACCGCACCTCGGTCACCTTCGCCCGCGCCTGGAAAGAGAGCGACGCCATCATCGCCCGCGGACGCTGCAACCGCGACGTGCTCCTCGGCACGAGCCACCTCTTCACCCGCGACGTCTTCTGCTTCTGGGAAGATCGCGGCGAAGTGCGTATGCAGCTCAAGCCCCATGCGCCCGGTATCCGCAAGTTCAGCGAACAGGCGCTCACGGCCAAGGCCCGGACCATCATCAAGAGTATGCGTGCCTCCAAGGACAGCGGCAAGGCCGTGATGTTCTACAGCTGCATCATCGGCAGCATCCCCGGCCAGACCGCCACGGCGATCAAGGTGGCGGACACGTTCGTCCGGTCGCTGCGGGAGCGGCTTGATCAGGTCTTCATCATCAACCCGGCGGAATATTTCGAGCCCGGCATGGACGGGGACGATCTCATGTTCATGTGGGAGCAGGTGCAGCGCAGCGGCCTCATCAACATCTGGCGCTTCCAGAGCATGGAGGACATCGAGGCCAGCTTCGGGCTCATGGGGCTCAAGGTCCCGCCCGTCTGGTCCGGCAAGGACGCCACCTTCTCCACCGGGTGCACCAAGGAAATGCGCATCGCGCTGGACATGCAGCGCTCCCATCCCGAACTCCAGATCGTCGGCCCCGGCCCGGAAAAATTTTTCCGCCGCGGCGACTACGGCGTCGGCAAATTCTTTGACGCCACCATCTCCAACGCCAATCAGGAATAGCCATGACCACACCCACGCAACTGTTCACGCTTCTGGATGCCTGTTTCGACGCCCAAAACGAAGCCACGGCCCTCTGGCACAGCCAGGAACCCGAGGCCGACGACGTCGCCCCCGACGCCTCCGCCTCCCCCGAGACGCTCCTTGCCCTCGTCCGCGCGCAGCACCTGCGGAATTTCCGGCTCTGGCACATTGAGGACACGGCCCGCCGCCGCGACGTGACGCCCGATGTCATCGCCGACTGCAAGTACCGCATCGACAGGCTCAACCAGGAGCGCAACGACCGCATAGAGCGCGTGGACGCCTGCCTCGTGGCCCTGCTCTCCCCGCTGCTCCCGGCCTCGCCCGCGCCGCACATCAATACGGAATCCCTCGGCATGGCCATCGACCGCCTTTCCATCCTCAGCCTCAAGATCTGGCACATGGACGAGCAGGTCCGGCGCACCGACGTGACGCCCGAGCACATCGCCTCCTGCGAAAAGAAGCTCGCGGTCCTCAAGGAGCAGCGCGCCGACCTCAGCCTTGCCGTCAAGCATCTCGTCACCGAGTTCGTCGAGGGGGCCAAGACCCCCAAGCTGTATTTCCAGTTCAAGATGTACAACGACCCCACGTTGAACCCTGAGCTGTATGGAAAATAGAGGAAGCGTGAGGAATCGGGGAAGGGGAAAGGAACCCTTCTGGAGAAGGGCTTCCTTTCCCCTTCCCCAAACCCCATCCCCTATCCTCCTAAGACTTTTACGTTTTGAATTCCGGGCGTCTCCAGCGTCTGGAATTGAAAAACAAAAGTGTTTGATGCCTGAATAGAATAATCGTTCGGCCTTTCGGAGTCGCCCTATGTCCGCTTATGAAACCGTCATCGGCCTTGAAGTGCATGTTCACCTCTGCACCAAATCCAAGCTGTTCTGCTCCTGCCCCACGACGTTCGGGGTGGAGCCCAACACCAACGTCTGCGAGGTGTGCGCCGGGATGCCGGGCGTGCTGCCCGTCCTGAACCAGACCGCCGTGGAGTACGCCACCCGCGCGGGCCTCGCCCTTAACTGCACCATCAACAACGATTCGGTGTTCGCCCGTAAGAACTACTTCTACCCCGACATGCCGTACAACTACCAGATTTCGCAGTTCGAGCGCCCGCTGTGCGAATTCGGGCATCTGGACATCAACGTCGGCGGCGAGACCAAGCGCATCGGCATTACCCGCATCCACATGGAAACCGACGCGGGCAAAAACATCCACGAAGGCGACCACAGCTATCTCGACCTCAACCGCGCCGCCGTGCCGCTCATCGAAATCGTGAGCGAGCCCGACATGCGCAGCGCCGAGGAAGCGGTGGCCTATCTCAAGGCCCTGCACGCCATCGTGGTCTACCTCGGCATCACGGACGGCAACATGGAGGAAGGCAGCTTCCGTTGCGACGCCAACGTGTCCATCCGTCCCAAAGGCGCGGCCGAATTCGGCACCCGCGCCGAGCTCAAGAACCTGAACTCGTTCCGCCACGTCCAGAAGGCCATCGAATACGAAGTCTCCCGCCAGCAGGACGTGCTGGAGGACGGGGACAAGGTGATTCAGGAAACCCGCCTGTTCGACAGCGTGAAGGGCGTCACCATGTCCATGCGCGACAAGGAAGAGGCCCACGACTACCGCTATTTCCCCGACCCGGATCTCGTGCCCGTGCACATCACGGACGAGCAGCTCGAAAGCTGGAAGGCCAGCCTTCCCGAGCTGCCCGCGCAGCGCCGCCGGCGGTTCATGGATGAATGGAAGCTTCCCGAGCAGGATGCGGACATCATCACATCCGACCGCGCGCAGGCCGACCTCTTTGAGGCGGCGGTGGCCCTGTACAACGAGCCGCGCAAGATAGCCAATTATATGACCGGCCCCATGCTCCGCGAGATCAACCAGACCGGCGTGGAGCTCAAAGACTCCGCCCTCAAGCCCGAAGCCCTCGCCGAACTCGCCAAGATCGTCGACGACGGCCTCATCAGCGCCAAGATCGCGCAGGATATTTTCAGTGAACTGTACGCCAACGGCGTCATGCCCGAAGCCTACGTCCGTGAAAAAGGCCTTGTGCAGGTGTCCGACACTTCCGCCATCGATGCCGCCGTCGCCGAAGTGATTGCGGAGAACCCCGCCGAAGCCGAAGCCTACAAGGGCGGCAAGACCAAGCTCATCAGCTTCTTCGTCGGGCAGGTCATGCGCAAGATGAAGGGCAAGGCCAACCCCGCCCTCGTCAACGAGGCGCTGGGAAGATTGTTGAAATAGGAGCAGAAGATTGGAGGGGGAGAGGGAACCCTTCTCCAGAAGGGTTCCCTCTCCCCCTCCAAACCTCCCCCCTCTCCCTCCCAAGACGTTCGACTTTATCGAATCCCCGCTCTCGATTTTACTGGATAAAAGAGCCTTCCTCCGTATGGGGGAAGGCTCTTTTGTCATATTCTGGAATAAGAAAGGAGAAAAAGAATGAGGCAGGTTCCCTTTTCTAAAGAGGATCTGCTCCAAGGAAAGCTGAGAACAGGGATTCAATAAACACGAAAGTCTTTGGAAAGGGAGGGATGGGGTTTGTGGAAGGGAGGGGAAACTTTTCTGAAGAAAAGTTTCCCCTCCCTTCCACAATATTTCCAACCTACTCTATCTACCCGGCAATAAAAAGGCTTTCAGCTCATCCGGGTCACAGCCGCCGAACAGCAGATGCAGCGGAAAACGGTCAAGCACGGGCGAAAGGGCCTCATTCGTGTAGGGAACGCCGCGCATGGCCTCTTCCAGATCATAGATCTCGCAACTGCTTACCTCGTCGGTCAGGCTCTTGCCCGGCCCGGCCATGAAGAAATCGCCGTAAAAATGACACTCGACCACGCTGCCCTGCCGGATGTCGTAGGAAACCTCCACTTTGCCCCAAGGGAAACGCTGCGCCTTGCGCTCCGTGAATGGAGGCGACGCGCCGTACGTCCAATCCCACGTCGAGTATTTGGCGTCCCGCAGACGGGTGATGGCGACGAAATCCGCCGCGTTCATCCGGTATTCATCCCCGGAACGGTGCTCCATGATCGCATCGCGCACGCGCTGCACCGTCAGCGGCGGCAGATCCGGAGAATGCACGGCCAGATACTCAGCCAGATTCCCCACGCGGCTGCGGACAGAGGCCACGCCCTTTGACTTGTACTTGGCCGGATCCACATTGAGCGCCTGAGACAGTACATCGAGGTCGCTGTTTACCAGAATACAGCCGTGATGCAGATAACGCATCCCCCGGCGGCAGTGCGCCACGCCCGCCACTTTCAGGCCGTCCAGCATCAGATCGTTGCGCCCGGAAAAAGTCACGGGCAACCCGAGCTTTTGCAGCGCCTCGGCGATGGGTTTTCCGGCTTCGCTGAAGGCGGGCAGGGCTCCTTCCTTGTCCAGATGATGGATGAAGGTATAGTTGAGCGTCCCGGCGTCGTGATAGACCGCACCTCCGCCCGTCATCCGGCGCACCACGCTGATCCCGCGTTCGCGCACGAAATCGGCGTTCACTTCCTGACGGGTGTTCTGGAACCGCCCCACCACGATGGCCGGGCTGTTCTGCCACAGGATGGCGTAACCGGGATGGCCGGGTTCGATCCGGCCCAAGAAATATTCCTCAAGCGCGAGGTTGAATGTCGGGTCGAGGGAATGATTCACGATCCAATACATGCGGAACTCCATAAAAAAACTTTCATAATGGCGCAGTCCCATTATGAAAGTCCCAAAGGGCCGAGAAAACGGCAAAGAAAGGAGAAGGAATCCCCGACAGCGAACCGTCGGGCGTCGCCCGTAATCCTGACGACGGCGGCAAAGCGTTCTTTGCGGATCCCTTCCCCTCTCCTTGGCTGTTTCTCGTTTACATATCGCCCGTCAGAACGGGCTTGCGGGCTGCGCCGACTTCATCGACGCGACCCACTTTAGTCCGGGTCGGAGAGGCATGCAACAGGTCGGCATCGGTCTCGGCCAATTCCGCGATGGAACGCATGGCCTCGATGAACGCATCCAGATCCTCGAGATTTTCCGATTCGGTGGGCTCGATCATGATCGCGCCGTGCACCACCAGCGGGAAGTAGATCGTCGGCGGATGGATGCCGCAGTCGATCAGGCGCTTGGCGATGTCCATCGTGCTGACCCCGAACTCTTCCTGCTTCTTGTCCGTGAACACGCATTCGTGCAGGGAAGGCTGCGGGAAGGGCAGATCGTACAGATCCTTGAGGCTGAACTTGATATAGTTCGCATTGAGCACGGCCAGCTCGCTGGCACGCTTCAGATCCGGGCCGAGGGTCTTCATGTAGGCCCACGCGCGCAAGACCACGCCGAACTGCCCCCAGAAGGGATGCATACGGCCGATGGACTGCCCTCCGGCGTCGACGGAATTGTCCACCCAGTCGAGCTTGCCGTCGGTTTCGACCAAACGGGGGCCGGGCAGGAACGGCACAAGCGTCTTGCTCACGCAGATCGCGCCGGAGCCGGGGCCGCCGCCGCCGTGCGGGGTGGAGAACGTCTTGTGCAGGTTCATGTGCATGACGTCGATCCCGATATGGCCCATGTGGGCATAGCCCATGATCGCGTTCAGGTTCGCACCGTCGCCGTAGACAAGGCCGCCGCGGGCGTGCACGAGTTCGGCGATTTCCTTGATGTTGGACTCGAACAGGCCAAGCGTGTTCGGGTTCGTGATCATGATCCCGGCGCAGTCGTCATCCATCAGGGCGGCCACGTCCTCAACGGTCAGGATGCCGTCGGGGCCGAGCGGAACCTTTACCGACGAGAAGCCGCACAGGGCGGCGCTGGCCGGATTGGTGCCGTGCGCGGTGTCGGGGATGAGCATCTTGGTGCGCGTGTTGCCCTGCGCCCGGTGCCATGCCTGAATGAGCATGATGCCGGTCAGTTCGCCGTGCGCACCGGCGGAAGGCTGGAGGCTGCACGCCTCAAGGCCGGTCACGGCGCACAGCATCTGCTCGGTTTCGTACAGCACCCGCAGAGCGCCCTGCGAATATTCGGAGGGGAACAGCGGATGCGCACCGGCAAAGCCGGGCAGCGCGGCGATCTTTTCGTTGATCTTGGGGTTGTATTTCATGGTGCAGGAACCGAGCGGATACATGCCCGTGTCCACACCGAAGTTCCACGTGGAAAGGCGCGTGTAGTGGCGCACCACATCCAGCTCAGCCAGGTCGGGCAGATTCAGATCCGTCCGCACCATGCCTTCCGCCTCATAGGGGGCGGCGGGCACGTCCGATTCGGGCAGGCTCACGCCCACGCGTCCGGGGCGGCCTTTTTCCCACAGCAGGGGCTCGTTCAGTACGAGACTCGACACCCCGGGCCAAGACTGATTGCTCATCAGGCGATCTCCTTCAGGATGGCGTCGATGTCGGCGCGGCTCCGGGTTTCCGTAACACAGAAGAGGTAGCTGTCGGCAAGCGGGTACCACTTGGACAGATCCATGCCGAACATGATCTTCTTTTCTTCAAGGAGGCGCTTCCACTTGGCGTCGAAACCGGCGGGAGCGGCCATCACGAACTCATTGAAGGTCTGGCCGGAATACACGGGGCGGAAACCAAGCTTGGCGAGGCCGGCCTTGAGGTATTCGGCCTTGTCGCGGTTAAGCTGGGCCATATGGCGGAGGCCCGTGCCGCCCATGCTCGCAAGGTACATGGCGCAGGTCATGGCGCACAGCCCGGCGTTGGAGCAGATGTTGGACACGGCCTTTTCGCGGCGGATGTGCTGCTCGCGGGTGGACAGGGTGAGCACGAAGGCGCGCTTGCCCTTGTTGTCCACGGTCTGGCCCACGAGACGGCCCGGCAGGTTGCGGACGAAGGCCTTGCGGGTCGCCATAAGCCCCAGATAAGGGCCGCCGAACGCCTGAGACAGGCCGAAGCTCTGCCCTTCGCCGCACACGATGTCCGCGCCCTGGCTGCCGGGGGTGGCCAGCAGGCCATAGGCCATCGCTTCAGTGAAGCCGGTGATCAACAGCCCCTTGCGGGCATGGATCCATTCGGCCTGTTCGGCAAGGTGTTCGACCACGCCGAAGACGTTGGGGGACTGCACGATCAGCGCGGCGAGTTCCGTATCGTCCTTGAGGTGCTCAAGGCTGGTGCCTCCCTCTTCGGTCATCGTAAGGTCGCGCACTTCAATGCCGTTGGCGTTGCAGTACGTGTCCAGCACCGTGCGGTAATGAGGATGCAGGGCCTGCGAAACCGCCACGGCGTTGCGCTTGGTCAGGCGGCAGGCCATCAGCGCACCTTCGGCCAGCGCGGTCGCGCCGTCGTACATGGAGGCGTTGGCCACTTCCATGCCGAGCAGACGGGCGATGAGCGTCTGGAATTCAAAGATGCCCTGCAGCGTACCCTGGCTGATTTCCGGCTGGTACGGCGTGTAGGCGGTGTAAAATTCGGAACGGCCGACAAGGGCCGGGACAACGGCGGGGATGTAGTGCTGGTAGCTTCCCGCGCCGATCCACGCGGAACCGGCCGCGGGCATGGAAGCGGCCAGCGCTTCAGCCTGCGCCGTCAGTTCCCACTCCGTCATGGCGGTCAGAGGAAGCGCGCCTTCGTGGCGGCAATCCGCCGGGATGGAGGCAAAAAGGTCCTCCACCCTGTCGGCGCCGACGACGCCGAGCATCTGCGCTTCGTCTTCCGCGGTGTGGGGGAAATAACGATGCATTACAGGGTCTCCAGATGCGCCTTGTATGCCGCGGCATCCAGCAGTTCGCTCACGCCCTCGGCGGATTCGATTTCGATGAGCCAGCCTTCGCCGTAGGGATCCTGATTCACTTTTTCAGGGGCATCCACCAGCGCTTCGTTGACGGCCTTGATGGTGCCGGCGACGGGCATGAACAGAGGGCTCACGGACTTGGTGGATTCGAGCGTGCCGAACTCCTGACCCTTCTCAAAGGTGTCGCCCACGGAAGGCAGTTCCACATAGGTGAGGTCGCCGAGGGCGTTCTGGGCGTAATCGCTCACGCCGATCTTCCACGGGGCGGAGGTGCTGATCCATTCGTGATCTTCCGAGTAACGCAGTTCGGCGGGAATGTTGGACATGATCGTGTTCCTCTCGTGCGGTTGATATTTGCGGTATGCCTCCGGCGGCAAAGGGCTGCCGCCCCTTGACCCCGCCCGGGGGGAATGATTCCCCCCGGACCCCCTCAAAACCGTCTGTATCCGCTCCGGCCGAAACAACGTTTCAACCGGAGCGGATACAGACGGCCCCGAGCGCGTCAGGAGTTCCCTCTTCGTTTTTCAACAAGGCTCACTCGCCTCCCCCGCCCCCATTACAAACGTCTTAGGAGAGGGAGAGGTGGGTTTGGGGAGGGGAGGGAGAAGCCCTTCTTCAGAGGGCTTCTCCCTCCCCTCCCCAATCTCAAAATCTTTTCCCTTCCTACAGACTTCCCAGCTTCTTGCGGGCGGTGCGGGCGGGACGGATATCGGTCACGGTCTCGACCTGAATCTTACGGCGCGGGTCGGCGAGCGTAAGCTTGGTGCCGTTCTCCAGCGGGCGGTTCACGCGGACAAAGCCGCAGACAAGGCCTTTGGGCGCAAAACCTTCCGGCTTTTCGGGGCTGGCGACGCTCGTGATCACGCCGTCGACGCGCCCGATGGACACGTCCGCCACGCAGGTGAGCACGTCGCCGATGACCTCACCATCCAGCAGGACCTGCGGATGCGTGTCGTGATCGGGAGACGTCACCTTGCGGGGGTCAAAGCCGCAGTAGGCGTAGGTATACGTGACATTGCCGGAAGCAAGCGCTTCCTCAAGGGCGGAACGGCCAAAGAAATTCTTGGTCCAATTGCCGTTTTCATCCTTGGGCAGGGTGAAGGGCCACGGGTTGTTCACGAACGCCCACGGGCCTATGTCCTGTTGCGAAAGCGGGAGCACAGCCCCGGCGCGCACGGAGTCGCGGGCGGCCAGACCGCAGGGGATGACGCCTTCGTCCTTCCCGGCTTCGAGAATCCGGTTCCAAATATCCACGATCTTGTCGTAGGGAACGAAGATTTCAAAGCCCTGCTCGCCGGTATACCCCGTACGGGACAGGAAGATCGGCGTACCGTCGGCAAGGAAAATATCGCTGTTGGCAAGTTCGATGTCGCCCTTGAAGGAGAAATAGGGCAATTTGTCGAACACGGCCTCGGGGTCCTTGAGAAGCTTGGTCATGACGCGGACCGTAGCCGGGCCCTGAAGGTCGAGCTTGCCGTATGTCCCGGCGAGATCGCGGATCGTTACGCTCTTGCCTTCCGAAGCGGCCCATGCGCTGAGCGATTCGGCAATGCGTTCGCCCTTGCCCACATTGAGCACCACAAAGTAACGGCCTTCGCTCAGGGGGTATACGATGGCGTCATCCACCACGCCGCCGGACGCATCGAGGAACGCGCCGTAAGCGGCACGCGGACCGGACAAGGACAAATCCTTGGTAAAGGCCCACTGAAGCGCTTCCAGCGCGTCGGGGCCGGAAACCATGAGCCCGGCCATATGCCCGATATCGAACAGTCCGGCGTGCTGGATGACGGCGAGATGTTCCTTCACCGCGCCGGTGGGATACCAGAGCGGCATATCCCAACCGCCGAAATCAACCAGCGTGGCGCCGAGGGCCTCATGCGTTGCGTGTAATGCCGTTTGATGCAACATGAATGACTCCGTTTAACAGTCCCTGTTTGTGCGAAATCCCGCGCCGCCTGTGCGACGCCAGAAAGCCGACGGGACGCCCCGCCGACTCGAAAAACTCCGCAGACCGCCGGGGCGGCTACAGAATATAGGGCACCTTCAGGCTGAATCCCTTATAGACGATAAAGGTTTCGATGGAAGACACCCTGTCGTGACACTTGGAGAACTCGTTGGTGTAGAAATCCAGCAGGCCGAACTCCTCATTGAGCAGCACGGTCAGGATAAGGTCGTGCCGCCCCGTCAGGACAGCCACGGAAACCACGCCCCGCAAGTGGGAGAACACTTCGCCCTCGCCCACAAGATCCGGGGAGCGCAGCTTGATCGCCACCAGCGCCAGCGTGTGTCCGGGAAGCTTTTCCACATCGACCTGACCGCAGATGTCCAGCACGCCGTCTTCGATGAGCCGGGCTGCGCGGGTACGGACAGTCACTTCGGAGAGCCCCAGATCCGCGGCGATGTCTCGAAAAGAGGCGCGGCCATTACGCAGCGCCTTGATAATTGCCAGATTGGTTTCGTCGAGCTTGGTTTTCATGACATTCCGATGGGTCGGGGACTTGCGAAAGCCGGGATACACTCCCAGAACCAGTACGCTTTTTGCAAGAACTTTTCTTTCAAAAAAGGATAGTCCTTTTCATTTTTTTATTCAACAGAAATTCCTCCTTTCTCTTTTGTTAACGATATTTTTCACAGACAATCCCTACAGGAGCGCTTTTCTCGAAAAAACAGGGGAAAAGGCTATAAAAAGTATCATATCAACGCCGTTTTTTTCTTTAAAAGTATCTTTTTTGCAAAAACGGCACGAGCATCCGACATCAAAATTTTTCCCAAAACCTTTACTCCGATCGAAAAAAAACGCAGGATAATCCACTCCCCTCTTTCGGGGCCTCTCCCGTATGGGCAGCCGCTCCGCGCCGCAAGCCCCCTTCCGCCCCGACGCATCGTGAAGAGGAGCAAGCACCTCTTTCAAACGACCAGTTCCGGCCTTATGGCGGCGTTGGAAGGTAATCATGAAACGGGCAAAGCCATCCCCTTGATATTCGTTCCTCGTTTCGGCATTCTTTCTTTCTGAAAAAGAACGCAATCATGAATACGTGAACGGACAACCGCACATGCAAAGGACTCTATGCTGCATAACGTCGATCTCATCCTGACGCTTGCCGGTGGCCTGAGCGCAGCCCTCGTGCTCGGATTCATCACCCAGAAACTACGCATGTCCCCCATTGTGGGTTACCTGTTGGCAGGCATTATTGTAGGCCCCTATTCCCCCGGTTTCGTCGCCGATGCGGACACGGCTTCCCAATGCGCGGAAATCGGCATCATCCTGCTCATGTTCGGCGTGGGCCTCCACTTCCATCTTAAAGACCTGCTGGCCGTCCAGCGTATCGTCCTGCCCGGCGCGGCCGCCCAGATCGGGGCGGCAACCTTGCTCGGCATGGTCGTCTCGCACGGTTTCGGCTGGTCATGGGCCGCCGGGGCGGTTTTCGGCATGGCCATCTCCGTCGCCAGTACGGTCGTCCTGACCCGCGTCCTCTCCGACAACAAAGCGCTGCACACCACAACGGGCCACGTGGCCCTCGGCTGGCTGGTGGTGGAAGATCTCTTCACCATCCTTCTGCTGGTGCTTTTGCCCGCCATCGTGGGCGGCAACGAACAGTCCGAAAGCGTCTGGCACGTCCTTGCCGTTACGACACTGAAACTCGGGGCGCTCGTGGTCTTCGCGCTGGTGGTCGGCCAGCGGATCATCCCCAAGCTCCTTGCCTATGTGGCCCGCACCGGAACCCGGGATCTGTTTACCCTCTCCGTCCTTGTCCTGGCCCTCGGCGTGGCCGTGGGCGCGGCCAACTTCTTCGGCGCCTCCATGGCCCTTGGCGCCTTCCTCAGCGGCATGGTCGTCGGCCAGTCCGAATTCAGCTCGCAGGCGGCCGCAGAGGCCCTGCCCATGCGCGACGCCTTCGCCGTCCTCTTCTTCGTTTCCGTGGGGATGCTGTTCAACCCCGCCTCGCTCATCAGCGACTGGCCCCTCATCCTCGCCACGCTCGGAATCGTCCTCATCGGCAAACCCCTGGCCGCCTTCATTGTGGTCAAGCTCTTCGGCAAGCCTTTGCGCATGGCCCTTTCCGTCGCAGTCGCACTGGCGCAGATCGGCGAATTTTCCTTCATCCTCGCCGCGATGGGCGTGAGCTTCGGCGTACTGCCCAAGGAAGCTTCCAGCGCGATCATCGTGACCGCGATCGTTTCCATCACCCTCAACCCCCTGCTCTACCGGCGCATCAACGGGGCGGCCCATTGGCTGGAATCCAAAGGCATCGGGCTCCCCCTCCTCGACGAAAACGAGCTTTCCCACCCTGAAGGCGCACAGCGCATCATTGTTGTAGGGTATGGTCCCGTAGGCAAGCAGCTCACGGGCATCCTCCGCGACAACAACCTCGACGTGGTGGTCGTGGAAATGAACATCGATACCGTGCGGCAGGTCAGCGCGCTCGGCGAGAAGATCATCTACGGCGACGCCACACAACGCGAAGTCCTGCTCCATGCGGGCGCGGAAGAGGCCGAGGGACTCATCATTTCCTCGTCGAGCGCCCCGGCCGGGGAAATCGTGGAAGTCGCCCGCGCCATCAATCCCAACCTGCGCATCCTCGTCCACACCACCTATCTGCGCGTGGCGGAAAACCTCAAGTCCGAGGGCGTATCAGCCGTCTTCTCCGGCGAACGTGAAGTCGCCGTCGCCATGACCGAACACCTGATGCGCGACTTCGGAGCCACGGACGAACAAATCGACCGCGAACGCCGCAAACTCCGCGAACGCATGGCCTGATTATCCTCAACGTACCGTATATGCACAAACCGTGAAGGCCACATAGCCTTCACGGTTTTTTCTGAACAAGAACGCCGCGTTTTGCGTTTTCCCCCTTTCCGCCCCCATTCCTTTCATCTTCCCGTTTTTGCAAAAGTGTCGCATCTGCATCAGATTTGTCGGGCACAACCATCTAAAGTCCGTGGAAACATCATGATAGCCCGTTCTTTCACAACCGGCGGGCACTTTGAGGAGAGAACCATGACCGTATCCAAGAACGTGCTGATGGCGTTGCTGATCCTGAGCTATGCAACGTGGGGCGGCGGCATGATCGCCATGAAATACGCGTTTGAGTCGTTCACCGCCATGCAGGTGGTTTTTGCCCGCGTGGCGTTCGCCGGGGTCATCTATCTGGCGCTGTACCGCCTGTGGAGCCATATCCCCTATCAAAAGGGCGACTGGAAATACCTGCTGGCGATGGTCCTGTTCGAGCCCTGCCTGTTCTTCCTCTGCGAAACCTTCGCCATGACCTACACCACGGCATCGCAGGGCGGCGTCATCGCGGCCTGTTTCCCCCTTTGCACCGCCGTGGCCGCATGGCTGTTCCTCGGCGAAAAGCTGACCAAGAAGACCATTATCGCCATGCTGCTTGCCGTGGCGGGCGTGGCTGGGGCCTCCCTCGCCGCCGAAAGCTCGGATCAGGCGTCCAACCCCATCCTCGGCAACCTGCTTATGGTCGGGGCCGTCCTGTCCGCGACGGGCTACGCCGTGTGCGTGCGCTTCATTTCCCGGCGCTACTCCTTCCTGAGTATTTCCGCCATTCAGGCGCTCGGCGGGACCATCGTGTTCCTGCCCTTCGTGTTCACGACGCCCATGCCCGTCAACGTCACCATGCCCGCAATCGGCGGTCTGCTCTATATGGGCCTCGGCGTGGGTTTCCTCGTGTACCTGAGCTTCAACTTCGCGCTCAAGCATCTTGAAGCGGGCATCGTCGCCCTCTTCGGCAACCTCATCCCCGTATTCACCCTTATCTTCGCCTTTACCATCCTCGGGGAACGCCTCACGCTGGCTCAAACCCTCGGCGTCGGGCTCACGTTCGTGGGCGTCATCATTGCGGCCCTGCCAGAAAAACAACGGCAATAACCGGATAGGGGAGAGAGCCTCCACACCAGCGCTCTCTCCCCTGCTTCAGCTACCCCAGCCTCTCTTACTGCAAAGCCAATAAACGAAATCTTTCTCTCCGCCACCCTCCACCTTCTTTAAAAACGCTCACTCCACCCCCTTTCCACCCAATCAAAGCATCTCTCCCTCTCATCCGTTTTCTCCGCCACGGAACGCTTCGCCATTACCGATAAGTAAAATCCAAAGCCTCCCCTTACAAGCCCGTACATTCCAATCACGCACGATACCTACTACGGCTTTCCCTCTCTACCATACAACGGGACTCCCTGCGCGCAGCCTCCCCTCCAGTCGAAAATCTTTGGAGTGGAGGGGGCGGGGGAGGAGAACCTTTCTAGAGAAAGGTTCTCCTCCCCCGCCCCAATCTTCCCCGTATAACCAATCAGCTCAACACCAAACAAAAAGCGCGGAGCCGAAGCCCCGCGCCCTTTAATCGTAAAACAAAACCAACTAAACCAGTGATGCGATGTGCAACCGCTCCACAGCACGCTGGAGAGCAAGATGCGCCCGGAGCATATCCGTTTCGGCAGTCTTGGCGGCCAAACGCGCTTCCGCACGTTCCCGAGCCGCGTTGGCGCGGGCAGTATCAATGTCCTCGCCACGTTCGGCCGATTCGGCCAGAATGCTCAGCTTGTTGTCGGAAACCTCAGCGAACCCGCCGGAGACGAACACATGCTCCGTCTTCCCGTCGACGCGGAAATAGAGGTCGCCAATGGCCAAAGCGGACAGAAGCGCGATGTGATGCGGCAGGACGCCGAATTCACCTTCGATACCCGGAACACCGACGTAATCCACGGTCTGGCTGACCACAACTTTGTCAGGTGTGACGATTTCGAGCTGAAGCGTGGATTCCATATCAGGCTCCTAGTTTTCCTGGCGCTTCTGGTACTTGGCCAGAGCCATATCAATGTCGCCCACCATGTAGAAGTCGTCTTCCGCAAGATGGTCATAGTCGCCGTTCAGAATGCCCTTGAAGGCCTTGACCGTGGCTTCCAGCTTCACATAGACGCCGGGAGTGCCGGTAAAGGTTTCGGCCACATGGAAAGGCTGCGACAGGAAACGCTGGATACGACGCGCACGAGCCACGACAAGCTTGTCGTCGTCGGACAATTCGTCCATGCCGAGGATGGCGATGATGTCCTGAAGCTCTTTGTACTTCTGCAACACCTGCTGCACGCCGCGAGCCACGCCGTAGTGCTCTTCGCCCACAACATTGGGGTCAAGAATACGGGAGGTGGAGTCAAGCGGGTCCACGGCGGGGTAAATGCCCAGTTCCGCAATCTGACGGGAAAGCACGAGCGTACCGTCAAGGTGCGAGAAGGTGGTCGCCGGAGCCGGGTCGGTCAAGTCGTCGGCGGGCACGTATACGGCCTGCACCGAGGTGATGGACCCCTTGTTGGTGGAGGTAATACGTTCCTGCAGCGAACCGAGGTCGGTACCGAGAGTGGGCTGATAGCCCACCGCGGAGGGCATACGGCCGAGCAGAGCCGACACTTCCGAACCAGCCTGCGTGAAGCGGAAGATGTTGTCGATGAACAGCAGCACGTCCTGATTTTCCTCGTCGCGGAAGTATTCCGCGCAGGTGAGGGCGGTCAGGGCCACGCGGGCACGGGCTCCCGGAGGTTCGTTCATCTGGCCGTACACGAGGGCGGCTTTCTCGAGAACACCCGCGTCCTTCATTTCATGATACAAGTCGTTCCCTTCACGGGTACGTTCACCAACACCGGCGAACACGGAGATACCGCCGTGCTGCTTTGCGATGTTGTTGATCATTTCCATGAGGATAACGGTCTTGCCCACACCGGCGCCGCCGAACAGACCCATCTTGCCGCCCTTCGGGAAGGGAACGAGCAGGTCCACGACCTTGATGCCGGTTTCCAGCAGTTCCACCGAAGTGTTCTGCTCCACGAAGCTCGGGGCTTCGCGGTGGATGGGCAGATATTTTTCAGCCTTGATGGGGCCCATTTCGTCAACGGGACGGCCCACCACGTTCATGATGCGCCCAAGAGACGCCGAGCCCACCGGAGCCATGATCGGCTTGCCGGTATCCACGACGTCCATGCCGCGGACGAGACCTTCGGTCGCGTCCATGGCGATGGTGCGTACAACGTCGTCGCCCAGGTGCTGGGCCACTTCGCAGATCAGATCAGGCGCATCGCTATTGTTGGGGTTTTTGATTTCCAGAGCGGTCAGAATATTTGGCAAATGACCGTCGGGAAACGCCACGTCAACGACTGCGCCGATGACCTGAACGATTTTGCCGATGTTTTCACTCATAACGATTGCTCGCTCCCTTATTTCAGAGCTTCCGCGCCGCCAACGATATCAATGAGCTCGTTGGTGATGGATGTCTGGCGCGTCTTGTTGAAGAGCAGCGTCAGCGCACCCACCATTTCGTCGCAATTGCGCGTGGCGTTGTCCATAGCGGACATCCGGGCAGCGTTTTCGCTCGCGGAAGTGTCCAGCAGGCCACGGTATATCTGCACATTGACGAACCGGGGAAGGATTTCGGCAAGGAGCTTCGTCACTTCGGGTTCGTAAGTGTATTCTTCGGACACTCCCTGAGCGGAAGTGCCGTCTGCGGCGGAATCAGCCGTTGCGGGCGCAGCAGCCTCCACCGGCAGCAGGGTCTGAACGAGAGGAACCTGTCTTGCCACGGACACGAACTTGCCATAGATGAGGGTCACCTCATCCATCGCCTTGTGCGTGTAGCCGCTCACCACATCCTTACCGATACCGGAAGCAAGGGAGAAGTCGAAGCTGCCCATGACATCCGCATACGACGACAGGACTTCAAAGCCGGTCTTGCGGATAGCGTCGCGTCCTTTTTTACCCACGCAGATGAACTTGACGGTTTTTCCTTCGGCCGTCTTCGTCCGGGCGGCGTCAAGAGCCTTGGCGATGAGCATGGCGTTGAAGCCGCCGCACAGGCCGCGATCCGAAGTAGCCAGAATGATCACCGAGACATGGCACTCGGCACGGCGCTCGAGAAGCGCATGAGCCGAGCCGTCGGACTTGGCCGCAAGATCGCCGAGCACAGCCTGAAACTTTTCCGCGTAGGGGCGGAAACGCTCAATGCGGGACTGGGCGCCGCGCAGCTTCGCCGAGGCCACCATGTTCATGGCCTTGGTGATCTGCTTGGTCTTACGGACCCCGACGATCTTCATTTTGACGTCTTTCAACGAAGGCATGCGCTACCGTCCCCTAGGCATTATAGCCTTTTTTGAACTCAAGGATGGCGTCCTTCAGACGGGCTTCGAGATCGGCGTCCAAGACTTTGCGGGCAACGATGTCGTCCAGGATGTCCGACTTGGCGCCACGGATGAAGTCAAGGAAGTCGCGTTCGAAAGCCTGCACGGAGGCAACCGGCACATCATCCATGAAACCGCGGGTGGCGGCATACATGGACACGACCTGTTCCTGAGTGGGCATGGGCTGGTACTGGGGCTGCTTCAGCAGTTCCACCAGACGCGCGCCGCGTTCCAGCTTCTGCTTCGTGGACTTGTCCAGATCGGAGCCGAACTGGGCGAAAGCGGCCAGTTCGCGGTACTGGGCGAGATCCAGTCGCATCGTGCCGGCGACCTGCTTCATGGCCTTGATCTGCGCGGAACCACCCACGCGGGATACCGAAAGGCCCACGTTGATGGCCGGGCGGATACCGGCGTTGAAGAGGTTGGGTTCCAGGTACACCTGACCGTCGGTGATGGAGATCACGTTGGTGGGGATGTACGCGGACACGTCGCCAGCCTGCGTTTCGATGATGGGCAGAGCGGTCATGGAACCGGCCCCCAGACTGTCGTTCACCTTCGCCGCGCGTTCGAGGAGGCGCGAGTGGAGGTAGAAGACGTCGCCGGGGTAGGCTTCACGTCCCGGAGGACGACGGAGCAGCAGGGACATCTGGCGATAGGCCACAGCCTGCTTGGACAAGTCGTCGTACACGATGAGGGCGTGCTTGCCGTTGTTGCGGTAATATTCGGCCATGGTACAACCGGAGTAGGCCGCGATGTACTGCAACGGGGCCGGCTCGGAAGCGGTAGCCGAAATGATGGTGGTGTACTCCATGGCACCATGCTTGCGCAGGGTGTCGGCCACGAGCGCGACAGTGGAGCGTTTCTGCCCGATAGCCACATAGAAGCAGTGCACGTCGGAATTCTTCTGGGCAAGGATGGCGTCGATGCAGATGGCGGTCTTGCCGGTCTGACGGTCGCCGATGACCAGTTCGCGCTGCCCGCGGCCGATGGGGGTCATGGCGTCGATGGCCTTGATCCCGGTAACCATGGGTTCGTGCACGCTCTTACGGGCGATGATGCCGGGAGCTTTCACTTCCACGGCGCTGAATTCGGTGGCTTCAACCGGTCCGAGACCGTCGACGGGCATACCGAGGGGGTTCAGAACGCGCCCCATGACGGCATCGCCGATCGGCACGGAGAAGATGCGGCCGGTACGTTTGACCGGATCGCCTTCTTTAATGCCGGTATCTTCACCAAGCAGGGCTACACCCACGTTGTCTTCTTCCAGGTTGAGCACCATGCCCAACAGTCCGCCGGGGAACTCGAGAAGCTCCATGGACATGGCGTTCTGCACGCCATATACACGGGCGATCCCGTCCCCTACGGAAAGCACTGTGCCGGTTTCGGTGGCATCGACACGCTGCTCGTAGTTCTGGATCTGCTCTTTGATGATCTTGCTGATCTCGCCTGCATTGATATGCATGATCCTATTCACCCCTCTTGATGATGTCTCTGAGGATAGCCAATTGAGCTCGAAGGCTCGCATCCAGCACGTTGTCCCCCACCTGAAGGACGACCCCGCCGAGGATGGAGGGATCCACTTCGAACTTCAGCGCGATCTGTTTGCTGGTTTGCTTTTCGAGTCTGGCAAGGATGCCAGCCTGCTGCTCTTTGCTGAGGCTTACGGCAGTCAGGAGCTTGCCGCGAACAACGCCCCAAGCCTCATCAAGGAGCTTGCCGAACGCTTCGGCAATCTCTTCAAAAAGAGGGAGACGTTCCTTTTCTGCCAGCAACGAGCAGAAATTTTTTATCATGGGGTCAACGTCAAGCTTGTCGAGAACCTGTGACAGGACCTTCTGCTTTTCGGCGACGCTGATGACGGGGATGTGGAAGAGCCGCACCAGCTCAGGGGAGTCTTCAAGAACCCCTTCAAGAGCGGACAGATTTTCCCCGTACTGCTCCAGCTTGGCCATGCCTTCCTGCTGCCCCAAGGCGAAAAGCGCCTTGGCGTACCGCTGTGCCACGATGTCGCCGTTCAATTGAGCACCACCTTTTTCAGCGCGTTGTCGATGAGCTTGACATGCTTCTTCATATCAAGCTTCTCCTTCAGGGTAGCCTCCACAGCCTGCACGATTTCGTCGGCCATCTGGCTCCGCAATTCCTCAATGGCTTTCTTCGTTTCGCTGTCGGCAGCGCGGTGCGCGGCGTTGCGAATCTTTTCCGCCTCTTCGAGGGCATCGGCGACAAGCGCCTCACGGATGGCTTCGCCACGGGCCCGGCTGTCTTTGAGGATGGTTTCGCACTCGGCATCAAGGCTGTCGATCTTCTCGATCATGGCGGCGAGCTGCTCTTCCGCGGCGGCCTTGCGGACGGCGAGGCTGTCGAGTTCGTCGACGATGGAGGCACGCCTGTTGCTCAGGCCGTCAACAATCGCTTTCCCGGCGGCACGCCACAGGATGTACAAGAAGACGCACACGTTGCCGACACGGGCCAGCAAGTTGATCCACGGATTGTACGGATCGCTGAAATGGGAAACGACACCCAGCAGAATCAGGGTGGCCACGGCCACAATACCGTCTCTGGACAAGAAAAAAGAGGCTAGCGCTTTCAAGGGGTCCCCCGAACTCTGAGTTATGCCAGAAGCTTCGCCATGGCGGCTTCGGTGAATTCGTGCATTTTCGCCTGAAGCGCACGGCGGGTCACACCGGCGTCGGCGCGCACGGCGGCCTGCGTCGTCCGCACTTCGGACTGGGCATCCTTGCTGGCGGCATCAAAAATGCGCGCCCGTTCCAGTTCGCCCATGACCTTGCCGTCCTTGCGGTAGATGGCGGCGGCTTCGCGCGCTTTGCGGAGTTCCGACTCGTACTCATCCAGAAGCTGCTGCTTTTCCGCGGTGAAGGCTTCGATTTCGCCGATCAGCCCTTCCACGTTGTCTTTGCGCTTACGGATGATCTTTCGGATTGGCGAGATCAAAAGATAGTTGAGCACAACCAGAGTGACAAGAAAGTTCGCCAACTGGATCCATAACGTAATATTAAGATCTACCACGCGGAAACTCCCTTCATACAAAACGGATAAACGTATAGAATGCGGGCATTATATACGAACCAGCAAAATGTGTCAAAGGTTCTCCGCAAAAGCAAAAGATCACAATCCGCTTTTGTGGGAAACGGATGCTTTACCGCACTCCACAGCGAACATTCACCATTTCAAGCGGCTAGTCGGCACATGCCGTCCGTTTTCTCCGGAACAGCGCCTTTCCCCATCTTTGTGAAAAAAATATTATTTAAACAAACAGAACAGGCTCCGTTATGTTTTGAACAAGAAACGGCGCATGGAAATATTCAGGACCAGCCCGATCAGGGAAAAATTGACGACCGTGGCGCTGCCGCCATAGCTGATGAAAGGGAGGGGGATGCCGACCACCGGCATGATCCCCACTACCATGCCGGCGTTGATAAAGATTTGCCAAAAGAAGTAAATGAAAATCCCCGCCGCGAGGTTGCTGCCAAACCGATCTTTGGCCCCCCGCACCGTCTCGAAAATACTCAATAAAAAGAGACTGAACAGCGCCATGAGCGCGACGCAGCCGACAAACCCCCATTCCTCACCGAACACGGCGATGGCAAAGTCGGTATGCTTTTCCGGGAGAAAGCTCAGCTTGCTCTGCGTGCCCTCAAGGAAGCCCTTACCCCATATCTGTCCGGAACCAATGGCGATTTTTGACTGGATGATGTGGTATCCCGCCCCTCGCGGATCATTGGACGGATCGAGGAACGTCATGATGCGCTGCTTCTGGTAGTCGTGCAGCGCGAACCACGCCATGGGAAGCAGCAACGGAATGCTGATGAGGCAGACGAGCAGCACCCGCTTCTTGAGGCCGTGGTACAAGATCATGCCGCCAAGAATAGCCAGCACGGTCAAGGCCGTCCCGAGGTCAGGCTGGCATACGATGAAAGCCGCAGGGATACCGCCCACGCACGAGACCTGAAAAAGCTTCTTCCACGACAACGGCTCGCCGTCCAGCGAGAGCACCTGCGCCCCCATGAGCAACACGGCGATCTTGGCCATTTCACTGGGCTGGAAGTGGAAGAATCCCAGATCGATCCAGCGGCGCGCGCCGTAGATGACTTTCCCAAAGAGAGGGATCAGGCAGAGGGAAAAGAGCACGATCAGAAAAAAAGGGAGGGCCATAGCCTGCAAATGGCGGTAATCGAAGCTCATGCAGGCGACCATGGCGATCAGGCCGAACGCCCCCCAGATCATCTGGCGCTCATAGTACGGGGCAAGGCTGATGCCGTCCTCCACCCTGACGCCGCTGGCGGAATAGAGGTTGCCGATGCCCACCCAGAACAGCAAGAGCGTGGCGGCCACAAGCCCCCAGTTGATATACGTCAGCAGTCTCCGATCTATCGCCATGTAGCAACTCCTGACGGGGCTCCGCCCCGTACCCCGGCAGGGCGCCGCCCTGCCCCCGCCGGGAGGCGAGCCGCCCCCCGGACCCCGGCACAAACGGAACCGCCCGAACATGTTTCTTCTATCCTCATAGGACGATTAACGAGATAATACTTTAGCGGAAGATGTAGTTTCGCACCCCCACCCGCCGAACAGGGATTCGATAACGTTGAAGTTTTTGCGGGAGGAGGTCCGGGGGAGGGCGCTTTCTACAAAAAGCGCCCTCCCCCGCTTCATTCCAAAATCAATCCTCGCGCACCGTGCGGGTTACCGCCCTCTGCGGCTGCGGCCCAAGCGGAGTCCCATAAAGGATGTTATACACGTCGCGGGCTACCGGACCGGCCGCCGAACTGCCGCCGCCCCCGTGCTCCAGCATGACGACAACGACCACATCCTTTCCGTCCTTGCGGCCGTATGAGGCAATCCACGCGTGGTCGCGCTCCAGATACGCCATTTCCGCCGTACGCTGCCGGCGCTCGCCGACCATGCGGATCTTGACGACCTGCGCGGTCCCCGTTTTGCCGCCGATAACGGCATCCGTGCGGCGCAGAACCTTGGCCGTGCCGACATCCGCCGTAACGCGCATACCTTCCAGCACCAATTTACGGGCCTCTTCGCTGAAAGGGATGTTCCCCCGCACTTCCGGCTTGGCATCGACCAGAAGCTGAGGCTTCATCAGCTTGCCGCCGTTGAGCAACGAACTCACAAAATTCGCCATCTGGAGCGGCGTCACCAGCGTGTATCCCTGCCCGATGGAAACGTTAAGCGTTTCACCGCGATACCACGCCTCACCCGAGCGGCGCTTCTTCCACGCCCTCGACGGCACAAGACCGGATTTCTCATGCGGCAGATCGATGCCCGTAGGCGCGCCGAACCCGCACGCCTTGGCAAAACTCTCGATGCGGTCGATGCCGAGCTTCTCGCCGAGCACATAATAATACACGTCGCACGAATGCAGGAGCGACTGGATCATATCCACGGCACCGTGCCCCCCCTTCCGCCAGCACCGGAATTCCCGGTTGCCGAGCTTCACAGCGCCGGTACACACGACCCGGAACGAGGGGGAGATGCCCTCCTTGAGGAAAAGCCCGGCCATCATGAGCTTCCAGACCGAGCCGGGCGGGTACACGCTCTGGATGGCCCGGTTCTGGAGCGGGTGGAATGGGTCGTCACGCAGCGCTACCCAGTCCTTCTGGGACAGACCGCCGACAAACACGTTGTTGTCGTAGGAAGGGTTCGTCACCAGCGCCAAAAGCCGGCCCGTCTGCGGTTCCATGACCACGATGCTGCCCGTCTGATCGCCGAGCAGCGCCGCGAGCTGCTTTTGCAGCTTGGTATCGAGGCAAAGCTGAAGGTTTTCCCCGTTCTGCGGTTCCTCAACCAGCGTTTTCCCCAGAGAACGCCCAAGGACGTCGACTTCGACGTTGTACAGCCCCTTGTGCCCGCGCAAACGCTGCTCAAACACATACTCAAGCCCTTGCTTGCCCACCGTGTCGCCGAGGGCAAGGTACGGATCGGCGGCAAGCTCCTGCTCGTTGGCTTCCGCCACGTACCCGAGAATATGCGCGAACTCCTTGCCTTCGGGATAATAGCGCTTGGACCGGGTGACGATTTCCAGCCCCGGCCAGTGCATGAGCTGCGCTTCAATGCGCGCGACCTGATCGAAAGGCATGTCGTTGAGCAAAAGGATCGGCTCGAAAGGCTTCACCTTGCGCCGGTCCTGCTGAAAACGGTTGGTAAGCTGCTCCAGCGGAATGCCCGCCCACTCGCTGACTTGCGCCAACGTGGCGGAAATGTCCTTGCAGTCTTCCCGGATCAGGGCCAGCCCGAAGGCGGGCCGGTTTTCGGCAAGCAACGTGCCCTTTACGTCACGGATAAGGCCGCGCGAAGCGTATACCGACTCCTGCCGCAGGTGGTTGGCCTGCGCCTGCTGCGCAAAATCGGCCCCACGATGGATCTGGAGATACCAAAACCGGATGACGAACGTGAAGAACAGCAAGCCGACGAGGCACTGCAACAGCACAAGCCCGCTCTTAGGCGGCTGATAGCCTTCGGTTTCAAGCTGTATTGTTTTCATTGGGGACCACCCACCGGCGCGCCATCATGCTGCATTGCCAAACAAACGGCGTCAGCAGCGCTTGGAGAATGCTTTCGTCGAGCAGCTGCGTCGTGTCGAGAGGAATAAACTGAAGCCGCGTCATCAGCCAGATGGCGCCGTAATGCGCCAAGCCGATACAGCCGCTGAGAAGCAGCACGAACAGCCAGTTTTCCGTCTCGAACATCCAGCGCCCGATGAAAAAGAGCGTTATGACCAGAAGGTACCAGAGAACGGACGTGCCGAAATCCAGCGTGCCCACGCCTTCCTGAACGAGGATGAGCGCGAGCAGCACCACGGCAAGCTGAAAAGGGCGACGCTCCTGCAAGGCCAGAAACAAACCGGCGACCAGGACATCCGTACCGGGCAGCGCCTGCTGGAGGGCAAGGCCGAACACGAAGAAGGCCACCCACCACAGGATGTTGAGCGTCATGGACGACTCCGCAGCGGCAGCCCGGGCGGGGGCGTCGGGCCGCTCAGGAAAAACGGCGCGTCGGGACGGGGCGGACCGGGAATCGTAGACCCCTGCTGGCCTGGCTGAGGCTGTGCGCGCTGCGCGGCGGGGCTGCCCGCCGAATCAGACGAGGGCGAGCGCGGAGCTTCCAGCACACCGGACAACGAGCCGGAAACGCTGGAGCCTTCCACACGGGAAATGAGCAATAATTCTTCAAGATCGGACAACGTCGCCAACGGAGCGGCCTGAATGGACTGAAACGGCGAAAGATCCGAAGGCGTGGCCGACAGCACCCGCGCCACGGGGATCCCCTTGGGGAATGCATCGTCGAGGCCGGACGTGACCAGAATTTCACCGGCGCGGATCACATCGTTATGCGACACGAAACGCATCTCCAGCGGCTTGTCGGGGCCTCCGCCCACGAGTACGCCCTGAATGCGGCTCTCCTGGCTGATCACCGCGATACGGCTCCCCGGATCGACGAGCAGGAGCACCGTGGCCGAACTCGGCCCGGCCCGCAGCACACGGCCTGCGACGCCCTGCGGGGTCATGACCGGCGTCCCCGGAATGGCCCCCGTCATGTACCCGCGCCCGATGAGCACGGACGCCAGCGCGGAATTCGCCCCCATGCGCCCGGCGAGCACGCGGGCCCCGAGCGTCTGCCAGCCTTCCGGCGGCGTAAGCGTGAGCAGGCGGCGCAAGCGGACGAGTTCGGCACGCTCCTCCGAGGCCATCAGCAGCTTATGGCGGAGCTGTTCGACCTGCTTCTTGAGCTCGTCATTCTCCTCACGCACGTCCACGAGATCGAGATAGCGGTTCCACGCGCCCATGACCGTATCCTGCACCATGCGCACCGATTTGAGGACGACGCCCGAGGCTTCGAGCCCTGTGTTGGCCGCGAAGTTATCGAGGATATGGGTGCGCTGGTTCCAGCTGTACATACCGAGATACATCAACAGGGCGAGAGCGGGAACCAGCAGGATGTGCTTGGGAGACATGCTTTGTCCGGAGAAGGGCCCGCCGATCGGCGGCGGAATCCAGAGGAAGGCGGAGATGAACCGATCCGCAGAACCGGCAGGGAGCCGGGCTGCGGACCGGAAAGCCTGCGGGGGCATCCCCCGGCAGGCGCACTATCAGTCAATACAGACGTCGCCAAGCTCATTGAGATTGTCGAGCGCGCGGCCGGTGCCCATAACGACCGTGGACAACGGATCTTCCACCACGGTGATGGGCAGAGAGGTTTCTTCGCGCAGGAGCTGGTCCAACCCCTTGAGCAGCGCGCCGCCGCCGGTGAGGACAATGCCGCGATCCACAATGTCGGCGGCAAGTTCCGGAGGGGTCTGTTCAAGAGCGATGCGCACGGCTTGGACGATGCTGTCCACCTGTTCGGAAATGGCCTTGCGGACTTCCTCCGAGGTGATGATGATGTTCTGCGGGATGCCGGTCACAAGATCGCGGCCCTTGACCTCGATCTGCTGCTCGGGGTCCATCGGGTAGGCGGAGGCGATCTTGATCTTGATCTCTTCTGCGGAGGATTCGCCGATCAGCATGTTATACTTGCGCTTTACGTGCGTCATGATGGATTCGTCCATCTTGTCGCCGCCGACGCGCACCGAACGGGAATACACGATACCCGACAGGGAGATGACCGCGACTTCCGTGGTGCCGCCCCCGATGTCCACCACCATGTTGGAGGTAGGCTCCTGAATCGGGAGGTTGGCCCCGATGGCGGCGGCCATGGGCTCTTCAATAAGATAGACTTCACGGGCGCCCGCGCTCTGGGCGGATTCCTTCACCGCGCGCTTTTCCACCTGCGTGATGCCGGTGGGCACGCACACCATGATCCGGGGCCGGACAAGGTGACGGCGGGAATTGTGCACCTTGGAAATGAAATGGCGAAGCATGGCTTCGGTCACTTCAAAGTCGGCGATGACCCCGTCCTTCATGGGGCGGATAGCCTGGATGTTGCCCGGGGTACGCCCGAGCATACGCTTGGCGTCCTGACCGACGGCCAACACCACGCTGTTGCCGCGAGAGTCCTTCTTGACGGCGACGACGGAGGGTTCGCGCAGGACGATGCCCTGCCCCTTCACATACACGCAGGTATTGGCGGTCCCCAAGTCGATGGCGAGATCGTTGGAAAACGCGCCGAGAATAAAATTCACGAGTTTTGGCATACAGGATTGCTCACTTGTCTTCTCTATGGGCCAAACAAGATCTGTCGATCTTCAATCAGTACCGGAAGTGGAAATTAGGAGAGCCGGAGGGAACTGGCGAGCCGGTCCGTTTGAAAAACCGCACGCTCTTTTCAGCTTTCCGTTTTGCGGGTAGCTTAAGTTCAGTCGCGAAGTGTTGGTCCAAAAACGCCCCGCTGTCAAGAGCAACCTCCGGCGGGTTTTGAAAACCTACAACACATAGTAAATATTTTCAATGTATAACAATCAAGGTCAAAATATATGTACCGCCACGGCGTTGGCGGCTATCCGACCGAAAGGCCCGTTTTGATGCATACATGGAATACATTCACCGTCCATCTCCGCCAACGCTTCGGCCAGAGGGTCCAAAAGATCCCTCTCGACGCGGGGGCAAGCTGCCCCAACCGTGACGGGACGCTCTCCCGCGCGGGCTGCACCTTCTGCAACGCCATAGGTTCCGGCTCGGGGCTCGGCCTTGCCGGAATGAACCTCCCCGCCCAGTGGGAGCACTGGCGCGAGCACTTCCGCAAGTCCAACCGGGCCTCGCTGTTCCTCGCGTATCTGCAATCCTTTTCCAATACCTACGGCCCCGCCTCCCGGCTCGCGGCGATGCTGGAGATTTTCCGCACCCTGCCCGATCTCGCCGGGGTTTCCGTGGGAACCCGGCCCGACTGCCTCGATCCTGAAAAAATGGCTATCCTCGGCGCCGCGCCGTGGAAAGAAAAATGGCTTGAGCTTGGCGTCCAGACGCTGAACGACGCCACCCTGCGCCGCATCAACCGGGGGCACGACGCGGCGGCCTCGGCCAAGGCCATTGAGCTGGCGGAAAAAACCGACGTGCAGGTCTGCGCGCACCTCATGCTCGGCCTTCCCGGTGAAACCCCGGACGACGTGCACGCCACCGTCCGCCGCCTCAACGACCTGCCCGTCCACGGGGTCAAGCTGCACAACGTCTATGTCTGCCGGAACACGGCGCTCGAGCGGGCCTACCGCGCCGGAGAGTACGTCCCGCTGACTGAGGACGCCTACGTCGAGCTTGCCGTAGATGCCCTCACGGAGCTGCGCCCCGACATCATCATCCACCGAGTCGTCGCCGATCCCGCCCCCGGCGAACTCGTCGCCCCCGACTGGGCTACCCGCAAGGGCGACCTCGTACGGTTCATCCAGCACGCCTATCATAGGAGATGTGGAGGGGCATAGAGAAACTGGGGAGGGGGAGTCCCCCTCCCCAGACCCCACCCC